>VYLF01000001.1_pt1 | contig 345801 bp, 313 predicted proteins | sample 5114371 | NCBI WGS metagenome assembly VYLF01 (sample SAMN12291773, study PRJNA351875) | freshwater metagenome | isolation source: freshwater lake | place: USA: Michigan, Kent Lake | collected 2013-08-15 | reverse complement strand
GCGCACGGTTTGCGTCGTATTCCGGGCCAGTCCGTTAATCTGGCCCACCTCATCTGGCGCACACCACGCGCCCCGGCCCCTCTGCCTTCGGGCAACAAGGTGCACCCCCGGTGGCTTTCCGCGCGGGGCTATAGGTGTTGGTGGCGAAAAGCCCCTCTCCCCCATAGGGGGCGAGGGGTGAGCGCATGATCAAACAAGGTCCCCGCTCTGCGCTATCGCTTCGGCGGGGATGACAGGGTTGGATGGACGAAAATTTCCACTCAGGCAGTCTTCGCCGCAGGCTATGCCTCCCTAAAGACTTACTTCGTTTCAACCCGGGAGGACGCGATACCCTTTTGTTTCAAGAAGGCCTGAACGCTGTCTGGGCCACTTAAATGACCGGCACCCACGGCCACGAAGACCGTGCCCGGCTTAGCCATACGGGCGGAGACCCATTCGGCCCAGCGCTCGTTGCGATCCGTCAAAATCAGTTTGGCCAATTCGGGTTGGGTGCGAAGGCTGGTCGTCATCAACTCGCCCAGTTTGTCCGCATTACCCGTCTTCCAAGCATCAATCATGTCGTTCAGCATGGTTGTCGCTTGGTCCCAATCCTCGATGGTTGAGACCAGCATCGCCTTTTGCTGTTGGTCGGTCAAATTGGCGAAGAAGCCAATTTGCTCTGCGCCGGTTTCAAAGCCTTCCACCGGCTTGTTTGCCGCGCGGGCCAACCCGTCGAGGGTTTTGTCGACACCCTGGTTCGGGTCGAGGCCAAGCTTTTGATAGAGGCCCATTGCCAAGATCAGGCTGCCCATCCAAGGCTGCATTTGTTGGATGGCTTGGGGCGGAAAGCCGCTTTGCGCAATGATGGTACCTAAGGCCGACTTTTGGGCTTCGGTGAGGCCATCATAAATCGTCTTGCCGGGGGGCAGTTGGCCCTTGGAGGCCATTAGATTAGCAATGATCGGGGCCTCGGCCTCCATATTGGCGATCTCAAGGCGCAAAGTGTCCGCGCTTTCGAAGGCGGTTTTCACTTTGCCATGGTTCCAATCGATGCCAGGGGCCATCAAGTGAAAGGTACCAAACAGATAGATGGTGGTGTCGCTATCTTTCACCACCCACATGGCCGGGGTGGCCTTTTGGGTGGTAGCCGCTGCCGCCGCAGCTGGTGCCGGTTGAGCCATCACGGATGGCGCTTGGAACAAGGCAAAACTGAAAGCTGACAAAGCTGCGAATAGAGTCTTTTTCATCATCATAATCCTCATCTGAGTTATGGTTGGGTTGGGAGGTTAAAACAACGTCTTGAGGGGCTGGCTCAGGCCCTGTTTCGTTTGAGCCAAAGGTGCGTCCAGATCGCAAAATAGAAAACTAGCAGCATCAAAATGGGCACAGCCATGCCAGCAGCGAAGGCGTGGGTTTTAGTGCCTAGCAGCCTCACTAAGCTGGGGAGTTCATAGTTCGGAAAGCGGATGAGGGCCGCGACAGGTACAAAGCAGATCGAGCATGAGAAAGCCGCAGCCCAATAGAACGCAACCTCGTGCGTGTGGCGCGCCAGCTCATCCAACAGCCTAGTGTAGTAAATGGTCGCACCAACCCCGATGATCATGGCGAGGCTTATTAGTCCGACGAATAGGCCACTGGGTCCGGTTGCCGCATTGAAACGCACCAAGAAGCCAATCGCGCCCCCAGCCAAGAGCGAGCCGACGATATAGGCATTGATCTTGGCCTGTCGCGACCATTTCGTCTTTTTGGGCGCTGTAGAAATGTCGTTCATGGGGTATCCTCAAAGATGGCCTCAATCGGCAACGCAAATAGACGCGCAATCTTGAAGGCTAAGGGCAGGGAGGGATCGTATTTCCCTGTTTCCAAGGCGTTGATGGTTTGGCGGGATACGTCGAGCGCGTCCGCGAGATCGGATTGCGACCAGTCCCGCTCAGCACGGAGGACTTTGAGGCGGTTTTTCATGCGTCCTCTGGCTCCCCCATTTCGAGCATGTTGGGATCACGCTTTCCCGCCACCCAGCCGTAAGCGATCAGATAGATGATTTGGTAGAGGACAAGGCCCGAGTAGAGCGAAACGGCGGGCATCAGGCCTGTTGCCACGGCGGAACCTACGACGAGGAGTATGGTCACCATGATGTAGGATGCTAGCGCCCCAGCCTCCAGCCAAATTGCGCGAAAGAATTCATCCAAAAGGAACCAAAGTCTGTGGCCGGTCCAAACCATGGCAACACCACTTGCGAGGCTAATCAAGAACAGGGGCCAAGACATGCTCGAAGGTCCCTTAGGATGAAATTCGTAGAAAGTCAGGATGCCAAGTAGTGCTGCGTAAGCAACGTAAAACGCCACAAGATAAGGGTAAGCTTTGCGAGCAGAAGGACTAGTGCCGAGGCCACCAGTCAAGGCACGATTGTTGGCGACACGCTTGTTGACGATAGCGAGCGCAAAGATGATGGCGGACGCAATATAGGCACCGAGCAAGAGGAAGCCCAACAAGGCGCTCATGTAAGGAACAAAATCTCGTTCGAAAACAAACCGTGCGACATCCTCAACCTTGGTTCCCTTAGTGTGAGTGGCAATCAGATAACCGGAAATCCCGCCCAAAACCGCCCAAATCGCGGTACTGACCACGAATTTCATCCAAGGGTTTCCCGGTCGCTTTTGATTGATAACCTCCGACATATGTCAGGCTTCCTTGCTATAATGACAAGGACACTTGTCACACATCGGCAAGGTAATGTCAAGCACCCTTGTCAAAAAGACAGGGCTGCTTGTCAGTTCCTTGAATCTAGGGACTTAATCGAGGACGCGCTTGAGGGCATCGGCCCAGCCGCTGAGACGGGTTTGGCGGACTGGATCGGCCATTGCGGGGCTAAAGCGCTCAACCTGGCCCCGCATGATTGCTGCCTCTTCCAGCGAGCCATAAAGCCCACAGCCAACGCCTGCGAGCATGGCAGCACCCAGAGCCGTGGTCTCAATGAAGTGCGGACGCTCGACATCAATAGCCAGAATATCGGCGAGATCCTGCGCCATCCAGTCGTTCGCAACCATGCCGCCATCAATACGGACTTCGGCCCAATCGGCCCCGTCAGCCGCAAAAGCGGTCTTAAGGTCAAAGGTCTGGTGCGCCATGGCCTCTAGGGCCGCACGCACCACATGGGCCTTCTTGGCCGAGAAGCTGAGGCCATGGATCGCGCCGCGGGCATGGGGCTGCCAATGGGGTGCGCCAAGGCCCGATAGGGCAGGCACGAGATAGACCCCGCCATTGTCTGGCACCGCGCGGGCAAGACCTTCGGAGTCTGAGGCCCGTTCGATCAAGCCCAAATCATCGCGCAGCCATTGCATCAGGCTTCCGGCCACAAAGACCGATCCTTCCAACGCATAATGACGCACGCCGTCTAATTGCCACGCAATGGTCGCCAGCAAACGGTTCTTGGATTGCGGCAGCGTCCGCCCGGTCTGGGTCAGGACAAAGGCCCCAGTGCCAAAGGTCGCTTTGGTCTGGCCGGGCTCTAAGCAGGCTTGGCCAATCGTCGCGGCTTGTTGGTCGCCGGCCATGCCGGAAATGGCAATGGAGCTGCCGAACAGCTCGGGCAGCGTTTGGCCTAACGGCCCGGCGCAATCGACGATCTGGGGCAGAATAGCGCGCGGCACGCCGAAAAGGTCACACAGGCCATCGTCCCAACCCGCGCTGCCAATCGCCATTAGCGCGGTGCGCGAGGCATTGGTCGCGTCTGAAATGTGGGCACCACCGGTCAGGCGATAGACGAGATAACTCTCAATCGTACCGACTGCGAGCTTGTTCCCGGCCGCTTTGAGTTGAGGCCAATTACTCAAAGCCCAACCAATCTTGGAGCCGGAGAAATAGGGGTCGAGCAAGAGGCCTGTCTTGGCTTGCACGATGGCTTCTTGGCCTTGGTCTTTCAGAGCCTGACACATATCCGCCGTCCGACGGTCTTGCCAGACAATGGCCGGGGCCAAGGGCTTGCCGGTCGTCTTGTCCCAAAACACGATGGTCTCGCGTTGATTGGTGATGCCAATGCCGGCAATAGCCGAAGCCCCACCGGCCTTCGCTACCATCTCCTGCGCACAGGCCAAGGTGAGGGTCCAAATCTCCTCAGCGTCGTGTTCGACCAAACCGGGTGCCGGATAATGCTGGGTCAAAGGCCGCTGCGCACTGCCGAGGCAGGTGCCATCGGCTTCAAACAGCATCACGCGGGTTGAGGTAGTGCCTTCATCTATAACAAGGATCTTACCGCTCATGGTTCCAACGCCCTCATCGCGCGCCCCTTGGCACTGAATATGAACACGGCTTTCTTGCCAAATACCCAGCGATTGACGCTTAAGGCTGTGATGACTGAGGTGATCAAGACGATCAGCATCACGTCGATATAGTGGAGCCAATAAAGGCCGATGTGTTGATAGAAAGTCTCACCCGGATACAAAGTGTCGGGCTTGTAGAGCACGAAATTGTGGAAACCATAGAGCAAGAAGCCGAAGACGAGGCCTGCAATCGCTGCCCGCGCGTCGACATTGCGGAACAAGAGGCCCGCAATAAAGGCCGACAAAATGGGCATGGAGAAGAGGCCGTTCAACTCCTGCAACAGATTGATGATGCTCTTGGCATTCTGAAACACGGGTATCAGCGCAATGGAGGTCACCGTCAAAACGGCGGAGGCAATCGCTGCCAAGCGCCAATGGTTCTTCACCGCACCGATGAACTTCTCATGGAAGTCGATGGAATAAAGCGCGACACTGGAATTGAGGATAGCGCTGGTGTGAGCGATGACGGCAGCTGCCATCATGGCCGCAAAGGCCCCCGACATCCAAGACGGCAATACGTGGGCAACGAGCTTACCGTAAGCGGCATCTCCCACACTGCCGAAAAGCTTGTAAGCGACAACCCCTGGGATCACCACGATTGCCGGGATGATCAGGATCCGCACGACAGCTGCTGCCAGAACCCCTTTTTGCGCTTCTTGCACGGTGGGGGCCGTCATCGCCTTTTGAGTAATGTTTTGGTTGGTCGACCAATAGAAGATTTGGATGAACAACATGCCGGTAAACAGCGTGTGGAATGGAATAGGTGAGGTGAAAGAGCCGATCATGGAGATGCGCTCTTCGGGAACGCCCGATACCAGATCAAAATCAACTGCGGCCATTGCCAAGATCACGACCAGAAACGCAATCGCCAAAACACCAATGCCGGAATAGGTATCCATCACCGCCACCGCCCGCAGGCCACCGGTGATGGTATAGAGAGCAGCGATAATCGCCATAGGTGCCGCAAACCACAGAAGCGACCACTCGACACCAAACATGGTTTGCAGGAATAAGCTGCCGCTATAAAGCGCCGCGGGCAAATAGATCAGCACATTGCCAATCAGAAACAGCGCAGAAATAACGGTGCGGATGCTGCCGCCCTTATAGCGCTTCTCCAACAGCTCCGTCACGGTGGTACAATTGTTCCGGTAGTAGATCGGCACAAAGACAAATGCCAGAATTAGGAGACCAAAGAAGCCGCAAATCTCCCACCACGCCAAGAGCAGCATCTGATTGCCATTCATGCCGACCAATTGCTCGGTAGAGAGGTTGGTAAGGGTGATGGCACCGGCCACAAAAAGCCAGGAAAGGCCGCCCCCTGCGAGAAAGACTTCTCGGGTGGTTCCGCCGTCCTTCTGCCGATCCTTATGGCCAGCCCCTGCCCCATGCACTTTCCAATAAGTCAGGATGGCGATGAGGGCGGTTAGCCCAAAGAAAATGCCGATCTGTAACGCCGACGCGCTGCCTTGAAACATGGCATTTCCCCCTTGCCTTTTCTTTAGGCGCTGACACTAGTAAGCCCTTCCGCCTGAGGCAAGCTTCGGAAATGGAAAATAGAAGCGGCTTTCCGTAAACGACTTGCAACACATGGTTTTAGGAACAACAGCACTATGGATAATCTGATCCTGCACGGCGGTGGGGCGAGTTTGGTTGTGGCGGTAAAGCTCGGGGCTCCACCTGCAATCCTGCATTGGGGCCCAAGATTACCTGATGATGTTGACCCGACGGTCCTCAGCGCGCTTGCTAGCCATCAGGGCGGGCCGGGTAGTTCTGATGTGTTTGTAGATGCATCCTTGGCGATGGAGGCGGGCCTTGGTCTGCTTGGACCTTCGGGTGTTGTTGTCCATCGCACAGGGCAAGATTGGGGTAGCCGCTTTGTCGTGGCAGACGCCACGATTGAAGGCGACCGCATTCAGATTTTCTGCCGCGATGACCACACCAAAATCGGCCTGACCTATGACTTGCGTCTCCAGGCCGTGACCGGTGTTTTGACCGTCAGTTCTTCCCTGACAAATTTGGGTGAAGCCCCGCTTGAAGTCACCGAGTTTGCCACGGCTGTGCTGCCCATTGCCAATCACATGACCGATCTGATCGGCTTTACGGGTCGCTGGGCCTTGGAATTTCAGCGCGAACGCATCAAGCGCTTTGCGGGCACCTATCTGCGCGAAAGCCGCCGGGGTCGCACTTCGCATGACGGACTTCCCGCCATCATCTTATGCGGCGCTTCCACCGATGAGGCACAAGGGGAGGCATACGGCCTGCATCTGGGCTGGAGCGGCAATCATCGCATGCGGGTGGACAGTCTCCACGATGGTCGGGTGTTTGCGGGGCTTGGGGCCTTGCTCGGGCCCGGTGAAATTCGCTTAGAGCAGGGGCAGACGTTTCACGCGCCGACTATTTCTGCTGCCTATAGCCGCGAGGGCCTGTCGGACCTCAGCCAGCGTTTCCACGCCCATGTCCGCAGCCAAATCTTGCGACCCGAGACCCGCGCCAAGGTGCGCCCCGTCCATTATAATACGTGGGAAGCGGTGTTTTTTGACCATGATCTCGACCGCCTCAAGGCCATTGCCGATCGCGCAGCGGCCGTTGGGGTCGAGCGGTTTGTCCTCGATGATGGCTGGTTTGGCTCGCGTCGCGACGATACTTCGGGGCTGGGCGATTGGTATGTCTCGGCAGAGGTCTATCCCGAAGGCCTAAAGCTGCTGATTGATTATGTTACGGGCCTGGGCATGGAGATGGGCATTTGGTTTGAGCCTGAAATGGTCAATCCAGATTCTGACCTCTATCGCGCCCATCCCGACTGGGTGTTGGGCTTAGCCCATGTCGAGCAAGTGCCGTTCCGAAATCAGCTTGTGCTGGATATCTCCCGGCCCGAGGTCTCCGACTATCTGTTTGAGCGGATCGACGCCGTCCTGCGGGACCATGAGATCGGTTATGTCAAATGGGACATGAACCGCGACATCAGCCATCCAGGTGATCATCGCGGCTATCAGCGTTCGCACGCCCAGGTTCAGGCGCTCTATGCTCTGCTGGAGAGACTGCGCGTCGCCCACCCTCACGTAGAGTTTGAATCCTGTGCGTCGGGTGGCGCGCGCGCCGATTATGGGGTGTTGAGCTATACCGACCGGATTTGGACGTCGGACAGCAATGACGCGCTCGACCGCCAAGATATTCAGCGCGGGGCCAGCTTCTTCTTTCCACTGGAAGTTCTAGGTGCCCATGTCGGGCCGCGCCGCTGCCATATCACCGGCCGAACCTTGTCGATGGCGATGCGGGCAGGGACCGCGATGATTGGGCATATGGGACTTGAGCTCAATCTGCTGGAAGAGTCGGAAGCAGAGCTTACGACCCTAAAAGAAGCGATTGCGTGCCATAAAGCGCATCGAGACCTGCTGCATACGGGCAATCTCGTGCGACTAGATACATCTAGTGAGCTGATGGGCATGGGCGTAATCGCCCAAGATCAGGCTGAAGCACTCTATTCCATCGCAATTATGCGAAGTCAGGTTCAGCGTCTCTTGCCGCGCGTCTTGTTCCACGGCCTCGACCCAGACAGGAGCTATCGCGTGAAACTGGTTTGGCCAAGTAAATTCCGATCGTGGTCGGCGGGCTCGGGTGTGGAAACGTTGGATCTGACGGGCGAGGGGCATGTGCTGCCAGGTCGGCTGTTACAAGAGGTCGGCCTAGGCCTGCCGTTGACGGCGCCCGAGCAAGTATTGATCTTCCATCTGCGTGCGCACACGCCAGATTGATCGCTTAACGGTATCTGGCCCTTTCCCCTGCGGGCCTGTCAGGCTATGTCGACCCCATGACTCCCCGTGAAAACATCCGTAATTTCTCCATCGTTGCCCATATTGACCATGGCAAGTCCACTTTGTCCGACCGCTTGATTCAATTGACTGGCGGTCTCACCCAGCGTGAGATGAAGGAACAAGTGCTCGACAGCATGGATATTGAGCGGGAGCGCGGCATCACAATCAAGGCGCAAACCGTGCGCCTTGAGTTCCAGCGCGAGGGTCAAGACTATATCTTGAATTTGATCGACACCCCGGGGCATGTCGACTTTGCTTATGAAGTCTCGCGCTCTCTGGCGGCGTGCGAAGGCGCGCTTTTGGTGGTGGACGCCAGCCAAGGCGTGGAAGCCCAGACCTTGGCCAATGTCTATCAAGCCATTGATGCCGATCTTGAGATCGTGCCCGTCCTCAACAAGATTGATTTGCCCGCCGCAGAACCCGATCGCGTTAAGGCGCAGATCGAAGAAGTGATTGGCATAGATGCCTCTCAATCTGTGATGATCTCGGCCAAAACCGGCCTTGGCATTGAGGATGTTCTGGAAGCTATTATCACCCGTCTGCCACCACCCAAGACAGGCGACCGCGATGCGCCGTTGAAGGCACTTTTGATGGACGCCTATTACGACCAATATTTGGGCGTGGTGGTTCTGGTTCGCATCATTGATGGCGTCATGAAAAAGGGCATGAAAGTCCGCATGATGGCGACGGGGGCCAATTACAGCCTTGACCGCGTCGGCGTGTTTAAGCCCAAGATTACCGAAGTAGACGAATTGGGACCCGGCGAAATCGGCTTCCTGACCGCTTCGATCAAGGAAGTGGCGGACGCCGCTGTTGGGGACACGATCACAGAGGAGCGTCGTCAGACGACCAGCATGCTGCCGGGCTTTAAGCCCGCCCAGCCGGTGGTGTTCTGCGGCCTGTTCCCAGTTGACGCAGCCGACTTTGAAGACCTGCGCGCCGCCATGGGCCGCCTCCGCCTGAATGATGCCAGCTTCTCCTACGAAATGGAAACCAGCGCGGCTCTGGGCTTCGGCTTTCGCTGTGGCTTCTTGGGTCTCTTGCACTTGGAGATCATTCAAGAGCGCCTGAGCCGTGAGTTCAATCTCGACCTGATCGCGACGGCCCCCTCGGTTGTCTATGAGATTAAGATGAAGAATGGCGACACGCTTCATTTGCATAATCCTGCCGACATGCCCGATGTGATGGCGATTGAGGCAATTGAGGAGCCTTGGATCAAGGCGACCATCCTAACCCCGGACGAATATCTGGGTGGCATTATGAAGCTGTGTCAGGATCGCCGTGGTAACCAACGCGAGCTAACCTATGTCGGCACGCGCGCCATGTTGGTCTATGAACTGCCTTTGAATGAAGTCGTCTTTGACTTTTATGACCGCTTGAAGAGCATCTCCAAAGGCTATGCCTCGTTCGACTATACGATTGAGGATTATAAGCCCGGCAATCTGGTCAAAATGTCCATTCTCGTGAATGAAGAGCCCGTTGATGCCCTGTCGATGCTGGTGCACGCAGGCCGCGCTGAAATGCGCGGGCGTTCCATGTGCGAGAAGCTCAAAGACCTGATCCCGCAACATTTGTTCAAGATCCCCATCCAAGCCGCCATCGGCGGCCGCGTGGTTGCGCGGGAAACCATCTCAGCCATGCGCAAGGATGTGACGGCGAAATGCTATGGCGGCGACGCCAGCCGGAAGCGTAAGCTGTTGGATAAGCAAAAGGCCGGTAAGAAGCGCATGCGCCAATTCGGCAGCGTCGACATCCCGCAAGAGGCCTTCATCGCCGCCTTGAAAATGGATGCCGACTAAGTTCAGACCTGCTTTCTAAGAACACCGCTTGCGAAAACTGGGATCAGATAAAGCAATAAGAATCCGGTATTGGAAATGGCGTTTCCCGGCGTGTTCAGGGCAACAGAGATGCTGCTGTCGACACCCCACCAAACCAAAATTGCCCCCGTCATGGGTCGCCAGAGCGACAGATTCGGCTGCTTCAGCGCCGTTTGGACAAGTGTCAGCAGGGTAAGCGCCCATCCCATCATCACGGCACCTAGAATGGCTGCAGTGAGGCGCAAGCTTTCATGCCACCCGCTGTGCCCATCCAAGGGCCAATAAATCACATCATAGAAAAGGCGGACTGCCGCATCGGTCTGCGGCCAAGCGCTACCGGCAAAAATGACACCTAGACCCAGAACCAAATAGCACCATACCGTCAACCACTGCCGCCAGATTGCAGACATCATCTGTCCCCCTCCCTCAAACCTGTGACACTCTAACAGACGGGCCAGCCCTGTAACAATTACCTGCTACGTCATGTTGTCTGCTTGAGAAGGTGGCATTCGTGCCCCAATCCAGCGATGATGCACGGGTGGGTCAAGGGTTTAGTCGACGGCACTTCCATAAGCGGGCGCCGTCTGATCTTTGGCCCAATTTTGAGGGACGGAAAGATGCGCGTGCTGGTCACTGGGGCTGCCGGCTTTATTGGGTTTCATACCGCCGCCGCATTGGTGCGGCGTGGCGATGACGTTGTGGGCTTTGATGTCGTCAATGATTATTATGACCCTGCCCTAAAGGAAGCCCGCCTAGCGTTGCTAGAACGCGTAGCTGCAGATGCCCCGGGTAGCTTCACCTTCATTCGCGCCGACTTGGCTGATGAGGCTGCCGTCGATGCTTGTTTTGCAGGTCATTCCTTTGACCGTGTGATCCATTTGGCTGCCCAAGCAGGAGTCCGTTACTCGCTGGAGAACCCACGCGCTTATGTTGCGTCAAACATTGTTGGCTTCACCAATGTTCTGGAGGCCTGTCGGGCCAACAAGGTAGCGCATCTGACCTATGCCAGCACGTCGAGTGTCTATGGCGGTAATACGCATATGCCCTTTGTTGAAACCAGTGGGGCAGACCACCCGTTACAATTTTACGCGGCAACCAAGCGCGCCAATGAATTGATGGCCCACTCTTACAGCCACTTGTTCGGCTTGCCGACCACAGGTCTGCGGTTCTTCACGGTTTATGGGCCCTGGGGCCGGCCGGATATGTCACCTTACTTGTTCACGAAGGCGATCTTCGCGGGAGAGCCAATCCAAGTCTTCAATTTTGGCCATCACAGCCGCGACTTTACCTATGTCGATGATATTGTTGAAGGTGTGGTCCGAATTAGCGACAAAATTGCTGCACCAAACCCAAATTGGAATAGCGACGCGCCAGACCCATCCACATCGTCAGCGCCCTACCGCATCTATAACATCGGCAATAGCAGTCCCGTTTTGTTAGCGGACTATATAGCCGCCATCGAAAATGCGGTGGGCAAGAAGGCTATCCTGGAAATGCTGCCGCTTCAGCCCGGTGACGTACCAGATACTTCCGCAGATGTTACTGCACTGGTCGCCGCAATCGGCTATAAGCCATCAACACCCATCCAAGTCGGCGTAGATGCTTTCGTGGATTGGTACCGTAAGTATCATGGGCTTTAAGCCCCAGTTTTCATCATGAAACGATAGGCCGCAAATGGACGCGCAATTTTCGACCATGACCCGCATAAAGGATTTCGTCGGGCCGCAAGGCTGGACTGAGGACCCTGACCTGATCGCCCCTCATTTGATTGAGTGGCGTGACCGATGGAGTGGGTCTGCGCCGATTCTGCTGATGCCGGCCTCAACATCTGAAGCGCAAATGATTATCAGCCAATGCAATGAAGCGGGTTTGGCCGTGACGACGCAGGGCGGCAATACAGGGCTCGTGGGCGCTCAAATTCCCAAGGGTGAAGTGCTGATTTCCACCAAGCGCCTCAATGCTATTCGCTCCGTCGATCCGGTCGATGATGCCATCGTCGCTGAGGCCGGTGTGATTTTAACCCAAGTCCAAGAAGCCGCGCGTCAAATCGGCAAGCGCTTCCCGTTGAGCTTGGCTTCAGAAGGCTCCGCCACCATCGGCGGTCTGATCTCGACCAATGCCGGTGGCGTCCATGTGCGCCGTCACGGCATGATGCGGGCCCAGATTTTGGGGCTTGAGGCGGTGCTGCCGAACGGGTCGCTTTACGAAGGCCTGTCGGCCTTGCGCAAAGACAATACGGGCTATGACCTCAAGCAGTTATTCATCGGGGCCGAGGGAACTTTGGGTCTGGTCACCGCTGCAACCCTGAAGCTGGTTGCCCAACCCCGCCACACGACCGTGGCTTTGTTGGCGTTGGAAACGCCTGAGCAAGCTGTCGAATTATTGCACCGCCTTGAAGCCGAGACCGCAGCGGTGGCTGCGTTTGAAGTGATGAACCATCTGGGCGTCGCGCTCGCGCTCAAAAACATCGCCAATGTGCGGGTCCCCTTCGCCGATGTGCCGCCTTGGCTGGCTTTGGTGGAGTTTGAGGGGGCCAATGCCGATTTGGTTGAGAAGGTGGAAGAGGCGCTCGCCTCAGCCCTTGAAGCTGGGCTCGCCATTGACGCTGTCGTTGCCCAGAATGAGGCGCAGGCAAAGTCCTTTTGGTATTTGCGAGAGGAAATGAGTGCGTGCCAAAAACCGGAAGGCGTAGCCGCGAAGCATGATGTTTCGGTCCCTGTCTCCAAGATTCCGGCTTTTCTGACCCTCGCTGATGCGGCGGCAGAAAAAGTAGCGCCCGGTGCGCGGATTGTGGCTTTTGGCCACTGTAGCGATGGTAATATCCATTATGATGTGATCCAGCCGAGCACGATGTCATCAGAAGCCTATAAGGCGTTGGTGCCGCAGATGAATGAGGCGATCCATGATGTCGCGATGTCGTTCAACGGCTCGATCTCCGCCGAACATGGCATTGGCATCAGCCGTCGCGATGAGTTTTTACGGCGAGAGCCAGAAGCTCATTTGACCCTCATGCGTGCCATTAAGGCCAGCTTTGACCCCAAAAATATCATGAACCCACGTGTGCTGCTCTAAAGTAACTGGCGGGCCATCCAGTCAGCAAAGCGCGCTTGGGCGTCTGCGGTTTGAGCCGGGTTGAACCGAAACGTCGGATTGACAGAGGTTTCTTCGTCAAAGGAATGGGTGGCACCGGGATAAATATGGGTCTCGACCGGCGCACCGGCACCGCGAATTTTATTAGCGGCCTTGAGGGGATACCGCGTGCCAGACAAGGTGTCGTCCTCGCCCAACATGAGGAACGCCGGAATGGGCTTTTGCCAACCCCGGCGCAGCGTTTGAGCCCCAAGGCCACACCAAGGATAGACCAAAAATGCCGCAGCTAGCCCTTGAAGCGGATCAGCGGGAAAGCCCTCTAAGTCCGCAAATTCTGCCACTTCAGTCCCAAGCGCGAGGGCATCCATCACAGTCCAGCCGCCGTGGCTCCACCCCGCTGCGGCGAGACGATCTGCCTGCACCCAGTCTTGGTTGCGCGCCCAATGCATCAGCGAAATCAAATCACCTGCACGCTCTCGACCCCACAAACGCATGCCCGAGCAAACAAGCATGCGTGCTTCTATCAGACTGATGCCGCGAGGGCGGTAGGAATCCACCACGACACTGGCAATGCCCTTGGCCGCCGCGGCTTTGGCATAGCCTGGTTGTGGACCATCGGGATCGCCACACCCGTGAAACAAAAAAACGGTCGGAAACGGGCCTTGCCCCTCAGGCCTAACAATCTGGCAGAAAGGAAGCAGGCGTTGAGCGCGAGCGTCTAATGTTTCGCGGGGAAACTTTTTCATCATCCCCGCCTTTAGTGTCGGAAGTGGCGCATGCCCGTGAACACCATGGTGATGCCGGCCTCGTCTGCTGCAGCAATCACTTCATCATCGCGGATCGAGCCGCCGGGTTGGATCACCGCCGTCGCGCCAGCCTCGACAGCTTGTAACAAACCATCTGCAAACGGGAAGAAAGCATCCGAAGCGCAAGCAGACCCGATGGTGGCCGCTTGGCTCCAACCAGCAGTCTCCGCTGCTTCGACCGCGCGAACCGCAGCAATCCGCGCGGAATCACGCCGGTTCATTTGGCCAGCGCCAATGCCAGCGGTGACGCCATTCTTGGCATAGACGATCGCGTTAGATTTCACATGCTTGGCAACCCGGAAGGCAAACAGCATGTCGGTTAGCTCTTGCGCTGTTGGGGCACGCTTGGTCACCACTTTTAGGTCGGGTGGCATAATGCGCCCGGTATCGCGGTTCTGGACCAAGAAGCCGCCGGCCAAGGTCCGGAAGGTCAGGCCTGCTTGAGTAGGATCTGGCAGGCCACCGGCCAGCAAAAGGCGGAGGTTTTTCTTCTTAGCAAAGATGGCTTGTGCATCTTCATCGGCATCGGGAGCAATAACAACTTCGGTAAAGATTTTGACGATCTCTTCAGCCGCTGCGCCATCCAATTTGCGGTTACACGCCACAATGCCACCAAAAGCTGAAACCGGGTCACAGGCCAAAGCGCGCAAGTAAGCGTCCGTCAGTGACGCTCCAATCGCGACCCCGCACGGGTTGGCGTGCTTGATGATGGCCACGGCTGCGGCTTCGCTCGCATCAAATTCACCGACCAATTCATAGGCGGCGTCTGTATCATTGAGATTATTGTAGGAGAGCTCTTTGCCTTGCAATTGACGCGCGGTGGACACACCGGGACGCTTCTCCGTGGTGGCGTAAAAGGCTGCAACTTGATGCGGGTTCTCGCCATAGCGCAGGCTTTGGACTTTTGGACCACCAAAGGCGCGCCAATCGGGAGAGGCTTCACCAACTTGACCCGCATACCAGCCCGAAATCGCCGCATCATAGGCCGCGGTACGGGCATAGGCTTTCGCGGCCAATTGCTTGCGCGTGATTTCCTCTGTGCCGCCATGGGCTTTCATATCGGCCAAGACCTTTTGCACATCACCCAGGTCGGTAGCCACTGCACACCAGTCGAAATTCTTAGCCCCCGCCCGGATCATCGCAGGCCCACCAATGTCGATATTCTCAACGCAGGTTTCAAAGTCTGCACCAGACGCCAAAGTTGCCTCAAATGGATACAGATTGACCCACAACAGATCGATGCCTTCAATCCCATGCTGGGCCATAGCGGCTTCGTGATCGGCAACATGGCGCAGGGCCAATAGGCCGCCATGGACCGCAGGATGCAAGGTCTTCACCCGGCCATCCATCATTTCGGGAAAGCCAGTCACATCCGCCACATCGATAACCGCCAAACCTGCCGCAGCCAAGGCCTTGCTGGTACCACCGGTGGAAACCAGAACCACCCCTTGATCGGCCAGCTGGCGCGCCGTTTCAATCAGCCCCGTTTTATCTGAAACCGAGATAAGGGCTCGGCGAACGGGACGGATCGTGGACATGGTTTTGGCTCCGGCGAGGGGTGAACGCAATTAAGAAGCGCCGCTTATAGGCTGCGAATCGGCCTGTGGCGACAGGGGGTGCACAGCCTTAGGCAACGGCCGGTTTGGTCACTTTTTTGGCGAGCTTTTTCGCTGCGGGTTTGGCCTTTTTTGGCGCGTCTGCCGGGTTTGGAGTCTTGGTCTTGAATTTACAGATCTCAGCAATACCACAACGCCAACAGGCGGGCTTTCGCGCATCACAAACATAGCGGCCATGTAGGATCAGCCAGTGATGTGCACCCTTTTTGTAGGTGTCAGGCGTCACGCGCTCCAGCACTGCTTCAACCTGATCTGGGTTTTTCCCGGGGGCCAAGCCCGTCCGGTTCGAGACGCGGAAGATGTGTGTATCGACTGCGATGGTCGGCTCACCAAAGGCCTCGTTCAGTACGACATTGGCCGTCTTGCGGCCAACACCTGGAAGTTCGGTCAGGGCATCGCGATTGCGGGGCACGTCGCCGCCGTATTTCTCTAGCAACAGCTCTGACAAAGCGATCACATTCTTTGCCTTGTTGCGCCACAGGCCAATGGTCTTGATGTAGTTCGCAACACCCTCTTCCCCTAAAGCCACCATTTTTTCGGGCGTATCGGCAACAGCAAATAAGCGCTTGGTTGCCTTATTCACCCCGACATCGGTCGCTTGAGCCGAAAGGGCGACTGCCACCACCAGCGTATAGGGGTCGGTATAGTCCAACTCGGTGCGAGGATCCGGGCGCTCTGCCGCCAATTGCGCGTAGAGGGCGGCAATTTCAGCGGCTTTTAGTTTTGATTTTGCGACTTTTGCTTTCGTGGCCATGCGCCCGCCTTAGACAATTGTGGACGAACTCGCTAGCCCCTTCGAGGCGTCATAAACTTACTACATTCTTCAACTGTGCTTTCGGAAAGTTTGCGCTAGCTTTAGCGTCATGAGCACGTCGATCACCGCCCTTTCAGATGCCCCAGAATTTGATCAGCGTGATGCCATTTATATGGACGCCGTGCTGCGCCCCAACCGATCGCTCTCGGTACATGGTTTTCGCATTGTGATGCTGTCCTTGGCGGCCATGAGCTTCTTTGCAGGGCTAGCTTTTCTTGCGATTGGCGCTTGGCCTGTCATTGGCTTTTTCGGCTTGGATATCATCTTGGTCTATCTGGCGTTTAAGGTGAACTTCAAATCAGGCGCTCGCGAATGCGAGACAGTGAAGGTAAGTGCCGCGCAAGTGGCAATCTCTAAGACCTGTCATCGCGGCAAAGTAGGATGGTGGCGCGTTAGCCCGAGTTTTGCACGCGTCATTGTAGACGAACTCAACGAGTATGAAACACAAGTGACCCTATCTGCCGGCGGGGCTAGTCTGCCCTTAGCAACCTGCCTGTCACCGCCAGAACGCGTCGCATTTGCCGCCGCCCTCAAAGCTGCGCTAGAACAAGCGCGCGACGAGCGCTACCCAACAGAAGTGACTGTTTGAAAGGTCCCAAGATGGAATATCTGCACACCATGATCCGCGTCGGTAATTTAGATGCCGCCTTGGACTTCTTTTGCGGTGGCCTGGGTCTGGTTGAGCTTCGCCGGACCGAAAATGAGAAGGGTCGCTTTACATTGGTGTTTTTGGCAGCCCCCGTCGATGCAGACCGTTTCAAGGCGCAAGGCGAGGCCCCACAGAGCGGCCTACCTGGCGGCTTGCCGATGGTGGAATTGACCTACAATTGGGACGAGCATGCTTATGATGGCGGCCGCAATTTTGGCCATTTGGCTTACCGGGTCGACGATATCTATGGCTTATGCACTCATCTGGCAGCGCGTGGCGTGATCATCAACCGTCCGCCGCGAGATGGTCATATGGCGTTTGTTCGTTCACCCGACGGCATTTCAGTTGAACTCTTGCAACGTGGTGCCGCTTTAGCCCCACAGGAGCCTTGGGCCAGCGCCGCCAATATTGGCACTTGGTAAGAGGCTTGATCTAAAGGCTGCAAACGACAGACAAAAAGATGATTGGGGAGGCAGAAGCGATGCATAAACGATTTTTGGCTTTGATAGGGGTGGCTCTAGCTGGCATGATGGCTGTGGCTTGCAGCCCCGATTTGCCCCGTGCGGTCGCTGAGGCCCGCTATACTTCACCAACGTCACAGTTCATCAACATCAGCGATGGGGTCCGCCTACACGTGCGGGATGAAGGCAAGCGTGATGCACCCGTACTGATCCTCGCTCATGGCTCAAATGCTTCCCTCCATACGTGGGAGCCGTGGGTGGGACACCTCAAAGACAATTGGCGGGTCATCAGTTTCGACTTTCCTGCCCATGGCCTGACCGGCCCGTCTAAGAGTGGGATTTATTCGGGCACGACCTATGTGCAGGTTGTGGACGATTTGGCCCAGCATTTCAAAGTCGATCGCTTTGTCTTGGGCGGCAATTCCATGGGCGGGGCTGTGGCTTGGCGCTATGCGTTGGCCCACCCTGAAAAAGTCGCAGGCCTTATTCTGGTGGATGCGGCCGGCTATCCCCGCGATACAGGCAAGCCACCCCTGATCTTTCGTTTGGCTCGTGCACCAATACTTGGTGATGTGTTCTCCCGTATCAGTACCAAAGGCATGATCGAGTCCAACCTTAAGCAAGTCATGGTGGATGATGCCTTGGTGACGCCAGAAATGGTGCAGCGCTATCATGACCTTTTGATGCGTGAAGGTAATCGCCAAGCAACTTTAGCCCGCATGCGGGCGGACCCTGATGTACCCACAGCCTATCAGCAAATCCCCACCATTACTGCCCCAACCTTGGTGATTTGGGGTGAAGCCGATCCCTGGATCCCGTTCGCAGACGCCAAGCGTTTTACCCAAGAGATTAAGGGGTCTAGGCTAGTCGCCTACCCAAATATTGGTCACTTGCCCCAGGAAGAGGTTGCGCTCGCCACGGCGAAGGAAGTCGACGCCTTCCTCCAGCAAGTCTATCCAAAGCCTGCGCCCTAATTCCGCTTACTTGGGAATGAGGGTGCAACGTGCTGTCACCAAGAGTGACAGTATCGGGGGTGGCGTGTCTGGCCTAAGGTTTCTATCAACACTGCACTTGTATAAGTCTTGCAAGACTTGAAAGGCGCTTATAGATGTGCGGCATTATTGGAATCTTGGGCAAAGAGGCGGTCACTTCCCGCCTCATTGAGTCGCTGAAGCGGCTTGAATATCGCGGTTATGATTCTGCCGGGATCGCAACTTTGGTCGATGGTAAGATTGACCGTCGTCGCGCCCAAGGCAAGATCAAGAATTTAGAAGAGGTGTTGGTAGCATCGCCCTTGCCCGGCCTTATTGGCATTGGCCATACGCGCTGGGCCACCCATGGCGCCCCATCGGAGCGTAACGCCCACCCCCATGCGACCAATCGCGTGGCAGTGGTCCATAACGGCATTATTGAGAACTTCCGCACCCTACGGGCAGAGCTTGAAGCCGAAGGCCGTGCCTTTGATTCTGAAACCGACACCGAAGTGATCACGCAATTGGTCTCGCGTGCGCTCGATTCGGGTGCCAGCCCAAAGGATGCGGTGATTGAGGCGCTAAAGCGGGTACGTGGTGCCTTTGCAATTGCTTGCCTATTTACCGGCGAAGAGGATTTGCTGGTCGGTGCCCGTCAAGGCAGCCCTTTGGTGGTCGGTGTTGGCGACGGCGAAATGTATTTGGGCTCAGACGGGATTGCTGTTGCCCCTTTCACCAACCGCGTCATCTATTTGGAAGAGGGCGACCTCGTTGTCCTAAGCCGGACCAGCCATGCCATTTATGATGTGGCGCGCAATCCGGTTGAACGCCCGATCAAGTCTGTGGCTGCGAGTGCTGCAGCCGTCGAAAAGGGCAATTATCGCCACTATATGCAAAAGGAAATCCACGAGGAGCCTGATGCCGCCGCCCGTACAATCGGCTATTATGTCGACCCCTTAGAAGAGCGCGTGACATTGCCGGACTTTGGCGTTGATTTCGCCCAGATTGACCAATTGTGGATCATCGGCTGTGGCACCGCTTACTTGGCGGGCCGTGTTGGCGAATACTGGTTTGAGCAAGTGGCTGGCCTATCGTGCGAAACCGACATCGCCTCAGAGTTCCGCTATCGTGAGCCCGTAGCAGCTGGACGTGCAGCGGCATTGTTTATCTCCCAGTCGGGTGAGACCGCCGATACTTTAGAGGCTTTGCGTCTGTGTAAGCGCCATGGCTGGAAGACAATTGCAGTCGTCAACGTGCCAGAAAGCTCAATCGCGCGCGAAGCGGATGCCGTGCTTCCGACCTTGGCCGGGCCTGAAATTGGTGTGGCCTCAACAAAGGCCTTTGTGGCTCAATTGTCGGCCCTTGCAGCGATCTCGGTTGCCGCAGCTTTGGCTCGCAAGAAGATTGACCGCGATGAAGAGCGCCGTCTGGCGCATTTGTTGATGGAAACCCCGCGCCTCATTCGCGAAGCTCTCAAGGTTGAATCAACCATTGCGGCGGCAGCAGAAGAAGCCAGTCACGCCCGGTCGATCCTCTATATTGGTCGCGGCATGGCTTATCCGATAGCGTTGGAAGCTGCCCTTAAACTCAAAGAGATCAGCTATATTCATGCTGAAGGCTATGCGTCAGGTGAGTTGAAGCATGGTCCGATTGCCTTGATCGACGAAGTTACCCCGGTTTTTGCTATCGCTCCCCATGACCATTTGTTTGAGAAGACCATCTCTAACGTCCAAGAAATTGCGGCGCGTAAGGGTCGCGTGACCTTGTTCTCTGACGCCTTGGGCATTGAGGAATCCGGCGATGTTGCGCGGCACACGATTGAAGCACCAAAAGCCGATCCGTTTGTGGCCCCGATTGTCTATTCGCCTCTGATCCACTTACTGGCGTATCATGTCGCAGTGGCCAAAGGCACAGATGTGGACCAGCCTCGAAATCTTGCGAAGTCTGTTACGGTAGAGTAGCGTCGCAATAATACGCGGTGGAGACTGTGTGTCTGCTGCCTTTTAGATTGATTGTTTCTCTGGAACCGCTCTTTCATATCGATTAAATAGGTCGGGCGGTGCTTCAATTCACAGCGAGAACGCAAATTTCTCCAAATAGTTTCAACAAAACCAGCGCCCGACCATTTTCAGTCATGGTGTGCTATTCGCCTAACACGTTATGAAACCGCGCGGCGGCTACAAAAGGAAGCGTGCCGGACTCGATTGCCGCAAATTGTTTGGCGACACCTTCCCCGCGGGCTGAAGGCTAGCTGCTGCGTTGATTAACAAACAAGGGTGGCAGAGTTGCCGATTTTGTGCCGGCCATTAAAGTTTTGAAGACACATTATCTCATTATGGTTGTATACTTGCTTCTTTGAAGGTCAGGCTGGACAAAGTTATATCTTAGGAAAAACGAGCCCACGCACTTTTATCTCATCGCCATTAGCCCCTGGGCGCAAGACACAGCAGGGCTACCGGCCGCATATAAAGATGGCCGCCTCAGAGGTTTTATGCTATGCTGTTGACATGAGGTTGCAGATTACTGAGGCGAAGCCTTACCGATGCCCAACTTCACAGAAAACTCCAAATTCGGAAAAGATTGAGGCGTTCATGAGCCCGACACATAGAAATATCGATGACTACGTCGAACAATATAAGGCTCTGCCCTTTGAGCAGTTTCAAATCCAGTTCCGTCGAAAATTAGTCCTTAATCAGATCAGTAGGTATGCGCCGCGAAGACTTTTGGAAGTCGGTTGTGGGGAGTTGCCCCTATTTCTCGATCTCCCAACAGACATAGATGTTACAATTGTAGAGCCAGCCGCTGTGTTTGTCGAAAACGCGCGCACTTTAGCGAGCGGGATGGAGCATATCACGATTCTGCAAGGATATATCGAAACTGCAGATCTAAAGGATATGCAGTTTGACATGATTGTTTTAAGTTGCGTACTCCACGAGGTGCCGGATCCGACAGCGATGTTGACCGCCATTGCTCGCCTGTGTGGACCGAGCACGCTGCTGCATGTCAACGTTCCCAATCTCCGATCTATGCATCGTCTGTTAGCTGTATCCATGGATTTGATAACCGACCCCAGCCATAAGTCCGAGACCCAGCGTCTAATGCAACAGCGAGATAAACCCTATGACATGCAAAGTCTGATTGCTGAACTGGCCTCATCAGGGTTTGACGTAACAGAACAAGGAAGCCTTTTCGTTAAGCCCTTTTCCCATAAACAAATGCAGGAGCTAGTTGATATGGGTTTTATGAATCTAGCTATGCTCGATGGGTTGGATAAGCTTGTGGAATGGCTGCCCGATCTGGGGTCCGAGATTTGGGTCCACGCACGGAGGGCGTAATGGAATCAGCGCTTTTGATTGGTAACAGCTTTGCTGTTCTTGTTGCTGCATTCGAGTTAGCCAACAGAGGCAAGCAAGTCACCCTACTAACGGACGGCAAGCCGCTTGGGGGGCACTTTGCAGGGATTAAGATCCAAGGGGTCAACTTCGACATTGGCATGGTGTTTTTCGAAGAAACTGTTCCACCCCAGCTTAGAGCAAATTTGAGCGGATATGACGCGAGTATACGTAATGACTGGACGCGGTTTGGCGACTACGCGTCTAATTGGATTCGAGAGCAAGTAGAATTGATTCGTGTTCCTTCCCCCGAGTGCATTCTAGAAGGTCGGATCCTACCTGATTACTTGATCTCGAACAGGGTGGATGCTTTTGCGGGAGCCTTGCCGCCAAGTGTTTTGGGCAGGCACGATTCAAGGCATGCGGCTAACAAGAACAAAGGCGGTGTCTATGATAAAGTTAGTTATGCCGAAGCTGCGAAATGGAACCATGGAACCGAATTACACGGGCGGTTCATTGAGCCTTTCGTGGGTAAGGTATTGGGAGTAACGTCGGACGAATTTCTCGCTCGATACCACCGCGTGGCGTGGGTTCCACTGTATTACCCGGAAACCCTCCGGTCAGCGTTGAACGGCCAGTCAACAAATATACCCGAGTATCCTTTTTGGACCACTCGTCATGGGCATGTCGGACATCTGATCGATAAGCTGCAAGGGTCGCTTGCACAGCTTAAAAACGTTGAAATCATTAACGAGCCGCTTCGATCGCTCGCCTTTCGGGATAGCGCATGGAGCGCAGTGGTGATGGATGGGAGGAGCTATGGTGCCGACCAGCTAGCGTTAGGGCTTACTCCAGAGCGAGCCAGCTCATTGCTCGACATTTTCACTCTTCCTGCTCTTCCTGCCGCCAGCGTCCAATTGCTGTTTGCGCTCGTGCCATTTAACGTAGTCAGCAAGCGCCATGGTTGCACCATGATAGTTGACGAGGAGTACGCCACTTATCGATTGACCGATCAAGACGCGATCGCAGGGCTTGACCCTGATTGGCATCGGATTGTGCTTGAGGCATCACCGCAGCATACTGCGCGGCTTTATCCTGAACTTGATGAAGTAACCGCGCTTAGAGGTGAACTTGCAGCTCTCCTGGGCATGAACGCGGTCGACGCCTGCTCTATTAGAGTCCTCAGGTGCTTTACTGCTACCAATGCTCTCCCTATACCCACCTCTGATCAAGTGGCACGGTCCAATCGGTTTGCAGCAGATGTTGCCCTCGCTGCACCGAATGCGACATTTACCGGGTCTTTGTTGGGGTTTGGAGTTGCCTCATTCAATGATCAATTGGTCCAGGGATTGAAAATCGCCAAGGAGTTTTTATGAGCAATACTAACCCGGATCAGCTCGAGCGAATAGCGCAAGAGTACCATTTGAACGCAGAAATCCCGGACAAGTTTATTGAGGATATTTGCCAGGAGCACTGTTGCAATTGGCTTAGCTCCTTAATTACGCCAGCGGACCGTGTTGTCGAGTTAGGTTATGGCGAGGGCATCACAGCTGAACGCCTTTCTCAACTCCCGGAGCATTACACAATTGTGGAAGGCGCTCCGAGCCTTGTTGAGGTCGCTCAAAAGAAGCATCCAAACGTTGAAATAGCTGCTTGTTTATTCGAAGAGTATTCTCCTTTAGAGAGATTTGACAAACTGTTGGCTCTACATGTCTTCGAGCATGTAGACGATCCTGTAGCGCTGGGGAACCACCTTCGGTCTTGGCTCAAGCCGGATGGAGAGATCATTGTCATAGTCCCAAATAGCTATTCCCTGCATCGACGATTGGCTATGCTTATGGGGCTAACACCAACTCTCGATGCTCTGAGCCCGCGTGATCACCTAGTTGGTCATCAGCGCGTTTATGATCTCGCCGGTTTGGAAAGAGACTTGATCGATTCAGGATTCGAGCCCTTCGAGCGGAGAGGGTTCTTCCTCAAAACACTCCCCAACGGGATGATGTTAAATCATGGACCTGGGCTGATCAAGGCGTTGAATGTTCTGGGTGACGAACTGCCGGCGGAAATGGGGGCAAATTTGGCCGTTCGCGCGCGATTGAGGTAACGTGACCTCCTTAGCCTTTGCGTCAGCACTATTGAGGTGATTGCGATCTTAGGACATAGATGACACCGCAAGGTAGCCAATTGCACTTCAAACGAAACGGGCATTAGCGGACATAAGCTGTCCAAAGCCATTCTTGCTCAGGCCTTGGAAAAGATCATGTCCGGAGGGCTTAAGGGCTTAAGGTCAGATGGAGTTTTGGAATGAACAGCTACACCATATTTGAAAATTCGTTTTTCGGAATGGGGCGCGGTCTTTTGTTCCAGCATCCAAGTTATTTTCGTCTTCATTCAGGAGACAATGGAATATATTTTGAGCTGTGCTCGCAAAGCGAAACTGTAGCCTGTGCCCACTTCACTCCGGTCGATGATCAAGGCACGTGGCGGAGCCCTGCTAGGGGGACCTTTGCGGGGATCAGCTTCTCAGAAGATCTAAAGTACAAGGACTTATTAGCCTTTTATAAAGCCATCGAGGCCACACTCAAAAGCAGAGGAGCGACACGATTAGAGATCCTGCCCCCACCGCAGGCACATGGCGCGAGCGGTTTCGCAAATCAGATTTACTTGCTTAGGTCCGTTGGCTTTCAGATTACGCAGTGCGATCTCAACCATAGTCTGCAAGTTGATAATAGAAACCTTTCAGAGCGCATGACGTACGGGAATGTCAAGAGGTTACGAAAGTGTCAGCGTGACGGGCTCTTGGCGAGACAATTGCAAATGGCAGATCTTCCAAAGGTCTATGAGACGCTTAGGCTCAATAGAGCGAGCAAAGGCCACGAGATGTCCATGACTCTTAAGCAAATAGAAAAGATGGCGGAGACGTTCCCGCACGACGTCTTCCTTTTTGGCTGCCAACATGAGGACCATTTGGCTGCTGCATCATTATGCTTACGACTATCGCCAACGGTACTCTACGTATTCTACTGGGGCGATCGCCCTGAGTACGCCTCTTACAGTCCAGTAGTGGCTGTAGCAGATGCGATCTATCGATTTTGTCAAGGTGAGGGATTCTCGATACTTGACGTCGGTACGTCGACCATTGATCGAGTTCCAAACTTAGGCCTTGTTGACTTTAAGCGCGGCTTGGGCTTTGAAGAGTCCATAAAAGTTCGTATGCAGACAACTCTCTTATAATCTGAGTTGCCTACTAAATTGAGCCCTCGGGCCGGGCCTTTGGTAGACTGATGGAATCGTGCCGGCCCCCCGATTAAAAGGTATGGCGAAGCGGTTCTTCATGATGCCGCCCGATCTATAGTTGAGGTTGACTGGAGCTCTCACCAGTCACGCAGACGCAAGATCCCATTCATCTGATTAAGAATGAAACAGGATTGTCGCAAGCCTTTCAGGGGGCTGAAATGATAAAGAAAAGTGGATAGCACGACATCACAAGAGCATGCAGATGCGAGGTGTCAATGAATCACACTCTGGCTCTCAACAGTTCTCCTAAAGAGCGAAGTAACAGCCGTCTGCCGTCAGCTGGAATGATTGCGCCGATGACCACGCTCACCGAAAGCCCCGTTAACTGCTTACCCCTAGTCCTCCAATCTAGGGGGCGCTGTCGTTTGTCGAGCGTAGACCGCATCTGCCGCCTCAGATCAACAAAGCGTATTGCCTCTACTGAGCCGTCGGCAGCGCGAAGGGCGGCGGCCACGTGCTTAAGGAACTCGACAAACAGCGATTCGTTATGAATGCTATGCCTTTTGTAGGCTTCAACCAGGAAAAGTGGCTTGGAGCGCGCCGCCGCATCGGCGAGCGCACCGTAACTGGCTTCTGGGACGTGATCGGTTCCCTCGTTACTATGTTCAATCCACACGAATGCCGAAACCACTTCGCTCACTGTGGGCATGATGCAAATTGATCGGGAAACAATCTAACGTCCAAGAAATTGCGGCGCGTAAGGGTCGGGTGACCTTGTTCTCTGACGCTTTGGGCATTGAGGAATCCGGCGATGTTGCGCGGCACACGATTGAAGCACCAAAAGCCGATCCGTTTGTGGCCCCGATTGTCTATTCGCCTCTGATCCACTTGCTGGCTTACCATGTCGCAGTGGCCAAAGGCACAGATGTGGACCAGCCTCGAAATCTTGCGAAGTCTGTTACGGTGGAGTGATCTGACGCAGCACAATCGCGCGCTTCAAGAGGCTTAAGGGCGACCAAGCAAATTGGCCTGCTAAACTTGTTAAGCTGACTTTGCGATTGGTTTGGATAGCCCTTCTGGCTCGCCAAGCGGTCCCCCACCCCTTGAAACCATCGGCCAATCCACGGCCATAGGCACCGCCTGCGCCGCGCCAAGCTGTGTGCGCCCATAGTAAGAGTGTTGCCCCAAGATGGGGCAGCAGCAGCAACCAAAAAAGAGCACCCGGCATATTTCGGACGAAAGTCCAAAGCCGGTTGCGGGTGCCGTGATAGACAGCAAATTCGGACAATTGCCCGCTGGATGCAGAGCCCATATGACGGACCTGTGCTTCAGCCAATTGTATGGCCATCCCGCCCGCCAAACGATGGCGAAAGCCTAAGTCGACATCTTCGCAATAGCAGAAATAGCTTTCTTCAAACCCACCCAATTGGGCAAATATATCTGCACGCCAAAGGGCTGCGGCTGCGCACGGGCTAAAGGTCTGCCCATCGACTAAGTCACCGGGCCAAGGTTTGCGATAGCCGCCTCGGAAGGGAATACCAAATGCATGATAGACATCGCCTGCCCCATCCAATTGCTGCGGATCCTCGTCTAGGATCTGGGTGGAGCCAAAGGCTGTCACATCCGGGTAGCGCTTGGTCGCAGCCATCAGCGCCTCGAGCCAGTTTGGTTCAGGAAAAGCGTCTGGGTTGAGGCAGATGACCCATTGGCCACGTGCGAGCTTGGCTGCTTGATTATTGGCCGCCGCAAAGCCAGCATTGTGCGCATTCGCGATAAATTGGGTCGCGCGCGCTTGTGTCGCCACATCGGGATTGGTGCCGTCTGGCGAGGCATTATCGATTAGTATCGTCTCAAAATCGTGAAACGACTGCGCGTCGAGACAATCAAACAAGCGCGGTAAGTGCGCTCGGCTTTTATAAGCAACAATCAGGATCGAGACGAGTGGCTCTGCCAAGATCAGCCAAGCGCCTCAACGGCTGCACAGACGGCTTCGCTGGTGATGCCGAAATGGGCGTAGAGCGCTTGATAAGGCCCGGATGCGCCGAAGCCCTTCATACCGATAAACGTGCCCGTCGGGCCGATCCAACGGTCCCAACCATAGCGGACGGCTGCTTCAATCGCGATCTTTGGCAGATCGCCACCGAGGACTTCGTTCTGATAGGCGCCAGTCTGAGCTTCAAACAATTCAAGGCAAGGGGCCGAGACCACGCGGACGCCAATTCCGGCTTCGGCCAATTTGGCTTGAGCGTTCATCGCAATCTCAACTTCTGAACCCGTGGCGATCAAGACCGCCTTTTCCGGCAGGCTCGTTGGCGACAAGACATAGGCACCCTGCGCACTGCGATTGGTTGGCGACCCGTCTTTGCGCTGGAAGGCGAGCTTTTGGCGGGTCAAGGACAAGACCGATGGAGTCTTCGGGGCCAGTAGAGCTAATTCCCAACATTCGGCAACCTCAACGGGGTCACAGGGTCGGAATACGTTGACATTGGGGATTGCTCGAAGCGACGCCAAGGTTTCAACAGGCTGGTGGGTTGGCCCATCTTCGCCCAAGCCAATGCTGTCATGGGTCAAGACATGGATGGTCCGGACTTCCATCAAGGCGCCGAGGCGCAGGGCTGGGCGTAAATAGTCGGCAAATACGAGGAAGGTGCCGGAGTAGGGCACAACGCCACCATGCAGGGCCATGCCGTTCATGGCCGCCGCCATGCCATGTTCGCGCACGCCATAATGGACATAGCGCTCTTGATACGCGTTAGCCCCAAAGCCCTTCATGCCGGCAACTTTGGTGTTGACCGAACCGGTCAAATCCGCCGAACCGCCCATGAGCAGGCCAAAGGCTGGAACCAATACTTCCAAGGCAGCGCCAGAGCTCTCGCGGGTCGCAAGCGAAGGGGCCTTGTCGGCCATTGCGGCACAATGGGCCTCGATGAGGGTGCGCAGGTGCGCTGGGTCGATCTTTGAGTTCAAAAGGTCTTGGATTGCGGTATGATCTGAGCGCTTCGCCAAACGTGCTTGCCAATCCGCATTGGCTTTCGCGCCACGGCTGCCAGCGGCACGCCAGTCAGCTACAATCTCGTCTGGCACAACGAATGGGGCGTGGGGCCAGTTCAGTGCTTTGCGTGTCGCTTCAATCTCGGCAGCGCCGAGTGGCGAACCGTGGGTTTTGGCGGTCCCGGCCAAGTTGGGGGACCCGAAGCCAATTTGGGTACGGCAGGCAATCAGAACCGGCCGGTCAGAGGAAAGGGCTGCGGTCATGGCCGCTTCCAGCGCAATTGGATTATGGCCGTCAACCCGGCTCGTTTGCCAGCCAGCGGCCTCAAACCGCTGTAGCTGGTCGCCAGTTTCAGCAACCGACAATGCCCCGTCGATAGAAATCTCATTATCGTCCCACAAGACGATCAAGCGGTTCAGGCGGAGGTGACCTGCCAAGGAAATCGCCTCGTGGCTGATCCCCTCCATCAAGTCGCCGTCTGAAGCGATAACCCACGTGTGATGGTCGCACACATCTGCGCCCAAAGTTGCCCGCAGATGGGCTTCGGCCATTGCCATGCCGACGGCGGTTGAGATGCCTTGGCCCAAGGGTCCCGTTGTCGTTTCAACCCCTGGCACGTGGCCATATTCAGGGTGACCGGCTGTGAGGGCACCCATCTGACGGAAGTTCTTCAACTGGTCCATGGTCATGGCTTCATAGCCAGTGAGATGTAGCAGAGCGTAAATCAGCATCGAGCCGTGGCCAGCCGACAAGACAAAGCGGTCGCGATCTTGCCAGTTCGGGGCCTTGGCGTCGAATTTCAGAAACTTGGTGAACAGGACTGTTGCGACATCTGCCATGCCCATGGGCATACCGGGGTGTCCGGAATTGGCCGCTTGAACGGCATCCATCGAAAGAAAGCGGATGGCGTTTGCAAGGTCTGTATGGCTGGTCATAGGAGCAGAAACTTTCGTCGGCTAATTGACGGACCGCATATAGGACTCGTTGCGGCCTAACAATGGTAAACGGCACCTTCTCCGCCATCGGACCTGTCCAAATAATCGCTGGACTCATTGCGGACTCATTGCGGTCAAATTCTACGCCCGATTTTGTCGTAGTGAGGGTGCATACCCAACTCACACACAGAGTGAGACTTGAACATGACCATCCTTCCTTACCCAAAGTCCCGTCGCCGCGCCCCTAAGCAAAAGTTTGCACCAACAGCAGTGCCAATTGCCCCACCTTCGGGTGCTTTGCTCAACGCCATCCTGTCTTATGCGGACATTTCGGAGGATATTGGTGGTGGCCTGACGCTATTGCGGGTTAGCGCCAAGCGCATGGATGATGCGGTGATAACCCAAAGCCTTGGGCGCGAAGCTGCGCGCTTGGCGGATGTTTCCATCCTGTGGAATGATGATGAAAGCGAAATTCACACGGTCCTAGATGCCGCCATTCCGAGTGGGGTTGAGGACTTTTGGGCCGAACCTCAGTTTGAGCTGACAGATTTGGCCATGGCCTATCTCGATGAAATGCTCGACATGGAAGCGCGCGCCAAGGCAAGCTAGCCCTTTATTTGTGCAGCTTAGCGTCTCATAAACCCTTCATTCGCCATAATCTTGCCTTGCGAGGGGTAACATGCGGCCACAAACCGCCTTATAAGTGGGCTTATGACGACAATTGCTCTGGTCGATGACGACGAAAACATCCGCGCTTCCCTGGAAATTTTATTTCAGAGCGAAGGTTATGACGTGCGAACCTATCCCGATGGGGCCACGGCTCTGCCGGCATTGATATCGGACCCGCCTGACATTGCGATCCTTGATATCAAGATGCCGCGCATGGATGGTGTCGAATTATTGCGCCGCGTCCGGGAAAGCTCAGACGTCCCCGTCATCTTTCTGACGTCAAAGGATGATGAGATTGATGAGGTAATTGGCTTTTCGGTCGGTGCGGATGATTTCATTCGCAAACCCTTCTCAACGCGTTTGCTGTCGGAACGCGTGAAGGCAGTGCTTCGTCGTTCTCGCCCAACTGATGCAGGTGGAGATGACGGAAGTCCGGCTGAAGACGACAAGAAAGTCGTCACGCGCGGCTCCTTGACCATGGACCCCAATCGCCATGCTTCTTACTGGAAGGGCAAGCCAGTTCGCCTGACGGTGACTGAATTCCTCTTGCTGCAGGCGCTCGCCCAACGGCCAGGCTTTGTTAAAAGCCGCGATCAGTTGATGGACGCAGCCTATGATGACAGCGTCTATGTCGATGACCGTACCATTGACAGCCACGTGAAGCGCGTACGCAAGAAATTCCGCGAAGTTGATGGTGAGTTTGATGCCATCGAGACGCTGTATGGGGTCGGCTATCGCTACAAAGAATCCTAAAAAAAAGCCTCAGGCACCCTTCGGAAAGACCCGGAGGCAACGCCGTCGTGGCGGCATTGCGGGCATTATTTTTATCGCCAACTTTGCCGGCATCGTTATCTTGGTGCTGGGCTCTCTTTTGTTCAATGAGTTGCGATCCGGCCTAACAAAGGCGCGTATGGATGCGCTGCGCGCGCAAGGCTCTACGATTGCCAGTGTCTTGGCTGAAGCCGCCATTCCAGCTGACGCCGTACCTGTTTTGGATGAGGGCCGCGCCCGCGCCATTCTGAGGCGCTTGTCACGTGAGCCAGGAGCACGCCTACGCCTATTCAGCCGCGACTTGCGCCCGATTGCTGACAGCACGATCCTTGATGATATAGTCAATGTCCGCGAATTGCCTCCGCTTGGGCCTGCGGCACCCGATATAGGGGAAGTGGCCGGCAAAGCGGTCTCCAATGTGCGGGTCTTTATCCAAGGTGCCAGTGACGATCCCAAAAAGGCCCTGATCCGGGAGGTCTCTACCGCCCTGCAAGGCAATATTGTCCAAAGTGAACGCTTTGATGAAGAGGGTCGCCGGGTTGTTTCTGTCACGGTTCCCATTCAGCGAATTCGCGCGGTTGTGGGAGTTTTGACGCTTGAAAGCGGCGATGTCAGCGAAATCGTTGAGGCAGAGCGGCGAGCGCTTTACCCGTTCATTTTCTCCGCCATTTTGGTGACGGCAATTTCCGCCAGTATGTTGGCTTGGTCGATCGCTGTCCCGTTGCGCCGGCTAGCGGCCGCTGCAGACAATGTGCGTAGCGGCCGGGCACAGGAATTAGATGCCGATGCGCTTCGAAAGCGGCCAGATGAGATCGGGGACTTGGCAGACGCACTGGCTGCGATGACCGCGACGCTGCAAGACCGGATCGATGCCAATGAGAGCTTTGCCGCTGACGTAGCCCATGAAATCAAGAACCCTTTGGCCGCGATCCGCAATGCAGCAGAACTCCTGCCCCGTGCGACGACGCCGAGTAGTAAGGCCAAGCTTGAATCAATTATCTTGAATGATGCCCGACGGGTCGACCGCTTAGTGACCGATATCGCCAATGCATCCCGCTTGGACGCAGAGCTTGCTCGCGCCAGTCAGCAGAAATTCTTTATGGCCGATATGATCGATGACATGGCTCAAGCCTATGGGTCGATTGGTCATGCGCGCGAAGTTGAAATTGTTGTACGCCACCCAGATGAGACCGACCGCTTGGCCGTGAGCGGGCGGGAGGAAGCAATCTCGCGCATTTTGACGAATTTACTGGATAATGCGCTATCGTTCTCGCCGACAGACGGCAAAGTTGTTTTGCTTGGTGCGCGCGACGGAAAGGTGATCCGAATCACGGTTGAAGATGAAGGTCCCGGTATTCCAGAAGAAGCCTTGCAGAGTATTTTCAACCGCTTCTACACCCATCGCCCAACCAGTGCCGGGGAAGAAGGCCAAGCTGCCTTTGGCAAACATTCGGGCCTAGGCTTGGCCATTGCCCGCCAGATTGCCGAAAGCCATGGCGGCGCAATCTGGGCTGAAAATCGTGAAGATCGAAGTGGTGCGCGCTTCGTCCTAGAGTTGCCCGCGGTCTAAGCCTCAGGGTGTCGCCAACGCCGGATGGGCTAGCAAATCGTGCGTCACCACAGGGTAAAGCGACGCCAGAAGCGTCAATGCGGCAAGGATGTTGAAGGTTCGGAGTTTGACGGGGTCTTGCAGGAATTGCCGCATTTGCATTCCCAAAAAGGCCCATACGGCAACTGTCGGCAGGTTAATCGCGCCAAACACCAAAGCCACGATCAAAAGACCCATCAGTGGATGATCTGCTGGCACATAAGCGGTGACAGACATGAGGGCCATAGTCCAAGCTTTGGGGTTTACCCATTGAAATAGGCACGCCTGCAAGAAGCTGAAGGGCTTTGCCGTCGAGGCACCATCTGCCTTAGGTGCTGCCGCTGTCGCAATCTTCCAAGCCAAATAGGTCAAATAGGCCACTGATCCGACTTTGAGGACCGTATAGGCAATCGGGAAGCGCACGAAGATTTGGGCCAAGCCTAAGCCGATCAGGACCGTCATCACGACAAAGCCAATCGAAACACCCAGCATATGGGGTAGGGTGCGGGCAAAGCCGAAATTGGTGCCTGACGCCATAAGCATCAGATTATTGGGCCCCGGTGTGATTGAGGAAACGAGGGCAAAGCCGCAAAGGCCAAGGATAAGTTCTTGTGTCATCATGACGCAATTTTATGCGTGAAATGATCGCATGTTCTTGCAAATTCAGTAGTCACGGCTAAAGCTGCACATGTTATGACTATTCTGGATGAAACTGACCGAAGAATATTGCGCGTTCTTTCGCAGGACGGGCGTATCAGCAATGTCGACCTCGCGGGCAAGGTGGGCTTGTCGCCTTCAGCCTGCCTCCGGCGCGTGCAAGAATTAGAGCGACGAGACATTATCCAAGGCTATCGCGCGCAGCTAAATTCCGCCGCCCTCGGCATCGGCTTTTTGGCCTATGTAACGGTGGGTCTCTCCCGCCATACCAAGCAAGAGCAGACGGATTTTGAGGCTGCAATTAAACGCGCACCTCAAGTGCGTGAATGCCACAACATCACGGGCACGGTGGAATATCTATTGCGGGTCGAGACAGCAGACCTGCCTGCCTACAAGCATTTTCACACCGAAGTCCTCGGTGCCCTGCCTCAGGTTGCCACCATCACCAGCTATATCGTGATGGGCTCGCCGAAGGATGAGCGGGGGTAGCCCCCCGCATTGCCTCAATAAACCCGCAGCTTTGGTGGAATCGTCGCCACGTCGTTGCTCATGGTGTTCATGTGCACAGGGCGATAGTCGATTTTGACTGAGCCCGTTGCTTCATCATACCAAGTCAGCGTGTGCTTCATCCAATTGACGTCGTCGCGGTCCGCATAGTCTTCGCGGGCATGGGCACCACGGCTTTCGGTCCGGTTGGCTGCGCCATACATGGTCACCATGGCTTGGCTTAACAAATTGTCGAATTCCATGGCTTCTGCGAGGTCAGAATTCCAGATCATGGACCGGTCGGTGATGGCGATATCTGGCGCGCCAGAAAACACCTTGTCCATTTCCTTGCAGCCTTCGTCCAAGGTTTCACCCTCACGATAAACCGCGCAATGGTTCTGCATCACCTTCTGCATCTGCAGGCGCAGAGCTGCCGTGGGCGTGCCGCCCTTGGCTTGGCGGAACCGGTCCAGACGGGCCAAGTGGCTGTCGGTCATCGCATTTGTAAGCTCTGGCTGGCGGGCACCTGACTGAACGGTTTCACCACAGCGCAATCCGACGGCGCGGCCAAACACGACCAAGTCGATCAAGGAATTAGAGCCCAAACGATTGGCCCCATGGACCGACACGCAAGCCGCTTCACCAACAGCCATAAGGCCACGAACAACTTGGTCGGGGTCGCCGCCAACCTTGGTCAGCACTTCGCCATGATAATTGGTCGGGATGCCACCCATATTATAATGAACAGTTGGCAGAACGGGGATCGGCTCTTTGGTGACGTCCACGCCAGCAAAGACTTTGGCGCTTTCCGAGATGCCGGGCAGGCGCTGGGCCAGAATGGCTGGATCCAAATGGTCGAGGTGGAGGTGGATGTGGTCCTTGCCAGGGCCGACGCCGCGACCTTCGCGGATTTCCATCGTCATCGCTCGCGAAACCATGTCCCGTGGCGCCAAGTCTTTCACGGTCGGCGCATAACGCTCCATAAAGCGCTCACCTTCTGAATTGGTCAGATAGCCGCCTTCGCCGCGGGCACCTTCGGTGATCAGGCAGCCTGCGCCATAAATGCCGGTTGGGTGAAATTGCACAAACTCCATATCCTGCAAGGGCAGGCCTGCCCGCAATACCATAGCATTGCCGTCTCCGGTGCAGGTGTGGGCGCTGGTGCAGCTGAAGTAGGCACGACCATAGCCGCCCGTGGCCAGGACTGTGCGCTGGGCACGGAATCGGTGCAGCTTGCCTGTTGCCAATTCCCATGCAGTCACGCCGATACAGGCACCGGTTTCGTCCATGATCAGATCAAGGGCGAAATACTCGATGAAGAACTCAACGTCATATTTCAGAGAGTTGCCGTAAAGCGTATGCAGAATGGCGTGGCCGGTGCGGTCGGCCGCAGCACAGGTGCGTTGGACGGGCGCTTCACCATAATTGCGGGTCATGCCGCCGAAGGCGCGCTGATAGATTTTGCCATCTTCGGTGCGCGAGAAGGGCACGCCCCAATGCTCAAGCTCATAGACGGCTGCCGGCGCATTTCGGGTCAGATATTCAATGGAATCCTGGTCGCCCAGCCAGTCTGAACCTTTTACGGTGTCAAACATATGCCAACGCCAGTCATCTTCACCCATATTCCCCAACGCTGCAGAGATGCCGCCTTGGGCCGCCACGGTGTGCGACCGGGTTGGGAAGACCTTCGAAATACAAGCTGTCTTCAAGCCGGCTTGGGCCGAACCTAAAGCGGCGCGCAGGCCAGAGCCGCCAGCACCGACAACAACAACATCGAAAGTATGGTCATTCCACTGATAGTCCGCCGTCATGGGCTTAAGCTCCAACGAATACTTTGGCGACCGAAAGGATCGCGATGACTGCTAAGATAGCGGGGATGGCCGTGTTGGCGAGCAAAGATACAGTGCGCGCAACAGGCCCAGTGATGTAGTCTTCGATCACCACCTGCATGCCGAGGCGCATGTGGAACAAACCGGTTAGAACCAAAAGGGCAGTCCCAGCAGCATTGAGTGGGTGCTTCATCCAACCAATGACGCTGTCATAGCTGCCATCGGTTCCAAGCAGCACGGATAAAGCAAACCAAGGCAACAGGACGGCTAGGAAAATTGCGGTCGCGCGTTGCTGGATAAAATGCCCAACGCCATGCTTGGCCGAACCAAGGCCACGGGCGCGAGACAATGGCGTACGTAATGAGTGGGTCATCGTCTGCCCCCTAAGCCAAAAACGCGAGTGCAAAAACCAAGACAGCCCCGACGGCACCAGCAACGATGGTTGCCCAACCTGTGGCGGTGGACACCTTCGGTTCAAACCCTTTGCCAGCATCCCAAGCGAGGTGACGGATGCCATTTGCCAAATGATAGCAGGCCGCTGCTGTGATGCCGAAAAGAACCAAGAGGCACAGCGGGGTCATCAAGACGGCCATATATGCCCCATAGGCGTCGGGGCCGCTTGCCAAGGCCATCACCCACGTGGTGAGGACTATCGCTCCCAAATAAAGGGCAACGCCCGATGCCCGGTGAAAAATCGATGTCGCCATCGTCACGTGCCAACGCCAGACTTGCAGGTGTGGCGATAAAGGGCGCTTATCGTGTGCTTGTGGACCTGCCATGCTCATCCCCGGATTACCTGCTTGTGACATGGAAGAGAGTGACTGCTTCGTCAACGTTTCTCGTCAGGCGAAGTGGCAAAATAGCTTCATTCAGCTGGGTTTAGCTGCATGATTCAAAACAACTTGGCTCAAGGAGGTGATCTCGTTGCTATGGGCACGAAGAACCAGACTTGTATCGCCAAGTTGCGCCAGCCAAGTCTCTACCCAAATCTGCCAAGCTTCATGAAAGCCAATCAAAGCTCGCATGCCCCTCAGATCTCTGGCCCGCGCCCATGGTGTTGCGTCGATCCATGCCAAATTGCGCGCAGACCATGACGGGGTGCTTGACCCATGCAACCGCTCGAGGTGGTCGGCCATATTGTCGACATGGAGATATACGACCATCGGCTTGGCCTTGGCTACGGCCGCCAAGCGCGTCTTGGCAAGGTGAAGGATTTGTTCTTCAGCGACACCGGCAGCAAAAGCGGGCAGCAGGGTGTTCTGGATCAAGGTAGCATCCAGTAAAACAATGCCTCGATTGACGATACATTGGGCCGCCAGCCGTGCCCAAGGTTCGAGCCCATAAGCTTTGGGCTCTGGCTCCCGACCAGACAAAAGATCGACTTGTTCCGTTCGGATGGGGTGATCAGGGTCGAACTCCAGAAAAGCGCGGGCTTCTAGTCCTTTAGCTTCCAAATCCTCCGCCAGCCGCAGGGCGAGGCTGGTTTTACCTGCGCCTATTGGGCCTTCGATCAAGATAATGTGTCGCTTAATTCTGCTCATCATCTTTTAGCCCGGTTTTTGAAGTCCTATATGGGAAGTCAGCACTGCACGCGCCTTGGGTAGAATTGGTCATAAGCCCCCATTTTTGCCATAACAACTTTGTCATCATCTTATGCGACGGAATAAACGTATACGCACGTTGAACACGCTAAGCAAAATTCCAACTGGCTGGCTTAAAGCCGTCCAACAAGAAAAATAGGTCTCCCCGATGTCCATTCGTTTGGCACTTTTAAGCAGCGCGGCTGCTCTGATGCCTTTTGCCTCGCCCGCACCGCTTTTGGCCCAAGCAGCCCAGTTGCAGCCAGCCAAAGCTAATTCTGTCCCCGTCACCGCCCAACCTGTGGATCCACCAACCGCAGTTACAGAACAGCCTGTCGAAGAAATTGTGGTTCGTGCACAACGTGGCCCAAACTCTGTACCCGGAGATGCCGTTCCAGAAACCACTTTGGACCCCGTCGAGATCACAGCCCTGGGCGCCTCTAACATTGCTGAAGTACTTGCAGCTTTAGGGCCGCGCGCAGGTTCCGGGCGTGGCCGCGGGAGCGGTCCGCCTGTTATCTTGCTGAATGGTCGCCGGATCAGCAGTTTCCGCGATGTGCAAGGCCTTGCTTCAGAAGCTATTCTGCGGGTTGAGATTTTCCCTGAATCGACTGCGCTCCAATACGGCTATTCGGCGGATCAGCGCGTCATCAATTTCATTCTGAGAGACAATTTTCGTGCTATCACGACGGAGATAAGCGCAGGGACAGCGGCGGAAGGTGAGCAATCGCGCGGCGAAATCGAATTGGGCTTGCTAACTATTGGAGCCAAAGGGCGCTTGTCCATCAATGGAGAAGTTTCAAGTCAGAACAGTGTCACCGAAGCGGCGCGTGGCGTGCGTCGTGCCACAGCCCCCACCAGTACTGAGTTTAGAACCCTTTTGCCTGAGACACGCTCCGCAGAGCTGGGGATTAGCTACAATCGAAATTTCGGTAAATCGATGGGGGCCACCTTCGACTTCCGCTTTGACTCAAATGAAACCCAAAGTCTGTTGGGTTTAGCCCCCACCCCAGCCGGGCTACCTGCTGCGAACACGCCAATCGAGCGTACCTCAAAAGTCGACACCTCGCGTGCTGCTGTCACGGTCAATGGCACAACGGCCGGTTGGCAGTGGACGGCCACAGGTTCTGCCGATCAGACAAAGTCAGATACTAAAACACTGTCTGCCTTGACGCAGCCACAGACAACCAACTCCACCGTCAGTGTTTTTGAAGCGATTTATAACACAACCGGTCCCTTAATTGATGTGCCCGCGGGCCCGATCCGAGGATCATTCCGCATTGGTTATCAAGATCGCCAACTCGATTCTCAGGCCTCTCGCAATGGGCTAATCACGCTGACCAATCTTAGCCGCGGCGATGCGACAGCACGGGGAAATCTCTCGATCCCTGTAACCAGTCGCCGTTCAGGTTTTGGTGAGAAGCTTGGCGATTTAAGCTTCAGCGTGAACAGCTTTTACACTGACCTGTCGGACTTTGGTGGTCTGCAAGGTGGGGGCCTCGGCGTCAATTGGTCCCCGATCAGCACCTTGCGCCTTTCGATGGCCTATGATGCTTCAGAAGCTGCCCCTAGCATTCAGCAATTGGGTAATCCTGTTCTCGTCACGCCGGGTTCCGCGGTTTTTGATTTCCAAACTGGCCAAACTGTTTTGGTCAATCGCACAAGCGGCGGAAATTCAGGGCTCAAGGCCGAAAGCCGCGCAGATACCACGTTCAGTGTGAATTATTCGCCCGCCAAGTTCGAAGGCCTCGACCTGACACTCAGTTATGCGGTCAATACCAGCGAAGACACCATCGCTTCCTTTCCAGTGTTGACGCCCGCATTGGAGGCGGCTTATCCGCGCCGGTTTGAACGCAATAGTGCCGGCGTTCTGACCGGGATTGACCAGCGCCCGATCAATTATGATTCCGCGGATAGTACGATTTTCCGCTATGGTTTTTCCTTCTCCAAAGGCTTCGGTCCACAGATTGGGCGTGGTCCCGGTGGCGCGGGTGGTGGATTTGGCGGCGGATTTGGTGGCGGCCCACGCCCACAAGCGCCGGCGGCTACCACGAGCAGCCCACAAACTGGGTCCGGCCAACGGCCAACAAGGCCGCAGGGTGGATCGGGCCAGGGAACAAGTACAAGCCAAGCACTTACGCCACCGACTGGTCCAACCAGCCAACCATCTGGTCAACGCCCCGCCACGGGCATACCGGGCGGCTTTGGCGGCGGTTTTGGCGGACGCGGCGGTCCCCCGCCCAGCGTTTTCTTCGGCGGGGGTGGTTTTGGCGGCGGCGGATTTGGCGGCGGCCAAGGTGGTCAGGCCGGCCGTTGGAGCCTCTCCATCTTCCATTCCATAAAACTAGAAGACTCCATCGTACTGGCTCCCAATTTGCCAAAGTTGGATTTGCTCGACGGGGCGGCGGTTGATGATGGTGGTGGATCACGCCGTCATACGGTCGAGTTCAATGGTGGTTGGTCCTATATGGGAATTGGCTTCCGCGCCTTTGGGGAATGGCGCGGGGAGAACAAGATTATTGCCAGCGCACGCGGGGTTCCCGGTGCGACAGACCTTTACTTCGATGATTTATTCACCGTCAATTTGCGCGGCTTCTTCAACTTCGAGGCGCGTCCAAACTGGGTCAAGAAGACACCCTTCTTGAAAGGGTCTCGATTGATCTTGCGAGTCGACAATTTGACAGATTCTGCTCAGAGCGTACGCGACTCTGCAGGCAATACGCCGGAAGCTTATCAAAAAGCCCTGCTTGCACCACGCGGCCGTTCTGTGGAACTGAGCTTTAGAAAGCAGTTCTAGCCTTGAAATAGATGTCTCTGCCTGCGTGCAGAGATTGACTCTTCGCCAAGCGGTCTGTAACAGCGCCCGTTCAAATTTCCTCTCGATCAAGGCGGTTGTCCGCCAGGAGTAACAGCCGTGAAACGCACGTTTCAACCATCTAACCTCGTCCGCGCTCGTCGCCATGGTTTCCGCGCCCGTATGGCCACAAAAGGCGGTCGTCTGGTTTTGGCTCGTCGTCGCGCCAAGGGCCGTAAGCGTTTGAGCGCTTAGGATTTTCGGCGGCTAGGGCAGTCCCATGTCCGTTAGCCCGCCTGCTATCATTGATCGGCTGACTATCCGTCGTCAGTTTTTGCATGTCGCTCAGGGTCGCAAGGCCGCTGGGCGATTTGTGTTATTGCAGGTTAGGTCTTCTGCTGACGTGAAGGCTGAAACTAAGGGCCTGATCCGGTATGGCCTGACGGCTTCCAAAAAAGTCGGCAATGCCGTCACGCGCAATCGAGCACGTCGACGCTTGCGCGCGGCAATGTTACAGCTATTGCCGCTTCATGGTCGGCCGGGTTTTGACTATGTAGCTGTCGCACGTACTGCAACTGTGACAGCAGAATGGCCTGCTTTGCTTGACGACCTGACTACCCTGTTCTTAAGGCTGTCGGCGAAGTCTGCCCCTCTATCTGTTACAACCGCAACAGCCACATCTTAGAAGCTGATAGCAAGGACCCCAATGTCCCCGTCTCCCATGTCTCCGCCACCCTCAGCGCCTGATACCAAGAACCTCGCGATCGCGATTGCCTTGTCCCTGGCGATCCTGCTTGGCTTTCAATATTTCTATGAAATGCCGCGCGAGAAGGCTCGACTGGCAGAGATGGCCCAAAAGCGCGAGGCGCAGGCTGCTGCCCAAAAGGCTGCAGCCCCAAGTGCCACAGTAACACCTGTTCAAGCTGCAGCTTCAGCGGGCCAGCCTGTCAGCCGTCCTGACGCCTTGGGGCTAAGCCAGCGCATCAGCATTGATGCCGATGCCGTCAGCGGTACTGTTTCGACTCTTGGTGGGCGCTTCGATGATTTGGTCTTAAAACGCTATAAGGACACGATTAAAAAGGATTCCAAGGCGGTCACGCTCCTGCACCCGCAAGGCACGGCGGATGGCTATTATGCGTTTTTTGGTTTTACTGCCCCAGATGGAAGCGCGGGTGCACTGCCTGGGCCAAACACTGTTTGGAAGGCAACGGCAGGCGAAAAGCTGACGCCGGCTACACCGATCACACTGACCTATGACAATGGCCAAGGCCTAACCTTCAAACGTGTCCTAAAGGTCGATAAGAATTATCTCTTCACCATCACGGACACGGTCGAAAATGCGGGCGCAGCACCAGTCACGCTGCAGCCCTATGGCGCGATACGCCGCCACGCCAAACCAAAAGAGCCGCCCAACGGAATCAATCATGAGGGCATGGTTGGTATGTTTGATGGCAAGCTCAAGCTTATGAATTACCAAAAGCTTGAAAAGGGCGAGGCCTTGCAACAAGCCGGTACAGGCGGCTGGCTCGGCATCACGGATAAATACTGGCTTTCTGCTTTGATCCCCGATCAAAAGACCAAAGTGGATGGCGCCTACAAAGTGACCCAATTACCCAATGAAGAAGTATTTGAGTCGAGCTTTATTGCAGCACCCGTAGCCTTGGGGGCCGGTCAAAGCTTGACCACCACACAACATCTTTATGCAGGCTCCAAGCGTGTATCTGAATTGCGCACCCTCGGCCAAGAATTGGGTCTTCAGCGCTTTGAGGATGCCGTGGACTGGGGGATGTTTTGGTTCCTGACCAAGCCCTTCTATGCGATGCTGATGTTCTTCAATGGCTTGGTGGCCAATAACATTGGTGTAGCCATCTTAATGGTCACAGTGGTTATCAAGATCGTTACCTTCCCGCTGGTCTACACGAGCTATAAGAGCTTTGCGAAACTGCGCGATCTCGCACCCAAGATGGCGGAAATTAAGGAACGCTTTGCCGCGGACGTGCAGCGCCAGCAGCAAGAAACCATGAAGCTTTATCAAACTGAGAAGATCAATCCGGTCGCAGGCTGTATTCCAGCGCTGCTGCAAATGCCGATCTTCTTCGCGTTGTTCAAAGTCCTTTCAATCTCGCTTGAACTGCGCCACGCGCCTTTCTATGGCTGGATCCCCGATTTGTCGGCCAAGGACCCAACGACCGTCTTTAATTTATTCGGCTTGCTTCCTTATGACCCAACCGCCTTGCCGCTCATTGGGACGTTCTTAGCAATTGGTGCGTGGCCTATCTTGTATGGCGTGTCATTCTGGCTATTGCAAAAGATGCAGCCTACGGCGACGGATCCGATGCAAGCCCAGATCTTTGCGCTGATGCCGTGGATTTTCGTATTCGTTTTCGCAGGCTTTGGCTCTGGTCTCGTGATCTATTACACGTGGTCCAACCTGCTTACGATTGTGCAGCAATATGTGATTGCAAGGCGGTCAGGCACCTCAAACCCGATTGACGAATTTTTTGCCAAGCTTGGCAAGAAAAAGACGGCCTAATCATGTCTGAACCCATGGTTCCGATGCGCGATCTCCCGCCAGGAGAGCGGCTCTTTCGTTTGGAACCGCGTTTCCTCTGGGCGGCCAAGACCATGTCTGATCTGCCCCCGATGGGCGCCCCGGAAGTCTGCTTTGCAGGGCGTTCAAATGTCGGCAAGTCTAGCCTTGTCAATGCTTTGGTTGGTCGGAAAGGTCTCGCGAGAGCGTCCTCCGAACCGGGACGTACACGCGAACTCATTTTCTTTGCCATTGCTGGTAAAGACGAGGTTGAGCGTATTCGGATTGTCGATTTGCCCGGCTATGGCCATGCGGTTGCGTCGAAAACTGAGATTGCGCGCTGGAACGAAGCGACGCGGGACTTCCTGCGGGGCCGTGCAACATTAAAGCGGGCCTTCGTTTTGGTCGATAGCCGCCACGGGCTTAAGCCGAATGACCTTGAAGTCATGCGCATGCTGGATACCTCGGCCTTATCCTACCAAATTATCCTCACAAAAGTGGATAAATTGAAGAAAGGGGAGCTCGATGTCGTTCTTGGTGCGACCAAAGAGGCCTTGAAGAAGCGTCCTGCTGCACACCCTGAGGTTTTGCCGATCTCATCACATGAGAATCTCGGCATTGGCCAGTTACGTGAGGAAATTGCGACGTTTTCCGTTGATTGAGCTTTTCCCTATTAAAGACAGTGCAATACTCTCACAATTGGTGAGGTAATCGATTGACACTCTGGACTTCACTCTAGTCAGCCTAGTTTAGGCCCAATCTCGAAGTCACTACTATAGATATTTGTATAGATTTTAGGTGCTTAAGTGAAAGATTCCACGCCATTTGACCCAAAATTAAGGAATTTCTGCGATTTTTTCTGAAAAGGTCCGGTAAATTTGTTGGGTGTGGGGTTTGATTAACGCGATGGCTGAGTGTTCCATGCCTCTCCAGTTGCCAAAGACCAAGGTAAGTGCTCGGCTGCAGAAGCTGCGTTGTTCGAGCGTTCAGCATTGCTTTGCCCTGCATCATTTAGGCTGGGGGCGAACATGAGCACCTCGCCTGCCGGCATTGACCTCTTTATAAAGACAGACTTCGCGCGGGTCTTGGTGGTCGATGACGACCCCATCCTGCGCGAATTTGCGATTTCCTACCTCACCAGCCCGAACATGGAAGTGAGCGTCGCAGAAGATGGGCAGATTGCGATGGAGGCCTTACGCAAGAGCGACTTTGACGTCGCGCTCGTGGACCTTGATATGCCGAACTTGAATGGCTTTGAGCTTATGGAGGCAATGGGTCGTGATCCGCGGCTTTTGAGTGTGCCTGTCGTCGTGATCACAGGCCGCGATGATATGGAGGCCATTGACTTGGCCTTCGCCGCAGGGGCCACATCCTTTGTTGTGAAGCCCATCAACTGGCGCTTGATTACACACCAGTTGGCGTATGTTCTGCGCAATAGCCGATCTGAGGCTGCAATCCGGCAAGCCCGTGCTGCGGCGGAATCTGCGAGCAAAGCCAAAAGTGTTTTCCTCGCCAACATGAGCCACGAAATTCGCACGCCGCTAAACGGGGTGATTGGCTTGGCTGGAGCGCTAGGTCGCACAGAGTTAAGCGACGAGCAGATTGAGATGGTCAACTTAATCTGCCAATCGGGCCAAACACTTGAACGCTTCCTCACCGACATTCTCGACGTTTCAAAAATTGAGGCGGGCAAATTGTCCCTACAAGTTGAGACGTTCGACTTGCAGGAGTCGATCCAGGCGGCCGTTCACTTAATGCAGACCGCAGCCAATGAAAAATGCCTGAACTTCAGTCTAACCTTTGGAACCAATGCGCGCGGTTTGTTCAAGGGTGATGCCGTTCGAGTTCGCCAGATCGTTTCCAACCTCGCGTCAAATGCGGTGAAGTTCACCAAAGAAGGCGAGGTCGTAGTTCAAGTTGAGGTCATCGAGGCAGAGAATGAATCCGAGGCTGCAACTCTAATCATCAAGGTTTCAGATACGGGTATCGGATTTGATGACGAGGCTCGCGACCGATTATTCAATCGGTTCGAGCAAGCCGATGGGTCCATCACGCGCCAGTTTGGTGGCACAGGTTTGGGACTCTCGATTTGTAAGGCGCTCACCGAGATGATGGGAGGTATCATCAGTGTAGTGTCGGCCCCAAATCAAGGCTCAACTTTTATGATCAAATTACCTTTGAGCCGATCAATGTCCTTGGATGCTTTCGATATTGCAGCACAGGCACAGCCGACCACAGCAAAGCCGGCGGCCGCCGAGGAAATCAAGCCCTCGCGGCTCTTACGGATTTTATTGGCAGAAGATCATCCGACTAATCAACGTGTGGTGGCGATGATCTTACAGCCCTATGGCGTTGACCTTACGGTCGTCGAAAATGGTGTGAAGGCCTTAGAAGCCTTTGAAGCTGGCAAGTTTGACGTTGTCTTGATGGATATGCAAATGCCAGAAATGGATGGCCTTAAAGCCACTCAGGCGATCCGCTTTCTTGAGTTGACGGCCCAATTACCCCGCACCCCTATCGCAATGCTTAGCGCTAATGCGATGAAGGAACACGTCGAGCAGGCGCTTGATGCCGGTTGCGATGTCCATATCGCGAAGCCCGTGTCGCCTGAATCTCTTGTAAAGGGCATCGAAGCTGCTTTGGCGAGCGCGGCGGCGGCACGAGACAACGATATCTCGGCCTATTATGCGAGCCCCCGAAATGACATTAGCTAGCTAAATCTAGCTCTGGTGCTGCGTGGAGATGGGTGGCTCTCGCTGGCAAATAGCAGGATACTGTTACCCCCTTGGCATTGGGGGACGCCAAAGACACCCAGCCGCCATGTAATTCGACAAAGCGCTTTACCAAGGCCAAGCTGACGCCTGCGCGCCGGTCGCCATCTGCAAAGCCCTCAAAGGCAGAAGCCTGCCGCGCCATATCAATACCGGGGCCAGTGTCACTCACCCAAAGGCGGACTGTGTCGTCAAACCGACGCGCGCCAATGGTGATCATGTCGCCCTTAACCGTGAAGCGCAGTGCATTCGAGACAAGGTTGAACAATATCTGCCGAATGCGAGCCTTGTCTGCACGGATGATCCCAGCGCTCTCGTCACATTCCACTACAATTCGGACTTGGTCATTGACCGAGTTGGTGCGAGCGATTTCCGCCGTGACTTCGAGGGTTTCGACTAAACTGACGTCACCCAAGTCCAGCGACATCTGGCCCGCGTCGATCATGGCCAAGTCGAGAATGTTCTCAATAAGCTTTTCCAATTGGCCAGATGCCAATCCGATTGCGTTCAAATAGTCCGATTGCGACTCGGTCAATGTACCACCTACGCCCGCTGCCAAAAGCTCTGCATAGCCTCCAATGGTGGTCAGTGGTGTGCGCAATTGATAGCTGACATTGCGCACAAATTCAGTCTTAAGCCGGTCTGCGTCTTGGAAGGCGGCCGCCTTATCGCGCAACGCCGTCTCAACTTCGCGGGCAGCGGTTACATCGGCGAAGGCTGCTAACGTTGCACCATCTGGCAATGGGCGTATTAGCCACGTTAGGCTTGTGCCATCGGCGCAGACAAACTCGCCTTGCTTTTCTTGACGCGAACGTGGTGACGGGTCGGAGATCCTCGCCTTTAACTCGCTCCAGAAGGCAGGGTCGCGGTGCACAAGGATCGCGCGCTCTGCAACCAGATCAAATTCTGGTGCCGCTTCAAGGAAGCTTTGATCGAGCCCCCACATTCGGGCAAATGCGCTATTGGCTAAGGAAAGTCGCCCGTCCGCTGTAAATACAGCTACCCCTTCGCCCAATTTGTCCAGTGTCGCGCGCTGAACTTCAATCAAAGTTTTAAACCGTGCCTGCAGGCCCATCTTGTCGGAAATGTCTTCAAACAGAATCAAGAGTCCACCCGACGGCTGACGCTGCCGCGCTACACGTAGGATGCGACCATCAGGCATGGTCCAAGTTTCATCCGGGATCAGGCCAGGTTCTTGATAGTGTGAGAGTTCCTTCGCCTTCCACGCGGCAAAGTCGCGGGTAGCGGCGATTTTGGCTGACTGGCGCAACCGATCCAACCATTCGCCATGGGTTGGTCCATCATTTAGCCACGCATCCTCTAGCCCCCACAGGTTTGAGAAGGCGCTATTGTGCGTTGTCAGGCGACGAGTTGAGTCAAATACCGCAACCGCATCGGTCAAATGGTTTAATGTCTCTTCATGCGCTTTGGCTTCTCGCGCTAAGGTATCGCGCACTTCGATTTCTTCGGTTACATCGAAGGCAACGCCAGCAGCCCCGTCGTCTGCTGGGAACAAGCTGATCCGCAACATCCGACGCCTGCCATCAATGGTAATTGCTCGCGTAGCGGTAGAGGCTTGGCCTTTTGCCGCTTGGGCGGCATCGTCACGTGATTTCTGGTCTAAGGCGCAGTCGCGTGCGCGCGCGTCCTCCAAATCGACCGCTTCGACAGCTTTCAGATAGGAGGTGTTGGCCCATAACAGCGCACCTTGGCTATCTGTGCGCCAAGCCGGGAAACTGGCTTTCTCCGCCCCTGCTAGGTCCCCTGCAGCGGCACCTGGCGTCAACCAAACAATGGCTTTCGCGCCATGAGGCTTGCCCATGACCTCTAGCCCTAAAACCGACAGGGTGAACGCTTCACCCCTTTGGCGCAAAAGCGCGAGGCGAGTGCCAAGTTCTGTTGAGGCGGCTACCAAGGCTTCTAGTATTTCGAATGTCGAAGGCTCTTCGGTTAGGTTGCTTGCCTTTAGGTCGAGACGTTTGAGTAGGGTCGCTCGTGTCGAGGCATCAGCCTCTTCCTCCGGCTGACCCCAGCCCTCTCCGTCGTCTTTGTCCGGCCAAACGAGCGCAACAGAACCCGAGGCAGCGATGGCTGCACTCGCACGGGGGCTAGAGAGTGGGACGCGTCTTTGTTTGCCAAAGCGATAGGCGAGATAACCAGCGACGGCCGCAGCCCCACCCGCTGTAACGACATCACGCCCCCATTGGGCCAAAAAGGCTGACAAGTCTAATGGCACTTTCTGTACGCATCCGCTCGTTTCGATTAACTTTGTTAAGTATAAGCTAACATTGGTTAACAAAGATTAACACGAAGGGGATGGGGTGCACTTATGCACAGTTTCGGCTCAATTGATCCCGCCCAAATAGACGTATTTCAGCTCCAGATATTCTTCGACCCCATGGTGCGAGCCTTCCCGGCCCAATCCGCTTTGCTTGATCCCGCCGAAAGGCACGCCTTCTGATGAGGTCAAGCCAGAATTAACCCCCACAATTCCTGTTTCCAAAGCTTCTGCAACGCGAAAGGTGCGCGCTAAGTCCTTGGTATAGAAATAAGCCTGCAGGCCAAATGGTGTGTCATTGGCCGCTGCAATGGCTTCGGCCTCGTTTTGGAAGCGAAAGATGGGCGCTACAGGGCCGAAGGTTTCTTCTTTGGCAAACCTCATGGCCGACGTTACGCCCGTTATGACGGTGGGCTCAAAGAAAGTGCCTCCTAAAGGACTAACCTTACCACCAGTCTGGACTTTAGCGCCTTGGCTGAGGGCATCCGCAACATGGCTTTGGACCTTGGCGAGGGCTGCCTGATTGATGAGCGGTCCCTGTGTAACCCCGTCCTCGGTGCCTGGGCCAACTTTCATGGCGGCAACTTTAGCCGTCAGCTTGGTAACAAAGGCATCGTGAATTTGATCTTGCACATAAATACGGTTCGCACACACACAGGTTTGACCCATATTGCGAAATTTCGACGCGACAGCGCCTTCGACGGCGGCATCCAGATCGGCATCATCAAATACGATGAAGGGTGCATTGCCGCCAAGCTCGAGGCCTAGCTTCTTCACGGTATCGGCGCATTGGCGCATCAAAAGCTTGCCGATCGGGGTGGAGCCAGTGAAGGACAATCCACGCACAACCTCGCTGGCACACCAGACTTCGCCAATCGCAACAGCATCACCCGTGACGACATTAAGCACGCCTGCAGGGACGCCAGCTTCACAAGCCAGTTCGGCCAAAGCCAACGCGGTGAAAGGTGTCTCAGGTGCAGGCTTCAGGACCATGGTGCAGCCAACAGCTAGCGCTGGCCCGACCTTGCGAGCAATCATCGCGGCAGGGAAATTCCATGGGGTAATGGCTGCCACAACTCCCAGCGGCTGCCGTAATACCAAGATACGGCCATCCGCCTTTGGTGAAGGTAAAGTCTCGCCGTAAATCCGCTTAGCCTCTTCGGCATAAAACTCAATGAATGAACCGGCATAGGCGATTTCCCCGCGCGCTTCTGTGATCGGCTTGCCCTGCTCCGCTGTAAGGATCTGTGCCAAATCCTCTTGGTGGATAAGGATCAAGTCAAACCAGCGCCGCAGGATCGCACTTCTCTCCTTAGCGGTCTTGGCCCGCCAAGCAGGCAAAGCTGCTTGCGCAACTGACACAGCCTCTTCAGCCGCCTCGCGACCAAGTCTTGGGACCTTGCCAAGAACTTCCCCAGTTGCAGGGTTGTAGATTGCTTCGTCGCTGGTGCCAGTCCAAAGGCCATTAATCAGGCATTGGGAACGAAACAGGCGGGGCTCGCTAAGTTTCACGTCTTGGCCTCCTCAGCCAGTGGATCGTCTCACGGTAGTTTATCTCGCAGCGCATACCAAGTCATAGCTGCCGTCAAAAGCGGCCAACGAAGCGCGCGGCCGCCCGGGAACTCCGGCACGGGCATGCGTGAAACTACGTCATAGTCGCGATGCTGGCTTAAGACGCAGGCTGCAAGAAGGCGTCCAAAATAGGGTGCCAGAACAACACCTTGACCAGAGTATCCTGACGCCGACAACAGGCCAGGACGGATCTGACGCAAGTAAGGCAGGCGCGTGGGCGTGATACCAAGGGCCCCTCCCCAGGCGTGTGTAACCTGAATGCCGCTGAGTTCTGGATAGATTTTCACCAGATTGCGCCGCACAAAACTCTCTATATCACTGGGCCAGCTTGGCGTGTATTTCTCGCCGCCGCCAAAAATCAAACGCCGTTCTGCTGTCTTGCGCCAATAATTGACAACAAAGCGCGTATCCATGGCAGAATCGTGCAGGGGTAGAATCTGGCTGTCCGCAGGCAGGGGTTCTGTCGCGATGATGAAACTGCCAATAGGTAGCACGCGCGCTTCTACATCGGGCTCAATTCCGTCAAGATAGCCGTCGCCGCACAGCAGGATGTGATCGGCTACAACCCGGCCTGTTGAGGTCTTGGCAAAACGCTTGCCACCATCAGACCCAACTTCGATCACGCGGCTATACTCGTGCAAACTCGCTTTGGCTTCTAGGGCAGCTTGCATCAGGCCATAGAGCAACTTGAGAGGGTGGACGTGGCCCGCCGAGGGATCTCGCCAGCCACCCTGATAGGCAGATGAGCCAAGGGCATGCGCAACTTGCTCTTTATCTAGGCGATGTGGAAGTTCATAGCCGTAGGCGCGCGCCATATGGTTCGCATCATTGTCGAGCTCTTGCATCAAGCGGGGTGTATGAGCGGCAAAGATTTGCCCCGGGGTCCAGTCCGCATCAATATGGAAATCATGCATCCGTGCGAGAAGATCAGCCTTTGCATCTTCAGCTAATAACCATAGCCGACGGGCATCCTCGCGCCCCATGCGCGCTTCTAACCACTTCTGATCATGGCGCCAGCCAGAGCAGGCAAGCCCACCGTTTCGGCCAGATGCTCCAGCCCCAATCTCATTGGCTTCAAGCACGACCACATTCAGACCGGCAGCGGCTAGGTCAAGCGCAGCAGAAACACCAGTAAAGCCCGCACCAATAATTACGACATCGGCGGTCAGTTCCCCTACCAAGGGGTTGGTTCTGGCAAACGGGCGCTTTGCTGATGCGTGGTACCAAGTTGTAGGTGCACTGGCTGCGGAGCAGACATGACGCGAAGGAGAATGCATTTCTGACATTTGTTATAACAAATGAACCATCGAATGCTTCAGGTCAAGCCGGGTATCAAATTATCGTATCACACTTGCCGGTTGAACAAGCCTTTCAGACCGCTGATGGCTGGGACCAGCCCTCTATGGGCGATAGGCTCGACAATCGCACCAACAATGAGGCCAATTACTGCTGCAATCGCTGCACTGACGAACCATGTTACAAGACCTGTAAGGGCCGGAACGAACGCTGCAACCGAGGTGGCGAGGTGTTGGATGGTCTTTTCGGGCGCGGGATAGCCAAGTTCATAGAGGCCATGCACCATGATGCCACCGCCCACCCACAACATGGCTACCATACCGATCCAAGTTAAAACTTTTAGGAAAACTGGCATACCGAGCACGAGGCCGCGCCCGAAGGCCGAAACTGCCCCATTGGCAGAGCGCGCCATTGCAGCACCCGCGTCATCCGCCTTCACGATCAAAGCAACCGCGCCATAAACCAAGGCAGTCATGCCGAGCCCTACGACCGCCAGAACCCCGCCTTGCAGCCACAAAGGTGATGTTGCGACGGTTGAAAGCGTAATGGCCATAATCTCAGCTGAGAGAATAAAGTCGGTCCGTACGGCACTCGCGACTTTTTCATTTTCTAACTCGAGGGAGGTTTTGTCTCCATCGTCTGCCGCGTCGTCGTCGCCATGGCTGCTATGAGGGCGGACAATATCCAATACCTTCTCATAGCCTTCCATGCATAGGTAGGCCCCGCCCAACATCAAGAGTGGGGTGATGATCCAAGGCGCAAAGAAGCTCAAAAACAGCGCACCCGGCAACAGGATGATCATCTTGTTCTTGAGTGAGCCCAAGGCAATTTTGCCAATGATGGGGAGTTCGCGTTCCGAAGCAAAGCCCACCACATAGCGTGGCGTTACCGCGGCATCGTCAATTACAATGCCAGCCGCCTTACCCGCAGCTTTACTACCTGCCTTGGCAGCTTGGGCGGCTGCATCATCCAAACTTGTGGCCGCTATTTTTGCGATCGCCGCGACGTCGTCCAGCAGCGCCAATAATCCAGAGCTCAAACCGTCACCCCCAAAACCAGATCAGAAAAGAGCCGATATAAGGCGCTTTCGGTCGTTGCGCTACAACTTAGAAGACGTTTTCCATCCTCAAGGGAGGCCATCTGCAGGTCTGCTTATCACAATAGGCTGATCCGCCATGCTTTAGCCAAGCTGTTGGTGGACGGATCCGCCCAATGCGGTGCCGGACTTGTGACCATTGGTCGCCAACTTCAAGCGCTTCTAAGCCTTGCAGGCGGGCCTTTCGCTCGCTAACCAACGGCACAGAAAGGCACTTTAATGACGAAATCAAACCCGGGACTTTATTTTGAAGACTTCCAAGTTGGCATGGTCTTGCGGCATGCGACGCCTAAGACCGTCACCGAGGGCGACGTCGCGCTTTACACCGCGCTGACAGGCTCACGTTATGCACTCTTTAGTTCGGACGCGTTTGCCCGCGATGGCGATTTGGATGCCGCGCCAATCGACCCCCTTTTGGTTTTCCACACGGTCTTTGGTAAAACCGTGCCAGATATTAGTCTCAATGCAGTTGCCAATCTGGGTTATGCTGACGGTCGATTTCTTGCGCCTGTTTTCCCGGGCGATACGCTGTCAGCCATTTCGGAGGTGATTGGCGTCAAAGAAAACTCAAATGGTAAAACAGGCGTAGTGTATGTCCGCACGACTGGCTTCAATCAGCAGGGCGAAGCCATTTTGTCTTATGTACGGTGGGTCATGGTGCATAAGGGCGACACAGAGGCACCTGCGCCGGAGCCAGTGATTCCTGATCTGCCTGCCTTTGTTGCACCTGAAGACCTACCAATGCCCGTGCCTGCTTGGTCCGGCAATTACGACTTTGAATTGGCTGGCTCGCCCTATGCATTTGAGGATTATCAGATCGGAGAGTGTATCGATCATGTTGACGGTATGACGGTCGAAGAGGCGGAGCATCAGATTGCCACGCGGCTTTATCAAAACACCGCCAAAGTACACTTCGATGCGATTGCCCAAGCGCAGGCCCGACAAGGTAAGCGCCTGATTTATGGTGGCGTCGTGATCTCGATTGCTCGTGCTTTGGCCTTCAATGGCTTGGCTAATGCCGCCGAAATTCTTGCCATTAACGCTGGTCGTCATACCAATCCATTGTTCGCAGGCGATACGATTTACGCTTGGAGCGAAGTGCTCGACAAGGCAGTGTTGAGCAATGGACATGGTGCATTGCGTCTGCGCTTGATCGCGACGAAAAATGTCTCGGCCTATGATTTCCAGGACACGGACAGCCCGGATGTGATCCTGGAGTTCGACTATTGGGCAGCGATTCCTTTACGGTCGAGTTTCCTGAGCTAATGGCCTTTTCACTCGACCCTCGCTTGGCCGCCGATACGTTGTTTGCCGCACAATTCCCATTGTGTGAGGTGCGCGTGATGAATGATGTGCGGTATCCTTGGTTGGTGGCTGTACCACGTGTACCAGGGGCGGTGGAACTTTTTGGTTTGGCACCGGGGGATGCTGATCAGGTTTGGGCTGAAATTCAGGCGCTTGGTACATTGGTGGCGGGTCTGCCCGGGGTCGAAAAGGTCAACATTGGCGCATTAGGCAATATGGTGCCTCAGCTACATATTCATATTGTAGGTCGTAATGATAACGATCCTGCTTGGCCGGGGCCCGTGTGGGGACATAGCCCTGCCAAGCCTTATGAAGCTGATGAGGCTGCACAATTAATTGAACATGTGATGGGTTTAGCCCATAAGTTTTGACAGGCTCGTCGATTCACACTCGCGAAATCTTGCCACAACATTGGGCGATGCTGCCCGCCCCTCAAAATCAAGGTAGATATGCAACATTCCGACAGCCCAATCTCTGCGGTGCCAGACGAGTTGGTAATCGCCCTTGAAGCATTGGCGAGGCGCGCAGGTGCCGCCATTTTGGTAGTTAAACGCGGCGGCATCCATGCCGAAGCAAAGTCTGATGGGTCACCCGTCACAGAGGCCGACTTAGCCGCCAATTTGGTCATTCTAGACGGCTTAAGCACACTTCTGCCCGATGTTCCGCTTATCACGGAAGAGGGGGACGATGGTCTAAAGGTCTTAGCTGATCCAGATGCCGACTTTTTGCTGATAGACCCTCTCGACGGCACGCGGGAATTTGTGTCGGGCGATCCTGATTATACCGTCAACATTGCTTATGTGCGAGGGGGTAGACCCGTCGTCGGCATCGTTCATATGCCCGAAACTGGGCTGTCTTGGGTCGGGGATTCACGGACGACCCCAAGTGCAGCTTGGCAGATTGACCATAATGGCGCCTGGCAGTCGATCCAGACGCGCACATCGGGTAAGACCTTGGCCGTGTTGACCTCGCGCTCTCATCAAGACCCAGATACCGAAGCCTTTTTAAAGAAGGTCTCGGTCTCAGAACTGGTTAGACGCGGCTCATCCTTGAAGTTTTGCTTGATCGCGGCCGGCCAAGGCGATCTTTATCCGCGTTTCGGGCCTACCATGGAATGGGACACGGCAGCGGGTGACGCAGTGTTAACTGCCGCAGGCGGTGCGATGTTGGACTTAAACGGCCAAGCCTTCCTTTATGGGAAGATCAGCGAGGGCTGCCGGAATGCTGGGTTTATGGCCATGGGTGATCCAGGCCTTGCTGTCACCTTATTCTAAGCAGCAGCTCGACCCGGATTTGCATCTCTAGACCTTAAGGCATGTGCATAAAAGCCAGCAACCCAAGCCGCGACCACATCGCCGTCTAAGGGTGCTTTTAGGCTCGCTAGCGCCGTGTCGGCCATGTCTTCAGAAAACCGTGTGCCGCGGCGCGACCGAATTAAGGCATCAGCAAAACTGGCACAGAATTCGGGGTGGCCTTGGAAGGACAGAGCAGGCGCATGGTCATAAACTAAGGCAGCATAAGGCGTGAAATCCGAGTGGGCTAAGACCCTCGCGGTGGCCGGTGCCTCTAGTACCTGATCTTGATGGCTCACCGCCAGATGAAGCCTTTGCTTTGACCCGACCATCCAAGGCTCAGCCTTTCCTACGTGATAGGTATGACGGCCCAAGCCCCAGCCTTGCGGTGCTTTGTGCGCACGTCCACCAAAGGCCTCTGCCATGAGTTGATGTCCAAAGCAGATACCTACCTGTGGAACTTGCCTCGCGCTAGCGCGCTGGATCCAGTTTTTGAGGTCGGATATCCAATCAAAGTCATCATAAACGCCAGCAGGCGAGCCAGTTATCAGAGCGGCTTCAACCGAACTGGGGTCGGGCAGCTCTTTCCCGTCCAACACATGCACTACTTGACAGGTAAGTCCCGGCATATGAGGGGCCAAAAGGGCTTCCAACATAGTGGGATAAGAGGGAAAATGCCCTCTAATAGGCTCAGGCGGGCGGCCAGTTTCAAAGATTGTCAATTGCATCGCCGTAACCTAACCTCATTTGAAGATAGTTTGCATGCAGAGCATGGTTAGAAATAGCTAACAAAGGCCGAATGCTGCCTGCATAGGCAGGAATGTTGCAATTTGGTACTTTTTTCTACCAATTGTGCCCGCTTGATGCCCATGTTGCGTTTTGAGACATCAATAAATTGTCAACCAAGTATTTTTCCACTTTCGCAATGAATGGAACCGTGGCATGATACTTGCCAACAGGATTTCGACCTACTTTTAGGTCCCCTGCATGCGAAAACTTATTTGGGCCTCGGCTATTTAGCTGGGGCCTTTTTTCGTGTCTGGTCGGGGGCCGTCCTTAGACGTTCTTGCGGCTCGATTGGAAGGTTGCGACGCTATAGAGCGCGAGGCCCGCCCAGATTAGGCCGAAGGTCACGCCATGGGCTGGGGTAAAATGCTCACCCAAAGCAAGCCCAGTACTAAATTGTAGCGTTGGGGCTAGATATTGCAACAATCCCAACGTTGTCAGCTTGAGCCCGCGTGCGCCAGTGGCAAATAAAATCAGTGGGATAGCCGTCGCAGGGCCCAGGAGGACCAGCAAGCCCATCATCCCGATAGAGCCGCCCATTACGGCGCCGCCGCTTTGAATGTGCCAAATAATGATTGCGAGAGCGGGCAGAAATAAGATGGCCGATTCCCAGAACAAACCAGCGGCCGGCTGAACCGGGGCAAGCTTCCGCACCAATCCATAAAGCGCGAAGGAAAATCCAAGGCCCAGCGCAACATAGGGAAAGGCCCCAACTAAGAAGGTTTGGTTTAGTACACCTAAGAGCGCCAAGGTCAGTGCACCGATCTGCCATTTGGTCAGCTTTTCCTTAAAAAATGCCACGCCCATGCACACATTGATCAGCGGATTGATAAAATAACCAAGGCTTGATTCCAAAATGCGGTCTTGGCCGACTGCCCAGACATAGAGGAGCCAATTGCCGCCGATCAAGGCCGCCGATAGCGCTAACAGGCCCAAAGTGCGTGCACTTATCCGCAGCGACGCATAGCCTCCGAATACCAGGGCGGTAAGGAAAGCACATGGAAGGGTCCAGACAATCCGTTGGGCAGTGACTTCCAGCGGCGGGATACTGGAAAAAAGATGCAGGAAAGCAGGAAGCAGACCCCACATGATATAAGCAGACAGCGCCGCCCAGAATGCTGGCGGCAACTTTGTGCGTTCTACTGCTGTCATTGCTCCCCCTTCTGCTGCCTAGCGCCACCCCGCCAAGCGCAAAGCAAAAGGGGGAAGGTCAAGTTGTCTTACTAGGCTTCCGCCACCGTCAGCTTTTTCTCGAATGCGCCGCGATCAACCAATAGCTGGGCGATCTGAATGGCATTGAGGGCCGCACCTTTACGCAAATTATCGGCTACCACCCACATAGCCAAACCGTTTTCAACGGTTGGGTCACTGCGAATACGCGACACATAGACCGGGAATTCGCCTGCTGCTTCAACCGGCGTCATATAGCCACCTGCTTCGCGGCGATCCATTACGACGACACCGGGAGCCTCTTCCAAGGCTTCGCGGGCTTCATCGTCACTGATAGGGTTTTCAAACTCGATGTGCACAGCTTCAGAGTGGCCTACAAACACAGGTACGCGTACCACGGTCGCCGTAACTTTGATCGCAGGGTCTAACATTTTCTTGGTTTCTGCGACGAGCTTGAATTCTTCGGTCGTATAGCCGTCTTCCATAAAGTCACCGCCATGGGGGATGACATTGAAAGCGATTTGCTTTGGATAGACTTCGGTCTTTACCGGATCGTTCACAAAGATGCCGCGCGTTTGGGTCCATAACTCGTCCATGGCCTCTTTACCTGTGCCAGAAACCGATTGGTAGGTCGCAACAACCACGCGCTTAATCTTCGCGAGGTCATGCAGGGGTTTCAGGGCCACAACCAATTGTGCGGTAGAGCAGTTGGGGTTTGCGATGATCATTTTCTTCTTATAATTCATCGCTGCGTCTGGATTGACTTCAGGCACCACCAAGGGAACGTCGGGGTCCATGCGCCATTGGCTGGAATTGTCGATGACCAAGCAGCCTTGCGCGGCAATCTTGGGGGACCATTCTTTTGATGTTGATCCGCCGGCACTCATCAAGCAGATGTCCCAGCCAGTAAAGTCAAAATAATCAAGGGATTGACATTTCAATGTCTTGTCGCCGAACGAGACTTCACGTCCCAACGATCGACGCGACGCAATCGCAGCGATCTCTGAAACCGGAAATTTCAACTCTGCCAATAAAGCAAGCAATTCGCGACCAACATTGCCGGTTGCGCCGACAACAGCAACTTTTAAACCCATGATATCTCTCCGTAGGAGGCCCTATTAGCCCTTTGAGTGCTACTGGCCAAGTGCAAAGGACTGCGGAGGGTTCTTTGCTAACGTGCGCACGACGCCAAATAGCTTAGATAGCACGTAAGGCGGGCAGGCACTGGTTCAGCGACTTCTCGATTGTGTCGATCATGAAGTCGATTTCAGACGTAGATACGATGAGCGGCGGACACATGACCAAGCTGTCGCGAATACCGCGCACCATCAGGCCGTTGGCGATACAGGCGTCGCGCACTATGGGGCCTGCTTTGCCTTCCTTGCCGCCAAAGCGGTGGTTCGTGCCATGCTCTGAGACAATCTCAACGGCACCCAATAGGCCTTGCGAGCGCACTTCCCCAACCAGTTCATGGCCAACCAAACGCTGCAGCGCTTTCGCGAGATAGGGGCCTGTGACTTCGCGTGTGCGGGTCACGAGGTCTTCACGCTCAATAATCTCCAGATTTCGTTCTGCTACAGCGCAGCACATCGGGTGTCCGGAATAGGTATAGCCATGAACAAAATCGCCACCTTTTTCGCGCAGAACTTCAACAATCGCGCGTGACGCAATTGTAGCTGAGATTGGGGCATAGCCGGACGATAGTTGTTTGGCAGTGGTAATGATGTCGGGCGTAAAGCCATAAGTATTGTGGCCAAACCATTGGCCCGTGCGGCCGAAGCCGCAAATAACTTCGTCAGCCACCAAGAGAACATTATATTTCCGGCAGATTGCTTCAACCTTCTGCCAATAGCCTTTGGGCGGGATGATCACGCCGCCAGCCCCTTGGATTGGTTCGCCAACGAAGGCCGCGACATTGTGCGCGCCGACCTTCAAGATGCGGTCTTCAACTTCTTGCGCACATCGTGTCGCAAAGGCTTCTTCATCCTCACCAAAGCCTTCGTTGAAGGCATAAGGCTGAATAACGTGCTCGATCCCCGGTATGGGCAGGGAGCCAATGGCATGCATGGCACTCATGCCACCCAAGCTAGCGCCAGCCACCGTTGACCCATGATAGCCATTGCGGCGGCAGATGAAGATGTTTTTGTAGGGTTGTCCTTGAACTGCCCAATAGTGGCGGACCATTCGAAACATGGTGTCGACCGCTTCAGAACCAGACGAATTGAAGAACACATGCTGCAGCTCGCCACCTGCTATGCCCGCGATTTTAGCCGCTAAACGCACGGCAGGCGCGGTCGCGGTTTTAAAGAAGCTGTTGTAATAGGGCAGTTCTAACATCTGCTCATGGGCGACTTCGGCCAGTTCTTTCCGGCCATAACCGACACCAACGCACCAAAGCCCGGCCATGCCATCGAAATAGGCTTTGCCATCAATGTCCCAGAATTGGCAGCCTTCGGCGCGGGTAATGATGCGCGATCCCCCCAAGTCACGGATTTCGCCATAATCTGCTTGCGCCGGTAAATGGTGCGCGACGTCCAAGCGGCGCAGCTCTACCGCGTCATAATTGCGCAGTGCCGTTGCTGGTGGGGTCATAGTCTTTATCCTAGGCTGGTCTGTTTGTTATAACAAATAGATCAGCTGGACACATAGGGAAAGTGATTTCTACGCTTTGGCCTGCATTTACTGATGTGATGAGTTGTTCGGCCTGCGACACAGTACCTAAACAGAACGCAATCTGGTCCAGATAGATTTGGGCTCAGCTTTGAAGGCCAACGGCCCGCATGAGCCGTTGCCAAAAACTCAGGCGAACCTGCAGACGGATGGACGGGCCTAACACCGGCTCATTATAGTCGCGCAATTCCCGGGGTCGGAATGACGCTTCGACGGTATAACCTGGTGTATTTCTCATCGCTTTGCTCCCTCTTATGACATTCTGTGTGCCTAAAGCGATTGAAAGCAAATACTGTGCCATGCGGTAAACGGAACTTAAAAAGGGCTCGCCGCCTGACGAGCCCTTTTAAAGGTAATTGAAATCAAAAGAGAAGTTAGCTGGGCTTCTAAGCCGCGGCGGATTGCTCGCCCGGAGTTGGGTCACGTAGGACGTAACCACGGCCCCAAACTGTTTCAATATGGTGCTGACCATCGGCCGATGCCGCCAACTTCTTGCGGAGTTTGCAGATAAAGACGTCGATGATTTTTAGTTCTGGCTCGTCCATGCCGCCATACAGGTGGTTTAGGAACATTTCCTTTGTCAAAGTCGTACCCTTGCGCAAGGAAAGCAGTTCCAGCATCTGATACTCTTTGCCGGTCAAATGAACACGCTGGTTGTTCACTTCCACTGTTTTCTGGTCGAGGTTCACTACGATATCGCCCGTGCGAATCATCGATTGCGAATGGCCCTTCGAGCGACGAACAACGGCATTGATGCGGGCAACTAATTCGTCCTTGTGGAAAGGCTTCGCGACGAAATCGTCTGCGCCAACGCCTAGGCCACGGACTTTGGTGTCAATATCGCTCGTCCCCGACAAGATCAGGATTGGCGTACCAACGCGAGAATTGCGTAACTGCCGCAAGACATCGAAACCATTCATGTCAGGCAAGGTCAAGTCCAACAAAATAATGTCGTAGTCATACAACTTGCCCAGATCGACGCCTTCTTCGCCAAGGTCAGTTGTGTATATGTTGAAGCCTTCAGACTTCAGCATTAACTCAATCGACTGCGACGTCGCACTATCGTCTTCAATTAATAGAACCCGCATGGAGCCCCCTCCGACATGCCCTGAATGGGCGGTGTAACAACCATCGACCCATTCCTAAGCTGATTTGCTTAAAGATGGTTAACCGCTTTTTGCGGCTTGTCTGACATTTTCCATATGTTGGCGTTACGTTTGCCGAATTGATCTTTACGACAGGTTAACGCGAAGCACTTCAAATGCGACTTTATCAACCATGTTCACTCATTTCTTCACATGGCGTCTTAAGTGTAACGGGTTTTGCAGGGAAAGTAGGGCGGCAGGATGCGTCCAGATGGACATTCACGACTAAGCAGTGGTGTGCGCTTGGCTGATTTGGCCGAAACGCTCAAGCGTCACGACCATACACGCTATGAGGGACGGATTGTAGCTGTCAAAGGTCTGATGGTGGAGGCAAGTGGTCCGCCGCAAGCTATGGCGCTGGGCGCTCGAGCTATTGTGGAAGCGGCAGAAGGTTATGCCCGCCTAGAAATCGTCGGCTATCGCGATGGGCGAGCCCTTTTGATGCCATTTGAAACGGTGGAAGGTCTGCGCGCGGGGGCTAGCCTGGTCTTTGAAGGGACCTCGCCCATGATCGCCCCGTCCTCCGCTTGGCTCGGACGCGTGATTGATGCCTTTGGCAATCCTATTGATGGCGGCCCGCCTGTGGCAAATGGCTCCCACCCTCGACTATTGAGAGGCGTTCCACCACCTGCTCATACCCGTGTTCGTGTGGGCGAGCGGATGGAGACGGGCATTCGCGCCATCGATGCCTTTTGCGCCCTGTGTCAAGGCCAGCGTATGGGTATCTTCGCCGGCTCAGGCGTCGGGAAATCCGTACTCATGTCACAACTGGCGAAAGGAGCGGCCGCCGATGTGGTTGTGATCGGCCTGATTGGCGAGCGCGGCCGAGAAGTTAAAGAGTTCGTTGAGGACACATTGGGCACGGAAGGTTTGCGACGCTCTGTCGTGGTGGTGGCGACTTCGGACGAAAGCAGCCTCAAGCGTCGGCAAGCAGCCTATACGACCCTCGCAGTTGCAGAACATTTTCGTGACCAAGGTCTGCAAGTCCTCTGCCTGTTTGACAGCGTGACCCGCTTTGCGATGGCCCAGCGCGAAATTGGCTTGGCCACCGGTGAACCGCCAACAACTAAGGGCTATACGCCGACCGTATTTGCAGAATTGCCAAAACTACTTGAGCGAGCGGGCCCCGGTTCCCCAACGGGTGGCGATCAGATCGGGTCGATCACAGGTCTTTTTACGGTTCTGGTTGATGGCGGCGATCATGATGAGCCCGTGGCGGATGCCGTGCGCGGAATTCTTGACGGTCACTTGGTACTGGAGCGGGCGATTGCCGAACGCGGCCGCTTTCCCGCGCTGAATATTCTGAAGTCAGTTTCGCGTCTCATGCCCGAATGCCATGCCCCTGAAGAACAAATCTTGGTTCGCGATGCAAAGCGCGCCTTGGCAGCCTATTCGGATATGGAAGAATTAATCCGCCTAGGGGCGTATCGGCGCGGTGCCGATCCGGGAACAGATCGTGCCATAGCCTTGGCAGAACCACTTGAAGAGTTCCTTAGCCAGGGCAAACAAGAGCGCACGGCTTTTGCCGAAACCTTCGAACGGCTATCAAGTATCATGAACACACAAAGCTAATGCCAAGGTCGATGTCATAACTAAAGCAAATGATTGAGCCGATGGTGCTCTTTTTCTACTCACGGGAAAATTCGACAGATCGAAAGAGCGATTTCTTAACCCACAGCGTATAAATAGGAGTTGTAACGCAGGGAAAGTAATAATGAAAACCGGCTCAACGCTAATTAAACTGGCCAAGCATAAGGTCGACAGCGTGCAGATGCTTATCAGCGCGGCAGAGCGCACGCGGGAAGACATTGAGCGGAAAAAAGGTGATCTCTTGGTCTCCGAAAAGCGCGAGCGCACCCGCGCGGAAGCAGACCCCGGAATGATGAGCCATTGGGTTGCCTATTCTCAAGTTCTAGTTGCACAACGTGCAAATCTAGAAGCTTCGCTTGTGGGCGTAGAAGAACAATTGGAAGCGTTGCGCGGTGACCTGCAAGCGGCCTTTGAAGAGCAAAAAAAGTTTGAAATGCTTGAAGAGCGCCGGGTAAGCCGGGCAAATACGTCAAAGGCAAAGCGCGAGCAGGCTTTCCTTGATGAAGCGGCTCTGATCCGCGCTGCAAGGCGAAACATCGCCTAAAAAGTTACACCAGATCAAAGCGAAATCGCTTGAAGGGTCCTTAGGGGCCCTTTTTTGTGCGATAGGCTAGGGGATGGTTCTGGGTAACCAACTCAGTCAGGCGGGCATCAGCCACATGGGTGTAAATTTGTGTTGTCGCGATATCGGCATGGCCCAACATCACTTGGACTGATCGCAGATCCGCGCCTCCCTCCACCAAATGGGTTGCAAAGGCATGGCGCAGCACGTGTGGGCTCATCTTGGTTGGGTCGAGGCCCGCCTCAATCGCAAGGCTCTCTAAAAGACGCGCAAATTCGCGTCGCCCAAAATGCCCGGCCTTGCCCTTTGCCGGAAACAGAAACTTGCCAGCTTCGCCTCCTTGAGCACCATCAGGCAAACTGTGGACACGGACCTCAAGCCAAGCACCCAGGGCGTTTCGTGCATGGGATCCCAAAGGCACCAAGCGTTCTTTCCCGCCCTTGCCCTTAACACGCATAGCAGTTGCTTCTGGTTTGGGCACCGCCCGCATCGGTAAGCCAACCAATTCGCTTACGCGCAACCCACAGCCATAAACCAACTCGATCAAGCAGGCTGCGCGCATTGCTTTCCAGCCCCTAAGGCGGGTGGCGGCGGCGAGCAGTGCGTCAATGTCGGAAATTTCTGCTGTCTTCGGTAAAGTACGTGCTCGTTTCGGTCCATCCCAACGCTTTGTCGGGTCGTCTGGGCACCACCCTTCACTGACAGCAAATTGATAGAATTGGCGCAGCGCCGCCCGTCGTCGGGCGATGGTTGTGCTACTCAGACCGCGAACGCTTAAATCTTGCGCAAAGGCCTCTATATCTCGGTGATCCACATCGCACATCTCGACATTGCGCGCGGCCAAAAACGCAGAAAAATCGATTAAGTCGCGCCGATAGGCATCTAAAGTGTTGCGCGCTGCCCCACGCTCCACCCCAATCATCTCAAGGAAAGCTTCAATCTGCGGGTTCACTTCGGCGGGGTCCAGCTGGGCTTTGATGGCGCTTTTGTCTTGGACTTCGGCGCGGCTTTGGGTGCAGGTGCACGAGTTGATGGCGGGAGTACGGCCTGACTTGGTTTTGCGGCCACAGCAGGGGGTTTGGCTTTGGCCTGATTTGGCACTGACGTGTTTGCGCGCAAGCCCGCGGATGGTGTTGTCTGGGCAGGACTTGGCTTGGAAGCCGTCGGTTGGGAGGCTGGTGCGGTAGCCGCCACCGGGCGTGATGGAGCCACCATATCTAATGCCAACATATATTCGCGTGCTAAGTCGATAGCCTGCGTCGACAAACCTACGCGGCGCAGAGCGCGCACGGCAATCGCAACTGTCTCTGCATCTGCACTTGCAGGCTCTTGGCCTTGAAGCGCCAAGCCCACCAATAAGGCCACTTCGCCTTTCGAACCGCGCTCTGCAGCAAAGCTTAGAGCTGTGCGCATACCCGCTTGCCCGCCCTTTATATCTGGCAGACCTGGCTGAATCAAGGTCGCGAGCCCGCCCGATGTTGGCATGCCGGCGGACCAAGCGATCAAAGCATCGCGAATCGCTTGGCGTTGGGCGCTTGGGTTGATCGCAGCCTCAATGTGGCGCTCAACTGGTCGATCACCTGCCACCGGGTCCAATAACGCTAAAACAAGCCGCTGCCGAGGCGACAACGGAAATGGGCTGCGGATCTCTAGTGCTTTCGCAAGGCGAACATCTCCGGCCCACAACGCAGCTTCAGCGAGAGATTGCATTGCCAAAGGTGGGATCTGGTCAGGCGCGGTATCGACTAGGCTTCTGAGTTCCTCGATCAGTAAGCGTGCCTCTAGGGCTCGGCCCTGCGCGCTGTTGGCTTGGCTAATCGTCTTGGCCCATGTTTCTGCGATTGGAGGTGGAGGCGCTGGTTGGGGAAGAGGTGCCGCTGTAACATCTACCGGCTGGCCAGTTTCGGCCTCCGTTGCAGGGGTGGGCAGCGCAACTGGTTCTTTCGCAGGGACCCGCAAAAGCGCTTCTTGGGTAGGTGAGGCCACCCCGGTCTGGGCAGCGCGACGAAGCAATAAGATTGCTTCATTCCTAGGGACACGGGTTTCGAAATCAGGCCAGTTGAGGATGGACGACAGCGCAGACGGGTCGCCATTGCTCGACAACGCTTTTGGCAATTTCAATTGCGCCTTCATGCTCAGGGCCAGTGCTCGGCCACTATCTGCTCGAAAGGGCGGTGGGTTTGTGACGGGGCCTGAAACAGCAGCCACCGCGCGGCCTAGCCATGTATCGGTCTGGCCCTTGCTCCTAGCAAGGTCAACCGAGAGATTGGCGGCAGCGGCTTCTCCATTCAGCGCGTAACAAGTGGCCCGCGTCTCCATCCAACTGGAACTCGAACTGGTTCCATTGGCTTCGTCTAGACCTGGTGCAGCAACCCAGCCACAGGCCTCATCGATTCGACCTGCACGGAAAGCGGCATCAATGGCAAGATTGGTTAAGGCTGGGTCGGAGGTCAGGCGGGGCACGGTTTGAAATAAGCGCATTGCAGCTTCTGAGGGGCCTAAGCGATTTGCAGCAAGAAACCGCGCTCGCGCTAAATCTAGGTCGCCTACCGGGGCAGAACCGCCTGAAAACACTGCTTGGCGGACTAGACGCTGTAGGGAGGGAAAGCGCAAATCCGGACCAATTCGATCAAAGGCTAATGCTAACGTGATCGGGTCAGCGCCTTGCCAAAGGCCGCTGTCGAGGCGCTCAAGACCGAGGGGAAGGGCAGCAGCACCCCACGGGCCAACTTCTTGTAAAGGCGCGGACTCAATGGTGCTGATGGATTGTGCCAGAACAGGCGATGCAGCCATGGAGCAGAATAAAGCGCTGGTCAGGAAGAGCTTACGTATCATCATGCCTGTCATAATCCATTTTGCGGCAAAACAGTGGCCTATCGCCTCACACAGGCGCGATTGCGTGAACCACGCGACAAGCGCACATTTAATCCCTATGTTCGCTTATCGTTCTTATCCTAGCGAATCAACGCCATGTCCAGTGAACCCCATTCTCCCCAGCCCGCCTTGACAATTTCTCAACGTGCGATGGCGCGTGCGCCGGGCTCATCCAATAGGGCAGATGGAGGGAACGAACACCCTTGGATGATGGGCCTCAATGTTCAGCAACGAGAAGCCGTCGAAGCCCTAGATGGCCCGGTTTTGGTATTGTCGGGCGCTGGTACTGGAAAAACCAAGGTGCTGACGTCTCGCTTGGCACAATTGCTGGTAACGGGGCGGGCAAAGCCATGGGAGATCTTGTCGGTTACCTTTACCAATAAAGCTGCGCGCGAAATGCGCGATCGCACCCAGCTTCTAATCGGTCCAGCGGCGGAAGGGTTACGTTGGCTTGGTACTTTCCATTCCACAAGTGCGATGATCCTGCGTCGCCATGCGGAACTAGTGGGCCTCAAGCCTAGCTTCACTGTGTTGGATACCGACGATCAGATCCGCTTGATGAAACAGGTGATTGAGGCTGAAAATATCGACCAAAAGCGCTGGACGCCGCGGTTCCTTGCAAGCTTGATTGATGGCTGGAAGAACCGTGCCCTGACGCCCGATAAAGTGCCAGCGGAGGAGTCATTTCTGTTTGCCAATGGTAAGGGCGCTAAACTCTATGCGCTTTATCAATCCCGCCTCAAAGTGCTCAATTGCGTCGATTTCGGCGATCTCTTGTTGGAAACCATCAGTCTGTTTCTGAAAGAACCAGACTTGCTCGCAGAGTATCACGATCGCTTTAAATATATTCTGGTCGATGAATATCAAGATACCAATGTCGCCCAATATCTATGGCTGCGCCTTTTGGCGCGTAAGCGGAAAAATATCTGCGTCGTGGGTGACGATGACCAGTCGATTTATGGGTGGCGCGGAGCGGAAGTCGACAATATCCTCCGCTTTGAACATGACTTTCCAGGTGCGAAAATCGTCCGCTTGGAGCGGAACTACCGCTCAACCCCGCATATTTTGGCGGCGGCAAGCCATTTGATCGCAAGCAATAAAAATCGCCTTGGCAAAACTCTTTGGACCGAAATTCCGGAAGGAGACCGGGTGTTGGTGCGCGGGATTTGGGATGGAGAGGCTGAGGCGCGCTTGATTGCTGACGATATTGAGCAATGGCGTCGCACAGGCCGCCGTTATGATGAAAGCGCGGTTTTGGTTCGGGCCTCATGGCAGATGCGCGCCTTTGAAGAACGATTCCTGATGTTGCAAATCCCTTACAAGGTTATTGGCGGACCGCGGTTTTTTGAACGAGCAGAAATCCGCGATGCGCACGCTTATTTGCGTCTCATTCGTTCGCTCGATGATGATTTGGCTTTTGAGCGTATCGTCAACGTGCCCAAACGCGGCATTGGCGATACGAGTGTGCAACGTTTGGGTACTGCTGCCCGTCTTGCTGGCGTTCCCTTGTTCACCATGGCGAGCCAATTATTGGGTAGCGACGAACTGAAAGGTCCTGCTCGCACCGGTTTGACCCGCTTTATCCATCAGTTAGAGCACTGGCGCAAAAAGTCGTTGGAGTTGCCCCATACCGAATTGGCCGAGCTGATTTTGGATGAGAGTGGTTATACCGATATGCTAAAGGCGGACAAAAATCCCCAGTCGGTTTCTAAACTAGATAACTTGAAAGAACTGGTCCGCTCGATGGGCCAGTTTGATACGCTGGCGGCCTATCTAGAGCATATTGAATTGGTGATGGACCTCGACCGTACTGAAGAAGGCGATGCCGTACAAATTCTCACCCTCCATGCCGCGAAGGGCTTAGAATGGCCATTGGTATTTCTGCCTGGGTGGGAGGAAGAAGTGTTTCCATCTAGGCGCGCTTTGGATGAAAAGGGCGATAAAGCTTTGGAGGAAGAGCGCCGCCTTGCCTATGTTGGTATCACCCGCGCCCGGGAAAGTGCCCGCATCAGCTTTGCCGCCAATCGCCAAATCTATGGTCGGTGGAATAGCGTCTTACCTAGCCGCTTTGTCGATGAACTCCCCGATGGCCATGTCGATGCGGTCTCAGATACAGGCTATTTCAATCAAGGCACTGGTGGCGCGGCAGAGCGGTTTGCGGCCTATGGTCCGCTTTCAACCCAGCCCGGGAATGGCTTTGGAACAGGCTATGAAAGTCCAGGTTGGAAGCGCGCGCAGGCCGCTGCCGCTTTGGGCAAGCTCGCACCGGGCATGGCAAAAGGGTTTGGTGGGCCGATCATTGATGGCGAAGCCAAACTTCTGGCGCGGACCGGGGCTAAAGATGCCACCTATGCAGTTGGTCAGCGCATTTTTCATGATAAATTTGGCTATGGCGCAGTACGCCATGTCGAGGGATCGAAACTGACGATTCAGTTTGAAAAGTCTGGCGAGAAAAAAGTGCTCGACAGCTTCGTAAGTCCGGCCTGAACTGGACCTACCTTACCCGATTACTGGCGGAACAAGCTCAAGATGCTCTGTGGTGCTTGGTTTGCAATCGACAGAGCTTGGGTGCCCAATTGCTGCTTAACCTGAGCCGCCTGTAAGCGGGCCGATTCCACCGCGAGGTCTGCGTCAACCAAGTTCCCGATCCCGCCTTTGATGGTGTCTTGCAGCTTGCTGACGAAAATTTCATGGTTTTCGATGCGCTTGGCAGATGCCCCAAGGCGCGCCAATTCGGCGTTCACAAATTCAAGTGAGGCCACAATCCGGTCACGTACGGTTGCGGCGTTAGCCGCTGTGTCGAGAACGTCGGTGTCCCCAAGATAAATATCTGCGGCGGGAGCAGCTACCGCCGTGCCGGCCCCTGCGGCCAATCTTAGGTCGATGATTGGTAAGGTCACCGTTAAGCTGCCGGTCGAGTTGGCGAGGAAGGTAAAGTTAGCAGCCGCACCATTAAGGGCATTGCCACCGTCAAAGACCGCGTTAGCGATCACCGAGGCAACTTGATCGCGCAACGCGATGAATTCGGCGTTATAGGCAGCCCGGGCAGTTGCGCTCTGCGAAGCGTCGGATGCGGCAACTGCCTTTTCGCGCATTTGGGAGAAAATATCCGAAATCTGTTCGCCGGCTGCTAAGGCGACGTCGGCAATCGACTTGGCCCGGTTCAAGCTGTTGCGAACCGCGTCATAAGCGGAGAGTTCCGACCTTTGCTGTTGGGCGATGTTATAGATCGCACCATTGTCCTTTGCCACGGCGACTTTCAGGCCCGTATTGATACGGTTTTGGATGCCGTCCATCTCGCGATTGGTCTTGTTCAGGTTTTGGAGAGCCGTCATAGCTCCCATATTTGTATGCACACTACCTGACATGGTTCGGTCTTTCTTTTTTAATCACCCGGCCAGTCTCAACAAGTTTTAAGGTGAGATGACCTAAATTAACTTACAGTTGTTGTTGCGGAAACATGGTGAATATTTCGTAAATTACCAGCTGGTTCAAGAAACTTTGATCCGGCTTGCTTCCGCTTTAAACTTTGGTCCTTTAGTTCCGGAACAGCGACAGGATGGTCTGAGGCGCCTGGTTGGCGATCGAGAGTGCCTGCGTGCCTAATTGTTGTTTGACTTGCAGCGATTGCAATCGAGCGCTTTCGCTGGCGAGGTCTGCGTCAACCAGATTGCCGATGCCGCCTTTGATGGCGTCTTGCAATTTGGAAACAAAGATCGAATGGTTTTCAACGCGCTTGGCCGATGCACCAAGGCGCGCCAACTCTGAGTTGAGGAAGTCCAGCGAGGCGACGACCTGATCTCGCGAAGTTGCGGCCAAAACAGCGGTACTCAAGTCCGAAGCATCGCCCAAATAGATATCAGCTGCAGGAGTTGCGACTGCGGTGCCTGCACCTGTACCTAAGGCAAGATTAAGAGTGGGCAAAGTGATCGTTTGGCTGCCAGTAGTATTTGCAAGGAACGTCAAGTTCGCACCACCACCGAGGATATTGGCACCATCGAACACCGCATTGGCAATAACCGAAGGAACTTGGTCACGCAGGGCGGTGAATTCGGAGTTATAGGCCGCGCGGCTGGTAGCTGAGATTGAGGTGTCCGATGCTGCAACCGCCTTTTCGCGCATCTGAGTGAAAATATCCGAGAGAGCCTCGCCAGCTGCTAGAGCTACGTCAGCAATCGACTTTGCCCGATTCAAACCATCAGCAACCGCGTTGTAGGCAGAATTTTCAGAGCGTTGCTGTTGGGCGATGTTATAGATCGCCCCATTGTCCTGCGCTTTTGCAACCTTTAAGCCGGTATTGATCCGGCTTTGGGTAACACTCAGTTCACGTGAGGTCGCATTCAAATTCTGAAGCGCGACCATCGCTCCCATATTTGTGTGGACGCTATTTGCCATCTTCTAAAGTCCTTCCAGCCATTCAGGCGGAACCCTCGCTATCTTGAGGGTCAGTCCGCAAACTCTGGGATAGGCTCCGCAATTGGCATGCCAGCGGAATTAATCATATAATTAATTGTATTTTATCTATATTTTTAAGATCACATCAAAGTCGATTGTTGCCAAACATGGTAAACACTGCCGGGTCATTACAGTTAACAGGCAAAATTTGCCGCTCTGACGGGCCAATCGCAGAATTGCCCGCTGTCTTTCGTTGCAGTGCCTTCAAACGCGCGCTAGAGCGCCTATGACAAGCAAGGATCTAGTCCGAGGGGAAACAGATATGGCTCGTAAGAAGATTGCGCTCATCGGTGCAGGGATGATTGGTGGCACATTGGCCCATATCGCGGCGCGAGAAGAGCTAGGCGATATTATTTTATTCGACATCGCTGAAGGTGTGCCGCAAGGCAAAGCTTTGGATATTGATGAAGCAAGCCCTGTGTTTGGTTCCGATATCGACATCAAAGGGGCGAACGACTATGCGGCAATTGCTGGCGCAGACGTCTGCATCGTCACCGCTGGTGTGCCGCGCAAGCCTGGCATGAGCCGCGATGATCTAATCGGCATCAATCTCAAAGTGATGAAGGCTGTTGGCGAAGGCATCAAAACCTATGCGCCAAACGCTTTTGTCATCTGCATCACTAACCCACTCGATGCCATGGTTTGGGCCCTGCGCGAATTCTCTGGCCTGCCACACCATATGGTATGCGGCATGGCTGGCGTCTTGGACAGCGCGCGTTTCCGTTGGTTCCTAGCAGAGCATTTTAAAGTTGCAGTCGAAGACATTCATGCTTGGACCCTAGGTGGCCATGGCGACGACATGGTGCCAATGGTGCGTTACTCCACCGTTGGTGGGCTGCCACTACCTGTCTTGGTAGAACAAGGGAAAATCAGCCAAGAACAACTCGACGCGATTGTGAAGCGCACCCGCGGCGGTGGCGGCGAGATCGTGGCGCTTTTGAAGACTGGCTCAGCCTATTATGCGCCAGCCGAAAGCGCGATCGCAATGGCTGCTTCCTTCCTGAAAGACAAAAAGCGTGTCTTGGCCTGTGCCTGCCATTTGACTGGCCAGTATGGCATTAACGACATGTATGTCGGTGTGCCTGCGGTGATTGGAGCCGGTGGTATCGAGAGCATCATTGAGTTCCCGATGGATGCGGCTGAAAAAGACATGTGGGCAAAGTCTGTTGCAGCCGTGAACGGCTTGCTGGCTGCCTGCAAAGAGATTGAGCCCTCGCTGGCTTAATCGTGGCGATCGGTCCAACCCTTACCACAGAGAGATTGGTCCTGCGTCCCCCGACGCAGGACGATTTCCCTGCTTTCGCGGCCATGATGGCCAACGCCGACCATGTGCAATTCGTTGGTGGCGCTTTGACAGAATCCATGGCTTGGCGGCAATTGGCAGCCATAACGGGTGCTTGGTCGCTGCGCGGCTTTTCGATGTTTTCTGTCATTGAGCGCGATACAGGTCAGTGGGTAGGCCGCATCGGTCCGTGGATGCCTGAAGGCTGGCCCGGCACGGAGGTTGGTTGGGGCTTGGCACCCGAAGCAACCGGCAAGGGCTATGGGGTCGAGGCAGCAACAGCCTGTATGGACTGGGTGGTAGACCACCTAGGTTGGACAGATATCATCCATATCATTGATCCAGCCAATAAGCCCTCTGAACAATTGGCTGCACGCTTGGGGTCAACCAATTTAGGGCCAACCAGAATGCCAGAGCCAATGCATGAACTCCAAGTCAATGCGTGGGGGCAAAGTTCGCAACAGTGGCGGGCGCGGCGGGCTGGTTAGTCTCCGCCAGCCAGTAGCTCGCCGATGATTGTATCGGCAACGAGACGTCCTTCAGCAGTCAATCCAAGATGGGTTGGGTTTCGCCACATCAGGCCTTGGCGCACGCGTGCTTGAATTTGGTCGTCAGGGAGGGGTAAGCCGGGCGCATTTTGGACGGCCACGCCGTCCTGCAAGCGCAAGCCCATCAGCCAGAACTCGTCGCGCACAGCGTCTTCTGACAATAATTCGTCTTCAAAGATGCCATGACCGTTTAGGGCGACGCCATCACAATAATCTTTTGGACGGAGATGGCCCTTGGTGGCCCGCCGAGCAGCGCCCCATCCAAGCCGTCCATGTGCGCCGGGACCAACGCCGATCCAATCCTGTGACATCCAGTAGAGCATGTTATGGCGCGACCGATTGGCAAGTCCCTTTGCGTGGTTTGAGACCTCATAGGCATCAAAACCCGCTTGCTCTAGAACAGATTGGGTCAGAAGGTAGAAATCTGCTGCTTGGTCATTGTCTGGCAAGTGCAGCGAGCCACGCCTTACAGCGCGGGCAAAGGCTGTTCCGTCCTCAATCGTCAATTGATAGGGGGATACATGATCAGGCGAAAGGGTGAGGGCGAGGTCCAATTCTTGCTGCCACGCGTCTAGGGTCTGGCCCTGGCGGGTATGTATCAGGTCAATGGATAAGCGGGGGAAAATCGTTCGGGCCAGACCTGCGGCTGCCAAACCCTCCTGCGCGCTGTGAAATCGGCCAAGTCCCTTTAAGCTCGCGTCATCCAATGCCTGCAGGCCAAGCGACAGCCGTTCGACGCCTGCGAGGCGAAGATCCTGAAAGCGAGCAGCTTCTGCGTCCGTCGGATTTGCTTCAAGGCTGACTTCAAAGTCATTGGCAAAGCCCCAAAGGCTCCCCGCATGCTCAATGATGCGGCCAACTTGGTTTGGGTCCATCAAACTTGGCGTGCCGCCACCGAAAAACAGACTTGTCAGCGGGCGCTTGCCTGTCTGGTCGCGCCAATAGGCCATGTCAGTCAGAATGGCCCTCACTAAGGGCTCGGTATCTTGCCCGCGTGCTTTGTAGACGTTGAAGTCGCAATAGGGGCAGATTGCGGCGCAAAAGGGCCAATGGACGTAAAGCCCTAAGCGCCGCTCAATCATGATAGAACTGCAGCGACAAATTTCGCAAAGGCGTCCGCGCGATGGCTCATCGCGTGCTTTACTGCGGGGCCCAATTCGCCAAAGGTCTCTGTGTGGCCTGAAGCGACAAAGATCGGATCATAGCCAAAGCCGTTTGTGCCACGCGGCACGGCCACCACTTCACCAACTACTTCGCCTTCAAACGCCTGTTCGCGGCCATCTGGATAAACCAGCGCCAAGGCACATACAAAGCGGGCTGAGCGGTCGGTCGCGCCCTTTGCTTGCAACTGTCGTTCAATCTCAGCCATAGCGGCATAGAAGTCCCGGTCTGGCCCAGCCCATCGGGCCGAATAAATACCGGGTGCGCGTTCGAGTGCCATCACTTCCAGCCCCGAATCATCTGCCAGGGCAGGTAGTCCAGTCGCTAGGCAAGAGGCTCGCGCTTTCAATAGGGCATTGCCTATGAAAGTTGTTTCGGTTTCTTCGGGCTCAGGCACCCCCAAATCCCCCGCGCTCACCACTTCAATCTCAAACGGGGTAACAAGGGCCGCGATTTCTTTGAGCTTGCCCTGATTGTGGCTAGCGATCACCAATTTTTCGAAAGGCTTACTGGATTTCAACATGATCTACCTTTCGCATCTCGTGGGGCTTTGTTAGACCAATTACTCAAAGCCTGAATGAAGCTGTGCGTTTACGCTGGATATTGTTTTTTGACCACGGCGACAGTCGCCCTTGAAGGAGCTCACAATGTTTTCGACCCGTGCCCTCGCCCTTGCTCTTACGCTTTCTGTCTCGCCCATGGCGATGGCGATTGCAACGGCCCAAACTGCCCCTGTTGCCGCCCCTGCTGCTAGGGTCGTAGCAGGGGCAGTTTGGATGCCGATGTCAAAGAGCATAGCGCCCAGTTTAACTTGCCAAATGGCACCAAGCGTGATGTCAGTAACCCTCGCATCAAATTCATAAATCAGCATTTTGAGCGCTTGTGTGGATTTCAGATCTATTTGCGCGCGCTACCAGCACTTATTGCGGCGATATCGGATGTTCGTGTGTGTAATCGGGACCGGTACTGGCGGCGGATAGGGCGGAAAGCTGGCGAACAATTTGACTTGGAAATAGAAAGTGCTCGCTGCGGTTGAAGATCAGATTGACTAGGGTCGTCTCCATTGTGTTGGTAAATTATCACGTAGCTCGGTGATCAGCGAAGTATCACTGTCGTAGTGCTGTGTTTGCTATCCCGATCCACTGCTCTTGCTGGGTCGCTTGTTGAAGCGATGGAGTCGCAGATGTATCCGTCAGAAACATTGATCGCGCAACCATTGCTGGACGCGAATGTGGCAATGGTGTGGTGATTGATCACGGCGGCCTCACTGCACAATATTGCCACATGGCTAACGGCAGCATTGCAGTAGCGTCGGGTATGCAAGTGAGTAGCGGGGCCGTGCTGGGGCGTGTTGGCTTCACCACCCTTCGGGTCAACTTCTGCGCATCTGAAACGCTCATCCCGCCAAACTTGGCTCACTACTTGAAGAAGGTCGCATCCGAAATACCGTGCTTTAGAGAGACCTCTGCAGTCGACATCCCGTCAGCCTATTGGCTCACCGTGCTCCTTGAGCGTGCCACTGATCTATTGTTCAGTAAATCTGCTCTTGCGCAACTGTCATCCTCTCGCTCGAGGGTCTTGCAAACTTATGGCTGGATTTTAAGGGGCAAGGGTCTCCCGGCCCGCACAGTAGAATGCAGCAAGATCAGCACTTGACCATGGCGACTGGAGAACCGCCAGGGACGTGACCTGTGCTTCTTTTGTGATAAGGAGTGATTATCCTGTACGAATTGAAACGGACCAATGTGTCCTTCAAGCAAGTTTGAATTGAAAACCTCGAAAAAAGGACACTGCTATCTCCAAATTTATGCGGCTCGACCAGCAGCACTTCGGGAATTTCTGTCTTTTTTACAAACAGTTGTCATTAAGGAAGGAAGAGTCGTGTCTCGCAACACTTTCGCGTGCGAGTTTGAAGCAAAACGGCACTGGATTTTGCGATTTAAGCCTACCAAGCAGGGCTTCCCGCATGAAAGTTTACGAGTTGACGACGAGACTAGTTAATCCCAAGCTCTCTAGCCTAGTTTGCCTTTGAGCCTCCAGATCGTCGCAATTTTTCAACAATCCTTCCAACCAAGATTGGCGCGGCGGGATTGAATAACTGGTCATGCGTTCCGCCTTGACATAGCCAAACCCAGCATCCCTATACTGCTGCATCCTTGCAATGTCGCCAATAAGCTTGGTCAAAGCTGCGCCCCACTCTTGGCCGAGAGACAACAAAACACCACAGTATTCTGCGCCGGCAGTTTCGGAATAAACAACGTTTGAGAACATCGGTACGACCCCGGTCGCGCAGCATTCAATCAACTTGATATCAGATTTGAGATGATTGAAAGGCGTATCTCTCAACGGCAGTAGCGCGACGTCGCACGTGCCCAAAACCTTCAAGTACTCATTCGGCACAAGCGTGGGATGGAATTCTTTTGCGAGGCCTTCTGGTAGATCATCAAAAATCTGGCGATCATGAACAACCAAGAATTCAACTTTCCCGTCCAAGTCCTTTAAGGCAGATAAGATACCATCTTTAACTTCATTCCAGTCTTTTAGGCGATTAAGAGCACCAAAAAATCCGGCTTCTCCCACTCATTTTTGATGGTATTTGCGGAATTGTGGGCAGTTCAAAGATGACGTTGGCGAAAACACCGATGTTTGGGTTAAACTCTTCCATGCGCTTTGCCCGTCGTTGTGTGCTCAGCGAGACGGCGTGCACCCCTCTAAAGGCGATATAGTTGCTGTCGCGATATCCGGCCCAATGAGCGGGATCATCATCCATTGCCGAAACGACGACCCAACCCTTCGCTATCATACGCTCGACATGGCTCGCAATGTCAGGACGATTAATGAACTGATGGAGAAGGATTAGCACGCCAAGCTTAAAGTTATTTGGGATCGAAAGTCCACCTTCACCCCAAACTGCGCGAATACTCGGAAGGACTTTAGAGCCGCCAAAGGAAAGTCGATGCGGGCTTCGTTAACGCTCGCCACCTTTTTGAGCGCAAGTGGAGCCACATAAATTGGCGGCAAAGCTTGCCCTTTACTAGCAGCTACAATCCATTGAAAGGCGGATAAATTTATGCCTGTCTTGTAGAGATCGAGGCCGAGCGCAGGGATAATGGGTTCGAAGGCCTTGAGGGCAACTTGGGTTTGTTGTTGCCATATAACGCGCGGCCGCGTTTCCACAACTTGCCAACCGCTATCGGTAAACATGTCCCGCATTGTCTCATGCGCAAAAAAGCGAAGATGGGTCCGGTCTAACAAGCCCGAGTCTGCGTAGTCCCATCGACCTTTCAGCTGTTGCTGCACGATGGACCCATGGCCAACATTGAGGATGCAAGCCGCGCAAATACCTTGTGGTGCCATAAGGCCGCGCAACTTTTCCAGCATCCCCCAAGGATCAAGAAAATGCTCTAGGCCGTTGCCAAAAACCAGAACATCAAAGGGGTCATTATTCTGGAGCTGTACCAAAGCCTCGAATACACGCTCGTCTTTGATATTGCCGATTATGACGCCATCTAGGCGACTTTGAGCTACTAGGCCCACTTCTTCAAACAATTCTAAGCCAAAACATGTCACATCTGGATTGCGTGCTTGGCAGCCATAGCGAAGCTTCCATCGCCACAACCAATTTCCAATACGCGCTTTGCTGTCATGGGAATGGTCGCGATCAGGTCGCCGTTGACGTTGGTGTAATAAGACATTTGATCTTGGCTCGTGCGAATGAAGACCATCAGGTTAAGCGTTAGGCGACGTCTTTTGCCGATCTCAATTTCGATAATTTACAAAATAAATAGTTCTATCGCCGATTGCTCTGTGTGGTTAGAGTTTGCTGCAGTCATTGTAGTATATCGCAAATTTTTCTCCCGCATCTGCATGCGGCTGATGAAGCATACCGATTGTTCGGGCCACGGAACGTTTCAACGATTGTGAGACCGCCGGATTGATAAATTAGGCTTGTGTCTGGAGCAAATTGCCTGGCAGATTGATCCGGAAGCCGGCGGGTAGTTAAGATGGCTGGAGCGGCTTGTTGGCGAAGCGCTCTTGACCGCTCGGCAGTGGCCAAACACAGTAGGTTTGGAACACAGAACAGTGTTGCACGGAGATACTTCAGACTGCATCTTGGATCGAGTCGATGACACGTACAACCTCCGTAATCGACAGCTGTGGTCCAATAGGTAGGCTGAGCACTTCACTTGCAAATTGACGAGCCAGAGGCAAGTCATCACTGGCGAAGCCGAGGTCCGAATAGGCTGCTTGCATATGCGGCGGAATGGGATAGTGGATCAATGTACCAACGCCCGCTTTGGTAAGTCGCGCTTGCAAATCGTCACGGTCTGGCGAGCGCACAACATACAGGTGCCAGACCGGTTCAGCCCAGCTGGGGACAACGGGCAAAACCAACCCGGTGCCCGCTAAGTTTTGCGTGTATCGCGCGGCAATCGCACAACGGCGCTCCGTCCAGGCGTCGAGATGGGGCAGCTTCGCCCTCAACACTGCAGCTTGGAGGGGATCAAGTCTTGAGTTAACGCCTTGTACTTCATTGATATATTTGACACGACTGCCGTAGTTCCGCAGGACGCGGATGCGGTCTGCAATGTCAGCCCGGTTTGTGGTAACCGCGCCACCGTCGCCCAAGGCCCCCAGGTTCTTGCCGGGGTAAAAGCTCCAGCAAACCACATCACCGTGCGCCCCGATGCGCTGTCCTTTATACCGGGCGCCGTGGGCCTGAGCCCCATCTTCAACGACCACCAGGCTGTGTTGACGGGCGAGATCCAAGATCGGATCCATGTCTGCGGGCTGGCCGTAGAGGTGCACAGGCATGAGGGCGCGGGTTGCGGGAGTTATCGCTGCGGCAATGTGTTTGGGATCAATATTGTGCGTCATGGGGTCGGGTTCGACCGGTACCGGCCGGGCACCGACCGCAGTCACCGCAAGCCAAGTCGCGACATAGGTGTTGGAGGGCACAATCACCTCATGCCCTGATCCGATACCCAGTGCCCTCAAGGCGAGAATTAGCGCGTCGAGACCATTCGCCAGCCCCACTGCATAGCCGGCTTCGCAATAAGCTGCCCACTCGGCCTCGAATGCCTCGACCTCGGGGCCCAGGATATACTGCCCAGAGTTCAGAACGCGGTGCACAGCGGCGTCAATTTCCGTCTTAAGCTCGCGATAGCCAGCGCCAAGATCAAGAAAGGGTACCATGTGGTTCTTCTCCTTCTAAGTTTGTTTCGACATCCTTTATGGGCCTGTACGGGTGATGCATTCGGCCCGGTCGGCCTCCCAGTTGACTAAGGCCTCCTTAGGACACTCGGACTGCTCAAAGAGTGCTCCCGAGTACGCGGTGACCAGGGGCTCTGCAATCCACTGGTCATCATCGGAAAAGGGCATCAACCTAGACACCAACCGCCTGTAAGAACTCGCCATAGTTGCGGAAATAGTCTGCTTCATCATATCGATGCGAAGCAAGGACCATGCAAACGGCTCCCTGGCTAAAGGCGTCCATCTCACGCCAGATCATCCTGCTGATATACAGTCCTTTGCGCGGATCGCGCAGCCAATACTCAGATTTTGTCCTTCCGTCGTCAATCTTCATACGGAAGCTGCCGGATAAAGCAAAGATGACCTGCTCTAGCTCCCGATGCGCATGCCCTCCGCGCTCTGCATCGACCGGCACATTGTAAAGATAGTAAACGCGCGCGATTTGAAAGGGGATGTGATTGCCGCCTTCTACAAAGGTCAGATCGCCACGGGGGTCGTGTACTTGAGGCAAATCGACCAAACGAATGGAAGAGTATGTCATTCCGCTGCCTTCTTAGTCACTACGACCAGCTCAGCCGCGATGTCTGGATAACGTTCGCCGATTGTAATACAGGCCAACAATTGCACTGGTGACCATTGCGCCTCGAGTTTCAATTCTAAAGGTTGCTTCATCCATTCGCAGCCGAAAAACTCAATTCGGAGCCCAGCTGCAATGAACTCCATACTCATCATTTCATGGTTGTAGATATTACGATGCCCGTGGCAAAAGTTTCTCTCCGTCAAGGTGTCCTCTGACGGTCCGGTTTCTATAACGCTGTTGCCCGTGCGGACTTGGCGACAAATCGCTGGAGAGGGGTGTAGGATAGTAGCGCGAGTTATCGGCTCTAAGTACCAGCTATCGCTCGAGACAGTTTCCTCTATTGCCAGCTGTTTCATACCATCTACCACTGTTATTCCTCGCCCCTTTGACTTGAGCTCTTAGCGTCCCATGTTTTTGATCAGAGTCCTGTTTGTTGATACCGCCATGTTTGGTGTTTGGGAAGCGCGCCGAGAGCGATGCTTCCACATTGCGAGAGCGTACGGCGCGCAGCGGGCGCAAGCCCGCCGATTCCATTGTGGGGCCGCACGTTATTGACGCCGTGTCGCGAAAGACTGAGGGCCCGCTGGGTATGGCCCAAGCTGTCGAACACTTCTTCGTTCAACAACTCGTCGCGGAGCTTGCCGTTAAAGCTCTCCGTAAAGCCATTCTGTTCAGGCTTGCCTGGGGCGATGTAATGCCAACTGACGCCCGTACTATTTTGCCACTCAAGCATGGCGCGAGACACAAACTCTGTCCCGTTATCAGACACGATCATTTTCGGCTTCCCGTAAAGCCTTATGGTCCAGTCCAACTCGCGTGCGATACGCGGTCCTGGCAAGATGGTGCCAGACGGTCCCATCAATGGCGGTTGGTTCGAGGCCTATGTCGACCAAGTTCTCGTGCCTACTTTGAGGTCTGGCGATATTGTCATCGTGGACAGTTTATCCAGCCACAAACGCTTGTCAGTCAAGCTATTGATCGAAGCAGCAGGCGCAACCTTGGTATTCCTGCCGCCCTACAGCCCAGACTTTAACCCAATCGAGAAAGCCTTCTCAAAACTCAGAACCAATCTCCGCCGCATCGGCGAGCGCACCCTAACCGGCCTCTGGGACGTGATCGGTTCCCTCGTCACTATGTTCAATCCACACGAATGCCGAAACCTCTTCGCTCACTGTGGGCATGATGCAAATTGATCGGGAAACAATCTAATTTAGTTAAGATCAGAAGGATACATTTATTTCCGAATTCTCAAGTTTTTCTTTTCAGCATAATCAATAAAGCCATCACGCCTCAAGCTCCTGACACCATTAATTGCTCCAAAAACGGTTGCCCAATTTTCGCCCTTTACAACCCTTGCGAATAGCTCTGCTCTGTGTCTCTCTTCAAAGAGATTTCGACCACGCTTCCCAAGCTCGACCAAAGCATCTGGGTCTTTCAGGAGCGACGCCAGAATATCCTGCAGCCCCTCGACCGTGGACCAAAAGGGCGCTCCATCAAACATAGTGTCACACGCGGACAAAAGTCGCGAGTAGTCATTTTGATGAGTCAAAATCGGCACGCCAACTGATAACGCTTCGATAGTCGCACGGCCTCCAGCAACCGGGAACGATCCGATGTATAAGCTGATTTGATTATCAATAATCAATTGGGCCAGATTGGGCGTAAATGGAACGTGCCTGAATCTATCCGAGCTTAGTCCGGCCTCTTGCAGTTTTCTAGTCAATTCCCCCAGTTCGTTTTCTGGCAGGGTACCGACGTGAACGTGAGTGCCGCCTGTCGAAGCGATCACGGCCAGGATGACATCAGAAAACCTCAAACGACCTGCCCAAACAAACTTGGTTTGAGAGCCGCAGGTGACGCTGCGCCGCGCTGTAACTGGCTGATAAACAAGATCTACCACCCCCTTGTCGGGTACAGCCATGTGCCAGATTTCATTATTTATTCCGAGCTCTCGACGGCAGTAGTCAAAAACCTGAACGCCAAAATCGACATGACGCCAATCCTGAATTGTCGCACCAAAAGCAAGTTGATGGTCCGCATGGTGGAGGTACAGCGTCCGCGCTAGACATTCAGGTGCATAACAGGCAGCAATTGCAGCTACATCATCATGATGAGAGACGATATAAATGTTCGAGATGTCGTCCTTTGTGATGTTTGCGCGTATCCAAGCTGATTTGTCCAACATGTCTGCAGCCTCACATATCCGAAGGTCTGCTCCTGTGCGTTGAGTAAACCAAGTCAGCGTGTTCAACGTTTGCCTGTTATACAAATTTGTTGAGAGGACGAGGCAATTTTGAGGGCCAAGAGCTTCAATGATAGATTCTATAACTCGGGTGTGACCACCCGTTTGATAGATTTCTGACACCACAAAAACAAATGGCTTGGCTGTTCCAGCAACCTCGATGGCTGGCAGTTTCTTACTAAGATCGATGCAAATTTTATCCAGGCTCATAGAGCCACAAATCTGGCCCGCGGTCTCTGGGTCGCGAAGAACATACTGGCAGACGGAGCGCATGAGAGACATGCATTCTGCCGGGTCGGTTTGCGACAGACCCTTCAAATGATCGATCATCGAAGACATAATTTGTTCCTACTTTCAGGCCTTGACTCGTCAATAAACTCAAACTTTAGATGGGCAAGCGATGTTGGTCCAGTCGCTACATGTTGACCTGAGCCCCGATTGGTCCGTCATTTGAAAGGAGAGTCCATCAAGTGGTGCTCTGCCACCTGAAACTTTGACCATTTGGAATTAGAGTCTTTTGCCGTAATTTTCCTTGGCTGGACGAGGAGGTTTGGCATGAAAGCATCGAAGTTCACGGACGCCCAGAAAGCGTTCGTCGTGAAGCAAGGCCAGAAACTCAACCCTACCGCAACAGCCGGGGCGACAGTCGCCCTTGAAGGAGCTCACAATGTTTTCCTCCCGTGCCCTCGCCCTTGCCCTTACGCTTTCTGTCTCGCCCATGGCGATGGCGATTGCAACGGCCCAAACTGCCCCTGTTGCCGCGGTTGAAACGCGTACCGTCGGTCAATTGGTTATGCAAAATGTGCCTGTCACCCCCGAAGCCATCCGCGAGCGCTTGATTCAATACACAAACACGCGTGCTGCTTCCTTCCAAGACTTTCTGCCCGACGGTGGCATTCTCATCTCTACCCGCTTTGGCGATGTCCCCCAAATCCATGAGGTCAAAATGCCAATGGGCGCGCGCAGCCAATTGACCAATTATTCGGAGCCTGTTGGGGGCGCAGCGGTCCGCCCAAATTCTGGCGGCAGTTTCGTCTTTGGTAAGGACAAAGGCGGGGATGAGTTCACCCAAGCCTATTTGTTCGATCGTGCTACTGGCCTTGCTAAAGCCTTTACCGAACCGGGCACACAAAACGCTGGCGTCCGCTTTACCAAAGACGGCAAGCTGGCCGCTTGGACGGTCACCCGCAATGGCACGGCAGTTCGCGACATCGTGATTGCCAATCCAGAACAGCCCGACAGCCGCCGCTTGGTGTATCGCGCTGAGGGCGGCTTTGGCATTGCTGACCTCTCCGATGATGGCAAAACCATTCTGTTGGGGCAGGGCATTTCGGTCAATCTCTCCAAGCGCTGGACATTGGATGTTGCAACCGGGACTTTGACAGCCATCACACCAGACCTGAAAGTCGCTTACGATGGCGGGACTTTCGCGGCTGATGGCAAGTCGATCTTTATCCTAACCGATGAAGGCTCTGAGTTCTCCTATCTGGTTCAATTGGATCTAGCGACCGGCACACGGACCCGTGTGTCTCCTGCAATGAATTGGGATGTCGAAGGCTTTGACCTGTCGCCTGATGGTAAGACTTTGGCCTATACCGTCAATGAGAATGGGCTCTCAAAGCTCTATCTGCAAAGCACTTCGAAGGGTGCCAAAGCAGAACTGGTCGCTTTGCCTGTTGGCACCGTTGGCGGCGTAGATTGGGACCCTGCTTCCAAGCGTTTGGGCATGACGCTCTCAACCGCTAAAGCGCCGGGCGATGCCTACACCTACGATGTCGCAACGAAACAGCTGACCCGATGGACCATGAGTGAAATTGGTGGTTTGAACCCCGCCAACTTTGTTGAGCCAAGCTTCTTTAACTACCCAACATTTGACAAGGTAGATGGTAAGGCGCGCACCATCCCTGCCTATATCTATAAGCCAACGAATGCGAGTGCCTCGAACCAAGCCCCTGTGATCATTAATATTCATGGTGGTCCAGAAGGCCAATCACGCCCGGGCTTCTCCTCAACCGTCCAATATTGGGTGAATGAGCTTGGTGCCGCGGTAATCTTCCCGAACGTGCGCGGCTCAACCGGCTATGGCAAAACCTATGTCGATCTCGATAATGGCTTCAAGCGGGAAGACTCGGTTAAAGATATTGGCGCTCTTCTAGACTGGATCGCGACCCAACCAGACCTCAACCAGCGTAAAGTCGTCGTCTATGGCGGCTCTTATGGCGGCTATATGGTGCTGGCCAGCATGACCAATTTCAACGATCGCCTCGCGGGCGGAATCGATATTGTCGGCATCTCGAACTTCACGACCTTCCTTCAAAGCACCAATGGCTACCGCCGCGATTTACGCCGGGTCGAATATGGTGACGAGCGCGATCCAGCCATGCGCGCATTTCATGAAAAGATCGCGCCCTTGAATAATGCCTCTAAGATCACAAAGCCCTTATTTGTGATCCAAGGCGCAAACGATCCACGGGTCCCGATCTCAGAAGCGGATCAGATCGTTGCCAAAGTCCGCAATAATGGTGGCCAAGTCTGGTACATGGTCGCCAAAGACGAAGGCCATGGCTTTGCCAAGAAGGGGAACCGCGACGCTCAACGTGAAGCGGAAACCCTGTTCTTCCAACAGGTGTTTGGTACCAAATAGGGCGGCTATGGCTGTGTTGTTAAGCGGTAAACACGCGTGACAGCACAGCCTGACGGTCTAATCCCCAAGCATTGGTTAGGCCTTGGGCAAACAATTGGCGAACATCATTGGCCGGGACTAAATCGCGGTCCTCATAAAGGCGGCTCAAGCCCGGCCAATCTCCCAGCATCCGACCACCCTTGACCGCGCCACCTAGCAGGAAGGAAACCCCACCTGTGCCATGGTCTGTGCCGCCGGTGCCATTGACCCGGACCGTACGTCCAAACTCGGTGGCAATGACGACCGTCGTATTGGCCCATACCGGGCCAAGCCCGGCGCGCAAGGCTTTAATTGCGTTATCCAAAGCCTCCAATCGGTTAGCCAACTGGCCTTGTGCGCCACCTTGATTGGCGTGGGTGTCCCAGCCTTCAAACGACAAGACAGCACCAGCTGGACCACCAGGGGCTGCCAAAATGCGCGCCGCCGCACTGGCCAGTGGCGCATAGGCACCTTGTCGACCGCGGCCCGTGTCACCGCTTATCATAGTCCCACCATCAGCAATTCGGTCGGTTTCAATCGCCATTGCTAAGGCATTGGAGAGCATGGCGTCCCCGGCATAAAGATCGGACAAGCGGGCTAAGGTATCGCCATCGCTTTCAGGGGCTAAAGGTGGGGCCCAAGAGGTCGCTTTGGCTGGTCCACGCAAAACCAAGGGAATGGTTCGACCAATAGCGACCCCTTCTTGCGTGGGCCCACTTGGCAGCATCGCTAAAGCACGATTCATCCAGCCAGACCGGACGCTCGTCAGTTGCGCGGTTCCAGCTTCCAATAGGTCTTGGGCATCAAAGTGCGAGCGCTCGCGGTAGGGGCTGGCCGCCGCGTGCATGAAGGACATCTGACCCGCCTGCCACATACCATGCATCTCCTTTAATGCGGGATGCAAACCAAAACCATCTACGAGTGGCAGGGTCCCGTTGGGTCCGCCGGGTCCGTCTAAGGCAATGGTGCCACGAAAGCTGCGATAGGCTGGATCATTATAGGGGACGACGGCTGTCAGGCCGTCCATCGCACCGCGCAAAATGATGAACACGAATTTCCCAGAACCAGTCTCGGCTTGCGCAAAGCTAGCTGTTCCCCCCAGCATAGCAAGGGATAGGCCCGAAAGTCCCGAGGTTAGGAGTGTGCGGCGGTTGGTCATCTGCGTTGAAACTCCGGGCTCATGAGGGCAAGCACAATGCCTTGACGGGCCGTTTGTGCGCGGGAAATGGCAATTCTGGTTTTGTCAGTCAGAGCAGGTCCCAAGGCGCTCTCGGCAAAGGCGATGGGCTGGAAAGTCTCACCAATTACATCGGCTGCCAGATTGGCCCAATCAATGCGTTTCAGAATGGCATCAGGGGCGGCCCACTCACTGGCGACATCTGGCCAGCCTTTTGGACTGGGCGCACGCCATGGCGTTTGCCCCAATTGTTCAAAAGTTGCTCGGAGGGCCTGCATTGAGGCCGCCGTGGCACCACTTGCCCGCATCGTTGAGATCAAAAAATCATTGGGTGTTTTGAACTTGCTGGCTTCGGGTGCCCAGGCTTCAGGGCTTTGGATCAAAGTCTTGGCCAAAGCCGCTAAATCGCCCCCGCTTTGTCGGAAGGATGCCTCCAAGCGGGCCACTAGAGCCTGTGGTGGATCATCTGCCACAAAATGTTGGGCGACTTTAAACGCAATTCTCTTGGCCACCGACGGCTGCCGGGCGAGATGGCTCAAAATGGCCAAAGCTTGATTTTCGCCTGCGGGAGGAAAGCTCTTGCCTAAGACCACGCGGGCTCCTGGTTCGTGGAGTGCGGGTACAAAAATGGTTGTGCCGATCTTGGCATCTTGCGCCAATCGGCGAAGTCGCGGGCCCGCCACTGTCCAACCAGTCAGCGCGCGAGCGAACTCGGTCACGTCGGCTTGGCTATAGCCACCGTCAGCACCCAACGTGTGGAGTTCCAGGATCTCGCGCGCCAAATTCTCATTTAGGCCGGCAGCCCGCCTGCGACCCTGTTGATTCTGGGCAGCTTGAGAATTAGGTCCAATCGACTGGGCTTGATCGAGGTAAATCAGCATACCCACATGGGTGTCGGCTTTTACCAGCAGTTCTTCAAATCGACCCCAGACGTAGGGACGGATAGCCTCTCGTTCAAACGAACCGGGGAATGGCGTTGTCTGCACATTGCGTGCAGCCATGGTGAAGTGATTTGACCAGAATTGGACCCAGCGCTCGGCAAAGGGGGCCGTGGTTGTCACTGTGTGCTGGATTCGGGCTTCGATCTCCCGTCCGGTGGTTTGGTTGACTAGGTCAGCTAGGCGTACGCGCTCATCAACGCTCACCGCAGGACTGGGTGAAGCAGCGGCACGCTGTTGAGCGGCGCGTGCTTGCTGATAGCTCTGAAGTGCTTCAAAGGCTTCAGCGCTTGATAAAAGGCCATCTGAGTTAATGCTTGTGGCGCGGGATTGGCCGATTTGGCTCATCAGCCAGGCTTTGGGATCCTGCGCAACACGTGTGAGGTCGCCGGGGCGGGCTCCAAAGCCAAATCTATTGGCAGCGATGACAGCGTTTAGGCTCATAATGATGTCGCCTCCTTGATTGCTCTAACGCAGCAGGGAGCCTGTTCCGTCGAAAAGGGCTAGGCTGGGCTCACGCGCGTCCCAAATAAAGCCGAACCCACGCGCACATGGGTCGCACCAAACTTGATTGCTGCTTCAAAGTCGCCACTCATGCCCATCGACAGGACGCCCAAGTCGTGGCGTCGGGCAAGCTTTGCCAAAAGGGCAAAGTGCATCGCGGGTTCTTCGTTTTCAGGGGGGATGCACATGAGGCCTTCAATCGGCAGCCCACGAGCGGCGCACAGGTTCAATAAGGCTGGAAGATCCCGCGGCGCAACGCCAGCCTTCTGCTCCTCTTCACCTGTATTCACCTGAACGAGCAGTTTTGGAAGTTTGTTACCGGCCCCTGCAAGTTTTGCCAAAGTCTCAACCAGCTTGGGACGGTCAATCGTTTCGATGACATCGAACAAGGCCATTGCATCTTCGACCTTATTGCTTTGCAAAGGGCCGATTAGATGAAGCTTCAGGTCGGGGTAGATCGCCCGGCGCGTGGCCCAGCGCCCCTGCGCCTCTTGGACCCGATTCTCTCCAAAGACGCGGAGGCCTGCAGTCAAAGCATCTTCGATTCGGTCGTCGGGTTGGACTTTTGAGACGGCCACAAGGGTGATGCTATCCGCTGATCGGCTCGCCGCGAGTGCCGCCTGCTTGATCCGGTCGCTGATTTCGGCGATGCGTGTGTTTATGTCCATGCCAAGGCTTCTAGCCGCCCTGCGCTCATTTCGAAAGCCGTTGAAGTCAGGCTATCCGCGTCTTGTCGTTTTGACTGATGATGGCCGCGGCTATGATTTAGCACGGCAGTCTTTGGTCTGCCCGCCAGAAGCGATTTTGATTGAGCGAACCTATGGCAAGAAGGCGGGACCTAAGTCTCACGCTAAAGGACGGCAACCGATTCGGTTGGCGACCGTTTCACCCCGTGAAGCCAGAGAAGGCGGTTTGGATGGTGTGCATTGGCCCGAAAGTCGGCTGCGGTTGCGCCGTCGAAGCGCGGTCGGCGGCCTAATCGAGACCGCCTCTGCCCATCGGGGTCTGAGTATCGCAAAAGCAAACAAGCAGGGTATCAGAGCCATTTTACTTTCGGTGGCATTTCCCAGCCAGAGTCCCAGCGCAAATAGGCCGGGTGCCAGCAAAGCAAAGGGGCCGATTCGATTAGCTTTTCTGCAACAGGCCTTTCCAGCTTGCGATCTCTATGGTTTGGGTGGCATTCAAGCCAAAACAACGCGTTATCTAGCCCGAAGCGGACTTTATGGCGTGGCACTGATCAGTGGTCTGACTGAATGATCTTCAGAAGTTAGGGTCTGTGTCCCAAGCCAAAAACGAGATTAGAACTTGAAGGCTGATTCGACTTTGACGCCAGGCTCACGACGCTGCGAACGTTCGCGGCTTTGGGATACGCCCAATTGCTCGTTCGGGACAACCACCTCGCCACCGACGCGGAACTTAGGGGAGACCTGATAGAAGGCACCCGCCATTGTGCGCCCAGAGTTTTGGCCGTTGCGCGGGGTCAAAGCGGTTGTGGGGTCTTGTTGAACGCCAAAAGTCATGCCCCAACGGCTGCGGGGATCAACCTTTACGGCGGCCTTTAGTTCACCGCGAGGGACCCAAGCATTCGCACCATCACGCACTTCAGAGCCAAAAGTGAACCGTTCGTACCACGGTGCTTGCGCGGATTGCGAGGCTGTAGGGGATGAGTTTGCAGACTTTTGATCACGCGCAACGGCTTGTCCGCCACTCATTACCATGAGTGCCGCCAAACTTCCTGCCATGATCAAACGGCTTCCTAACACGCCCTATTTCCTTTTTTGGCCATCTCGTGAACAAAGATGACTGCAATCCTTTACTATTTCCTTGCTCGCTTGAGAGCAATCCTAAATTGTTGTGAACTTCTGCAATAGAGCAATTTTGATGACCATCGCACCGTTATAGTGATGAATCTGCAACGCGCTGTCGCTATCCGCGTTTGAACGCACAGTCTGTGCCACATTGGATCGCACCTTTGACTCTAGCGCAAGAACAGCTTCATGCTATAGACCCCTTGCTTTCCGTCCGGGGCGGGCGGGGGAGCTAGTCTGGAGCATGCCAATGCGCGTTGTCGCGCCTACACTCATCGTCGCACTCATGGTCACAACCGGTTTGGGTGGCTGCGCCACGCGCGCCAAAACGACTTCGACTGATCAAGCCGCTGCTGCCGCCGCCGCACCACAAGCCAACAAGGCTCGTACCGGCCTATTTTCCGGCCGCTCCGCCAAGGGCACTGGGGAAGCTGGGATTGGTGTAAACGCCTTCTTATGGCGCGCAACGCTCGATACGCTAAACTTCTTGCCGTTGCTGGATTCCGATCCTTTCGGCGGCACCTATGTCACGGATTGGCACTCTGTCGCTGAAAAGCCTGATGAGCGCTTCAAAGTTCAGGTTTATATTCTCGATACACGTCTGCGTGCGGATGGTCTGTCGGTGCAAGTGTTCCGTCAGGCTAAGGACGTAACTGGCGCTTGGGTCGACGCTACCGTTGACCCGGATACGGCGATTCAGATCGAGAATGCGATTCTGACCCGGGCGCGCCAGCTGCGTATCGCCCAACTTGAAACGCGGTAATTCGTCTAAACTCGGCCTCAAGCTAGGAAGTGCTCTTTAAGGTTCTGCATCAGAGCAGGATTAACTGCCTGTATCTGCTTGGCAGCAAGCACGCTTTTAGGGCAAAGGCATAGAGCTCGTTTGGCTGGTCGGCGTGGTGCTGTTCACCGATTTCATTGGGTTTGAGGCAATAAGGGTCTTTCATGGCTGCACGTTACAATCACCGCGAAGCAGAACCACGCCAGCGTGCGCGTTGGGACGCTGCTAAACTGTTCGAGGCCGGTCCGCCCGACCCAGCGCGCGCCAAATGCTATGTCTTGGAAATGTTCCCTTATCCTTCCGGGCGTATCCATATTGGCCACGTGCGTAACTATGCGATGGGTGATGTGATTGCGCGGCGCCGGCGTGCGGCTGGCGATCAAGTGCTTCACCCCATGGGGTGGGACGCCTTCGGTTTGCCGGCTGAAAATGCTGCGCGCGAACGTGGTGCCCATCCCGGCGCTTGGACACGCCAGAATATCGACGCCATGCGGGCTCAGTTGCAGCAATTGGGCTTTGCCATAGATTGGTCGCGTGAGTTCGCGACCTGCGAGCCCTCATATTACCGCCACCAACAGAAAATGTTCCTCGATTTTCTGGAAGCCGGCCTCGTCTATCGCAAAAAGAGCAAAGTAAATTGGGACCCGGTTGAAAACACCGTCCTGGCCAATGAGCAGGTTGTAGACGGTCGCGGCTGGCGCTCAGGCGCGCTGGTTGAACAGCGCTACTTGGAACAATGGATGTTCCAAATCACCCGATATGGCGAGGAACTGATTGCGGCCCTAGAAGGCTTGACCGGTTGGCCTGAAAAAGTGCGCATCATGCAGAACAATTGGATCGGTAGGTCCGAGGGTCTGCGGTTTCGGTTCCAATTTGATCCGTCTACGCCTTCATCTGTGGGTGAAGGATTGGAAGTTTACACAACCCGACCCGACACTTTGTTTGGGGCTTCTTTTGCCGGAATTTCGGTTGATCATCCAATTGCACTCAAATTGGCCGAAACCAACTCGGCTTTGGCAGAGTTTTGTGAATCCTGCCGCCGCGCCGGAACGTCTGAGGAAGCTATCGAAACCCAAGAAAAGCGTGGGTTTGATACGGGGCTGCGGGTGGTTCACCCATTTGACCCAAACCAGACCTTGCCTGTCTGGATCGCGAACTTTGTTTTGATGGATTACGGTACAGGCGCGATCTTTGCCTGTCCCGCCCACGATCAGCGCGATTATGAGTTTGCAACCAAATACAAATTACCAATCAAGCCTGTAATCTTACCTGAAGGCGCAGATCCCGCAGCGGTGACTTTGACTGATGGCCCCTATCTAGGCCACGGCACTGTCTTCAATTCGGATTTCCTCAATGGCATGACCAGTGAAAATGCGAAGTCTGCAGCGATGGACCGAATGGAAGCATTGGACGCTGGCCAGCGCACGGTAAACTTTCGTCTGCGCGATTGGGGTGTGTCGCGTCAGCGTTATTGGGGCTGCCCGATCCCGATCATTCATTGCAAAACCTGTGGCCCCGTCGGTGTTCCAGAAGACCAATTGCCAGTGACCTTGCCCGATGATGTGACGTTCGACAAACCGGGTAATCCTTTGGACCATCACCCAAGCTGGAAGCACGTTGATTGCCCAAAGTGTGGTGCTCCTGCCCAGCGTGAGACGGACACACTGGATACTTTTGTCGATTCGTCTTGGTATTGGGCCCGCTTCTGTGGCCAGCCAGAGGACCGTCCCACCGACCTAGAGGCTGTCGCCCATTGGCTGCCAGTGGACCATTATATTGGCGGGGTTGAGCACGCCGTGCTTCACTTGCTTTATTCGCGCTTTTTTGCCCGCGCGATGAAGGCGGTCGGCCATCAGCCAACTTCAGAGCCCTTCAGCCGCCTCTTCACTCAGGGTATGGTGACCCACGCGACCTTTAAGTCGCAAGAAGGGCTTTGGTTGTCGCCAGAAGAAGTCGAAATCACGGGGACCAGTGCAGTAGAAATTGCAACTGGTAAGCCCGCGGTAGTCGGCCCTATTGAGAAGATGTCGAAGTCAAAGCGGAACACGGTCGATCCCGAGGACATTATCGACACCTATGGTGCCGATGTCGCCCGCCTATTTGTCCTGTCCGATTCTCCACCAGAGCGGGATGTAGAATGGTCAGAATCGGGTGTTGAGGGATCGTGGCGCTTTGTCCAGAAAATCTGGGCCGCTTTTGATTCCCTGCCTGAAGACCTACCCGACCCCTTACAGGTCGCAACGGGTGTTGGCGGTGCCGCACTAGACCTTCGCCGAGCTGCTCACAAGGCGATTGCAGCCGTTAGCTTGGCAGTTGATAGTTACCGCTTCAACAGCGCCATCGCCCAGTTCCATGAGTTGGTTGGCCATATCCGTCGCGCCGAAAGTGATGAGAGTTTGGATATGTTGGCTGCCCGGGTTGAAGTCTTGGGGATTCTAGCCCGCTTGCTCCAGCCTTTTACACCGCATTTGGCCGAAGAGGCTTGGACGCGTCTCGGCGGCGAAGACTTTGTTTCCGCTGCGCCTTGGCCAGAAGCTGATCAAAGCCTGTTGGCTGAAGCCACGATCATGCTGCCGGTTCAAATCGATGGCAAGAAACGTGGCGAGCTGCATGTCGGCAAAGGCACGTCAAAGGAAGAGTTGGAAGCTTTAGCTCTGGCTTTACCCGAGACGGCGCATTTCCTTGCGGGTCGAATTGTGGCTAAACTCATTGTGGTTCCCGATCGGATCATCAACATCGTGACCCGTGAAGCATAGGATGGGCAAGGCCTTGGCAAAGATTAGTGGGTCTGCTTGGATGGTGGGGTTGTCTCTCACACTCGCAGGCTGTGGTTTTCATCCAGTCTACAGCACGCAAGGTTCTGGCATCGGGCCGGTGACCATTGCTGCTATTGAGGGCCGCACCGGTTATTATCTGCGCCAAGAGCTTGATCGCCGCGCGGTCTTGGAACAAGGCACGGGAACCCCCCGTGTTTTAAGCGTTAAATTTGAGCGGACCTTCACGCCTGCTGCGCAAGGTACGGATGGTATTTCCACCCGAAACGAGATGACAGTAACGGCAACCTATACTTTGGCCGCTGCGCCGCCGCTGCCAGCCATTCGCGGCAGCGTTACGACCAATGTTGCCTATGAAAGCCTCGACCAAGCCTATGGCGATGTGGCGCTGCAGGCAGATGCTGAAGAACGCGTTGCCGGACAGATCGCTGAGCGGCTTTGGCTCGATCTACAGCGGCAAGTGCGGGCAGCACGATGAAGCTGACGGGTTCTGCGGCCGCCAAAGCTGCGCAAAAGGACCTGTCGCCGCATTTTGTGATCCTGTCTGGCCCGGATTCTGGCCAATTGCGCCGGCTGGCGGAGGGGATTGCACTCCGGCACCAGACCCAAAACCCTGAGCTAGAGTTTAAGCGCTTTTCCGAAGATGACTTGAAGGCCAATCCAGGTGGTGTGGAAGAGGCGATCAGCAGCCCATCTCTATTTGGTGGCGCGGCGATTGCCCATGTAAGGGTAGGCGGTGAAAAGGACGCCTCCGCGCTGGCGGGCTTGCTTGAGCGGGTGGAAAAGGGTGGCCCCAAACCAGAAGGCGTGCTGATCTTGGACGTCGGCGATATTGGCCGGAGCTCAAAGACGCGCAAAATCTTTGAAGACTCCGGACACGCTTGGTCACTGCAACTTTATGAAACGACGCGCGATGAATTGCTTGGTGTCGCCCGTGCCGAGGCTAAGGCCGCGGGTGCCAGCATAGAGCCTGACGCCTTGTCGGCCGTGCTTGAAGCCGTTGCCCAAGATACTGATTCTGTGGCGGCGGAAGTGCAGAAGCTCGCGGTCTATGCAGGCCCGGCTGGGTTGATTGATTTGGCCTGTGTTGAAGCAGTTGGCTCTGGCGGGCGTGAAGCCGGTTTGGATGAAGCTATTGATGCGGCGTTTTCGGGTAATCCGATTTTGATGGTCCAGCGCCTCGAGCAAGCATTTGGCAGTGGCGCTAATGCGGTTGCCATCCTGAATGCGACAGGCCGCCGTGTCCGCTTGTTACTGCAAGTCCGCGCCGGTGTTGAGGGTGGTGGCAATGCCGTTGATATCCTAAAGCATCCCAAGATGGGTGTATTCTGGAAACGCCAAGCCGAGGTCGCCCTTCAAGTCGGCCTTTGGAGCCGTGCGGCCTTGGAAGATGTCTTAACCGCGACCTTGGAGGCCGATGGGCAAGTCAAGCGGGCGGGATCTCCCGACACCGCTTTGGTTGAGCAGCTCTTGATCCGCATCGCCAAGCGAGCGGAACGGATGGCCAAGCGCTAATTCTAGTCGTTTTTGCCAGCGCGTTGGTCGCGCCAAGCTGCGATCCGAAGGCGAAGCGCGTTCAGCTTAATAAAGCCCTCGGCGTCCTTTTGATTATAGCCACCCGCCGCATCAAAGCTGATGAGTTCTTTGTTATAAAGCGAGAGCGGGCTAGAACGGCCCTGCACATAGACCCCGCCCTTATAGACTTTTAAAGTGACCTCGCCGGAGACATCCTCTTGGCTCGCGTCAATGGCGGCTTGAAGCATTTTGCGCTCTGGCGTGAACCACATGCCGTTGTAGATTAGGGTAGCATAACGCGGCATCAATTCGTCTTTGAGGTGCATGGCACCACGGTCCAGCGTAATGCTCTCCATCGCGCGGTGGGCTTGCCATAAAATTGTGCCGCCCGGGGTCTCGTAATAGCCGCGCGATTTCATGCCGACGAAGCGGTTTTCAACCAGATCCAGGCCACCGACGCCGTTTTCAGCGCCAATCCGGTTTAGCTCAGCCAACAATGCCGCAGGACCAAAGGCTTTGCCATTGATCGAATTTGGATCGCCGCGTTCAAAACCGATGGTGATAAGCGTTGCTTTGTCCGGTGCTTCTTCCGGCGTGATGGTGCGACGGTCTACTCGCTTAGACACCAGATCGGGTACTGGTTCATTCGGATCTTCCAGAACTAGGCCTTCGGAGGAAGTGTGCAGTAAATTGGCGTCAATTGAAAAGGGCGCGTCTTGCTCTTTGCCAGTTGCAATCTCTATTCCGTGCTTTTTGGCATAAGCGATCAGATCTGGGCGGCCTTGGAAACTCCACTCACGCCAAGGCGCAATGACCGTGACGTCGGGCTTTAGCGCATAATAGGATACTTCAAACCGTACCTGGTCATTGCCTTTGCCGGTTGCGCCGTGACACACGGCATCAGCCCCCACAAGATTTGCGATTTCGATCTGGCGCTTAGCGATCAATGGCCGCGCGATCGAGGTGCCCAACAAATAGACCCCCTCATATAGCGCATTGGCGCGGAACATCGGAAACACATAATCGCGGACAAATTCATCACGCAGGTCATCGATGAAAATATTCTCCGGCTTTACCCCAGCCGCTAGCGCTTTGGCACGCGCTGGGCCCAATTCCTCACCCTGACCCAGATCGGCGGTGAAGGTCACAACTTCGCAGCCATAGGTTTCTTGCAACCATTTGAGAATGATCGAGGTGTCGAGACCACCAGAATAAGCGAGAACGACTTTGTTGACTTTGCGTTGGGTGGTCATGGGGCTTGGGTTCCAAGGCTGAAGAGCGTGGGTGTCGTGCTAGGCAATCCACGTCGTGAGATCAAGCGGCCAAAGCAACATCTGATCCGCTAACTCCGTGTCATACAAGCAAGGGTCTCAGCTTCGCTTGTCTTTGTTGAGCCATTTAAGCGCAAAAGCCAGGTGCACCATATGTGCCAACACAAAGGTGAAGGCCATAAACACCCGAGACGTTCCCAATGAAACAGCCTCCTTGGTCAATTGCTCGTTTGGCAGACGATGGGCAAGGAACGTTAGGAGCAGCCCGAAGCCCGCGGCAAGTGCTGGCGCAAACAACAGGGCAAACCGCCGTGGTGCCGACCAAGTGGGCTTTCCATTCAGCCCAAATTGCATCGGGACTTGTGCCCCGGGATCAATTCTTGCGGCTGCAGACGCTGAAATCAACGTCATCAGTATGAGGCCAGCGACAAAGCATAGATCCCCGGTCCACAGCAGAAGGTGAGAAAAATCGAGCGGGTTCACCTGCCGACTAGAGCACCATATCGTCCCCTTGGATAGGGGTTCTCAGCGCATTTCGATCCAAATGGATTAGGGTTGCAGGCCCGATCTAGAAGGGAACAACTTGTATTGCTCTAAACCACAACTTGGGTGCCCAGTTCCACCACACGCCCAGAGGGAATGTGGAAGAAGTCCGTCGCATTGGTCGCGTTCTTTGATAAGAAAATATACAAATGATCCTGCCAAGGAGGCATGCCCGACGTGCTGGACGCCACAATCGTACGATGGCCCAAGAAGAAGCTCGTCGACATAATGTCAAACTTCAGCCCCTGCTTCCGGCACATGGTCAGTGCTTTGGGAATATTGGGGCTTTCCATGAAGCCGTAGTTAACGATGACGACGCGGACGTCGGGGATGATTTCTTCAATTTCGATCCGGTCGGCATCGGCCACGCGCGGTGTCTCGGCCGTGCGAACACTCAGGATCGCAATCTTCTCATGCAGAACCTTATTGTGCTTGAGGTTATGCATAAGCGCCACCGGAGCCAGATCAGGGTCGCTTGTCAAGAAAATGGCAGTCCCAGCAACGCGATGCGGTGGGTGGGCCATAAGGGTCTTTAACAGGTCACGCAGCGGGATTGAATCGCGCCTTGTTTTCTCGGAGAGGATTTGGCTGCCTTCCTGCCAAGTCCACATGATCACCACAATGGCTGCCCCCAACACGAGTGGGAACCAAGCACCATGGGGGATTTTGAGTATTTGCGAACCGAGAAAGACCATATCCAAGGCTGCAATTGGAACCAACAATAGGGCAGCTTGGAACCCATTCCACTTCCACAAACGCGTAACCACCGGCACAGCCAACAGTGTGTCCATAAACATGGCCCCTGTTATCGCGATACCATAGGCAGATGTCAGGTTGCCGGAGGACTTAAACGAGAACAGCAGCACCAAGACACCAATCAGCAAAAAGGTATTGACTTGGGGTACATAGATTTGCCCGGCTTGGGTCTCGCTGGTGCGGCGGATTTGCATGCGGGGCAGAAGGCCAAGCTGAACCGCCTGTTGCGTCATGGAGAAGGCCCCAGTGATTACGGCTTGGCTGGCGATCACTGCAGCCATTGTTGCCAAAATCATCACAGGCCAGAAGGCGGCCTCGGGTACCATCATCCAGAAGGGATCTGCTTTTGCTGCTGGATTGGCGAGCACAAATGCGCCTTGACCTAGATAGTTCAGCGCCAAGGATGGGAATACTAGGATAAACCAAGCCGCACGGATCGGGTTTTTCCCAAAGTGACCCATGTCAGCATAAAGTGCTTCAGCGCCTGTTACGGCGAGGAAGATGGACCCTAGAATGACAAAAGCCACAAAGCCATTTTCCATCAAGAAGCGGACGGCATATATTGGGTTGAAGGCAAGCCAGATACGCGGATCGTCGGCGATATGGAAGACACCTAGACCAGCTAGTGTCAGGAACCACAAAGCCGTAATGGGGCCAAACCAAGCCGCAATTTTATGGGTGCCTTTGGATTGCACCAGAAATAGGCCAATCAGAATGGCAGCTGAAATCGGCAGAATATAAGGCGTAAACAGATTGCCGACACCCGGCGCGATTTTTAGGCCTTCAATCGCACCAAGAACCGAAATTGCGGGCGTGATGATGCCATCGCCATAGAAGAAGGCCGCGCCCATCACGCCGCAGAAGAATACCCAAGGTGACTTTTTGCCCATCGCGCGTTGGGCTAGCGCCATCAGGGCCAAGGTGCCGCCTTCACCCTTGTTGTCGGCCCGCATAAGGAACACAACATATTTCAAGGTCACAATCAGGAATAGAGCCCAGAGCACGAGGGATACCACCCCCAGAACAGCTACTTCCAGATTGCCAGACCCTTTTGCGTGGGCCAGCGCTTCTCGCATCGCATAAAACGGACTAGTCCCGATGTCGCCAAATACGACACCGACCGAACCCAAGGCGAGCATGAAAAATCCGCTGGCTGATTTGCTGCCCTGTCCATGGCCGCCACCTTGGGCACCGCTGGCTGGATCACTAAAGCCCTTAGAAGCTTCTTGGTCCGCTGACATATTTGAAGGCGATGCCATTTTGGCTCCCCGAACACAGTGAGCCGGACACCCGACCCGCTGCTTGTGCGCGATTGTAGGCGGCGCCATTACGCCTTTTGTCGGATTGCTTCAATGCTCAAGCACAATAGGCAGAGGCGATTGTTGGATTCCGCGTATTACTGCGTGTCTCTAACTGACTTTGCTATAAGCTTTGCCTAGGCTGTTGCGAGTTCTGCGCTAGACGTGCTGGGAGGGGCGGTTTATCCAACCCACGCAGAAACCAACCCGTTTTGGCGGCAGGAGAGCATATCATGGCACGACGACTTTGTTTGGTAACCGGTGCTTCGGCAGGGATTGGTCAGGCAATTGCCCGCGTCTTCGCCGAGCGCGGCTATGATTTAGCGCTGACCGCCCGCCGGGCTGATCGATTGGAGACTTTCGCTGCCGAATTGAAGCAGACTTGGGGTGCTGAAAGCATTACGATTGCCGCAGACTTGGCAGACCGTGCGGCACCTGAGCAGATTGTCTCGACTTTGGAGGCTGCTGGCCGGTCGGTAGATGCCTTGGTGAATAATGCGGGCTATGGCCTTCAAGGCAATTATCTTGCGTCCAGTTGGGAAGATCATGCGGCCTTCATGCAAGTGCTGGTCGAGGCGCCGCTCGAGCTCGCTTATCGGGTGCTGCCCGGCATGCAGGCCCGCCGCTTTGGCCGTATCATGAATGTCGCCTCCCTTGCTGGGCATTTGCCGTCTGCGGCAGGTGCCACGCTATATGGGGCGTCCAAATCGTTTGTGATCAAGTTTAGCCAAGCTCTGAACTTAGAGAACATCGACAATGGTGTGCACGTTAGTGCGCTTTGTCCTGGCTTTACCTATTCGGAGTTCCACGACGTGAACGGCATGCGCGATCAAGTCTCAACCATGCCGAAATGGTTGTGGCAGGATGCAAAGAGCGTTGCCCAGATTGGCTATGACGCGCTGGAGGCCAATCAGCCCGTAGTGGTGACGGGTACGACCAATAAGACCATTGCGGCGATCGGGAAGCTATTGCCCGACGCCCTCGCTTTGCGCTTGATGAAGTCACAAGTTCAAAAATTTCGACGCGCCGACTAGAGCCTCGCCTTTAGTGGCAGCCGCAAGGCTTGTGAGGTGGTTTGCGAGGCTTGCGTGGAGGCGGGTCCAGATGGACGCGCTCGCGCACGCCTGAAAAGCGTGTGCCGCCACCAAAAAAGGCATAACTGCCGCCGCCATAACTATAGCTGGTTTCGGTTGGAAAGCCGACGCCATAACTCATACCGCCCATAAAAAAGCTTGCTGGGATCAGGGTTACTTCCTGCTGCTGGCAGCAAGGGACCGGTGGCATCATGGGCGGCGGTATGAAGGTCTGGGTGACAGGTGGCGGCGCCAGGATGTGCGACTGCGTGACCGGTGTCTGCAAAATCACCACTTGCGCAGGCTGTGATTGAACCTGTGATTGGACCGTGGGTGTTTGCTGAGAAGGGACCCAATGGCCACGGCAGATCACATTTCCACCTGCCTGAGGGGAGACGCAATTCATGGAAATCGTCTGATTCGTCCTCGCGCCTGTTGCGGTCATTGCGCTTTGATTGCTGGTTGAAGCTTGCGACATGCCGTTATCGTAAGTGGAGGTCACGGTTATCGTTTGCTGGCGCTGTGTACCGGGGGCCATCGCATGGGTTTGGACTGGTTGGGCTGGAACCGCAGAGTGGCTATAGCCGCTATTTGGATCGAACAAGGGGGTCGGGCTCGAGCTTTGGCTGCTGGAGCCTTGGTTAGACGTCGTGCTGTAGGTTTGGCTGTGCACGGTCATGCCGGGGGCAACGCGGATCATCCCTGCACAATCAGCTTGGTCCGCGGCAGTGCCAATCAGGCAAGGATCATTTGAGGGAAAATTTTGAGGACCTGAAGCGGGCATACCACCTGCTGAAGCTTGTCCGGCGGCGGCAAATGCCAACAAAGAGACGATGAAAACAGTTTTGGTCATTCTGACCCCCTACACTGGCAGGCCACGTCCTGTGGCCCGGTTCAGATTTACGTCGTAAACGTCCAAAGGGCTGATAAAGCTGTAAAGTTCAAGGCTGTGCCCCCGTGCGGGGAATTTGGGCGTCCCCGGCTACCTTTCAGAACCCTATGAGGCGTTTTCGTGTCGTGATCTGAGACAGCAAGCGGCAATCAGAAGTCGTAGGCAATGCCTTTGCGTTCCCAATCGCCGAAACGTGTCGGTTCTGCCCCTTTTGGGCCATTGACTTCATGGGCTAAAGCCAGTTCAGCTTCGGCCTGCGCCCGGCGTTCGGCCGCTTCTGCGAGGGCACGGCCAGCCGGAGTCGTCATGTCATGAGACTCGCCTTCACATACAGGTGAAGCCAAAGAGATTGGATTGGCGCTTTTCTCGGTCATCACAATCCCTACATATAGGGAAAGCTTAACGGGAGTCGAGCACTCAATGAACACCGCAAAAACCTTTATGCTACTGGCAGCCATGACCGCCATATTTATGGGCGTGGGTTATCTGATTGGTGGGGCAGGTGGCATGGCCATAGCTTTTGTGGTGGCCGCCGGCATGAATGTGTTCTCTTATTGGAACTCCGACAAAATGATCTTGAGTGCCTATCGGGCCGTCGAAGTTGGACCAGATCACCGTGACCCCTCAATTGCAACCTATGCGCAAGATGTTCTAACCATGGCGCATAGGGCCCAAATGCCGAGACCACGAATTTACGTGATCCAGAACCCTCAACCCAACGCGTTTGCCACCGGTCGTAATCCGGAAAATGCCGCTGTTGCGGCTACCACGGGTCTTCTGTCCATGTTGAGTCGGCAAGAGATTGCTGGCGTTATGGCGCATGAGCTTGCGCATGTTAAAAGCCATGACACCTTGACGATGACTGTTGCCGCAACGTTGGCAGGGGCAATCGGTATGCTGGCAAACTTCGCGATGTTTTTCGGCGGTGACCGTGAACGGCCCAACCCGATTGCGATGATCGCCATGATGATTTTCGCGCCCATGGCTGCTGCTGTTGTACAAATGGCGATCAGCCGCTCTCGCGAGTATGAAGCGGACCGTCTGGGCGCTGAAATTGCTGGCGATCCTCAATGGTTAGCCTCAGCCCTCCAGAAAATTCAGCATGGTGCCCGTCAGGTCCATAATGAGGATGCAGAGCGACAACCCGCGACAGCACATATGTTTATTATCAATCCGCTTGCAGGTGGCTTGCGCGACAATTTGTTTTCTACCCATCCAGCCACCGAGAACCGCGTAGCGCAATTACAAGCCCTAAAGGTCGATGACTTGCCCGGCAATGCGCTTGGTTTGGATGACCCTATCGGCCGGCGTAGTGGACCTTGGGGGGCAAAAAAAGGTCCTTGGGGATAGTCAATTTGGGTGTGCTTGCGTGTGGCTCTATCTGTCTTAGCACTTGACCCCAAGCTATTGGACGCGCAGGAGCCTGCGCCATGCCATCTGATCCACCTCATTCTGAACGTTCGCGTCCCCGCAAGTCCCACTCTGGTTCATCTCGCCGCGATTCCGGTCAAAGAGGCGCAGGTGACCGTCGCCCACCTCGCCCGCTTGTCAATCCCGACCCAGCGCGCTTCGCCGCTGTCTGCCTTGTTTCCCATGTTGTCGACCAGCGTTGGACCTTGGAAGAGGCGATGCGGAAAGAGCAGGCATTCGTTCGCCTTGATGGGCGGGATCGTGGCTTTGCCGCCCATTTGACTTTGGCAACCTTGCGAGCGCTTGGCCTCGTCGACGCGGTTTTGGCAACAAAACTAGCTAAGCCTTTGCCGGATAGCGCCCATTTTGCGAAGGCACTTTTACGAGTCGGCGCTGCACAGCTGATTGAAGGCTTGGCCCCACCCCATGCCGCAGTCGGCCGGTCCGTTGATTTGGCCAAGTTTGAGGCTACCGGGCGTGGCTTTGCTGGCTTGATTAATGCCGTTTTGCGCCGGATTGCCACAGAACCATTGGTACGACCTCATGACCGTGAGCGGGTGCCTGCCCTATGGTGGAACCGCTGGCGTACGGCCTACGGTGGCGAGGCTGCCGATGCGATCGCTGAAAGCCTTTCACGCCAGCCTGCTCTCGATCTGACTACAAAGGGTGACGCCGCAGCTATCGCTGAAGCCGTCGGCGGCACAGTTTTGCCCACCGGCAGTATCCGCCTCAAGGAAACACCGAGCGATGTGACTACTTTGCCGCTTTGGGGTGAAGGCAATTATTGGGTGCAGGATGCTGCAGCGGCCCTTCCTGCGCGCCTTTTAGCAACCAAGCCTGGTGAAAAGGTACTAGATATGTGCGCCGCACCGGGTGGCAAAACCATGCAATTGGCCGCAACTGGGGCCGATGTCACAGCTCTTGACCTCGATGCAGGGCGGATCAACCGGGTAGCGGAAAACTTGGCGCGAACGAGTCTGACAGCCCGTCTCCAAGTCGCAGATGCGCGCACGGTTGACGCGGAGCCCTATTTCGACGCTATTCTGCTGGACGCCCCGTGCAGTGCAACGGGTACATTGCGCCGCAATCCTGAAGCGCTTTGGATCAAGACGCCAAGCGATGTAGCCCGTTTTGCCGCAATGCAGATCGAACTGGTGAAAGCAGCGGCCGGTGCCCTAAAGCCCGGTGGGCGTTTGGTCTATGCCGTGTGTTCATTAGAGCCGGAGGAAGCCGATCCCGCGGTGGCTGCGGCCTTAGAGGCTGGGCTGAAGCTAGCCCCCATTCTGGCTGAAGAGGTCCCCGGTTTGGACCAGGCGGTGACGGAACAAGGCTTGCTGCGCATTTTGCCTTACTATTGGGCGGATCAAGGCGGCCTTGATGGATTTTTCATCGCCCGATTTGTAAAGCCTCTTTAGGTTCTTGGTTTAAGAGCCACATTGTCATCTTGCAGTAACCCCCCGAAACAGAGCATGATCAGACTATGTCAAAGCTTCTAATCAGCCCGTCCATTCTGTCTGCGGATTTTGCAAAGTTAGGCGAAGAGGTCGCGGCTGTCACAGCAGCGGGTGCTGACTTAATTCATATCGATGTGATGGACGGCCATTTTGTTCCAAACATCACAATAGGCCCGCAAGTTGTGCAGGCATTGCGACCGCATTCTGATAAGCCATTTGACGTGCATTTGATGATCGCGCCTGTCGATCCCTATTTGCAAGCCTTTGCCGAGGCAGGGGCGGACATCATCTCTATCCATCCCGAAGCCGGGCCTCATTTACATCGTAGCCTACAAACGATCCGGAACTTGGGTAAGAAGGCGGGCGTCGTGTTGAATCCGTCGACCCATGAATCTGTGTTGGACCATGTGATGGATATGGTTGACCTCATTTTGGTGATGAGCATCAATCCGGGCTTTGGTGGCCAGACGTTCTTGCCCAGTCAATTGGGTAAGATCGAAGCATTGCGTAAAATGATTGATCAGACGGGGCGAGAAATCCTGCTGGAGGTTGATGGTGGGGTTAATCCACAAACGGCCCGCGATTGTTACAATGCTGGGGCAAATACTTTAGTGGCGGGGACAGCGGTGTTTAAGGGTGGCCCCAATCAGTATCAGGCCAATATTTCCGCCCTCAAAGCGGCAGCAGGCTAGGGGCCCAAGATGCCAATCAAAGCCAAGCATCAATCAGGGGCGGGCAGTCAAGCGCGCCTCGGCCATGACTTGCGCGGCCTATTTGAGGAAGGCGTATTTAATGACGACGGATCATTGGTTCAGAGGCAATGGTATCCATTGCCGGATTTCAGGCTTTCAGTTCAAGAAGTGGGGCTAGAGCTCCTTCAGGGCCGGACCCCCGCTCATACAGGTCTTGGCAACTTCGACCCCTTCGTTGGGCCGTTTTCCATCCCCTCTGCTATGAACCAGTGTTGGACTGCTTCGTTTGAGTTTTTGCGCGACTTGTCGCCTTCGTATGGCGATCTAGTCCCTATTTTGGAGCTTTGGCTGGATCAGTGGTTTATCCGCCAATCTCGGGAGCCTCAATCCAGTTTGGCGAAATGGAAGGCCGCGAGCAGCGAACCCAGCCGGACGGACGCCCTCATTTGGCGGGGCCGCCGCGTCATCAATTGGTTGGCCCATCTCTTGCCAATTATCCCCGCGCTATCCCCGAATCTTCAGAGCAGAATTTGGCATGGACTTTTACTTGATATTGGGCGATTGATTGAGCCTGACCGAAGCTTCTTAGCCAGCCTAGCCAATGGTTGGGAGCCTTTGAGCCGCCGCGCCATTTGGACCAAGGCATGCGCCCTTTTAGGTGTCAGTAGCAGTGCGCCGGAACTGTTGCGAAAGACGACTATTGCAAGAGCTCTAGACTGGGTTGAGGAACTGATCGCGCCGGACGGCATGTTTATTGATGGCTCGCCATTGGGCACTTTATCAGCCGCTGCTGATCTTGCAATGTTGACGCGAGTGGTCGAAGCCGAGCCCGTTAGTCAGCGTGTTCGACAGGCGCTCGCCACCCTACAGCGGTCTGATGGCTCGCTTGTTACGTTCAATGGGCAACGTGGCTATGGCGGATTGGTTAAGTCTGTATTGGGGCCCGGTCGTTGGCGTCGTTCATCGGTTCTCAAGTCTGGACACATTGGCCTGATTGAAGCAGGTCAAGTGTGTATCTGGATGCGCACCCCGTCGGGGCCTTCAGACACAGGGCCTGTTTGCGAAATAGAATCCGGTGGTGTTGAACTCTTTTCCAATAGTTCGTTTGGACTATCGGCGCTCATGTTTGATCGATCGCTTCAAATGTTTGATCCGCAAATCCGGCGTCGTGATGAGGATGGGCAAGCCTTGTTGGAGAGCAAAGTTAGCTTTGAAGTCGATGGCCATCTCCATAATCATATCCGTACCATGAAGATTAGCTGTAACGGCCGTTTTATCTCTGGCGAAGACGTCTTATTGGCGGGGGCCAGCGGCACACGTTTGCAGTTGCTTGGCCTCTTGTTTGACCTCGGTGAAGGCTGTATCGCCGCCGAGAGTCGCGATGGACAGAGCATTTTGATCCGTACACCAATGCGGAACACTTGGCGTTTTAGGTGTTCTGGGCTTGATACAGTTATAAAAGAGGCTAGTGATGTTTTCTCGCCAGATAGGGCTCTGAGCCGGCGGCTTCAGTTGCTCTGTATGACGAAGATCAACAGCGCTCAAAAGGACGTTATATTGCGCTGGGACCTAATGCTCGAGGATTTGGATTGACACGCCATAAATCAAAATTGTTCTCCACAGGTTACCTTATTGATATACTTTTGGCGTTAACAAGTCTTTGGCTTGCGCTATATTTGGCCTATGGGATTGGGATGGAGCCGGCATCAGTCGAGGCTACGATTGTTGCTATTATTTGTTATGGAGTTTCCATTGCTTTGGCATTGGTTGCTTTTCGGCTGAATCAATTAGTTTGGCGCTGGACATCGGCGGATGACTTGGTTCGTCTTTCTCAGGCTGTTGCTGCCGCCAGCATTGGAACTGTAGCCGTCTTGTTCTTTGTTGACCCGTCCGTAATTGTGCCTCGAATCACACCGGCATTGGCCGCTTTGGTTTCATTTGTTTTGATGGCGGCAGCGCGCGGTTTTGCCCGTGTGTTGTCGGGTGGTGGTCTTCGCGCGCTTTTCCGCACGATAGCTCCAAATGCGCCGGCTACGATTTTGGTGGGCCCGACTGAAGCCATCACACAGGCAATCCATGCAGCTCGTCTTTCCGGACCATTACCAATCCGACCTATTGCAATTGTCTCGACTATGGGCACTCAAGTTGGAAAGATCTTCGCTGGTGCGCGTGTGTTTGGCGGGCTGGAAACACTGGAGCCCTTGGTCGCCGATGCCCTTTCCCGTAACTCTGAAGTTCGTATTGCGCTAATTGGGCGCGATCCAGCTCGGCGTGCGGCCCAAGTCGCGCTGCAAGTTGCATCCCGAAAGGGCGTTGCCTTGATGCGGATTCCTGAAGGGGCTGGGGCAACCTTGGGCGCGGTGCACCCGTCAGATGTTCTGGGCCGTAGCCGCCGTGAGCTAGATTTAAGCGGACCGCGAAGCCTTGTAAGGTTTAAACAAGTACTAGTTACCGGCGCTGGCGGCACCATCGGTAGCGAAATCGTCAAACAGATCGCAGAGTTGTCACCGAGCCGAATTATTCTTGTCGACTCGTCTGAAAATAACTTGTTCCAGATCTCCTCAGAGATAAAGGTAGCGTACCCCAATATCGACCTAGTTGTTCGGTTATGTGACATTCGCGATAGGCCCCGGGTCAGTGCTATCTTTGAAAAATATCGTCCTCATGTGGTGGTCCATGCGGCCGCAAACAAACATGTGCCGATGATGGAAGGTCATTTCTGCGAGGCACTGGAAGTCAATTTAGGGGGAACTTGTGTGGTCGCTGATGCGGCTATAGCTGCCAATGTTGAGTCGTTTGTCTTTATCTCAACGGACAAGGCCGTTAATCCTGTCAATGTTATGGGCGCAGCAAAGCGTGTTGCTGAGCTTTATGTGCGTGACTGCTCCCGTCGCGCCACAGGTGCCTTTCATTCTGTGAGATTCGGCAATGTTTTAGGTTCGAGTGGCTCGGTAATGACGGTATTCGAGCGTCAGATTGCGCGCGGTGGTCCCGTTACGATTACACATTCGGAAATGACACGTTGGTTTATGACCGTTGAGGAGGCTAGCTCTCTCGTGTTGCAGGCAGCAGCGATCGGTGCCGAGAAAGGGGGAGAGATATATGGTGGCCAGTTTGTGTTGGACATGGGCGATCCGGTAAGAATTGTGGAATTGGCGGAATCCATGATCCGGATGAAGGGCAAGGAGCCATGGCGTGACATTGCCATTATCGAGACAGGGTTGCGACCAGGTGAGCGTTTGCATGAAGAATTGTTCCATGCGTTTGAACGTGTCGAGAATACCTCTGTTGAAGGGGTCCTGTTAGCCAGTGATCCCGTCGAGCCCCCTGAAAATCTGCGCACGCTGATCGATCATGTGCTTGATGCCGCGCGGAAAGATAAAGAAACAGCAGCCTTGATGTGGTTGCAGCGCATATTGCCAGACTTCAAGCGGCGCGGCGATCAAATGATGATAAAAAGCGTTGATATTCGGACAGTTGAATAAATCGCTTGATACTTGCTTTAATTGTCCAGGGTTTCATTTCCCTGCAGCGTTTCAACTGCATTGCCTCCGAGTGCTGAAAGTGCTCTGGTTCTTGCGGCATCCGCGAACTCACGACGTTGATCAGGATCTGAGGCTAGCTTCCGCAACCATCTTATAGCTTCATCCATTCTAGGTTCCGCCCAGCGAGCGGCCTTTTGAGTATAAACCCTGTCAGGATCGTCGAGTGCTACAAGATCGGCGTTGACCAAGGCAACGCATTCGCTGTCCATAAAGTCGAGATTGCCGGACCAATTGGTGGCGATCAAAGGGCGCCCGGCCAACATGACTTCAGCTAGGTTCAGGCCAAAGCCCTCGGTACGATGCAGCGAAATATAGACATCACAAGCGGCATACAAATCGTGCAAGTCATCAAGACCACTGCCCGCAGGACGCAAAATAATTTGTTGCCCTGCCACTTGGGCAGCTTCCCTTAAACGATGCAGCGAGTTTGGGAAACGATCACCAGATAGGTGACGAAGAACAAGCCGGGCGTCAGGTTGGTCATGAAATGCTGCCACAAAAGCAGAAATTGCACCAATAGCATTCTTTCGGGTTAGGCTAGAGGCAAGTGAAAAACTTTGAACTGCTACAAATGCCGATGCAGGGATCCCCAGTGCTTCCCGACACTTAGCACGTCGCTCTTCTGTCATTACAGGAGGTGGCAACAGGGAAACGGGATGGGGCACAACCTTTACCGGAACGTCAAACAGCTTTTCGAGAGCTCGTGCAGAGAAGTGACTAGGTGTCCAGATCTCATGTGCAAAGCGCCCAGCAAGTTTCCAAAAGCGCGGAACGACTTCCAGCTCCCAAACCCAATAGCCGATGACTTTTCGATTTCGCAGCTTATCCTTGCCCAGTTTAGCTAATGCATGAATGGCGACGTCGGGGTTTAAGGCGACGATCAACACGTCATCGGGGGCCGGGTCATCAGAGCGTATAGCTAGCTGTGGGTCGATCGGGGCCCCAATCCATTCAGACGCATCGATCCGCCGGACGATTATCCCGCGCGAACGTAATTCATAATCAAGTAATTTCGCCGCGATCCCTTGTCCGATCGGAGAGGAAAATGAGCCAACAATCGTGACGGATCGAAAAGATCGCTGTGGATATGGCCGAGCGGCAGGGATGCTGGCAGCCAGCAATGGCTCTGTCAGAAAGCGAATCCGCTTTCCAACCTTGAGGCGTGTCGAAAGAGGCAGTGTTCGCCATAACCTCCGACAGTCTTCTATGATGCCCATTCTGGTCTCCGCAGGCCACCCCGTGTAAAGCTCAGCCTCAATGCTTTATTTGCGACCGATGCTCACATAGGTGAAGCCATTCTGGCGCAGATCGTCCGGATTATAGATATTGCGTAAGTCTACCATAACGGGTTGTTTCATCTGTCTGGAGAGCCGTTCAAAGTCGAGAGCCCGGAATTGATCCCACTCGGTTAGAATCACGAGCGCATCAGCATTGTCTGCAACGGAATAGGGCCCTTCGACCATCTCAATGCCGGTCAACTCCTTTTTTGCTTCTTCCATACCTTCGGGGTCGTAGGCTTGGATCCTTGCACCAGCTGCAAGCAAAGCCGGGACGATGTCGAGGCTTGGCGAGTCGCGCATGTCGTCTGTGTTTGGCTTAAATGTTAAACCCAAAATCCCGATCGTTTTGCCGCTAACATCCCCGCCACAGGCTTCGATGATTTTGCTCGCCATCCGCTTCTTCCGGTTGGTGTTTGAGGCCACGGTCGCTTCGACGATGGTCACCGGCGCATGCGCCTCTTGCGCCGTACGCATCAAAGCTAATGTGTCTTTCGGGAAGCAGGACCCACCATAACCGGGGCCAGCGTTCAAGAATTTTTTACCGATCCGATTGTCCAAGCCAATGCCACGGGCCACTTCCTGCACATTGGCACCCACCTGCTCACACAAGTCTGCCATTTCGTTAATATAGGCGATTTTGACAGCCAAGAAGGCGTTTGCAGCATATTTGATCAGTTCACTTGTCCGACGGTCCGTGAATAGAATCGGGGTCTCATTAAGGAAGAGCGGTCGATAAAGTTCGCGCATTACTTGGCGTGCGCGTTCATCCTCGGTGCCCACCACAACTCGATCTGGCCGCTTGAAGTCGCCAATGGCTGCGCCTTCACGAAGGAACTCTGGGTTAGAAACGACAGAAAAATCGCCTGTGGGGTTCACTTCCGCCATGATCGACTGTACCAAATCGCCCGTACCTACAGGGACGGTCGATTTGTTGACTACCACCGTGTAGCCACGCATGTGTTCTGCAATTTCTCGTGCGGCTTGCTCGACATACGATAAATCTGCATGGCCGTCGCCGCGACGGGAAGGTGTGCCAACCGCAATAAACACCGTGTCGGTGTCTTTTACTGCTTCGTTCAAATCGGTGGTGAACGAAAGCCGACCTGCCTTCACATTGGATGCCACGAGATCTTCTAGGCCGGGTTCGAAGATGGGCATAATCCCTTGATGAAGACGATCGATCTTGCCGACATCCTTATCTACGCAAATCACCTGATGGCCGAAATCCGCAAAGCAAGCGCCTGAAACCAATCCAACATATCCAGTGCCGACCATTGTAACGCGCATATTGAGAACCCTTGTTGACGATGTCTTGTCGTGCCGAGCATTGGATAAAGCCCGGGTTGAATGAAACGCTAGTGTGCTTCTTTAGGCGATGATTGCACAGAAAATAAGCCCGCTTCTGCAAAGACCCTGCCCGTAACTGCCACCAACACTGGCTTAAGGCGAGCTTCTATTGCCTAGCTAGTAGCTTATTGATCATCGCACGCACATCTGCCCCAAGCTCTGGGTCGTTGAGCGCATAGCCAACGAAGGCTTCTGCATAACCGAGACGCGAACCGCAGTCGAAATCACGTCCCTCAAACTCAACCGCATGAAATGCCTGAACTTCCATTAGCCGCAGCATCGCATCGGTCAGCTGAATTTCGCCGCCTGCACCGCGCTCTTGTGTCTCAAGATAGTGGAAAATTTCAGGCTGCAGAATATAACGGCCGGTAATCCGCAAATTTGAAGGAGCTTTGTCTCGAGCGGGCTTTTCCACCATGCCTGTCACTGGCATAGACTTGCCAGCTTTAGCACCATGGGCGATTACCCCGTAGCTAGAAACTTGGTCCATGGGCACGGGGTCAACTGCGATCACATTGCCGCCGACTTCTTGATAGCCAGCGATCATCTGCGCCAAGCAAGATGGGCTAGCTTGCACCAAAACGTCAGGCAGCAACACTGCAAATGGCTCATCACCGATGATGTCGCGCGCGCACCAAACTGCGTGACCTAAGCCCAAAGGTGATTGTTGGCGCACGAAGCTTTTTGAACCAGCTTCAGGCAACATGTCCTCCAGCATCTTCAACTGCACCGTCTTACCCGCTCGCCGCAGGGAGTCCTCAAGCTCGTAGGCGCGATCAAAATAGTCCTCAATCGCATTCTTGTTTCGGCCGGTCACAAAAACAAAGTGCTCGATCCCGGCTTCCAGAGCCTCCTCGACAACCCAATGAACGGCGGGACGGTCAAAGACAGGCAGCATTTCTTTTGGCAATGATTTAGTCGCAGGAAGTACGCGTGTACCAAAGCCGGCTACTGGCAAAACAGCCTTCCGAATTTTCTTCATTATAAACTTCCCTGACCCAGCAAGAATGACAGCGCTCTATCGTCAATCTATTTCCTAATTGCCACCTACTCATACAGATGGCGCACACAACTTTGCGGACTGAGACTCGCTCCGTCAATGACATAAGGCATGTCGAATTTTCACCAAATAGCGGCGATTTGGCCCCCCTTAATCACCCACAACAAACTGGGCACTGGCCTTGAGGGTCTGTCACGGGTGCGTTAAGGCAATCTAGTAACCTGCCAGCCTCAACACGCGATTGGGAACTACTGTGAAGATTTTCATCGATACCGCCGAAGTCACCGATTTGAAAGTGCTGGCTGCTACAGGGCTTGTCGACGGTGTTACGACCAATCCCACCTTGATTGCCAAGTCCGGACGCAAAATTGCCGAAGCAATTCAAGAGATCTGTACGCTTATTCCAGGTCCCATCAGCGCCGAGGCAGTAGCAAGTGATTATGAAACCCTGCTGGCAGAAGGTCGATTACTTGCGAAAATCGCGCCAAATGTAGTCGTAAAATTGCCTCTGACGCCAGTCGGATTGCGTGTTTGCAAGACTCTGAGCGAAGAGGGAACACCCGTAAATGTCACCTTATGCTTCTCCGCCGTTCAAGCCTTATTGGCGGCCAAGGCAGGGGCAGCCTACATTTCGCCCTTCATCGGACGGCTAGACGACAATGGTCAGGACGGGATGGAACTGATCCGCGATATTCGGGTTATCTACGACAATTATGGCTTTGAAACTCAAATCTTGGCCGCGTCTGCGCGGACAGCGATTCATGTTCGCGATGCTGCATTGGCGGGTGCGGACTGTGCGACGTTGCCACCGGCGGTTTTCAACGCGCTCTACAAGCACGTTTTGACCGATCTCGGGTTAGAAGCTTTCATGAAAGATTGGGCGAAGACGGGACAGTCGATACTTTAAGGCGATTTAAGAGAAACCGTCAGTACCAAATCGCTGCCGCTCAGGGCGATCCGCAATAAAAAAGGCTAAGTTGTTGACGACATTGTTGCATTCTCCGTTGATCATGCCGGTCATCCTGTCGGGGGGCGCGGGCTCCCGTCTATGGCCGCTATCAACCCAGACCAAGCCAAAGCAATTTCACGCCCTCGCTGGCGATTCAACGATGTTCGGTCAAACACTGCAGCGCGTTGCGGCAGGTCAAGCTGTGCGCTTTGGTGCGCCACTTATCATCTGTGGCTTAAACCATCTTGGCCCAGTTACTGAAGAATTGGCACGAGAAAATGTCATCGATGCAACCATCGTCTTAGAACCAAAACCCCGAAATACAGCGCCTGCTTTAGCTGTTGCTGCATTGGTTCAAGCTGAGCGTGACCCTGAGGCCTTGATGCTTGTTTTGCCCGCAGATCATGTCATCGCCTATCCAGATCGGTTGCATCAGGCCTGCCTAGATGCCTGCGCCGCTGCGATCGGAGGTCGGATCGTAACCTTTGCAGTGACCCCAACTTCACCTGAGACGGGCTATGGCTACATAAAGAGTGGAAAGGCCTTGGCTGAGGGTGTTTTTGCGGTGGAGGCCTTCCGCGAAAAGCCGGACTTGGCCACGGCTGAAGCCTATGTTGCTGATGGACACTATGCTTGGAATGCTGGAATCTTCTTCTTTAAGGCCAGCGCGTTTCTGGCGGAGCTCAGCATCCACGCCCCTGACGTGTTGATCGCCGCGCGTGAGGCATTGGCCCAAAGTCACCGTGAATCCGGGCGCATTCATCTCGATGAAGCTGCTTTCGTGAAAGCTCCATCCATCTCCGTTGATTACGCGGTGATGGAACCCACAGACTGTGCTGCTGTAGCACCCGTTGATATGGGGTGGAACGACGTCGGCTCGTTTCTGACACTTTGGGACTTGGCCGAAAAGGATCAGGCCGCAAACGTTGCCCAGGGACCAATTGCTTTGTTTGATGCCCAAGGCTGTTTGGTGCGGTCTGAGGAGGTTCCAGTCGCTTTGATCGGCGTGGAAAACATTGTGGTCATCGCAACTGCTCAAGGCATTTTGGTAATGCACAAGGACCGTGCCCAAGATGTCCGACTTGCCGCGGATGCCTTTAAAACAAAGAATTAGAATGCCTCACGACTGCCACCACAGTCTCGCTGTCAGATGCTCAGATCAAACCAGGCCTTTGAGGCTGCATCGCGTTTTCTGTCCGGCAATCGCACTGCTGCGTTACGAAATTGTACAAGGGCAGCCACCATCGCATGGCCCCTAGGTCCATTCTCTTTATTCTCAACCAATTCCGCGCTAGTGCACTGCGAATTCAATTGGAGCTTACAAGATGACTCACACCACCATGCCTAAGCCACGGACCGAGTTGGTGACCAACACTTTGGATTTTGAAATGAATCCGTTGGTAAGGGCTACCGGCTTCCGTGAGTATGATGCCCGCTGGTGGTTTGGCATCCAAGGCAATCCCAAGGCACCCGAGTTGAATTTCCTTGGCGTACAGGCGCTGGGTTTGGGCTTGGGCACCTTGTTGCATGAATATGGCGCTAGCCGCGTTGTCGTTGGTCACGACTTCCGCTTTTATTCTTTGTCGATCAAGCAAGCTTTGACCATTGGCTTGATGCAGGCCGGTTGTGAAGTCTTAGACATTGGTTTGGCCTTGTCGCCCGTGGCCTATTACGCTCAGTTTGCTTTGGACGCGCCTGCAGTCGCGATGGTCACTGCCAGCCATAATGAGAATGGCTGGACCGGAGTAAAGATGGGCGCGCAAAAGCCATTGACTTTTGGGCCCGATGAAATGGGCAAGCTGCGCGATATCGTTTTGTCCGGCTCCTTTGTCGAGCGGCCGGGCGGCAGCCTCACCCGAATCGAGGGCATGCGGGAGCGTTATATTGCTGACGCCGTTGGCGACTTTAAGCTCAGCCGACCGATTAAAGTTGTCGTTGCTTGTGGAAATGGTGCCGCTGGGGCCTATGCACCAGATGCTCTGCGTCGAATGGGCGCTGAAGTGGTGGAGATGGATTGCGATCTCGATTGGACATTCCCAAAGTACAATCCAAATCCCGAAGATGAAGAAATGCTTCACGCGATGGCCGAAACCGTGCGTGCGACAAGTGCAGAGCTAGCCTTAGGCTTTGATGGCGATGGCGACCGCTGCGGTGTGGTCGATGATTCCGGGGAAGAGATTTTTGCGGATAAGATCGGTCTATTGCTCGCCCGTGATATGAGTGCCCTGCATCCAAACGCGACTTTTGTAGTCGATGTGAAGTCCACTGGTGCTTATGAGATCGATCCAGTTCTGAAGGCCAATGGCGCAAAGGTCGATTATTGGAAGACGGGCCATTCTTATATCAAGCGCCGCACCAATGAACTCGATGCACTGGCAGGTTTTGAGAAGTCCGGACACTTTTTCCTGCGCGCACCTTATGGGCGTGGCTATGACGACGCTTTGGTCGCTGCGCGGGTTATCCTTGCCATGTTGGACCGTGCTGGTGGGGCAAAACTTTCAGAGATGAAGCAAAAGCTACCGTTGACCTGGACCTCGCTCACCATGTCCGCTCATTGCGGCGATGAAGTAAAGTATGGCGTCATCGAGCGGGTGGTCGCTGATTATGTCGCTTTGGCTGCGGCTGGCGGGAAAATCATGGGTCGCTCAATCCGGGATGTGAATACGGTCAATGGTGCCCGTGTGACATTGGAAGATGGCTCTTTCGTCTTAGTGCGCGCTTCATCAAATAAGCCGGAATTGGTGGTGGTGGTCGAGAGCACATTGAGTGATGCCGACATGCGTGCCCTTTTCCATCAGGAAGCAAAGCCAAGGCTCGCGGCATTCTCCGAAGTGGGTCATTACAATCAAACCGTTTAAGCCTAGGTGGGACAATTGGATGTGGACCTAGAGATCAAGCGCTTGCGCTCTTGGATGTTTGATCACGCTTTGCCTTTTTGGGCGACGCGCGGTTGGGATCATGTTCACGGCGGCCCGGTTGAGGAATTGGCCTTAGATGGTGGTCCGTCCGACCAAGGTTTTAAGCGGGTCCGGGTGTTCTGCCGCCAAGTCTATGTATTCTCCCATGCCTATTTGCTTGGCTGGCAACCGGGCGTTACCCATGCCAACACGATGTATAAGGCGATGGTGGCCCATTGTTGGCAGGGGTCAGATTTAGGCTGGGCCAAGCTGGTCAGGTCTGACAATCAGATCCTAGATCCAACAACGGACCTTTATGACAATGCGTTTGCTTTGTTCTCTTTGGGATGGTTCTATCGCATTTCGCCGACTCCCGATGTTTTAGACCTAATGCATCAGACTGTCACTTTGATTGATACCAAGTTGCGTCACCCCAAGCTTGGATTTTGGCATCAGATTCCTGTAAAGGGACCTAGGCTGCAGAACCCGCATATGCACGCGCTGGAGGCCTGTCTTGCGTGCTTCGAGAGCACACAAGACCCGATCTTTGCGCGCTTGGCGCGCGAGATCATCGGCCTGTTTCAGTCTCACTTCTATGACCCCACGCGCGGGACCTTATGTGAGTATTTTGACGATAATCTTGATCGATTGACCGAAGAAAAGGGCAGTTGGGTAGAGCCGGGTCATCAATTTGAATGGGCTTGGATATTGGCCTCAGCCCATAAATTATTGGATGTTGAGGTGACAGACCAAGTCAAAGGCCTGATTGCATTTGGGGAAGAAAAAGGCGTCGATCACGTCAGTGCGGCCACCTATAATGTCATTTTGGATGATGGTCGGTTTGTTGACGGGGGTTCACGCACGTGGCCGAACACCGAGCGCCTTAAAGCGGCTGTAGCGCTTTATGATTTGACAGGGGCTGACCCCGTGCCCGTGTTAAGGCCGACATTGCAGCTTTTGCTCAATCGATATCTCGCGGTCGAGCCGCTAGGTGGGTGGGTTGACGCGTTTGATCAGGCTGGCCAACCTACCGCTAAAGCTATACCAACTTCTACCCTCTACCATCTGTTTTTGGCCTTCGCAGAGGTGCTTCGGGTTGCGGACCGCCTAGAAGCACATTAGCGACGGGTGGCAATTCTAGCGCGGGGTTTGCTGCGCTTTTGCCCTATCAGAAGGCTCTCTACGTGTCAGACATCTCAGAGAAACAGGTTCGGATCGGCGTTGCTGGAGCTGGCGTATTTGGCCGTAATCACGCCAATAAAATTAAGGCAAACCCGCGCGCTGTTTTGGTCGGTATTTTTGACTTGAGCGCGGAACGGGCAGAGGCGCTTGCAAGCGAATTGTCCACACAAGCCTTTACCGACTTGTCAGCTATTTTGGCTGAAGTTGACGCGCTGGTGGTTGCCACCCCCGCCATCGCTCATGGTGGTGTAGCGCGCGCCGCGATCGATGCTGGCAAGCATTGCTTGGTTGAAAAGCCCTTGGCCGCCACAGCTACCGATGCTGACATCTTGTGCCAGCATGCCGCTGAGCGCGGTGTCGTGCTGCAGGCAGGCCATCAGGAGCGCTATATCTTCACCGCGATGGGCTTGTTTGAGGTTGCTGAGCGGCCAAAATTCTTGCAGGCGACGCGGGTTGGTTTACCCAGCATACGCGGAGCCGATGTGTCTGTGACATTGGACCTGATGGTCCATGACATTGATTTGGCGCGCATCTTATTTCGGTCAGAGCCAGTCGCCATCAAAGCCACCCGTTTAGCTGGTGAGCCAAATAATCCCGATGCCGTAGAAGCCGTTTTGACCTTTGAAGGCGGAAGTGAAGCCCGATTTCTTGCCAGTCGCGCAGCTGAAGAGCGCGATCGCCGCATGACGATTGGCTATTCTGAAGGCGAGGTCACGATCGACTTCATCGCGAAGAGTTTCGACGATGGACCCAACTTTGGCCTCCACCCAGACTTTGCAACTCGCATTCCAGACCCGATGGGCGCTGCTACTGCCGACTTCATTTCCGCTATATTGGGTGAGCGGACGGTAGCGATTTCTGCCGCCGATGGTGCAGCAGCTGTGCGGATAGCGGAGGCGATTGATCAAGCCACCCGTGCTTGATTGTTGCTCTTGGTTGCCAAAAGTGATGGGCCAATCTGCGTTGGCTTGCAGTATTCCCCCAATCGATGGCTTATGACGCAGTTGAGCAAGCCTTGCAGGCTAAATTGAGGATAAGTGGTACAAGAGCATGACTGACAGCACACGCCCCCCGATTGGCTTTATCGATCTATTGGCGCAGCGTCGCAGGCTCGGCACCCGCATTGATGATGCGGTAATGGGTGTGATCAATGGTGGTGCCTATATCATGGGCCCTCAGGTTCAGGCCTTTGAAGCAGCTCTGGCAGAGTTTGGACAGTCGAAATACGCCTTATCCTGCGCCAACGGGACAGACGCTTTGGTTTTGCCCTTGATGGCTTGGCATATTCGCACTGGGGACGCGATTTTCTGTCCCAGCTTCACCTTTGCCGCGACCGGCGAAGTGGTGCCGTGGCTGGGTGCGACGCCCGTCTTTGTCGACGTTGACCCAGTGACCTACAATCTTGATCCTGCGCATTTAGAGGCCTCGATTGAGGCTGTGTTGGCGGAAGGCAAATTAAAGCCAAAAGTGATCATCGCGGTGGATCTCTTCGGCCAGCCCGCCAATTACCCAGAGATCTCGGCAATTGCCAAAAAATATGGCCTGAAACTGATCGCCGATTCCGCACAAGGTTTTGGCTGCACGCTCAACGGCCAACATCCGATCCATTGGGCAGATGTTGCCACGACCAGCTTTTTCCCGGCGAAGCCCTTAGGCTGCTATGGCGACGGCGGTGCAGTGCTCACGGATGATTACGCGCTCTGGGAGGTGATGGATTCCCTTCGTGTGCATGGCAAAGCGACCAAGAGCGACTTGGTTGGTAAAACCTTTGAGCATGATCCGAAATATCTCAATATCCGGATCGGTATGAATTCCCGCCTTGATACCGTTCAGGCCGCGATCTTGCTTGAGAAGCTTGCCGTATTTGCAGACGAAATCAAAGCCCGCAATAGGATCGCTGCCCGGTACAATCAGCTATTGGGTGACAGCGTGGTGGTCCCGACTGTGATAGACGGTGGCGTCTCAACTTGGGCGCAATACACAATTGAAGTCCCCGACCGTGACGGCCTAGCGGCCTATGCCAAGAGCCGCGGAGTCCCAACGGCTGCCTATTATCCGATCCCAATTCACAAGCAGGACGTCTACAGCCGCTTCCCTGTTGGTCCAGGTGGGCTTCCCGTGACCGAAGCTAAGGCCGGTCTTGTGATTTCCCTACCCATGCATCCGGATTTGGATGAGGAAACACAAGACTATATCGTTGAGACTGTGCGCAATTTTGCTGGGCGTAATAGCGCTTAAGTCCGTCCAATCACGTTGTTTTGTTTCGTGGTGGACTATACGGCGGACGGATTAGCTGCTGGACATGCAACGGTCAGACAACATAGAAGTTGAAGCGTCGGTTGGTGGCATTTTAAGGACAGGTAGCCATGAATTTGGCAGACATGCGTAGCTTAAGAGAGTTGGAGGCTGAGGCTATCCATGTGATACGCGAATCTGCCGGTGCGTTCTTGCGCCCTATATTGATGTTTTCCATTGGCAAGGACTCAATGGTCCTTTTACATCTGGCAGCCAAGGCCTTTGCTCCCGGCCCCGTACCCTTTCCGCTGTTGCACATTGATACCACTTGGAAGTTCAAGGAAATGATTGCCTTTCGCGATCGTATAGCTCGTGAGTATGGCGTGGATCTGATCGTCCATACCAATCAAGATGGGCTGGATCAGGGGATCAATCCAATCGTCAGTGGGGGAAGTGTCCATACCAACATCATGAAGACCATCGCCTTGAAGCAGGCGCTTGATCATCATCGGATTGACGTAGCCATCGGTGGTGCTCGTCGAGATGAAGAGAAGAGCCGTGCGAAAGAACGAATCTTTTCGTTTCGCAGCGTCGGGCATGGCTGGGACCCGCGTGGGCAACGACCTGAACTTTGGGGCCATTACAACACCCGCCTCCAAGAGGGTGAGTCGATGCGGGCATTTCCATTGTCCAATTGGACAGAGCTCGACATCTGGAGCTATATCCAGCTCGAAAACATCGAGGTGGTACCGCTTTATTTCTCCAAAGCCCGCCCTGTCGTGCGTCGCTCAGGGACATGGATTATGGTCGATGACGACCGCTTGCCGCTCGAGCCGAACGAAGTTCCAGAATTGCGCTCGGTCCGCTTTCGCACCCTTGGCTGCTACCCCTTGAGCGGCGCAATTGAAAGCCAAGCGGGGACTGTCGCTGAGATTCTTGAGGAAATGCTTGCCTCGCGCTTCTCAGAACGTCAGGGGCGTCTTATTGATGGTGTAGGCAGTTCCTCGATGGAAGCCAAGAAGCGCGAGGGCTACTTTTGACCAACCCGCAAATTGGCCCAAAAGGTCACGAGCCGCGTCTTCGAGTCTTAACTTGTGGTTCCGTTGATGACGGCAAATCGACACTCATTGGTCGCTTGCTTTATGATTGCGACCAAGTAGCAGAAGATATCTTGGAATCGGCACGGGAACACTCGCCCTCAGGCGCTCTAGGACCCGGCGGCCTCGACTTCTCCTATCTTTTGGATGGCCTGAGTGCTGAGCGTGAACAAGGCATAACCATTGATGTGGCTTACCGCTCCTGTGTCGTGCTGGGCCGCACATGCCAGATTGCGGACTGTCCAGGCCATGCACAATATACCCGGAATATGGCGACAGCCGCTTCCAATTGCGACGTAGCTATCGTCTTGATCGATGCACGCACAGGTCTTTTGGAGCAGACGCGACGCCATGTCCGCATATGTTCAATGATGGGGATTACGCGCTTAGCTGTCGCGATTAACAAGATGGACTTGGTTGATTGGTCCGAGTCTAAATTTGCCGCGATTGAGATCGCATTTCGCGACTTTGCAAAAGAATTTGCCTTCCACTCGCTCAAGGTTATTCCCGTTTCGGCTCCGTTTGGAGTCAATCTTGTCAATCGGGCTCCAGAACTCGGTTGGTACCATGGACCCACATTGGCAGAATGGCTTTCCGCTGTTGAGGTGTCGCATAAAGACCAAGCTCAGGTGCGGCTCGCCATCCAATGGGTCTCACGCGCGCCCGATGGCACCAGAGCTTATGCCGGGCCCCTGATAAGCGGCGGTCTACACCAAGGCCAAGAAATCCTCATTGGGCCAACTGCGTATCCAGCGCGCATCACTAGGCTTTATCGCTCTGGAGAGGTTGTCGAGCGAGCAGAGGCAGGCGATGCCATCGCAATTAGTCTAGATCGGCAAGTTGATCTGAGTCGGGGTGACTGGATCTATACCAAAGAGCAAATTGCAGATTTTTCTAATCAAATCGCTGCTGACATCATCTGGTTCAGTGACCAAGCGCTGGCGGCCGGACGTAGCTTTTGGCTAAAGGGGCAAGGTGCTTGGATCCAAGGTTCCGTAACACGTATTCGCCACAAAATATGTTTGGACACTGGTCAGAAAATCGCTGCTGACAGTCTTTCGATCAATGATATTGGCTTGTGCAACCTCATCACGACACAGCCAATCTTGTGTGACCCCTATCAAGAAGGTCGATCATGTGGTTCGTTTTTGATTGTCGATGCCGTGAGTCATGCGACCGTCGGGGTTGGGCTTATCCGAAACGCTTTGCGTCGGGCGGCCAATATCACGCCTGTCACTGCCGCCGTTGATACCCAGACCCGAGCCTTACGTTATGGGCAAAAGCCGCGTGTGATCTGGTTGACCGGCTTATCGGGAGCTGGCAAGTCTACCATCGCAAAGCTGACCGAGCAGGTTTTGTGGGCTCAAGGCCGGGCGACCGCACTTTTGGACGGGGACAATCTTCGTAGCGGACTTTGCCAGGATTTAGGCTTTACTGAAGCAGACCGTGTCGAGAATGTGCGCCGCACAGCAGAAGCAGCTAAGCTTATGGCTGACGCCGGTTTGATTGTCATATGTGCTTTGATTTCGCCGTTTGCACGAGATCGCGAAATGGCCCGTACGATTGTTGGGCCAGATCGCTTTGTTGAGGTCTTTATTGACACCACGATTGAGGTGTGCGCCGACCGTGACCCAAAAGGGCTTTACGCAAAGGCTAGACAAGGTCTCATCCCCAACTTCACGGGAGTCAGTGCACCTTACGAGGCTCCGATTTCGCCAGATCTACGCATAGCGACTTATGATACCAGCGCAGAGGCCGGTGCCCAAATCATCTGCGATTTTATTCAAGCTCGGGGCTAGTCGAATAAGCCTCATTTTTAGGTCTAAAGGGCTATTTGGGGGTGATAAGTCCCAAGCGCTGACCCTGATAATTCTTTGATCGAATTGGTTCCCACCAGTCAGGCCGGTTCAAATACCATTCAACTGTCTGGCGAATGCCCGTTTCAAAACTATAGTTTGCGCGCCAACCGAGTTCATTCTCCAGCTTTGTTGCGTCAATCGCATAGCGTTGATCGTGGCCAGGGCGATCTTGGACGAATGTGATCAGATCTTCGCGTGGACCCTCAGGGCGTAGGCCTGCCAGTTCATCGACAAGGGCGCATATGCGCTTCACCACATCGATGTTTTGGCGTTCGTTGCGACCACCAACGCAATAGGTCTCTCCCGGCTTCCCCCGTTCCATGACGGTTTGGAGGGCGACGGCATGATCATCCACATGCAGCCAATCCCGGATTTGCTTTCCATCGCCATAGACCGGGAGGGATTTACCCTCCAGAGCGTTTAGAATCATCAAAGGGATCAACTTCTCTGGGAAATGATAGGGTCCGTAATTGTTCGAACAATTGGTAATAAGGCATGGAAGGCCAAAAGTATGGTGCCAAGCTTGAACCAAATGATCCGACGCAGCTTTCGAGGCGGAATAGGGGGAGCGCGGATCGTAAGCGGTTACTTCAGAAAACGCTCCAGTAGCGCCCAAAGAACCAAAGACTTCATCGGTCGAAACATGCAAGAATCGAAAATTTCGTTGCTTGTCGCTGGTTAATCCACGCCAATAAGTTAGAGCAACCTCCAACAATGTATGCGTTCCGACAATATTGGTCTGGATGAACTCCGCCGAGCCCGTGATCGAGCGGTCAACGTGGCTTTCCGCCGCTAGATGAAACACTGCGTCTGGTTGAAACGTGTCGAAAAGAGCGGCCATAGTCATTTTGTCGCATATATCGTGCTGCGCAAACCGGTAGTTGGGCGAGGCCGCGACACTGTCAAGCGAAGACAGGCAGGCCGCATAGGTAAGCTTGTCCACGTTGAGAACTTGGCCGAGATTAGAGTTGATCAGATGCCTACAAACCGCTGATCCAATGAATCCAGCCCCGCCAGTTACCAAAAATCGCATGTATCACCTAAGCAGCCCCAATTGAGGACAAGTTAGTGCCTGAGAGTTCTGCCGTCACGCGAGCATGACAGTGGCTCCTCACTTAGAAAAAGTCGATAGCAAAGTTTATCTGTTGAGTGCGGATTGGATCACTGATTAGTGGCGTCCCAGATCGTCGGCCCTAAGTGCCTTGGGCACGACCCCATTCTGCTTAGCTCGGAAATCAATAGGTTTCAGATTTGAAGCGCTCAGATCTGGATAAACCGGGATATCTACCTTGCTGGCTACGACCCAATATAGCGTGGTTTTGAGCTGCGTTCCTTTTAAAGGATCGTCCTAGCAGCCAGTTTATCAATGCTTCATCACGCTTTGAGCCAAACCGCCTAAACCGGCACAATGGGTTCCTGGTACGAGGCCAGTCATTGGCTTAACGATGTAATTCTTCCCCTTGAAGAGTGGAGTGAATGAACAGAGATAGGAAGGCGAAAGTCGACGTCTATTTCTTGATAGATTTTGAGGAAGGATGGTCATTGAGGCAATGCGCAATGTTGATTGAATTAAATGGTTTATCGCTCTTGGATGAGGCAATTTAAAAAAGCTATTCGATATTCGTTGGGGATATCGTGGCCAATTCAACTTGGTTCAACACTGCGTAGAGGGTTGGGCCTCTGTATTCCATCTCGGGCTGGAGCAGTTATAACGGGTGCTCACATAAGCTAGGTGCGCGCCTCATGCAGTTTTACCCACTTGCCCTTGACGGTATTACTTTGGTCGAAGGGCCAGTCCGAGCCGATCCGCGCGGCGCATTCATGGAAACGTGGAGGGCCGACTATTTCGAAAATGCAGGCCTGCCAAATTCATGGGTGCAAGACAATCTGTCTGTCTCCGTTCACCCTTACACGATTAGGGGGCTACACTGGCAGACACCCCCTTTTGCACAAGCAAAACTCGTGAGAGTTTTGGTCGGTGAGATTGTCGATGTAGTTGTGGATTTGCGCCCCTCGTCGCAAACATTCGGGCGCTCGATTAGCGTGCCGCTAAGCGCTACGAAGAATCAATCGCTTCTAGTCCCGGCTGGCTTTGCGCATGGTTTCTGTACATTGGTCCCCAACACAATGGTGGCCTATAAAACCGGTGCCCGATATGCACCTGAGTGCGAGCGTGGGTTGCGCTGGGATTGTCCAGATGTGGCAATTGATTGGCCCTTAAACGGGAACGAGCCTATCCTGTCGGAAAAAGATGCATCGGCCCAAGTCCTTAAAGATCTCTCAGAGGCGGACCTCTTTTGAGCAGGGTAATCTTTCAAATGAGTTTGAAAACTACGACATTCAAAGGTCAATCATGACACCTAGAGTCGCAATATTGGGAGCGTCAGGCCAGGTTGGTAAAGCCCTTCAGGCTGGCTTTTCGCAACGCAATCCAATTCAACCAGTTCTTGCGCTTGGTCGCGATTATGATGTGACAGATAGTAGCTCTTGGCGAGCTCGTCTGGACGCATTTGAACCCGACGTTATCATCAATGCTGCCGCCTTCACCGCCGTCGATGCGTGTGAGCGGGAGCCAGATCGCGCATTTGCAGTCAATCGCGACGCGGTTGCCGCCTTAGCTCAGTGGTGTGCCAATTCCGATAAGGCATTGATCCATATCTCTACTGACTATGTGTTTGGTGATAGCGGAGCCGCCCCCATAACCGAAGATGCGCCCGTGAGCCCATTGAATATCTATGGGGCCTCGAAGGAGGCCGGCGAGTCAATTTTAAGGACAATTCTGCCGCGGCACATGATCGCGCGAACATCATGGGTCTATGGTCCTGACGCAGGAAATTTCTTTGCAACAATCATGCGCTTGGCGGAGACACGCGATCAGATCAAGGTTGTCGCCGATGAAATCTCCTGCCCGACCTTTGTCTCTGATCTTGCAGAGGCGTTGATTCGCTTGTCGGATCGCGTCGGGCCTGATTCCACGGATTTCGGCACCATTCACTGTGCGGGCGAACAAGGGCTTAGCCGGTTTGACTTTGCACAAGCGATTATGGCCGCAAGAGCAGAACTAGGCCTTAAAACAGCGGAAATTGCACCAACCACGCAAGCGCTGTTTGGCGCGCCTGCGCGCCGTCCTTGCGATTCGCGTTTGGACAGTAGCTTTCTTGAGCGTGCCTATGGCATAAAACTCCCCGGGCTAAGCGCGCGCTTGCCCCATCTAGTCTCAGTGCTGGCTCGCCAGAATTAGGATCGAAAACGTGACGCAAAAAGGCATTATTTTGGCAGGCGGTAGCGGATCGCGCTTATACCCTTTGACCATAGCAGTCTCTAAGCAATTATTGCCAGTCTATGATAAGCCAATGATTTATCACCCAATTTCTGTCCTCATGCTGGCAGGGATAAGCGATATCCTCATCATAACGACTCCACGGGATCGTGCGGCCTTTGAGACACTTTTGGGTGACGGTAGTCAGTTTGGGATTTCAATTTCATACGCGACCCAAGATGCACCCCGTGGTCTGGCAGAAGCCTTCTTGATTGGAGAAGACTTCCTGCAGGGTCAGGCTTGCGCAATGATTCTGGGCGATAACATCGTTTATGGTGGTGGCCTGCGGTCCCAATTGCGGGCAGCGGCGGCGCGCACAGTTGGCGCAACTGTCTTTGCTTATCGTGTCAGCGATCCTGAACGCTACGGGATCGTGAGTTTCGACTCAGACGGTCAACCCGTTACAATTGAAGAGAAGCCGCAAGTTCCCAAGTCTAATTGGGCCGTTACAGGCCTGTATTTTTACGATAATAGAATTGTAGATATCGCCCGCACGATTAAGCCATCACCGCGGGGTGAGCTTGAAATTACAGATATCAATGCCGTCTATCTTCAAGCAAATGAGCTAAATGTTGAACGCCTTGGTCGCGGTGCGGCTTGGTTGGATATGGGAACCAAAGATAGCCTTTTGGAAGCTGGCGATTTCGTGCGGACGATTGAGAAGCGACAAGGTCTTAAGATTGGTTGCTTAGAGGAAATCGCCTTCCACCAAGGTTGGTTGTCTCGTGATCAATTATTAGCGCAGGCTGAGCGGCTAAAATCCAGTGAATATGGGCATTATCTGAAGCAGCTTGTGGTTCAGGCCACCTCGGAATAAGAACGGCTCTGCGGGAACTTTCTTCCAAACTCGGATCTAGGACGTTGGCCAATCGATCCATCTGACTTTGCGATCTTGGCCGCTGGCCCCTAGGTTATTTGTCGGCAACGTACTGATTTCGGTCCTCAGCCAGCCCATTGGTTACCGTTGCTTTTGATGGACAACTCAGTTAGCTAATCTGCAATGTTATTGGGGCTTATTGGCTCTGATAACGCGGCTTCTTCTGATGCTCCTAAGCGGGTCAGCGCATTTAAGTTTGCATGGAAGTTCGCTTAGAGAGTTTGAGAGTGGAGAAGTGAATGTCAGGAGCAATGGGGAAGGCGTTTGCAGACCTCTCAAATGGGCTCGGCTTGTCTCATGTTTGGGTGCACCAAGCCTATCATGCGATTTCCGCAAAGTATAAGCGGACGGTGCTTGGAAGTTTGTGGATATCGGGTGCAATGGTCGCGTCGTCGGTGTCCATGGCCATCGTCTTTGGTGGAATTTTTGGGCAAGATTTGAAGGTTGCTTTGCCACTGATTATGGCTGGCCTCCTAACTTATGCGATGATTGTGTTTCCTCTTTCCGAGGCTCCAGAGGCTTTTGTTGGAAATTCCACAATAATTGTCAACCACGCATATCCATTTACATATTTTATCTTTGAGGCAGTCTGCAGATCATTCTTTATATTCCTACACAATTTGGTTGTGTTCTATATTATGATGGCGTTTATTGGGTCCATTGCAGTGCCGCACTGGACTATTTTGCCAGGCTTGATGTTGGCTTTCACAAGCATGATAACTTGGTCAACGGTAACGGCGATGTTTGCTGCACGTTTTAGAGACGTGCGCTTCATGCTCCCATTTCTAAGTTCTCTATTCCTTGTTTTGACCCCAATCTTCTGGCAACCCAGTATGCTGTCTGGGTGGAGGCTTGCGCTGGTCCATTACAATCCTCTTTACGGTCTGCTCGAGGTTATACGGATGCCATTGTTAGGCCAAATGCCACCGACTGAGGCTTGGGTTATTGCGTCTATAACGACGGTCCTTGGTTTGGTCGCATGGCTTGTGTTTTTCCCGGCTAACCGCCGCAGAATCCCCTTCTGGGTCTAGGTGAAATCCATGACTGTCTTAACCGTCAAAGGCCTGACTCTGGCCTATCCAATTTATTCAATGCGCGCCAAATCGCTTCGAAATGCGGTTGCGAATCTGGCCGTAGGTGGTCGATTGTTGCGTAACCGTCAAGATGTTGTGTTTGTTCAAGCTCTAAAAAACGTATCCTTCCAACTCGCCGAAGGCGATCGACTTGGTCTCATAGGTCATAATGGATCTGGTAAAACGACCCTCCTAAAAGTATTGGCAGGTGTCTACGAACCCGATCATGGCGTTGTTTCGGTGCGCGGCAAAATTTCTTCCATGATCAATATCAATCTTGGCTTGGATGCTGAACTCACCGGCGTTGAGAACATCTACAATATGGGCCGGATGCGCGGGCAAACGACGAAGGAAATTCAAGAACGCCTAGGGGAAATCATCGACTTTAGTGATCTGGGCAAATTCATAGACCTGCCGCTCAAGACCTATTCCGCCGGCATGATTACGCGGCTGGTTTTTGGCGTTGCGACCAGTATGGACCCGGATATTCTGCTAATGGATGAATGGATTGGGGCTGGTGATGCAGGGTTTTTTGAGAAGGCAAAGCGACGCCTCGACAAGATCTTGCAGGATTCCCGAATTATGGTTCTGGCAACCCATAGTAACGAGTTAATCAAGCAAACATGTAACAAAGTACTTGTTTTGGAGGGTGGCTCGCAAGTTTACTTTGGTGATATCGATGGGTGGGACTTCGAACGAGCTTCCAAAATTGATGAGGCTGGCGAACAACTGAGTGTTCCTCAGGTTATTGGGTCCTGATTGCGCACGAACGCGTTGTGCGGAACTTGCTCGGTTTGATGACACACTTTAATGACTAATCAGGCCTTCTAAGCAAAGGTCAGAGGTCAAGCTGGAACTTGCCCTGCCAGCAGCTATTGGAAAGTAAATCGACGATGGTTTCATGCACGGTCTGCATGATTGCGAAGAATGAGGGGCCGTACCTTTTGGAGTGGGTTGCCTATTATCGCAGTCTCGGCTTTTCAAAAATTGTGGTTTATGAAAACAACAGTACCGACAGGAGTGCTGTAATCCTTCGAAAGCTCGCGGCTCGAAAATACATCGAGCACCGCACCTGGAAGCTTGGGAAGTATGAGTCACCGCAAATAACCGCTTACGAAGATATGGTGGGGCGGGCTGAGACTGATTGGCTGCTGTTTGTTGACTGTGATGAGTTTCTAGTCATGAACAAAGGCAGCCTTTCTTCCATGCTTGAGTATATCCACCCCCAAGCTGATATTGGTGCGATTGGAGTCAATTGGCGGGTGTTTGGCTCTTCATCAAATCTTGTTGGTGATAGCCGCCCAGTAATAGAGCGCTTTGTGCGGGCATCCGAGGCCAATTTTGAAGCGAACAAGCACTTAAAGAGCTTTTTACGTGTAGGCTCGGTCGGCGAGGCCATCGATATGCACCTCAGCGATGTTAAAGGGCGGGTTGTCTTTGCAGACGGCAGTCCACTGGGACTCGAAAGTCGCGGCCGTGCCTCTGAAATCAAGTTTGATGTTGCCCAAGTGAACCATTATTTTGGCAAGACGCCGGAGGAATATGCAATAAAAATGCTGCGCGGCCAGGGCGGTGCAGGGGAAAATAATCACCTTAAGTACTGGTATAGTCAGGAACTCTTTCACTATCATGATCGAAATGAAATTGAGGACCTAGGAGCATTGGCACATTTAGATAATGTGCGAACGTTTATCCGTGAAAACGCATGAGGCCCATCCTGGATTCGCTAACATGAGTTTTAAAGCCAGCCTGTCTCGGTGGAGCAATCAATGTCTGAGCATGTGGCAGCGGCATAGACTGCATCGCAGCGCATTCCAGCAGATTAGTCACAATCAGCGCGCAAAACGGCTTCTAAAGTCCTTAGGTCAGTTACCAGAGGCATTTGACGAACCATACTACCTAAGCCAATTGCCAGTACCGCTCGAGCCGTCGGAATCAGCCTTGGAGCATTTTCTAACGACTGGTTATGTGCGTGGGTACACAGGGCGTTTCTTTAATTCAGCGCAATACGAAGCCTTTCATCAAGATGTCAGACGGTTGGGTCTGGACGGCCTTTGTCACTTTAGGTCCCATGGAATTGGAGAGAAGCGGCAAGCTTTTTTCATAGACGTCAAGCAAGCATTCTATAGCGCCTCGCGGGAGGCCTACGCGAATTGGCTGGAGAAAAACCAGGCCTTATTGGTCGAGAGCCAAGAGCTTGTTCGCCAAAAAATCCAAGCCATGACAAGCAAGCCGCTGATTTCGATCCTGATGCCAGTCTATAATCCACCGCTCCCATTTCTGAAGGCGGCGATCAATTCAGTTTTGAAGCAGTCCTACCCGCATTGGGAACTGTGCATAGCAGACGATTGTTCAGACCAATCTACCACGCGTCCGTATCTTGAATCGCTCGCGGCGTCCGATCCACGGATCAAAGTCGTTTTCAGAGAAAAGAATGGCCACATTTCAGCTTGCTCGAACTCAGCTTTGGAGTTGGCATCAGGGCCTTATATTGGGCTTCTAGACCAAGACGATGAGCTGGACCGCGACGCGTTGTTCTGGGTCGCTCAGGCGTTGAGCCGCTCAAGCAATGTGGACCTGATTTATTCAGACGAAGACAAGATTGATGAGTTTGGAAATCGCTTTGACCCATACTTCAAGTGTGAGTTTAATTATGAGCTGTTTTTGGCTCAAAATATGATTTCCCATTTTGGTGTTTACCGCACTGCCTTGGTGAGACAGGTTGGCGGCTTTCGCCTTGGGCTTGAGGGTTCGCAAGATCACGACTTAGCCTTGCGTGTGCTTGAACAAAGCACGCCCGAAAACATCATTCATATTCCAAGAGTGCTTTACCACTGGCGCGCTTTAGAAGGCTCAACGGCCTTTAATATTAGCACCAAGTCTTATGCGTCTGAGGCCGGTCTTCGGGCTATACGCGAGCATCTTTCACGACAGGGACTAACGGCAAATGTGGAGATACCTGATCCTATGACAGGCCACTACCGCGTTCGGTTTGCCTTGCAATCGCCGTTGCCTCTAGTTTCCATCATCATTCCGACGAAGGACCGACTAGACCTGTTGAAAGTGTGCTTGGAGTCGATACTTCAGAAAACAACCTATCCAAATATTGAACTTGTTATCTTGGACAATGGGAGTTCCGAGGCCGCAACGCTAAAATATCTAGAGGACATTCAGAAGCGTCCAAATTGCTTGGTCATTAGAGACGATGGACCCTTCAATTTTTCGGCAATCAACAATAAGGCCGTGAAAGCCAGCACTGGAGCGGTGTTGTTGTTTTTGAACAACGATACTGAGGTTCTGACGCCAGAATGGGTCGAAGCGATGTTGTCCTTTGCGCAGCTTCCAACGGTTGGATGTGTGGGGGCGCGGCTTTGGTACCCAAATGAGTCGATCCAGCATGCGGGGGTGTTCTTAGGCATGGGCGAAATTGCCGGACATGGGCATAAGAATTTGCCTAGAGGGCATAATGGATACTTCAATCGTGCCGTGGAGCACCAGGCCGTAAGTGCCGTCACGGGAGCTTGCCTGATGGTGCGGAGAGACTTGTTTGAAAAGGTTGGCGGATTTGACGTCGACTTGGCTGTTGCCTTTAATGATGTTGATCTTTGCCTAAAGGCTCGCCAATTGGGCCTTCGCAATATCTATGTCCCCGAGGCAGAACTTTACCATCATGAATCCATTTCACGCGGCAATGATGTCGCGCCTGAAAAGGCCGAACGTTTTGCGCGAGAGACGGCACTTATGAAGAAGCGGTGGGGGGATATCCTTAAGAATGATCCCTATTACAGCCCAAACCTCAGTCTTGATCATGACGATTTTTCAATTGCTGCCACACCAAGATTGGTTTCCCTATCGCAGCAATGAGTATTCGTGAGCTGTCTCAAGGCCGACCTTAATTCGCTTGATGCTCGAGTTGTGCAGCCTGTAGCCGGACTAGATCAGTAAGGTCGGATACCATCATATCGCGCGCCTCACGTTCGGCATTCATAGCCTCGATGTGTTTTTTTAGCTCTTCGGTTTGGCGGACCAAGGCGTGATATTGCTGTGGCGGAACATGGGCGGAAAAATGCTGCTTGAGTTCCAGAAGATTCTTTTCTGCAAGTAGGTCGCCTTCTTGGACCTTGTTTCTAAGGGTATCAACTTCGTCTGTGAGGGCTTTGTTACGCACTTCGGCTATCTCTAAATCATGCTGCGCTTGCATCAGCACCTGCTCACGGCTCCTTAAATCTGTCAGCTCATTTGCTAATTCCGAAATTCGGCCATTGAGTTCGGTGATTTTGTCCTCGGCGGCTCGCCCTCGAAGTATGATTTCGTTTTGCTCTTGAAGCAGTTTCTTAACTTCAAAGTCGAACCCTGTCTTTGCACTTTCGAACTCCGCTTCTTTTTGCCGAAGCGCGTCATCTAGCTCCTTTCGAGCTTGAACAACCAAGGCCTCACGTTCTCTTAAGGCTGCAAGCTCACTTGTCAGTTCTGAAACTCGGCCATCCAATTCGGAACAAAGCGACTGGATGGAGGCCTTTTCCTGAGTTTCGGCATCTAAGGCCTTATTGAGATTGGCAATTTTGTCCTCGGCGGCTCGCCCTCGAAGTATGATTTCGTTCTGATCTTGAAGCAATTTCTTAACTTCAACTTCGAACCCTGCCTTTGCATCCTCGAACTCTCCCTCTTTTTGCCGAAGGGTCTCTTCTAGCGCCTCACGAGCTCGAAGAGCCAAAGTCCCATGCTCCTGTGCTTCAATGAGTTGAAGTTCGAGTTGTTTGATTTGGCTGGCTTGTTCATTTGCACGCGCCAGCGCGGCCTCGAGGCTTGCAATTTTTGATTCTAAATGACCGATTTCTTGCTTATGTGCCTTCGAAACCGACATAAGTTCCGCCGCACCACGGGCATTAGTTGTAGCAAGGATTTCATGGCTCTTCGCTTCGGTCTCCTTGGCTAACAAGAGTTGAGACGTCAGTTCACTTACAGACTGCTGGAGATGAATGGTCTGAGCGTACAGTCTCTCTTTCTCCTTCTGTACGCTTTCTATCTCGATATCCGAGTCGCTCTTAGCAATACTGGCTTGAGTCAATTGATATGAGAATTTTGAGAGCTCACCTGCTTGGTTTAATAGCTTCTCTTCGAGTGCGACCAATTCTTCGCTTCGCTTCCGACCTTCGTCCACCGCGCGGCGAATAGATTTGTTCGCTTGGAACAGTAAGCTTCTCAGGCTTTCATATTCCCTAGCCGGTGTTTCGCATGAGATGAACTCCACCGCCTGACGTGTCAGTTCTCCATAAGTTTCTGGTGAAAGCTGGCCAAGTGCCGATTGCAAAAATGTCCGAACAAAGTTTCTGAGCTCATTGCGAAGACTTTGCCAAGCCCAGTAGGCAAAGTGCGCATTCGCGACCCCCTTAGCATTGTCTGCCTCGACCTCGATCTCAAAATAGGGGCGTGAAGTTTCACGATCTTCAGCAACTACAAGCTGGCTTCGGAAGTTCATCGCCTGTGCTCTCATCAGCAGCGGCAATCGAGGCGGTGCACGATGAAGTCTCGGTAGAACACAATAAAGGTTGAAATCCTGAGGGTCTAATTGCTGTCCGTCCGACGCGGCCTTTGCGCGGCTCTTGCTTTTGAAGCGGGGCGAAAACCCATAAACATCATAGCCAATTTGGCTTAGATAGAGGGCAATTTCGTCGTGCGAATTAGGCGATTCCGGCGATACGAACAGTCGAGGCTGTGCGTCTTCGATGAGGCGCTGCATGCCCTTTAACGCCGCCAGTTCTAAACCCATTGGCCCAATGCGGATCAATTGGGGGGATCTCTGGTCGCCCAATTGATCGAGCGGCATGGCGATGCACTGCCCAGAACCAGACAGGTCATCAATCCCGTTTCTGGGATCAAGATCGTTATTGTTGAGATCAAACCGATTATAACGCCTTAGTCCAAACTGATCTGAGGCGACAATTGGAAGGAAATGAGCACAGGCATCGAGGCCATGGTCTGTTAGGTTTATATGGGCCAGAAACAGCTGAAAAATGTCGTGCTCAAGGCACATTACCATGCCCTTTGGGCCAACAGCTTTTGCAAACGCTAAACTATGCAAGCCTGACCGGCAACCAACATCATAGACAGTGTCACCTGGCTGTAGGCCGCTTAACATTAGTGATAATGCACTGTCGCCTTGGGTATCTTGATCAAGACTTTCATCACAACGCTGGCTGTCGCTGAGGTAAAAGCGCATCATCCCAACTTCAGTTTCAACGACCTCGGTGCGGCTTAGCAGCGCTTGCAAGTCATGGGAGGGCTTGGACGGCTTGGTCCTTGGCATGATGAGTATCCTAACTCTTTTTGGTCAGATGGCCTAGGCGTGAACAGTTTCAACAAGCCACAGCTTAACACTATAGCGAAGATATTGCTCCACTAAAGGCACGTCCATCCGCAGTTTATCGCCTTAACGTTTTGCATAGCGTTCAGGTGAAAAGCATGCATTTTAGCATAGCCCTTGTACATGCTGATCATTAGGAAGTGTTCAAATCCAGGCATCTTAAGGCTCTTATTCTTGAGACAGGTTTGATTGCAAAAATCCGCATCAAAAAGTTTGTGGAGTCCTCACGCGCTTTGCATGCTATAGAGCACGAAACGAATATAGCTTCGCAAACCTATGCTACTGACATTGGCCTAAATGGTGCGAAGACTTGGGCGACCATTTCAATTGGGGTAGGGCACCGGAAACACATTGGAAGATGCTGGATTACAAGAGCATTCTGATGTATCCAAATAAGTTAGCCTCGGAAGTTTAAGCTCCCGCAAGGCAACGGAGAAGTTAGGCCTCCGGATTATTTTGTGAGACGCTGAATCCAAAGACCCCCCAGTCTTACAGCAAACAATCAGCTCACCACTTGGCGATCGGTGACACGTCGCCATTGGCTGCCATCGCTGAAGGCTAGGACTGGGCCTCCAATCTCGTCAGATACATAGGCAATTGTACCCGCACCAACAGCATTGGCTGCCGGTAGAGTTGCTTTTGAGGATGGATTTGTTCGGATCTGACCCGCGACATGTAAACGGGCCGTGGGGTTTATGGTACCTAATCCGAGATTTCCGTCTGCTGTGAGACGAGCCCGCTCGGACAAGCCTTGACCTGAAGAAGCCGTCCACAGTTCCAGCCGTGTGGGCAGCCTCCCCGCGACCGGCGGGCCATCGACAGCCCACTGCAACAGGCCGCCTTCGATATAGGTGGTGCCGTCAAAGCCGGTGATGGCTTCAGACGCTAACCCATCATTGAGCTGCACCGCGCTTAACGTTCCAATCGCGCCGCGCGCCTTGCGGAAAACTGTCCCGCAAGCTGATGCTGTGTTGTCCACCCGCTCATGAATTATAGGTTCGCCGGCGCGGACAAGGTGGAGCGGGCCTTCCGGTGCGTCTGTCCATAGGCCGAGACGCTGTTTCGTCGGATCGATAATGAGAGCAGAAGCGTAGGTTTGCCCGTTAGCCGAAACCTTCAATTTGAACTGATTGGACCCAACCAGTCCCATCTCTGCATAGCCATTAAACCCGGATTGGAAAATCAAACTGGCCACATCGCTTTGACTAGCTTTGTTGATCTTCAGTCGGTGGTGGCTGCCTTCATGACTTAGAAGCGTGCTATGGCCGCGTAGTGAAAGGCGATTGTTCGAATCAGCACCTGTATTGATGCTTAAACGATCTGATTGCCGCACATGAATATCAACCCAACCCGCGCCATCAAAAACCACCTTCCTTCTTTCTGGTGCGATGACACCATTCCAGCCGGTCTGCGGTTGAAGGAACGTCCATCCAGTGTTCTGCCAAATTGCAATGTGGTGCGGATAGGCCTGCCATATGCCTTTTGGCTGCTCGCCAACCAAGTAACACTTGCCGGTAATTGGCTGGGCTGGTGCTATGTCCATCGCCGCCGACCCAAACGTCAATTGGACTAGGCAATCAAGGATCGCGAGACATTCATTGACCGTCACATGCTTATCTGCCTGCGATGCCACCAGGAAAGGTAAGTTGAGGTTAGAGCTGAGACTGGTCATGCTGATGCGCCTAGGAAAAGGGGTTGTGTGGGGCACGGGCCCAGGCGCACACTATGGGGCTCCCGATTGGGGGTAAGATAAATAGCGGCAGCTTAGTCCAGCCACTGAGTTTGGGGGCTAGCTTAAATCATTGAAAATAAGGACAAAAAATTTCTAAGCAGAATATGGCAAGCTTGCATAGGTTGTTGGATAGTTGCCTTAATAAACCGTTCTGCCAGCCCGGATCGGGCGCAAAAGTCCTAAAGGTCCTTCCCTAAATAAGGGGCAGAACCTCATCATCACTGACCTGCCGTCCCGCAAGGCTTTGCTTGACTTCTTCGATCAATGATTTGGTGGCGGCATCCGGCTTCGACTTCGCAATGCCAAACCAATGAGAATAAAAGCCGGCCTCTTGCGGCGTCAAAACATTCCGCCAGCTACCAACAGAGCCTTTGTGGATGGAATTGGTATCCAGAATTTTCTTATCGCCAAACCCTTCAACAGAAAGCGCAGTCCGGTTTATGCCAACAGTGGGCTTCTTGTGCCGCCGCTTGGTCAGGTCAAAGGCGCTCAGAATTTTCTGAAGTTCGCTGCTGGGATTTTCGACCAGGTCCTCATAACGCACATTTAACACGCGCGGTGAGCCTTGGTGTCTGGCTGCAAATTCAGCAATGCGACCATGCGCCAGCAAAAAATCCAAACTGGCCGTGCTGGTGTTAGCCACCAATTGAGTGGGATCCAGATTATGTCCCCATGTCGTTTTGTGTGAAGCAAGGATATCCAACGGGTTGCGATGCAAAATCAAAAAGCGGGCTTTTGGAAAAAGTGAATAAAGCCAGTCCACGATCCAAAAATATCTAGGGGTTTTGTCCAGGAAAACAAATTTGTCTTCCGGTAAAGCCATTGAAAAATATAGCTTTGCGAACTCAGCCAGCAAGATATCGCGCTTTGAATTGAAACTCTGCTGCAGGGCTTCATCGACATGGCCGGCACCAAATTGATGATCAGTCCGAATTTTTCCAAACTGCTGCAGTGCCAGCATGATCCAAGGCTCAGTTGGCGCGTGAATGTCCGGGTGGTTACCTAATAGATGGGCCAGCAAGGTTGATCCTGCCCGAGGTGGCGAAATCAGGAACCAGATGTCTTCTTCTTGCAATGAGGCGTCTACGGAAGATGTCATCACGCAACCATAGAATAATTGAGTGACCAGAGAAAGGCCAAAAGTGCAGGATTGGATCGGCAATGTGGCTTATTGTGCTTTGCTAGATTCTTGCAGGTGTTCTACCTTGGCCGACTTAAGCACCGAATTAGCCCTTGTCGTTCAGATCTCGCAAAAAGAGAATGACTCCGCGACTTCGATGCCCCGTCTTCAATTCAACTTTGACTAGCCTCTGCTCTGGACCTCCCGTCACCTTGCCAACTTATAACAAGTTATAGCGGAGGTACTGCTCAAAAATAGGCATGTCATTGCGCAGCTTGCCGCCGAAAAGCCGTTCAAACCCATTGGGTGAGAAGAGCCCATTTGGACTTCTGCCTTGATACATCCCTATTTTTAAAAAGTGCTCAAATGGGCTCATCCGCATCGCCTCAAAGTCCCTCCAGGCCGAACGGTAATGGTCTGGGTCAAAGAGCGGGTGCGGACGACGATCCTCGCTCATGCCATACTTCAAAAAGTGGATGTAAGCAGGGGTCTTTGACGCCTTCACATCTGGATAGACCGATGTGTAATATTTTGCATCAAACAGCGGGTGAGGTTGTCGGTTCTCTTTCAAGCCATATGTCAAGAAGTGTTCAAAGGCCTTCATTCCGCTGTGTTTGACGTCCGTGTATCGCTCAAAATAGTATTCCGGATCAAAAAGAGCATTGGGCTGGTAGTCTGCCGCCAAACCGACTTTCATGAAATGTGCCATCGGCGATAAGCCACTCAGCAAAACCTCTGGGTACATTTCTTCATAAAACTTGCTATCAAACAAGGCAGTTCCAGTGCGACCTTCGCTCAGTCCGAACTCTAGGTAATGAAGCAGAGGATTGGCACCTGATTCAGCAACATCCTGATATTGTTCCAGATAGTATTCTGGATCAAATAGGACATGTGGTGCACGCAATTCATTTAGACCTTTCAAAAAGAAATGGGCTGTGGCACCGGATTTATGGGCTGCGACATCTGGATAGGTGTCAAGATAAAATCCTGTATCAAAGAATGGATTGGGGCTTCTCTGCTCTTTTAGGCCACGGGTTATGAAGTGCCAGAAACCTGGAACCCCACTGGCTGCGACGTCGGCGTATCTTGCCAAATAATATGTTGCATCGAACATCGGCGACGGCGAATTGTTTTGGGAAATGCCGAACCTGCTGAAATGCAGAAGCGGATTCTGGGCTTCAGATCCGCTCAAACCATAGCGTGACGAATACCAATCGGGATTAAACCACGGGCCGATTTTTTGTTGGAGCCATTTCCTATGAATAATTGTGAGCCTAAATTTAGGACTCAGGCTAAAGGGAGCTGTTGTTGGAAGATCGGGGATCCCGTATGGACGGATTATCCTAGGTTTACATTGTCCGATGCTGCTTGATCGTAAAGAAGCTGTGGCGCTTGAAATAGGTGCCACATTAATGGGAGCTTCGTCTGGCAACGCTACCGCATCGGGGGCGGATGAGTTCCGGGAGGCAGTCCCAATTGGTTCTATAGGCTCATCTGCATTAGCCGAGACCAAGTCGGAACCCATAGACCCCATCTCGAGGACAGATTTGATTTGGTTCTTGGCATCTAATTCTGAACCTTCAACTATTAAACTGGCCTGCCAGTTGCGCTCTTCAATTAATGATTCTGCATTTTTCTGAATCTCAACTGGGGTTTGCTTTAGCTCATCAACTGTCCGTGCCAGTGACTGTTCTGAATCTTTGAGGTCGCGAACAGTCTGCTCTAGGTCCCGTATATGGCGATAAGCTCGCAACATTCGTTGCTCTAGGATGTCCACATAGTCGGAATTGAATGGTTGCACATTTTCGTGGGACCCACCCAGTGTTTTTTCTCTATTTTTTGAATCCTGGTCAAACGCAGATGGGCCCTGCGCTTGCGCGTAATTCACTGATGTCTGTCTATTGATTGGCCTGCGTTGTAGAGGTGTCGTTGCCCCTTGTCGCTTTGACCGGATAAATGACGGTTCTTCCTGATAAGTTTCTGTCAGATTGCTCATCATGTTATGTCGAATAGCCGCGACTACCCGAAGGTCTGAAGGCGTTGGATCCCTCAAACTAAACGATTTCTGCACTTGCCAATTCAATTTCTCAATATGAGGAGGCGAATTGGATGTCTCTGTCTCAAAAGTAGCCTGACTGTTCCCTAGTTTAGGCTTAGTGTCTTTATTGCTCGTCGAGTCTCTTGACGCCGGTGGGGCGGAGGCCTTTATCTTGCCCCTTGCTTCTAACAAGCTAGTATAAAGTTCTAGGTAAAGTGGCGCGATTTTGCTGCTGTCATGATCACAAGCTGTTGCGCGTGCGGCGTGCCGCATCTCGTCAAATGTTGATGCGAAAACACCTTCCTTTAACGATCTCGCGAGTCCTAAGGCCCCAGTTTCAACAGGATATAGCCACCCATTGATGCGGTCTGCCACCATTTCACCGTTCCCTCCCGCAGTGCTGGCAAGAACAGGCAAACCACAAGCCATTGTTTCCAAAATGACGTTTGAGTAATTTTCTTCTAATGCACATTGAATCGCAAAATCTGCTGCTGCGAGGACATCGCGCATTTGTTTATCATTCTCGAGTGTACCTGTTGCAATTACCCGAACGCCAGGCACCTCAAGGCCGTCGCCATTGAAGCCAACACACAACAGGGTGAGTTTCTTGCCATCTAGATCGCCGCATCGATTTAAATCTTCCAAAGCGTCAAGTAGGACTGAATAGCCCTTCCGTTGTTCCTCAAAATTCTGCGAGATGACGACGGCTACGAGCTCGTCTTGCATTAGGCCTAGTCGCTTCCGTAAAGCAACTCGTTCTTCGGAATCCGCCGGAGTGAATCGATTCACATCAATTGTGTTTGGAAGCGCTTCAACGCGAGCGTTCCTAAACACTGAACTTTTCGAAGCTTCACCAGCAAGCCATTTGCTCGGTGCTGTGACCGTCATGTCTTTTCGGTTCAGCATGAACCTTTTTGCTTCCATCCAATCGGTGCTAAGCCGCGTTCCCTCGCCGATAATCTGGGGGCAATCATGGCATGATGAAGTATAGCGATCGCATCCGGCGCTATAGTGACATCCCCCAGTAAACGGCCACATATCATGGAGAGTCCAAATAACAGCGGCTCCTTGATCGAGTAGCGCACGGACAGTGAAGGGATGAACGAAGCCCACCACCCAATGAAAGTTGTGAACGTCAAAAGAACTCAACTGGGGTGACTCCAGCACATTCACGCCCAGGTAGTCAGCCGAGAAGAGCGTGTTTGAAATCGAAGTACGATGGTCCTCATTGACGAGCTTTGACATCCTTTTCAGAACCGCTTGCTCTGGGCAGTCGTCCATAGACTTGGGCGGGGCAACTTGGATGCAGAATCCGTAGTTGGAAGGGTTATCCAGAGAAGCGACCCAGCTATCGGCGCCACATGCCCGTAAAGCATTGTTCAAATTAATCATTGCCCGGCCAGCCCCCCCGCCGAGCGACGTCGAATAGTGAACGATTCTCATCGGATATCCCCCAAACGGCAAACCTCAGACTTTTTGAATGACACAAAGCCCCCTATAAACTTTGACACTGCGGACTGATTGCTGGCGAAATGAAGCCCATTCCGGCATTTTTGCATAATCGAAGCTGTAATTGACTTCTTGCCACCAACTTCCACGATGCTCAGATCTCAAACTTAAATCGTCAATCAAGTCAGCAAAACCAGCATCCCGATCCACCCAATTGCAGAGTGATATATAGAAACCTCCTGGCCGTAATCTACTGAACCCAATATCGAAGAGTCGCCTGATTTCGCTTTCGGAGTGATTTCCATTCTCGATGATAACGTCAAATTCGGTCCAGTTCTGAATCGCGTGTAGCAGGCTTTCACTCGAACCAAAATCCGCATGCGTGACACCATCATATACACCGGCAGGTACGTCGTGCCCACCAGCGGCATCATAGAGCAATCTCAAACTCATATTTGGTACTAACGCTTGGAGAAACTCGCCATACTTCTCAAATCCATTCGAAACCTCAAGTATGGTGCCTTGACCAAATCGTACAGATTCCAATGACTCCTTCAGAGCAGGAATAAAATTATGGAACAGGCTGCTCCATTGCCTCGCCGAGTTCTGGGCGAGAGATTCTAATTGTTCGAGTTCCGATTGATAATCAATCGGGGCCGCTTCAACAAAAGAATTAGTACTTATAATGCTAAAATAGCCGTCTGGTCTACTTGTAGAAGGGGAGTGGTCAAAAGTCATTGACGGTATCGATGTCGCCAAATTCTCCACCGAAGGAAAGACAGACTGCCCACCAGCAATCGGGTTACGCAATCCAACAAGTCTTTGTGCGAATGCACCCGCACCATTTTCCTTACAATAAGTCTGGGAGGCCTTTAGCGCCGCTCCTGTTGAACTTTCGCGGTCGTTCAGAGCACTGCAAAGCGCATCAAAAACCGCCCCACCGTTGAATTCCGAAGCCAGTGAGACTGGTAGCCCAGCCTCCTCGGCCTCCCTGCCCATAAAGGACCCGCTGGTTGCGATAATTGGCCTGCCGTAAACTATAGCCTCCCAAGTTACGCCGGAAGATTTTTCGAAATAGTGCTCTGGATCATATGCAACCACAATCAGAGAAGAATTACGCAAAAGCTTCGCGTAGCTCTCACCATCCAAGAATGACCGATGAACAGCTAAAGAAAAGCCCTCATTTGACATCTGATCGGTTAGTCGGGCCACGTCGGCTTGCGCTTTAGGAACTTCACCACCAACATAATGTAGCGCAAATTTCACGTTTTTAAGTCGAGGGGTTTTTAGAATTCGAGTCAGCAATTCCGGTAAGTTCTCAAAGCCTTTGTCATTTTTGGCCTCACCGGCATAAAGCAACACATATGCGTCTTTCTCCGGTGGTATGGCATCGGAAAAGGTATCAACAAAAAAGTTCGGCCATTTCTCAACCTTTACTTCGTACAGCCGAGCAAGCCAGTCGTAGGCCCGCTTTTGTTGCTCTGAGGCGCAAACAAGCAGGTAGCTTGACGAATCAAGGTGTGAAAAAATTTCGAACGCAGAGCGGGTTAGGATGCCGTTGGCAGTCTCAACGTAACGTTTCCCGATCAAGGGGACGGCTCCGGGCTCCAACATGAAATTGAGAACTAAACGCTGCTCCGGCTTTGGATTCCGCTCCGCTGCCCACATGGCTACGGCCAGAGTCATGACCGGTGTCAATGTGGGGAAAATTACATCAGCTGTGCCTCCCAATAGAGGATCTAGTTCGGCAAGCTCTTTTGCCAAACGGCGCGCAAGGTCCAACTTGAACTCCAAGCGAGCATTTGGTGGGCCTCCGATAATATTGGTCTCGTCTGCAGCTTCATAAGGACTAGAGTGAAAGTGGCCCCTAAAACTCCGAAATTCATGACCGTTCTTAAATTGCTTTCCACCGATCACTTCAACCTGACTGCCTGCGTGTGCAAGCGCAGTTTCTAGCCGCTTTGCTACGCTGAACATGTGGCCGCGAAATTCGCGCAAAGCTGGATCGACTATATAGGCGCGAGGCTCAGAGACGTTCGTTTCCAAAGGGGCCTTTGCAACTGCGCATCTCACCTCAGCAACGCGAGGTCTATAACGGGAACTATGGGGCACAACGGTGAAGAGACGGGATGAGCCTGTTCGCAAATGAGCTGGAATTCTGAACCGCTGCGGGGTTGCGGGCCGTCTCGACACCGGGCTCACATAAGTTGCAATTTTCTGCCCATCACAAAAAAGATCATAGGAAATGGGTCGACTGCTGTTGGCACAAGTCACGTCTACAATCGCTGAACCTTCGAATTCTCGAATATCTACTTTCGGGGGCGGAACGGAATGAGAGAAAGTGGCTGTCAATGGCTTGCTGAGAAGTAATGAGCCATCCTCTCGACGAACATTGATTTGCCGTACGCTACCCTCTGGAAACTGATCGCCAAGAACGAAATGAAATTGATAATTGTCGTGGTCTGAGCCGGGACCTGTCACTCCGTTTATTGCGGTCGTTGCTATGGCAGATTCGTCGATCAATAAGGTCAATGCGCCGCCTCGGTTCGCCGCGTCGCTACCAGAAATTTCCCACGTTCTCGTTTCCGAATCAAACTTAATTAGTGGGTTAACCCAACTCTTGCCGCTCATTTTCGCCCCGCGCTGAAGACCTAGCAAACCTCGGAATCTCTCAGGGTTCCTAGATGCTGTCGGTTATAAGTGCAATGGGCCACCTCATCGTCGCCACCATGCGATTGGGGTGGTTTGGACGCATAGACTGATAAGTTAAGCCGCCCTAGTAAACGCCTCCTGACGCCGACATGGATCGGTGAGTCTGGGGATCGGTGAGTCTGGGGATCGTGTTTTGGACTGGCCAATTGCCCTTCCACAATGAAAGCAAGGTTGTTCTCGATTGCTTCTGCGTGGGATTGCAAGCGCGTCCATAGCATGCACTGTGCGCAGCTCGAAGTTAGCTCGACGGGACGAAGCCTTATAACACACCAAGTGAGAGTGTCAGATTCGATGGATCAGCGCCAAACAATTGTCCATCATACCTTCTCTGTGGGGAAGACTAAAATAAGTTGCTGGCATCCCTAATTCGCTCAACATGCGAGGGAAATCCTTCAAGTTTTGGTCGAACTCAATGATGTCCTCAATGATATAGTATCCACCAACAGCAACCTTATCTAGGGAATTGCGAATGAGGTTGGCATTGGCTTCATAGGTGTGAAGTCCATCGTCGAGGATTATATCGCAGTTGCCGCCAACTTCACCCCAGAAAGACTGGATCGTCGCGGCGTCCAACTGGTCGATAAATTTTGTTTGAATCCGCGGCTCTGTAAATAGAATCCGTTTGTCAACGTCAGCACCGACAATGTTCGCATTTGGCAGAAAATCACGCCAGCCGCGCAATGAAGCGCCAGGGTTGCCAGTTGGTCCCATCGAGGACGGGACGTCTATATTATTTGTTCCAATCCCGATCTCTACAAATTTAGTAATTCTCTCGCGGATTGGATTCAAAAGCTCATAGTACACTTGGGTATAGTTGTGGTTTGACGCCTTATCGCTGCGGTGCGCATCCATAATCCGGCAAAGATCGGTCTTGGTTTCTTGAAGCGCGCGCGCCATTGCAGCATTGACTATATCTGCAAATACAGCTTCACCACCAGCCCAGTATCCAAAAACTGTCCCATTTTTCAACATTTTACTTGTCCGATATTGCTACGTTACCTGCCGAATTAACGCATCCGCTTGTTTGAGGCAATCCAGCTTACGGTGAAATTTCTACCAACCGCTGATATCAGTCAAAGTGACTTGGGACCCTAACCAACTCCCAAACCAAGAGCTTGTTCTACTAAGCCCATCAGGCAATCTCCGAGCCTGCTTCTTGGAGGCCTTGACGAAGGAGCAGCAGATATTCCTTCGGACGGAGTCCTCATCAAAATCATTGATCCCTAGACCACACCTCGACATAGTCAGATTGCAATATGTTGCCGCTGTTGGAGCTTTCGGCAATTTTTTCTGCAACTGTAATGACATAATTCGGCCCGGTTGTGGTTCCGATTTCTTGTCGTGACTTTTTGTCATTGGGGTCTGTTTGGTCCCAGAATTCTCCACTCTTATGCGTCAGTCGCATTGAATGAACTTTGAAACCGTCAGAGTTAAAAACCCGCCACATCAGTTCTGGTGAAAATTGATAGAATCCATGGCCGAGCCAGTTGTTTGCAGGGAGGAACGAGAAGATAAATCCCCCCTTTCTCAGCATCCTACGGATATTCTGAATCGCATTAGGGAAATGAAAGACGTGCTCTAGGGTTCCCCCGTCTATGATGACATCAAATTGTCCTTCTAACTCTTTCGGTGGAAGTTCATTTAAGTCGTGGACATAGTCCGCTCCTTCGAAAGCCGAATAGTCGAGGGATTGAACGGTGCCAGCGCCAAGCCATTGCAACAATGGCTCAGCGTAACCAGAAAGAATCTCAAGGCCGGGGCTATCCAAGCCTTCATCAGCTAAGATTTGATATACTTGGTCATCCTGGTCGTAAGGGCTACCCATCAGATGAAGTTGCTGACGACCATACATGAGCGTTTTGCCCTGTATTTTCTTACGATTTTCTGCTAATGTTCGGAAAACCCAATAATCAACACCCATAACACACCCTTGCATAATTTTTGAGATTGAACCGCGTATTGAAGTTCGTATTCGAGTACCGAGTGTATATTGGAAAATGATGTCGCGATACCCATTAGTGCTTGGCTCGTCAAGTTGCCACCAATAAACTCTATGAAACTCCCTCGTCGTTAACATGTGCTGAACCTGGCTTCGCTTGGCGGTCACACCGCTCAGGGCTCGGTCGCAAAAACCTGGCTTTCATTTGTCTGTGATATGAATTTTCTGTATTCTAGGCGTGGCATCGCGCCTCGTCGAGTTGGCAAAACTGCTCGCCCGTGTATCGACACACTCAGGGGACACGCACTATAGGGTTCAAAAACCAGAGGCTTTTTCCGACCGTCTGAAGGACAATTGAGGACCATTTGATGAGTAGACCACATGCAATTGCATTTTTCATTTGGCGTCGTGCGGAATTGACGGCCGAGGTGTTTCAGCGAATCCGGGAAGTGCAACCAAAGCATCTAATCGTAATCGCCGATGGACCAAAGAGTGGCGATGGAAAGATGGCAAAGGAGTGCGAAGCGACGCGTTTGGTTACAGAAGCCGTCGACTGGGACTGTGTTGTGCACCGCGACTACGCTCCATTAAACATAGGGCTTCAGGCCCGCATTGAGACTGGGCTAGATTTTGTATTCGAGCATGTGGATCGCGCCATTATTTTAGAAGACGATTGTGTGCCCGATGTTTCCTTTTTTCCTTATTGCGAAGAGCTGCTTGAGCGGTACAAGAATGATGATCGAATTGCCTGTATTGCGGGCGATAATTCGATGAATGCCCCAATTCCTAGCGGCGTCAGTTATGGGTTTAGCCGCTACACGATGATCTGGGGCTGGGCCACATGGCGACGGGCGTGGAATCGGCATGATCCTGACTTGGGATATTGGCCGGCGGCACGCGATTCTGGCATGTTGGAACGGCAATTCAGATCAAAGGACGCCAGTAATTATTGGACCGCCATTTTTAATAAGCAGCTGGAAAAGGGTCACAACACGTGGGATTATGGTTTGACCTTAAGCTGCTGGAAAAATCGTATGGTTTCGATCGTCCCTGATCGTAACATGGTCAGGAATACAGGCTTTGGAGAGGGGGCGACGCATACTCACGATCCGGATGATCCAAGATCAAATGTAGCCGCCTCAGCGATGACATTTCCTCTGGTGCATCCGAGCACAGAAGCAATCAACACGGACCAATTGGATGCGCACATCGAGTTGAAGGTGTTTAGCGGCGATAAAAATGCCTATGGGCAAAGTTATGAAGGTGTTGAATTCAATCGAATTCGGCATGGCTTTGGGTGGTATTTAGATAAAGTCGAGCCAGTTCCTGAGGTCGCCCACGCTTATGTAAATTATATGCTTGCGCATCCGAACCAATTTGAGGACCTTACCTTGCTCGATGAGGCTTCGTGTGCGGAAGCACTCAAGCGGCTTCGGGAGCGGGTATCCTGATAATTTAAGGTAATCAGAGCTTGGCTGTAACACCTTGAAGCCGGCAGTTTGATTTGCTCGGTTGATAGTTTTAGTCATGCTGATATGATAACGCGCCGTGCCATCGTTCATTAGCTGGCGGATTATGTTTTGAATTCACAAGACAAGATGCGCATCGATCTTGAGGTGCATTTCGAACGTTTTATTCTTTATTGTGAGTTTATCGCCTTGGATGATATAGATGCGCGTAGAGGTTCATACCATAATAGGTGCCCTCGTCGTTTGGTTGTAAATGCCTAAATGAGAGAACGTCAAACTTAGGATTGCAATCAGTCTTTGAAACCAAAACGGGATGTCCACTGGTTTCCATATCTTTGGGGAACTTGGCAAGAGCATAATTCAGGAAGTTCTTATGACGGCTTGGTCGGCATAAGAACGCCTTGTTTTCTCCAGTTATAAAGAATGCAAAGTGCTCAGGAAACGCGGCCAGATAAGCATAAGCGGCAGCTTGGACTTGAGGATAGTGCGGATTTCCAAAATCATCTAGGATGATTATACCATCTTCGGTCAATAACTTGTTAGCCAAGATTAGATCACTATAGACATTGTCATAAAAATGACTGCCGTCAGAATGCAGAACCATTGTTTTTCCATAGTATTTTTTTATGCTTGGAAAAGCGTATTCAACTGTCTCAGACTCTGAAACGATCGAAATGATCGAACCATGCAATGCATTCAAGTGATCCCAAGTGTCGTGATATCCTACATCGATCAGCACAACATCCTCGTCATCAGCGGCTGATCCGCATAACAATGTAGCTGACTTCCCTTTATACACCCCGGTCTCAAACCAATGCCCCCTAGAGCCGCAACGGCGCATTTCTTGGAAAACCGCGAGGAAACCTGCAGCAGCATTAACTGTCATCATGCCATCAACACTTTCGAAGTATTCGAGAAGACTTCTGGATTTGTCACCGAATGCCGTATCAACCATGCTAAGATCCTTACCATCAATTCTATTACCCTTAAGTATATTGATTAGTTTTGTCAAATTACATGATTTTATTGCTAATTTTGATGTAAAAGATTGATATGGATAAATTTTTCAAAATTATAAAATTATAGATTTTATGAAATTATCTAAAAAGCCAAAATTTATTTTCATTTTTTGCAATTTAACTTGGGTAGCAAGTGGTTCTGCCTTGTTGACATGCGCGTCTGACATGCAGATAGGTTAAAGGCGCAATCAAAGGAATCAAACCGTGACGATCACAGACATTTCAGATTTGAGGTGCGTTCATTGCAATGGGGCTACTTTAGATCTGACACCGATTGCCGATAGTGATCGATTGATTAAGCATGGAGCAATCGTCTGCCAATCCTGCTTTAGCTCATCTGATGTTATCAATGATGTGCCATTCATTGGTGGCTTTGATGGGCAAGATTTTATTGGTCTTATTGAAGTCGTTGCAACAGCTGAGATGAATATTGGAGGTATTTCCATTGAGACTGCCCGTTTGCTTCAGCAGTTGCTTAAGGAATATCATGAAGCATCTGACAAGGCATATTGGATTCAGAATCATCCAAATGAGATGGTGAGGGCATCTTGGTTTTCATATCGCTACCATGATTTCATTCAGTCCCACAGCATCCTTATCAATGAAAACTTATTTGGAAAAAAAATCCTAAATGTAGGTGCTGGGACAGGGGCAGATACTCTGCCCCTATTGGATGCTGGCGCACAGGTCACCTGCATAGATTATTCTCCTACTTTAGTCGGAAACGGTGCCAAGAATCTACCAAATGCGCGTTGGTTTGGTGGATTTGCGCACGTTTTGCCCTTTCAAGACGAAAGCTTTGATGTGGTCAGCGCTAACGCAGCGCTCCACCATTTCCGATCGGTGCCCGAAGCGCTTCGCGAAATGTTGCGCGTTTTGAGGCCGGGTGGATTCTTGTTTACCACTGGCGACCCATTCCGACCGGATCTTTCGGATGATAACTTGGAATTTGCCGTGTTTAACCGCCATGAAGCAGTGCTTTCAGGCGTTAATGAGGGAATATTCAAATTCGGGGACCTTTGGGACACGTTACGTGAGTTCCAACAATACATTGACATAGCTTTCCTCGTAGACGTTGCGAACGTCGGAGAGTTAGAGGGTACCTCCGGTATTGGTGCCGAAGTATTCAATGATTGTTGGGTGCCATGCTGGGATCAAAATATCGAAGTGTTGCGCCGCAGCTCTGGTTCGATAGGGTGTGTCGTTAAGAAGAAAGCACACATTGATATTCCAGCCGCTACCCAAGGCCCCTTCGTGTTGCCGGCAGGCATTCTAGCGTCGTGGCTAACCAACCAAGACGAGGCATTCTCCCGCCTTATGGGATGGGCTGTGCCAGAGCTAATCGACCTGCCCTTTCCTGGGACACAACAGTCTTGGTTTGAGCTCTTGAATGGTTGGATGGCACCTGAGGAGCCATTCACAAGCCGAACTGGCTTTAAGCGTGCGCGTTGGTTGCTCCGCACAGGCACGGCAAAGGCTATCGAATTTGATATCCGCACCGTTGTTATCGGAGAGCGCGAAATGGATGTGCTAATCGACGGCAAGCCGATTAGCCGCTCTTTGATCTCGGGTGAGGCAAGCCGTTTGCGCGTTGAACTGCCCGAGTCGCAATCCCCGAATCCGCGATTGTTTGAACTTCGGTTCACCGATCAGTCGGACCATCCAAATGGATTTGATGGAAACTGCTTTGAAGTATTTAATAGGGTCCTCAGTGATTAGGTTAACCTCTAGCTGGTATGGATATCTGGCTCTAAGTCGTTAATTGAGCCATGATCAGTTCATAGGCACCGGTCGAACCCTGAACATTGCCAATTCCGAACCAGTTACAGCCCAGATTCTGAATAGCGGTCGAAATGGGGTGAGAACCAGGGGTCTTGCACATCGTGGGTGTTCCATCGGGTCTGAAACGTCTCAATCTCAGCGGCCCGACGCTTTAACTTTGCGATATCGATGTCTGCCCCACGCGAACTGCTTTCGTCATGGACTAAGACTGCATCGCCGCGATAAAGCGTTTGATATCCCATGCCGTTCAGCCGCAGGCAGAAATCAATATCATTGAGCGTGACTTGCAAATCTGCCTCATCAAAGCCGCCAGCTTCATGATAGAGGGACCTCCGAACGGCAAGACAGGCACCGGTCACAGCGCTTCGCCGCGATGGAGCCAAGATGGAGGGGTAGTTTTGGGCGTCAGCGTCGCTCAAGCCGCGCCACATATGACCGCACAACCCGCAAAGGCCCAAGGCCACGCCCGCATGTTGAATCGTGCCATCCTTATTCAACAAGCGTGCGCCAACCGCACCGACTCGTTCGTCCATTGCGGAATCTACTATGCGCTTAAGCCAAGTCGGTGAGATCGGGACAACATCATCATTCAGCAGAACAACAATTTCGCCCTGTGCTTGGGCCACACCCTGATTGACAAGATAGGAAAAATTAAATGGACCCGATCGGTCAATGATGCGGACATCTAGGCTAGCCAAGTTTTTGGCTATCACCGCCTCGAGTTCCTGGGGCTCCGCACCATTATCGACAATTATGACTTCGAGTTTCCTCGGATAATCCGTCTGCTTGGCCAGGCCGCTTAAGCACAATGCTAAAAGATCCAGCCTGATCTTGGTCGGGATGACGATCGTGACGCTTGGCCAGTCCGCATGATCTGGACATGGGACGCTAGGTCGTGATCGGTCTCCATCGGCCACTGCGGCGCGGCTGAGGGGGACTGGAATATGGTGGATCGCACCACTGCCGAAGAGTCGCTCCGCAGCTTTTAGGGCCTCCATACCTGTAGACAAGCGAAGGTCTTTTGCACTTTCGCGCACGAATACTGCCCCCTCAACATAATCGGCCGTGGCTGCAAAGATGGGGTCCCAATCCGGCAGCCCACGCACGACTGCGCCGACAAGGTTATCGCCATAGACCGCCATGGTTTCGCTTTGGGTATCAAATACCTTCGAAACGAGGTCTTCGGCCACGGAGAGTAGCTCATGACCCGACGGGATGAAACTGAGATAACCCGTTTCATGTACTAACCAAGAGTCTTGACTATGGACGTTAGATTTTCGCTCATCGACCGGGAAGGCTAGACCTTGCGGTTCAGATATCTTGTTCAGGCCTGTATTTGGAAGCAACTTCCCTAAGCCCCGACGCAGTGAAAAGTTGATCCAACGCACGCCAGACATCGGACGCAGAGCGAGTTCTTCAAGGTATAGGTTGCCAGGGTAGGCGTAGGGGGTCAGTTCAAATCGAACGCGGCCACCAACCAATTCTAGGAGCCGGTCTTTTCGGTCAAGATCAACCCCGATGACGTGGGTTTCTAAGGCATTCTGACAAAATATTCCCAAGCGTGGCGGACTTATAATTGCCGACGGGGAGTAGCTGCATTGCAGCCAATAAAGGCCGGAGGGCAAATCGAATTCGTTACTTGTCAGCCGCGTGTGTGGCTGCACAAATTCAATCCGTTGATGAGTGTCAAAGGGCCTGATCTCGCCACACCGTTTAAGTAACTCGTTTCGAGTATCGGTTTGATCGGGTTCTAAAACCTGGCGCATGCTTGCTCTTTTGAATGTCCTGCAAAGTGCGACTATAAAGCGCTAGACCCAGCAAGTCTAAATCTTGGCGCAGGCGCACCCACCTTCTTGCGGCTGAACCTGAACCAGAGGTTCAATCGATGTGACACTTAGTAAAGTGTGCAATTGAAGTGGGGCAGGCTATTGTTGTTGTTGCCGCCCGTCATTATGAACACAGCAGTTTTTGGCTGGGATCGGATTAAGTCACCAGTCGTATTCGGCGTTGTCCTATGCTCCAGTTGAAACGGAGCTATCAACCTCGGGCCAGAATTGGCTGAAAGCAATTATAAGTACCGGAGCAGGTCAAACGATGTCGAACAAAGTTGCGCTGATTTCAGGGGTTACCGGCCAAGATGGGGCCTATTTGGCTCGACTGCTGCTTGATAAAGGGTATACCGTCCACGGAATTAAGCGCCGCGCGTCATCCTTTAACACGCAGCGGATTGATGCCTTATACTCCGATCCGCATGAGAGTGATCCCCGCTTCTTTCTCCATTATGGGGATCTGACCGATTCAACTAATTTGATCCGCCTCGTTCAAGAGACTCAGCCAACTGAGATATACAATCTAGCCGCACAGAGCCACGTAGCTGTGAGTTTTGAGACGCCTGAGTATACCGCAAACGCGGACGGGGTTGGCACGCTCCGCTTTCTAGAGGCATTGAGAATTCTGAAACTGACCGACACAGTCAAGTTCTATCAAGCATCCACGTCAGAGCTTTATGGTCTTGTCCAAGAAGTCCCACAGAGCGAGACGACACCATTTTACCCGCGATCGCCTTACGCCGCTGCCAAGCTCTATGCGTATTGGATCACTGTGAACTATCGCGAAGCTTATGGCATTCATGCTTCAAACGGGATTTTGTTTAACCATGAGAGCCCCCTACGTGGGGAGACTTTTGTCACGCGGAAAATTACGCGGGCAGTCGCAGCTATCGAACTGGGCCGCCAGAAGACCTTGTATCTCGGCAATATGGACGCAAAGCGCGATTGGGGTCACGCGCGCGACTATGTTGAAGGGATGTACCGTATCCTGCAGCAACCCGAAGGCGATGATTATGTCTTGGCCACGGGCGAGACACATTCTGTTCGCGAATTTGTTGAATTGGCCTTTGCTGAGATTGGTCGGATCATTGAATGGCATGGTGAGGGTGTCAACGAGGTCGGGATTGACAGAAAGTCAGGGCAAACATTGGTCCGTGTCGACCCGCGCTATTTCCGGCCAACAGAAGTCGATCTCTTGTTGGGAAATCCAGCCAAAGCCAAAGAGAAACTTGGATGGGTTCATACCACTTCTTTCTTTGACCTTGTGAAAGAAATGGTTGCTGCAGATCTGAAGACGGTTGCCAGTGAAACCGACCGTTTAGATATTAATGGGTGAGATTAACCATGCTGGACGATCCGTTTGATCTGACCGGGAAGAAAATATTTGTTGCGGGGCACCGCGGCATGGTCGGCGCCGCCGTCGTGCGCAGACTTTCTGGGGTGGCCTGCACCATTTTGACAGCGAGCCGAGATGAACTGGATCTTAGGTCACAAGCTGATGTCCGTGCTTGGATGCACGCTCATACTCCAGACGTTGTCATCCTTGCTGCAGCCAAGGTTGGCGGCATTCTGGCGAATGATACTTACCCTGCAGACTTCTTGTACGAGAACCTTGCGATTGAGGTGGCCGTTATTCAGGCAGCCTATGAAGCCAATGTTCAAAAACTGGTCTTTTTGGGCTCCTCCTGCATCTATCCAAAATTTGCTGAGCAGCCAATTTCTGAAGATTCTTTGCTAACTGGGGCCTTGGAGCCAACAAATCAGTGGTATGCGATCGCAAAGATCGCGGGCCTAAAGATGTGCGAAGCCTATCGCAAGCAGTATGGTGTCGACTATATTTCGGTTATGCCGACCAATCTCTATGGCCCAGGTGACAATTACGACTTACAGAACAGTCATGTCATTCCAGCACTTATCCGCAAAGCGCATGAAGCAAAGATAGCAAATGCGACCTCGATGCCGATTTGGGGCGAAGGCAAAGTGTTTCGCGAATTTTTACATGTAGACGATATGGCCGATGCTTGCGTGTACCTCCTGCAGCATTATTCTGGCCTCCAGCATGTGAACGTAGGTTCCGGGACCGATATCACGATCTATGAGCTGGCAAAGCTTATTGCTGAGGTTGTTGGCTTCCGGGGTTCCATCGCCACTGAACCAGGGAAGTTAGAGGGCACGCCCCGAAAACTGATGGATTCTAGTCGCTTATTTGCAATGGGGTGGAAGCCTCACTATGATTTACGTTCTGGCTTAGAGCAGGCCTACGCCTCTTATGTAGAGCAGCTCGGCAAAGGCCATGCACGCTTGAGCGCACCTTAACGACTTCATTGGCGAGGGTTGTGGAGTCGGGGTCGAACCCGCATAGTCACAAGATGAAGCTTGTCATTCAACATCATTTAAATCGCGCCAATGCCGAAAGGGAATTGGCGTGTCGCATGAGGTCCGCGCTTGAAAGGCTTGGGCACCAGGTCGCCCAATGTGAGACCAGTCATCAGATTGAAAATGAACGGCCTGACTTGGTACTGGCTACCCATATGGATTTTGCGAAGGTGACGGATAGCTTGACTATAGGCTGCCTTTGGAATCCGCCGACTTTTTTCGTTGATGAGCCGCAATTGATGAAAAATATACTTTCATACGATGGCTTTTCGTACGGTGCGCAATCAATCCAACAGTTTTTCAAACAAATTTGTTTTGGCCTAGGACGAGCGAGTACGGGTGATATCCTTTATCCGAGCGCTTGCGCCACGCAATTTGAGCTCCACGACTTCAAGGCCGCACGGTTGAGTTATGTTGGTACCAATTGGGACGGCCTTCGGCATGGCGACATGCTTGCTAGATTGAGTGCGAAAGACTGGTTTGATGTATTTGGTCCATCTCGTGCTTGGCAACATGCCCCGCAAGCTTATCGAGGGGAGCCCGCCTTCGACGGCCGCGCTATGATTGCGACCTTGGCGCGAGGTGGCATTTGTTTGTGTTTGCATCGTGCCGAACATCTCGCATGGGGCGTTCCCAACATGCGGGTGTTTGAAAGTGCGGCCGCATCCAATGTCCTCATCTGCGATGATCATGCGTTCGTGCGCGAGGCGTATGGAGACAGTGCCCATTATCTTGACCACGAACTGCCGTTTGATGGGCTGGTGGATCAGATCTCATGGATTGTGAGTGACATTCGAGGTAATCCGCGGCGAGCCGCCGAAATGGCAAAGGCTTGCCATGAACGCTTCTTGCAACGCTTTTCACTAGAAGCCTTATTGAACGGTGTCTTAACCGGGCTCGATTTCTTGCCCGCAAAGCAAGGCATTCGCAGAACTCTGCAAGTGGATCGCACGGACCTTCCCCAGGTCGAAGTTGATGCGCATTCAAAGAGCAAGGCACGAAGCGATGGAAAGGTGACTTGCATCGTCAGGGGCGGGTTTAGAAGCACGAGCTATTTAAAGCGCGCTCTGGCGTCCATTGTGGAGCAAACTAAGCCGATTTCCAAAGTGATCCTCGTCAACCACAATCACAATCAGGACGTTATCGATCTTTGCGAAGGCCTCAAAGCGGATCTGGACATAGAAATTGTTGATGCGCCATCGCCCCCCAACAGAAGTCTGTCTTTGTGGGAAGGCCTCAAGCACCTGCAGACAGAGTTCTTCTGCATCCTTGATGATGACGATTCCTATTCGCCTGATCACGTTGAGGTCTTACTCGGAGAACTTTTAAAGAACCCTCAGGCGGTCGCAACCTTTGCCGGATCGGTACGAATTTTAGAGGTCGACCCCAGCGATACAAGTCTATCGCCAACTCACGAGACACGCGACTTGGCCTATTTGGAGCCCTTTAACATCAAGCGCTTAATCGCAGGGCCAAATTACATCCCATCAAACGCGTTTCTCGCCCGCACATCTGGGCTGACTGAGACGCTAATGGAATCTCCAGACGTTGAAGCGTTAGAAGATTATGTGTTGCTTTTGGGGTTGCTAAAGGCTGGTCCGTTCGTCTCAATCTTGGAGACAACGTCCCAGATATACTGGCGATCTGGTCAGACCGATAACATTACCTTCGATCGGGACTTGTTTGAGCGCTGCGCAAGTCTTGTCCGAGCAAGGCTGCTTTTCGACAGGTTGACGCATGAGCATGATATCAATTTACACCCTGTCATTCGCGAGGATGCCCTTGCTGTCTGGCAGCGCAGTGTCACACGCCGTTCTGCAACACATAGGCGCACAATCGACTGGACCGCAGAACAGCCAAGTGGTGAGGTGCTCGCTGGCTGTATCGATAAGCTGAGCCAGATAGGCCAGAATTTGTGGGAGATTGAAGGGTGGGCACCTGTAACCTTGGCGCAGGAGCAGGCAGGACTTCGCGGAGGCTTGTTCAAGCGGTTGGTTGCAAAAGTCTCGAGGGGCGCACGGCAAGGAGCCCTCAGATGGACGCCCACCCAAAATGGAGACGCTGCGCTTCCCTTGGTTTTCACCTGTCCATCAACTATTGCATTCGTCGATTTCGAGGTTTGTTTGCGCCCCGATGTTTGCCGGACACTCAACGATTGGTCTTATTTTCGTAGCGGATTTAAGGCGCAAATTCGGGTTTCTGACTCCTGGCGGCCGGAGGATTTAAGGGTTTATAGCAATAACCGAGAGGGCAGCTAGGGATTACCTAGCTCCATTTCGCGATGGAAGGACAAATCCCCAGATAGGAAGTACCGCTATTGCAATCGCGCTAGCCCGCAGATACTGGCCTCCACCAAAATGAGTCGAGGGTCTGCTTTTACCGCTTATTCTCTAAGGCCTCCTGTTAGGGCCCTGTTTTGATGAGGTAGAAGGGGCGATATCTTGGGGTGCATTACTGTGTTGCACATTAAGCGTTTTTGCAACGCGTCGAATTGTACCAAACGCTCAAAACAGACTGAAAGTCATTGGCATATGATCGCCGCCATGGCCTGTGCCTTGAGCCTCCGCCACCTTGTTCGAGCGTTTAAATCTCTTGATCCTGCACGTATCATGTTGAAGCTTCGCACACTTACCCTTATCGATCATCGAAGCAAACGCATCGTAACTGAAAAGCACAGATATAGCTTCCGCTATTTTGGTGTAGGAAGACTTTCAGACCCTAATCTGATCGCGAGAATCAAGGAACTACACAATGTATCATGCTAACAAGCGCGTTTTGGTGACCGGCGGGGCCGGCTTTTTAGGGTCCCACTTATGCGAGCGCCTTTTAGAGGGTGGTGCCGAAGTCATCTGTGTCGACAATTTCTTCACCGGAGCCCGTCGCAACATCGAGCATTTGATTGGCCACAAGCGGTTTGAATTGATGCGCCATGATGTGTGCTTCCCGTTGTTTGTGGAAGTAGATGAAATATACAATCTCGCGTGCCCGGCCTCGCCCATCCATTATCAGCATGATCCGGTGCAGACGACCAAAACCAGCGTGCATGGTGCAATCAACATGTTGGGCTTGGCAAAGCGGGTCCGCGCCAAAATCTTCCAGGCTTCTACATCAGAGGTTTATGGCGATCCCAGCGTCCATCCACAGCCAGAGGAATATTGGGGCAATGTGAACCCAATAGGTCCGCGCTCGTGCTACGATGAAGGCAAGCGTTGCGCTGAGACCTTATTCTTCGACTATCATCGCCAGCACAAAGTGCGGATCAAGGTCGCGCGTATTTTTAACACTTATGGACCGCGCATGCATCCAAATGACGGTCGTGTGGTCTCAAACTTCATCGTCCAAGCCCTGCAAAATCAGGATATTTCGGTTTATGGTGCAGGCGAACAGACCCGTTCTTTCTGCTATGTCGATGATTTGGTCTCGGGCTTTATGAAGCTAATGGCAACCGGGGATGACGTAATTGGTCCGATTAATCTGGGCAATCCAGGTGAGTTTACCATTCGTCAGTTGGCAGAATTGGTGATTGAATTGACCGGCTCCCGATCCCGCATCGTGGAATTCCCCTTACCACAGGACGACCCCAAGCAGCGTCGCCCGGTTATTGACAAGGCAAAAGCCCAACTTGGGTGGGAACCAAAGGTGCAGTTACGCGAAGGCTTGGGCAAAACCATCGCCTATTTCGATCAATTATTGAAGGAAGATAATTAGGACAATTTCTGGCACTTCGTCAGCTTAAGCCGCCGCTTGCTACAAGATGCCGCTCCCACGCTAGAGCCGCAGCGACAATATCATCGAGTTCTTCGAACTTGGGCTGCCAAGGGACCAGAGATTTTAGATGCGCAGAATTAGCGACTAAAGAGGGAGCATCGCCTGCCCGGCGCGGCGACATCTTCGCGGCAATGGGGTGGTTCAGCTGCTTCTCTAAAGAAGCTAAGACCTCTAACACCGAAGCCCCTTTGCCATAGCCGCAATTGGCCGAGACATTGGCACCGCCCGCCAACAGGTGCTGCGCTAAAAGCACATGGGCGTCTGCAAGGTCGCTGACGTGAATATAATCTCGGACACAGGTGCCGTCCGGCGTGTCATAATCGGTGCCAAACACTTCCATGCTCGGGCGCTGGCCGGTCGCAACTTGGCACGCGACCTTGATCAAATGGGTGGCGTTGGGTGTGCTTTGGCCGGTGCGGCCTTGTGGGTCGGCACCTGCAACATTGAAATAGCGCAATACCCCAACTGATAGCCCATGTGCCGCCGATATATCGGCCAGCATTAATTCAGTCATCAGTTTAGACTGGCCATACGGGCTCAAGGGAGCTTTGGCAGCGGATTCGACCAATGGCTCTGCGCTGCCTGGTGCATAAACGGCGGCTGTGGAGGAGAAGATGAAGGCCTTCACGCCCGCCTTTACAGCTTCTTGAATGAGACCCAAGCTCTTGGCCGTGTTGTTCTCATAATAGAGGCCTGGGTTGACCACGGATTCTGGCACCACGATTGAGCCCGCAAAATGCATAATGGCGTCGACCTTATGGCTGTTCAGAACCTGCGCGACGCCCGCCCGATCACCGATGTCCATTTCAATCAGAGTTGCGCTGGCCGGCACATTGCGGGCAACACCAGTTGATAGATTGTCGAGGACGACAATATCAAAGCCCGCGTCAATGCAGGCCCAGGCCGCATGGCTGCCGATATAGCCAGCACCGCCTGTGATCAAAATCTTGGTCAAATCTTTCGCTCCCTCAAAATGCTTGTCCCAATAGGTGTTGGGTGGCTGTGCGTAAACCTAAAGCTGGGTCTTCAGCGCAGTAGCCCAGCCTTGAGCCGCAAAGCGCTCGCCCATCCGTTCCTGACCGGCAGCATTGGGATGCAAATGATCTGGCAGATCTGCCTCGTCAGCTGCGCCGAAGAGGGTCAGGCCGTCGAGATAGGACAGGTTTGCATCGCCTGCATTTCGACGTCGTGCCACGACATCGGCGATGATGGTGCGTCCCTCAACCAAGGTCAAAGCTCCATCCGCCGCACTATGAGGCCGTTCCGTTGTACCGTAGCTCGCCAATCCATCTCGCTCGAGCGGCCCTGTGTGCGTCTCAAGCAAAGGGCAGAAGATGGGCGAGACAACGAGTAAAGGCATGTCTGGCTTGCCTTCTCGGATGGTGTCCAAGAAGCTGTGCAAGGCGCTCGCAAAGACGCGTCTGCGCATCGTGTCTGCACCAATAATATTGATACCTACCTCTAAGCTAATCGCATCAAACGGCCCATCACGCAGGCTGCGCGCCACAAAGCCATCCAAATGACATTGTCCGGCGAGGCCCACATTCATGAGCTCAAACCCCAGCTTCCGGGCGGCCACAGCAGGCCAAGTCCAGGATGGGCCCTTGGCTTCCATGCCGTGACTGATCGAGCTGCCATAATGGGCCCAGCGCAAACCTGATGGTTCAGAGCTTGTAAGGATTTTCGCGTCGCTCGACACAGATAGTCCCAGGATCTCTACCTGCGCCGATTGAGGTAGCCAAAGTTCGATTGCTTTTAGGCCAGCTCCAAGTGCATCGAACATGATTTCTGAAGGGCTTCCGGCAGCGAACGACGGGCCCTTTGGATCGACCACAATCGTATGACCCGACTTTGCTTCGGCCGATCCATGCTGAATTCCGTCAACATAAAGGTCAAAGGTTGCCGAGCGGCGCGGCGTGCCGGCAAGCTGTATCCCGGTCTCGAGAACTGTCAGGCAAAGCACCTCGGCATCGGTGGTGAAACAAAGACGCACGCCGCTGGTCATGCCGACCATCAGGTCTACCGCAGGATCTGGTGATTGCGCCCAAGTCCAAGCGGGCAATCGCCAAGCTTTGAGGCTCCCTGCCGACTGAACCTTATGCATAGCTCCACGAACGGCCAAGGCTGGATGGTCTAAAGAGACCGATTTCATCTTCATGATTTCGTTTGTCCGTCGATGGAATTAAAGGGGTGAGAGGGCGGCTCTGATATCACCCATGGCATCTTTAAGGGCAGCCCGAGCTTCCTCAACGGCCCGTTGCAACTGCATCTCGCGCGCTTTCGCTGCATCAAGCTCTTCTTGTAGCAAGGGGTTCAAATCGGGCGTAGAAGGGTAGCCGCGCGTTTCTTGGATTTCGCGAAGTCCGGCTTGATGGCCTTCTTCATACCCAGTCCGGCGCGCAGCATCTGTGACGCGCGCCATGGAGGCCGTTAGAGCCGTTTCAAGGCGCGTCAGTGCACTGTCGAAACGGACAAGAGTTTGATCCAGCGGGGGAGGCTTTCCAATGCTCATGACATCTCTCCTAGCTGAGTCCTGCCAAAACCCCAAATCATGTCCAAGCAAGTGACAGCATTGGGTGGACGATTCGGCAGATGATGGCTATAGCCACCGTACAATTGGCATGGGCCTCCCCTACATGCCATCATCCAGCAAAATAAGGCGAAAGCGCCTTGATTTTGTAGTTTTACTACGGAGATTAGTATGAGCGTGCGCGTCGCGATCAATGGATTTGGCCGTATTGGCCGTCTGGTTTTACGGTCCATTATTGAGAATGGACGGGATGATATTGAAGTTGTGGCTATCAACGATTTGGGCCCTGCTGCAACCAATGCGCACCTGTTGAAATTCGATTCCGTGCACGGCCGTTTTCCTGCCACCGTCAGCGTCGAAGGCGATAACATTGTCGTAAATGGCAAACCCATCAAGGTAACCGCTCTTCGTGATCCTGCGACTTTGCCTTGGGGCGAGAACCAAGTTGATATCGCGATGGAATGCACCGGCTTGTTTACTGCCCGCGAGAAGGCTGCCGCTCATTTGACAGCGGGTGCCAAGCGCGTGTTGATTTCCGCTCCCGGTGAACAATCGGATAAGACCATCGTATATGGCGTGAATCATCAATCCCTCACCAAGGATGATTTGATTGTCTCCAATGCCTCATGCACCACCAATTGCTTGGCACCCGTCGTGAAAGTCTTGAACGACGCTATCGGCATCGACAAAGGTTTCATGACCACCATCCATTCCTATACGGGTGACCAGCCAACGTTGGATACAATGCATAAGGATTTGTACCGCGCCCGCGCGGCGGCCCTTTCCATGATCCCAACGTCAACCGGTGCGGCCAAGGCTGTAGGCTTGGTTTTGCCAGAGTTGGCGGGTCGTTTGGATGGCGTTGCCATCCGCGTTCCAACGCCAAATGTCTCCTGTGTGGATCTGAAGTTTGTTGCCAAGCGCACCACCACGGTCGACGAAATCAACGCTGCGATCAAGGCCGCGGCGGATGGCCCACTCAAAGGAGTGCTCGGCTATACTGCTGATCCCAATGTCTCGATTGATTTCAACCATGACAGCCACTCTTCCACCTTTGCTTTGGATCAAACCAAAGTGATGGACGGTACGCTGGTCCGTATTCTGTCTTGGTACGATAATGAGTGGGGTTTCTCGACCCGCATGAGTGATACAGCTATTGCCATGGCCAAGCTGATCTGATGGATGTGAAGGAAGCAAAGTCTGAATTTGCACCCTCGCGCTTTGTAAATGCTTTGGTTGAGGCAGTCCTTGTCTCAACCACCATTCTAATTGCTATGTTTGGTGTGCCTTGGTGGGCTGCCTTGGTGATGATGGTGGTGGCCATAATCTGGTGGGGCATTGTGCATCGTCGGCGGGTTGCTGGCATGGTGCGTGCGAGTTTGCCGCAAGCGATTGGTACCATGGCAGTGGCTTTGGCGGTTATCGTGTTTGTGCATAGCGTCGGATTTGGATTTGGTGCAGCACTTCACGCACTGATAGGAAAGATATGACCTTTTTATCGCTTAAGACAGCTGATCTACAGGGCAAGCGTGTCTTTGTCCGCGTTGATTTCAATGTCCCAATGCACGACGGCGCGATCTCGGATGACACGCGCCTGCGTGCTGCCATACCGACGATCCAGCTTCTGATCGAGAAAGGGGCGAAAGTCATTCTTGCCGCCCATTTTGATCGGCCAAAGGGCAAAGTCGTTCCAACTATGTCCTTGGCACCGATTGTTCCGGCCTTAGCAGCACTGTTGGATAGACAGGTTGCCTTTGCCGCCGATTGCGTTGGCCCGGTTGCCGAAACTGCGGTTGCAGCCATGAAGTCAAGCGATGTCCTTTTGCTGGAGAATACCCGATTCCAGCCCGGTGAGGAGAAGAATGACCCCGAGCTTGCAAAGGGCTTTGCCCGTCTGGCTGATGTCTATGTAAATGACGCATTTTCAGCCGCGCACCGGGCCCATGCTTCGACAGAAGGTATTGCTCATTTGCTTCCGGCCTATCCCGGCCTGTCGATGGCACATGAACTTGATTATCTTGATAAGGCACTGGGAAACCCAACCCATCCTGTGATGGCAGTGGTTGGCGGTGCAAAAGTCTCTAGCAAGATTGATCTCCTTCAGAACCTTGTCGCGCGCGTTGATGTATTGGCCGTTGGCGGGGGGATGGCGAATACATTTCTTGCAGCCCGTGGTGCCCATGTCGGTAAGTCTTTGTGTGAACATGAGCTTCTCGAGACGGCTCGCGCGATTGAAGCGCAAGCTACAGCCAACAAGTGCCAAATCTTATTGCCGTCAGACGTGGTTGTGGCGGAGGCCTTTGCGGCGCACGCCCCGCATCGGACCTGTGAAATCGACGATGTAAAGGATCAAGAGATGATCCTTGATGCGGGCCCTAAGTCAGTTGCCGCTTTGGCAGCAGCTTTGGAAACAGCCAAGACCCTCGTTTGGAACGGCCCGTTGGGCGCGTTTGAGCTTCCGCCTTTTGACATTGGCACCATGGAAGCCGCCCGCACCGCAGCAGCCCTTGCCCATTCGGGTCGCCTTGTGGCGGTCGCAGGGGGTGGCGACACCGTCTCTGCGCTCAACCAAGCCAAGGTCGCTGATGACTTCACCTTTGTTTCTACCGCTGGCGGTGCCTTCCTCGAATGGATGGAAGGCAAAGCACTGCCCGGCGTCGAAGCCCTTAAACACCCATCTTAATCCACCAAATATATCAAAGAGGACTGCTATGAATCTCGATCAACTCGTCGCGACTGCCAAGGCCATGGTCGCCCCCGGTAAGGGCATTTTGGCCGCCGACGAAAGCACCGCTACCATTCGTTCGCGCTTTGATGCGATCGGTGTTGAATCTACCCCCAATAGCCGTCGGGACTATCGGGAACTGTTGTTCCGGTCTGAAAAAGCGATGAAGGACCATATTTCTGGCGTGATCCTCTATGATGAAACCATTCGTCAGTTCGCTCGCGATGAGTCGCGCTTGGTGGATATCATCAAGTCCCATGGCGCAATCCCCGGCATCAAGGTCGACATGGGCCCCCGAGAAATGCCGTTCTTCCCGGGTGAGCGCGTAACCGATGGCTTGGACAATCTCCGGGATCGTCTGCGCGACTATTATGTTCATGGCGCACGTTTCGCAAAATGGCGCGCGGTGATTGATATTGACGCACGCCGTCCCAGTGCAGGCTCGGTGAAGGCCAATGCGCATGCTTTGGCGCGCTATGCTGCCATGTGCCAAGAAGAAAACATTGTGCCGATTGTTGAGCCTGAAGTCCTGATGGACCTCGATCATGACATCGATCGCTGCTTTGAAGTGACCGAATATGTGCTGAAGATGACTTTCCAAGCGCTCTATGAAATGCGGGTGCAATTGGAAGGCATTGTCTTGAAGCCAAATATGGTGATCGCTGGCCGCAAGTGTAAAACGCAGGCCAGCGTCGATGAAGTTGCTGAAAAGACCGTCCAATGCTTGAAGAATACGGTCCCTTCGACCGTGACTGGCATCGCTTTCCTATCTGGCGGTCAGTCAGACGTTGATGCGACAGCCCACTTGAACGCCATGAACGCGATGCATGCTTTGCCTTGGAATTTGACCTTCTCCTACGGTCGTGCGCTGCAAGCGGCCCCGCAAAAGGCATGGGCTGGCAAAGAAGAAAACATCGCCGCCGCTCAAGCCGCCTTCTATAAGCGCGCTCATATGAATGGCTTGGCTTCACTTGGCCAATGGTCGCCAGAACTGGAAGACAAATAAGTCAAAGGCTCAAGGTGGGAGAAGAGGGGCACCAGATCGTTAGTCTGGTGCCCTTTTTTGTTTAGCCCGCCAAGCCTGCTATCGCCTTGGCTGTCGCAATCCAGACCGGGTTGGTTGAGATGGGCACGCACAGAACTTGTACGGCAATGATGGCAACGCCACCCCATACGGTGACCGGATGGAAACGGCCTAAGACGCGGCGATCATAGATCAAAAAGGCAATCAGCAAGAGATCGATCACCAAGGAAGGTGGCAGCGTAACAAATACGGGCGGCGGGCCAACCGCCCCTGGCGGTGTCATTAACACGGCAAATGGCCGCGCCATGGGCGCTTCGAGTAGGGGAATAAAGGACAGGCTCATTAACCGGCTGTGCCAATCGGGCCGATGCACATTCATGATCGCCAGAGTAATGAAGGCGGTGATGATTGCGATGCCAGAAAAGGTCACGATGGAGAAGGATGCGGCTTGGGTCGCAAAGCCAGCTATCTCCCCCAGTTTGATGGTATTGATCGCCGCCAGAAGGATCGAAATGGCTAATGCTGTGAACAGCGATACGCCAGCGATGCCCCAGCTTCGATGGTCAGCGGTTTTGCGATTGGCCACAAAATTGACCTGTACTGCGTAAAACAACACCCAAGCAAACAAGAGGAAACCATGGATGTGTAGGATGGGTTTGCCACCAAAGCTGCCGTCCATCAGCTTAAGCCAATAGGTTGGGATAAAGCCACCAAAGGCGATGGCTACAAACACCCACGCCATGGTTTGATAGAAGCGCCTAGGCTTCTGGGTTGTCTCAAGCGTTGTCATATTTGCCCCCTGCTAAAAGCGCGTTTTGATCCATCTGGATCAAAGTTGCGCGTTGATTTATGCCATATGGCCAATTGCTTCTCGCCATGCCTCAATCGAAGAGGTGGCCTGATAATCACGCTGCATTTCTGAGGTCAGGACCTCAATCATGGTCGAGTTTTCGATCCAGAACTCGATCACGTCGAACATCCCGCCGCGCGAACAACGGACAGATCGCCAGCCTTCGCGCTGGGCTAGGGCTTCAATCTCGTTCTGACTTTTGTGACATTGAATTGCCAAATGGGTAGAGCCATAGCGCGCGGGATGTTCGAGATCTGTCGTGTCAAACATCGCGTCATCGGCCCCAGGGATCAGCGCCCGCCCACGTGGATAAACTTCAATGCCAGAGCCGCGCACATCGCCTGCCATGGCGATCCAAGCCCCGCCTACGGGTGCAAAGGGCAGGGCCTCGCCATCCCAGAGTTCAGCAAGCACTTCGGCCACATGCCTTGGATCAGCGGCAGAGATAGAGGCATGTAAAATCATCGGAAACTCCTACAAAGTGCCGTTACGAGCGGCGGTAAAGATGGCTTGGATGGCACGTCGCGAGATCTGTCCGGATTGGTCACCTTCAAGGTTCCAATAATCCCGCATGGTAAGCCAAGCGGTTGCCGATTGGAGAAGTTGCACGCTGGCACAGACAGTCAGAACCATTTCTTCAGTTGCTTCTGGGCCAAGTTCTGATTGTACGGCGCGCCGGATCGCCGCTTGGCGCTCTGCGTTGCGCGCCAGCGTCATGGCCCGACCTTGCGGCGACAGAACAGCGCCACGCATAATCTCGGCCTCTTCGTCAAAAGACGGGAAAGCCTTCACTGGAAAGTCGAGTAGCGCCGTAAGGGTATCTGGGAAGGCGTCCTGACCAAGGCGCGTTTTATGCGCGCGCCACCAGCCATCCAGCAAAGCCTCTTTATTGGGGAAGTAGCGATAGACAGTCCGCTCGCCCAAGCCAGCCATCCGGGCGACTTGGGTGAATGTTAGCTCGGTCAGCTCGACATCTTCAAGGCACCGACCGACAGCCGCCAAGATGATTTCGGCAGTGGCATCGCGTTGGCGTTCGCGGTGGGTTTTGGTCAAAGTATCTTCCATGACAGTTACACTGTCATCTTGGCAGTTACACTGTCAAGTATTTTCTTGCGACGCTAACGCTCCTGCAAAAGTCGGTCGATGTAATCGCGTTCGTTTTTGTCGCGTTGCGGGTCGGCTTGACGGCGACGCAATTCATCGCGCACATCTCGGGCACGCCGCTTTTCTACTCCGTCAGGCACTTTCGTAGCTTTGCCATCATCTTGTTTTGGTAAAGTCCGGCCCAATGGGTCTGTTTCACTCTCATTGCCAGCTTGGCCTTGTGGACCCGATGCTGCCGCTTGACGTAGCGCCTGCAGGGCGCGGGCTTGGGCATCTTGGGCGCGACCCAGATCGCCTTCGCGCAGCGCCTCTGCCGCTTCGCGCATCGCATCGGCTGCTTGGCGCTTGTTCTGTTCTTCCGGGTTTTGTTCTTGTGGAGGATCGCTCTGGCGGCCACCACCTAGCGCGTCTGCTAAGCCTTCTTGCTGGTTGGCGAGGTCTTCAGCGCTGTTACGGGATTGGTCGGAAGGGGGCGTTTCGCCCAATTTCTCGGTCTGGTCCGACAAAGCCCGTTGTTGGCGCATCGCATCATCTATTGGCCCACCTTGGCCTTGCCCGTCTGCTTGACCAGAGGCCCCGGGTGCTCCGGGCTGAAGATTTTGAAGCAATTCATCCAACTGATCCAATTGCGATAAAGCATCTTCGCGGGAGCCAGAACTGCCGGACTCTTCTAACTCCCGCAAGCGATCTTCCAAATCGCCTGCACTGATCTGCGGGCCAGATGGGCCTTGCTCGCCGCCTTCCCCAGACGCACCTTGTTGCGCCAATTCCTGCAGGCGCTCGCCCACGGCTTCACGCAGCTCTTGGGTCAATTGCTGGATTTGTTCAGGTGGGGCACCTTGTTCGAGGGCTTGCTTTAAGGCCTCCCGCGCGGCGGCGACCTTCTGTTGCGCTGGGGTCTGATTGCTGGCCTCAATTTGCATCGCCATTTGCCACAAGAGCGGGGCGACGCTGTGGGCGTCGGACACATCGCGCGCAATGGCTAGGCGTTCTAAAGCATAGTGAAGGCTCAACTGCCCCAGATCGCTTAAGCCGAATTGGACCATGGTTTCAGCAATGGCGCGCAGATGGCGGGTGGCGTTTGCAATGCCCGGTGGTGCGCCGGACTGTGGGTCCGTTAGGTCAAGTTTTATAGGGCCAAGATTGAGGACATCGGAAACTGAAGCTCCATCCTCAAGAGGCTCAAACAAAGTGGCAAAGCGCGGCAATGGCCGTTGATAGGGGCGTGCCTCCCGCAGGATCATCAGCCGGACTTCTTGCAGGGCCGCGGCGAGGCTGGATTGCCAAGTCTGTTCCGGCATCGTCAGCTTGGTTGGTTCCGATGCGGCTTCCTGACCCAATCCGTCGCGTACCACGACTTGGGCTTCAACCTGCAAGCCCGCCAAAGCATGGTCGGCAACTTCAACAAAGACGCGTCTGGCGCCATTTTCCCCTGCCGTCCCCTCCAATGGGATAGGCGTATCAAACACCGAATGACCGGCCAGCCCTTCAGGGACCTTCACGGGGCGGATCCGCACAAAGGCGGCTGTCAGCCCGTAATCGTCACTGGCTTGAAACGCGACATCCAGCCGCCCTTTTGGGTCGATTTGGATTGGGTTAGGTAAGGTGAGCTGCGGTTTCTGATCGGCAATAGCTGTTAAGTGCCATTGCGCCCGCGTGCCGAGCCGATCCAGCTTCAGGGTGCCAGAGCGGGTAATTTCGATCTGGCCTTGCCAGGCAGCTCCTTGCGCCGGGCTTAGGCGGGCGCTTTGGGATGGGCCCTGCAGCACCGGTGCCCCACGCGCACCATCGACGCGAGCTGTCACCTTAGAACCGACTGGCAGAGCGATTTCGCTTTGGCTGCGGTCCAACCGGATCAAAGGCAAGCCTGTATAGCCCGGCGGTTCTGCCCATACTTCAACGACCAGATCGCTGTCGCCCATCAAGGGGGACAGATCAAACGTCAATGCGCGTGCAGTTGCCATCGGGTTCAGCCAACATAGTCCCAGAGCCGCAATCAACGCCAAGGCCTTGGCGGCGTCTTGCCAGTATAGCTTCGGCTTCACGGGCTTGGATAAGGCTGCTGCCGCTTCGATGAGGCGACGCTGATGCCAAGACCACCGGGCATCATCACCGCTAATGCGTCGGTCCTCCCCGCCGGTTAGCGGGCGCAATTCTTGCAGGCCTGCAGCCTCTTCAAGGGCGCGACCCGATTCCTGTTCGTTCATCGGGTGGAAGAGCTGCCAGCCACGCCAGAATAGATAGGCGCTGAGAAGCCAAGCAAGACCGGCCCCAGCGGAGACCAGCGCCGCAGGTAGGCCTTCGGTTAGGCTTCCTGCTGCCCCCATAGTCGCCAAAAGGCAAAGAGGCGGCCAAAGTGTCCGAAGCCCCTTCACCAGCGCATCCGCTCGCATCGTGCGCGCGATCGCGCGACGCGTTGAAGGGGGAGGGGTGGTGGGCGCTAACACACGTCCTGTCTAGCACACAGGCAGCTTGTTTGTGAATCGATTTGAACGCCAGAACCCAACTTGACTTAGGGCTTGCTGGCAGCAGGCTTTGGCTTGGCGACAATGGCCTCCAATTGCGCCAGTAGACGGTCTGCATCTGGGGATGAGCCCTTGGCCACACGCGCCCATTGGACGGCTAGCTCAAGGTTTTGGGGTGTCCCTTCCGCCTTGGCATTGACCAAGGCCCAATAGAAGGCTCCGTCGAGGTCACCGCCTTCAGCGGCAGCCTTAAACCATTGGGCTGCTCCTTTGAGATCGCGAGCGACGCCGCGTCCTTGATACAGCATCAGGCCGTAATCTGCCGAGGCATCAGCACGACCAGCTTGAGCGGCTTGGCGAAGGAAACCGATAGCCTTTAGCGGATCATCCATCGGGTCTGGATCCCCGTCGGCATATAGAATTCCGGCTGCATACGCCGCATCGGCATCGCCATAAGCGGCCGCTTGTGCATAAACGCTGGCCGCGCGCGTGCGGTCCTTTGGTCCTGCGGCCCCGGACAGAAATAAGTCACCCAAGGGAGCTAGAGCTTCTCTGCGTCCATTTGATGCCGCGCGCTGCAGCATGGCTAGCGCTTCACCCGGTGTCGATCCGCCTTTTCGGGCAATGCCTAAGCGCGCCAATCCCAGCATCGCATCCGTATTGCCGCCCGTAACGGCGCGGCGGTACCATTTAGCGGCTGCTTCGGGTGTGGCGGTTTCAACCAAACCTTGCTCATAGATGGAGCCGGCCAAAGCTGCGGCCTTGGGATTGCCACGCGAGGCAAGATTTTCAGCTTGGCTGAGCGCATCGCGATACTGGCCTGCGCGCAAAGCTGATACGGCGGCCTCTAAAGCGCGTTGATCTGCCTCAGCTTCCAGTGCCATAGGGCTGGCAGGCCTGGGCGATTGCGTAAAAGCGAGAGTTGGCAATAAAAGGGCACCAGCCACTAAAGCTGAGCGCGGGATTGTCAGGCGCATGTTTCAAACATTTCCTTGAAGGCGGCACTTGCCGCAGCGGGCCCCGCCGGCCACGACCAAACCCCAGCCGACACAGCCAAGAAGTCTGCCCCAGCTTTCACTAGGTCTGCCCCATTGTCTGGAGTTATACCACCGATGGCGACGCAGGGGATTTCCATAATCTCTTGCCACCATGAAAGTATGTCGAGATTGGCCCGTGCTGGTGCCACTTTTGTGGCAGTGTCGAAAAAGGCACCAAAGGCGACATAGTCCGCCCCCGCTTCGGCGGCCTCCATCGCAAAATGGCGGCTGTCGTGACAGGTGACGCCAATGACCCCATCCTTACCAACCTGCTTTCTCGCTTGGGCAACAGTACCATCAGATTGACCAATATGAACGCCGTCAGCCCCAGCTAGTTTGGCCAGATCTGCCCGGTCATTGACAAGACATGCTACACCAAAATCTTGGGCCATTGGAAAGATTGCTGCTGCTGCGGCAAGAATTTCAGCATCCGCCGCTTCTTTCAGTCGCAATTGCAGGCAAGCTACATCACCGGCCTCAATTACTTCACGCAAGGACTTGGCAAACAGGTCCAAATCTTCGATTTTGGGCGGCGTAATGAGATAGAGCCGTGATTTTGGACGGTCTGACACGAATGATTGGCTCCTATTTGATCGATTGAGCAGAACAGATGTTGGACAGATGCCAACATTGTGAGATGCACAACCAGTGAGAAACAGGCACATGACGCGCCTTCAACGATTTTAGAGATGTCTATGACCCAAGCCACGCCTCCCGCCAAGCCTGCCCCCAACACCCAGCGTGGATTCTTAGCTTGGGTCGAGCGGGTCGGGAACCTTTTGCCTGATCCTGTGATGATCTTTGTGTGGCTGATTGGCTTCTTGATGGTTTTGTCGGTGATTGGTTCGGCGCTGGGCTGGTCTGCTTCCTTGCCGTTCTCAGGTGAGAAGCCGCCCAGTGGTGCCGTCTTGAAAGACGGGATTCTGATTTTTGACGCCACCAGTCTGTTCACCGAAGACAATCTCAAAAGGCTGATTGTCGATATGCCGCGCACATTGACGAGCTTTGCGCCGCTGGGTGTCGTTCTAGTCGTGATGCTGGGGGCCTCGGTGGCAGAGCGCGCTGGCCTATTCAGCGCTCTGATCCGCAACAGCTTGCGCGATTTACCCCGGGCCCTTTTGACCCCTGTGGTCTGCTTGATTGGCATGATGAGCCACCATGCTTCAGACGCTGGTTATGTGGTTTTCATTCCTCTGTGCGGTTTGGTCTATGCGGCCGCAGGCCGTCACCCGTTGGTGGGGATCGCGGCGGCCTTTGCTGCAGTCTCAGGCGGCTTTGCCGGCAATATCACCCCGGGCCAGCTTGATGTGCTTTTGTTTGGCTTCACCCAAGAAGCGGCCCGCATCATTGACCCGACTTGGACAATGAATCCCTTGGGCAATTGGTGGTTTATTCTGGCGATCGTCGTTCTGTTCACCCCGATCATCTGGTTCATTACCGACCGGATTCTGGAGCCGCGCTTAGGGCCTTGGACCGGCAACCCCGATGATGATCTCAAAGCTGAATTGACAAAATCTGCTGTCACACCCGATGAAAAACGGGGCCTTGCTTGGGCAGGCTTATCGGCCCTGTTGGTGATCGCGGTTTTTGCTGCTTTGTCCTTGTGGCCCGGCTTCACCCCGGTGATTGATGAGAGTCAAAAGGGCACGGCCCAGCTGCAACCTTTCTATCAAGGCCTGATTGCAGCCTTCACGCTGATTTTCTTGCTCGGTGGTATCGCATTTGGCATCTCGGTTAAGTCGATCCGTTCCTCGTCAGACGTGGTTTCCATGATGAATGAGGGCATTCGGTCCTTGGCCCCGTATATGGTCTTTGCCTTCTTTGCCGCCCACTTTATCGCCATGTTCAGTTGGTCGAACCTAGGGCCAATCGCCGCGATCAATGGGGCGGCGGCTTTGAAAGAACTCAGCCTGCCCGCGCCGTTCCTGCTGGTCTGCGTTCAAGCCTTTTCATCTTTCTTAGACCTTTTCATTGGTTCGGCTTCGGCTAAATGGAGTGCGATGGCACCCGTCGTCGTACCGATGTTCATGCTGCTTGGTATTTCGCCTGAAATGACGACGGCGGCTTATCGCATGGGCGACAGCTACACCAATATTGCGACGCCCTTGATGTCCTATTTCCCACTCGTCCTCGCCTTCTGTCGCCGTTGGGACAAGAATGTTGGCGTCGGCACGTTGTTGTCCATGATGCTACCGTTTGCTTTGGCCTTCATGGTCGCAGGTATGGCGATGACAGCGGCTTGGGTCTATTTCGACTGGCCGTTGGGCCCTGGGGCTTCGGTTCACTATAGCTTGCCGGGGGCCAAATAGGCCCCCGATCAGGCGCGCTGGAACGGATAGAAGTCTGACCCAAGTCGCATGATCTGGGTCAGCTCGTCTAAGGCCGTCCGCCCTTCGTTCAGCAGGCTGGGATCGGCTAACTCATCGGGTCCCAAGGTCTCACGATAATGGCGGTTCACCCAAGCGACTAAGTCCGCATAAAGTGCCGCATCGAGCAGCGCACGTGCACTGACCTCCTGTAGCTTGGCGTCATCCAGCACCACCCGCAACCGCAAACAAGCTGGCCCGCCGCCATTGCGCATGGACTGACGGACATCGACGAATTGTACCCGACCAATCGGTCCATTGCTGGCCACCAGCTTTTCCAGATAAGCATTGGTCGCCGCATTCTCCCGGCACTCTTCCGGCGCGATCAGGACCAAACGGTCTTCGCCAGGCATGGACAACAACTGGGTGTTGAACAGATAGGATTTGATTGCATCTGCCAAAGGCACTTCCGCCTCCGGCACTTCGACGATAGCGACTTCCATCAAGCCATCACAGGCGCGCTTGATCGCCTCATAGGCCCCTAGCCGATCTTCAAAAGCGTGCTCGTGGCAGAAGAGAACCTGAAGGCTGGCTACGGCCACTACGTCATTGTGGAAGGCGCCAGCCTCAATGGCTTTCCGGCTTTGCTGCAGATGCAGGACACGGGTTGGCGCGAGGCCATGGCGGCGCGCGATGGCTTCACCTGTCTGCAGGGTCTGACGGGCTGGGAAGCGGGTTTCTTGTTGGCCAAAGCCATTGCGGCCCCAGACAAAAATCTCCACCCCCGCGTCGCCGTGGCTGCCACACAGGCGCATGTGATTGGCCGCGCCCTCATCGGCAAACAAGGGCTGATAGGGCAGGGCCTTGTGAACGGCAAAGTGGTTTGTATCGGCAAAGATCGCCCGTAAGCTGCGCTCGGTCTGGCTGGCCTCCAGCGCGCGGTGCGGCATGGTTAGAAGGTTGGCTGGGCTAAAATGCAGCCGGCCGTCGCTGCAATCTGCCGCTGGCGATACGGTAGCGGCATTGGCAGCCCACATTTGCGCGGAAGAAGAGACATTGCGCACGAGCGCAGGGTCTGCCTTCCAAGCTTGGGCTAGAATCTCTGCGTCAGAGCCCGCAAAGCCAATCGCTTTTAGGGTGGGTAGGTGTGGGCGCTCATGCGGTGGCAATAGCCCTTGAACCAAACCTGCATCGGCAAGCCTTTTGGCTTTCGCTAGGCCCTGAAGCGCGCCTTCCTTAGGGCGCGAGACCGCAGTCGCATTGGCTGCTGAGGCCAGATTGCCCGTGCTAAGCCCGCCATAATTGTGGGTTAAACCAACCAAACCATCGAAATTTGCTTCAAATGCCACGACCAACCCCTTTGTTGTCATCGGCACGGGCTATAGACATAGGCTTTGGTGTCAAGCCTGTTGTGCCAGCACTTTGGCCTGTGATGAACGGTCTCCCCGAACCAAAAGCCAGAGGCCGATGACCAAATTGCTGAGCAGTGTCACCGCAAACGCAATTGAGCTTGGGATGTTGGTCTCCGGCCAGCCCAGTGCCATGACGGAGCTTACCAAGATGAACAGAGCACCCAACATTGCGAGGGCGCATAAAAGGCGCGGCAAAGCGCGCACTTGGAACAAGAAGAAGAACCCAATCAGTGTTGCCAAGGCCAATCCGATAGCACCTAGATCAAAGGCGGCATTGGCGCTATCTCGCAACAACCGATGCAGCGCTTCTGCCCCTGACGCGCCCAAAAGATTGGGCTGTGTCTGATTATCCACCAAGGCGAAACGGATCGCCCAAGCAATTGTTGAGGTGAAGGCCTCAAACAACCGCCAGCCCAAAACCAGTCCGGCACCTAAACGGCTGATCGGCGCAATCCAGAGCGCAAAGCTGACCGCAAGACCAACGCTTAAAATACTTGAGACGCCATAGCTAAGCAGGGCTAGACGATAGAGACCTTCACTTTGGGCCATCTTGTTGCCGGTAGCCGCAAAGTCCCCCGATACGACAAAGCTACTGGCGATCTGAAAGCCCGCCATATGGGTGACCGTCACCAGGAAAAGCAAAAGGCCTGTCAGCCGCGCGGGGGTCCAGAATTGAGAGCTTGTGGTCATGGGATGTACCTTTTGGCGGGGATTGAAAAGGGCCACCGACGCGGTGTCGATGGCCCTGATGTTGAGATGGCTTACCGCTGCTTAGAGGGCGCGGCGGCGGCGGATTTCGCTGGCGGCATAGATGAACCCACCTGCAACCACCAAGCCAATCCAGAAACTGGGCTGAGCTAGGCTGTTGGACAATTGCCCCAGGATTTCAGCGACAGGGATTGTAGGGAGCTGATCGCTGCTGCGCTCAACAAGGCCGCTCATGCCGTCGGTCATAGGTTCGCCAATCAGGCGGCCAACGGGTTCCCACAAAGCGTTCAAGACCGTGTCATTGTCATCACCGCCATAGGCAATGGCCATGTAGACGAGGGGCACAACGAACAGGGGAGCGAAAGCTGCAACGAAGGGCATTTTAGGGGCCCAAGCGCTGACCATGGTAACCCAGCCGTAAACTGGCAAAGCCCAACCAATATAGATCAGAAGCCCGACCGCCAAAACCGTCCACAATTTGGTGGCATTGAGGAATACTGTCACCGCGCTGACCCCAGTGATGCCAACATTGCCGATGGTTGCAACAGCGAGACCCGTGATCGCTATATGTAGGACAATCGTGACAGCCAAGGCAAAGAACAGACCGACCCCGACGATGGAGACAAGTTTTGCACTTGTGGTCTGAAGATCGCTGACAGGCATCGACTTCCAGAACAAGATGGTGCGATCCTTGCGCTCGTCATGAAGCGCCCCTGCCAAAACAAATAGGATGGAGATCAGGGCGATTGCCAAGGGCAGCACCGCTGCCGCTGCTGTGCCAACGGGTAGGATGGCTTCAATGCCAGCCTTAGTCTTGGGATCAATGGACTGATCCAATGTTTTGGTCTTGCCATCTGCACTGGTGATGGTGATTTTGCCGTCGGGGCCGCGTTTGACAGTGGCACCGCCATCTTCATCGTCAAGCAAAACTTGGCCTTGGACCCCACGATGCTCTTTTGAGGCCGCAAAATCTTGCGGGTCAAAGCCAAAGCGCGCATTGCCGGTCAAAGTGGCAAACGTCGTAACGGCGAGCAGAATGGCTGCGATCACGAGGGGGGTGATGACCAATGCACCACGATTATCGGCCATATCCCGCCGAATGAGGGTCAAAAACTTGTTCATGAGAACACTCCCGCAGGAAGGGTGAAGCTGACAACAGCTGTTTGAATGTTGAGGCCAGTGGCGGGGTCAAACGACCATTCCACTCCGCCAACGCCTAAGAGAAGCAAGCCGACGAGTGCCAAAACTACGCCCGAAGTTCGGGCCAGTTTCACCACCACATCCCCACTGCTTGGGATGAGTGCGAGCTTTGATGCGCGCGCCTTGGACTCGATGGCTTTGCCCGGAAAGGAACGGCCTTCGGCCGGTGCCTGACGCTGGGCTAAGGTAAAGAGTAAGCCAGTAATCATCATGCCCCCCTATTGTGCCAAAGCGACAAAAAGATCGGCAAGACCAACTCGGCGGGGCTCGCCAAAGGTCTTTAATTGGTCTGGGGCAACACCGTCGAACACGAAAGTGGTGCGGCCCAGAAGCGAGCGGCCATAGAGCGGGCGCAAGGCTTCGGCTTCGGCTTTCTGAGTGTCGAGGACATCGACCGCCAAGAAGCGCTCCGCAATGACATCCATCGATGCGTCCAGCGTTACTGCGCCATCGCGAATGAAGATCGCATGGCTCAAAATGGGCTCGACCTCGTCGACCTGGTGGGTGGTAATGATCACCGTGCGGGTTTCGTCAAAGAAATCCGACAAAATGGCGTCATAAAACCCCCGGCGATTGACGATGTCGAGGCCTAAGGTTGGCTCGTCCAACACCAGAATGCGCGCATCAATCGCCAGAGCAATGGCCAGATGGACTTGCACGATCATGCCTTTGGACAGCGCCTTAATCTTGGAGTCCAATTGAACCGTTGTGGTCTTGAGGCGGGCAATTGCTTTGGCTTGGTCAAACTTAGGATGCAGACCTGCAACCCAATCGAGAAGGTCAGCTACTTTTGCCCAGCGGGGCAGGGTGGCGACGTCGGCAATGAAGCAAACTTGTTCCATCAAGACAGCCCGCTGCATCAGAGGGTTCATCCCCATGACTTGCAGATCGCCTTCATAGTCAGACAGACCGAGGAGGCAGTTAAGCAGCGTGGACTTACCGGCCCCATTCGCCCCGATCACGCCGACAATCCGGCCAGCTGGGATTTCAAGGTTCGTTGGCTTAAGCGCTTGCTTTTTGCCATAGTTTTTTGCCAAGCCCTTGGCCGAAATCAATATTTCCGTCATTGCCCATTCCCCTCAATATCTTTTAGCAATTCCTGTGCGCTCAAGCCCAAACGCTTGATGCGGGTCACCACGACCGGCCATTCTTCTTTTAGGAAAGTGTTGCGTTCGCTGGCGCTCAATCCTTTGCGCGCACCATCGATCACAAACATGCCGAGCCCCCGGCGACGTTCGACCAGACCATCATCGGCCAATTCTTGATAGGCTTTTGAAACGGTCAAAGGATTGACCTGAAGGTCCAAAGCCACTTGCCGAACAGACGGCAAAGGCTCTCCCTCTTTTATGCCACCATCGAGAATGGCAGACAGGACCCGGTCCTTGATCTGCCTCCAGATGGGTTGATCGTCGCGCCAAGCTTGCGTCATAGACAACTCCCAAATACCTAGAACTTGCTGTTCTAGCGTTCTGGTGTGTTGGTATAGTAATACACCATCCGTGTCAAGCGGCTTTTTTAGGGGGTGTGGGGGGCAGAACTCCCCTCGCCCCCTAAGGGGGAGAGGGGCGGGGGTGAGGGGGTCTTTGCGCAAAGGCGCGTTGCTCCATGCAACGAGGGCCTCCGCAACGCGCACGTCAACAAGGTGAGTGTAAGGCCCTCACCCCAACCCCTCTCCCAAAGGGAGAGGGGAGAGCCTACACCTGCCACTTCCCCGCTTGCCGGGCATCGGCGCAGGCTCACCGCACCGGGCGAGCCCTAGCCGCGCTGAAATAGATCGCGTTCATCACCAGCGAGTCGAGACCGTCGGCCATGCCGCGATAGGTCGGGTCAATTGTGAAGGCGACGACATAGCCGCGTCCGCGTGACTGCACGGCCAACGCCGGCTTAAAGGCCAATTGCTTGCGAATATCATCCCAAACAATGCCGCTGGCCTTAACTTGGTCCGGCCCAGCAAAGCGCACGACATTGTCGCCGACATCGGCGGTTAGTGGGCGATAGATGTCAGAGCCAGCGACCATCATGTGCAGGGTTGGCGCGATGCCCGCTGTCAGCCAATGATCCTTTGCGGTCTCGCCGCGCAAAATAGCCCCATCCAGTTCCGTAGGGTCGCGGCTGGTCTCAGCAATGGCCTGCTTGTAGGTGGTCTCATCGGGGAAATTGATACCATCAACGCCAGACGCCCCGGCTTTGGCTTTGGGTTCAGGCAGGCGACCCTTGGCTTCAGCTTCCGATACTGTGGCTTGTTCGCGGCGTAGGCCAATCAGATCCACGTCTGGGTCTGCCAACCAGCCAGTTGCGGTACCCAGAGAGATCAGGACCCCGCCATTGTGCACAAAGGTGCGCAGGTTTCGTGCGCCCGCTTCACCTAAAGCCGCGCCATAGCTGCCCTCACCATCCGGCAAGATCACGACGTCATAGCCACTTAAGGGTTGGCTGGCCAAACGCCGTATCCTAACCGGGGTCACGGGTACACCAAACTTCCGCTCTAGCACATAGCGTGTTGCCCCTGCAGAATTACGGTCTGTTGGACTGTCCCACGCCAAAAGAATGCGCGGATTGCGCAGCTTTATTGCCTTGTCAGAACCCAAGCTTGGGCCATTGGTGACCCAGGAAGAGTCAAAGCCAGTCAAGATCGCCCCGGTCTCGGTCACGAGGTTTGCCAGCTTTTTGGTAAGGTCTCCACCATTCTCGCTGCGCGCCACGACTAAGCTGCCTGCAGGATAGGTCTTGCCTTCCAGTGTGAAGGCTTCCTCCATCGTGCGCAGGACAATGCCCTGTTGCAAGGCCTTCGCCATAAAGCGCGAAGTGGCAGTTGAGCCAGAGGCCACCACGAAGGCGACCTTTGCGTCCGGATTGATCACTTGACCGGGTTGAATCATTGCTGTGCTGGCCTTCTGGCTCGTCACAGCAGGATCCGTCGCGCAGGGAACAACCTCAACATTGTAGAGAAGAGGTAGCGACCAACCGGTGACATCATAAATCTGGTCGCTAAGACCGGCGCGCCGACGGCGTTGTTGTTCAGCCACAAAGCTTGCTTCCATCGCCGTGTCTTGTTCCAACAAGTTACGGATGAGGCGCTTTGCAGGTTGTGCGGCTGATACCACATAAGAGCCCGCCGCATAGGTGCGGCCACAGGCGGTGAAATTGCTGGTGGCTCGGCTCACTTCAATACCCTGTCGGCTGAGCAAAGCGGCCATTTTATCCGTGTTGGACTGATCGGTCTGGGTTGGCAAAATATAGGACTTCACTGCCTCACTTTTGCCTTCGGCAATCGCGGAACGCCGGAAGTCGTAGAAGGAACGGACAAACCGACCACGTTCGCGGGCGGCCACTTCCAAAGTCGACAAAACGGCTACGAATTGGCTTTTGACGGTGTCGCGGAAGGCAAACTGACTGCCATCTGAACGCTTCGCAAGCATACCGCGAGACGAGCCTTGCTCGAACGTCATGGCAATGCTGCCGTGTGCCGTCGGCCAGCCGTCGCCATAGCCTGGATAGAACAAATCATAGCTCTCGCGCGTGAAATAGGGCAGGCCGAACTGATCAAACCAGCGGCCATTGTTTTGACCCAAGAGGTTTTTGAGCGCGAGTTGCTCGGTGGTCACATTGGGATTGATGGGCTGGGCTTCTGGCGGGAAGAAGAAGCTGCGGTCGCTGCCCATTTCATGGCTGTCGACCACCACGACGGGGAAATATTTCAAAACCGCTGCTGTGTGCCCGCGGGTTTCTGGTTGGGTTAAAGCAAACCAGTCACGGTTTAAGTCAAACTGCATGTGGTTGACGCGCCCACCGGGCCAAGGCTGATCGCGCTCTGCCGACATGGAGTCGCCATTGGGTGTCATCCCGGTGCCGTTGAGATTGGTGCTAATGAAGCGATCGCGGCCATCGGGGTTTTGGATGGGGACGATAATGACCAGCGTATTGCGCTTGATCTCGGCCATGCGTGGATCGCCGCGTGCAGCTAACAAGTGATAGGCAAGTTGAAGCGAGGAATCTGCAGGCCCAATTTCGTCACCATGGACCGAATAGGCTAGCCAGACGACAGCAGGATGGCGGGCGATAATGGCTTCGGCCTCTCCCGCTGCCAACTTTCGCGGGTCTGCCAGTTTCTGGGCATCGGCTTGAATGGCGTCGAGATTGGCGATCTTTTCCGGGCTACCGATCGCAGCGTAGATCAAGCGCTTGCCTTGCCACGACCGACCATAGTCGAAAATCTTCATCTGATCGGGGGCATAAGCGGCCAAAGCTTCGAAATAGCGAATGATTTGGGCGTGCGGCGTGATGGCTTCGCCAATTTGATAGCCCAGAATGCTCTTTGGAGATGGGACGGCTGGGTCGTAATTGGCACCGGGCCAATAAAATTCGGGCTCAACAGGCGGGACAATGCCGACCGCCCCTAGCTCTTCATGCGGGATACTTTGACTTTGCGCAAAACCAGCTGCGGGGATCAAAGCGGTTGTGGCAATTAAGGCCAACATCAAGCGAGATTTGAACATAAAGCGCCCCCAATTCCTGAAATCCGTCTTCGGGTTTAGGTCTAGTGCGCGCTGAACGAGGGTTCAAGTTGTCAGGCTGGGTTTAGGCTTTCTCTGAATGAGAGCCGTCTTCAGCTATCTCGTTCAATTGTGTTGCCCGCATTAGGGCGCTGGCGAGCGCTTCTGCACTGATCGGCTTGGCTACAAAATCGGTCATGCCCGACGCCATACACATGGCACGATCTTCATTTCGAGCATTAGCGGTCAACGCGACGATGGGGGTGTGACGATTGATGCCGTGGCCCTCCCGCACGCGTCGGGTGGCGGTCATGCCATCCATGATAGGCATTTGCACATCCATCAAGACGACATCAAAGGCTTGCAGCTCCATCGCCTCAAGCGCTTCAACGCCATTAGTTGCCCATATGGTGTTGACGGGCCAAAGGTCTAGCATAGCGGCAAGGATCTGGCGGTTGAGTGCGTTATCATCTACCGCCAAGACCTGCAGAGGCCGATTAATCTCGGTTTCTGAAGTTGCCTCATAAGCCGCAGATTCCTGTTCAAGCGTTGCTTCGAACCGTCCCTCGAACAAGAAGGTCGAGCCCCTGCCAGGCGCAGACGATACAGTCAGGTCGCCTTGCATCTGTTGCGCTAAGGACTTCGCAATCGCGAGGCCAAGGCCGGTGCCGCCAAAGCGCCGCGTGATCGTACTATCGGCCTGAATGAAGGCTTTAAAGATTGAATCCTGACGGTCTAATGGGATGCCAACGCCAGAATCTTCAACCTCGATGCTTAGCTTGCAATCCCGCCCAGTGGTCACGCTGTTGATTCGAATGGTCACGCCGCCGGAAACCGTAAACTTCACCGCGTTTGACACCAGATTAAACACAATCTGACGCAAACGCGTTGGGTCGCCAATCACCATGTCCCAATCAAGACGGGTGGTATCAATCTTCAAATAGAGACCTTTAGATGCCGCATGCGGGCCCCACAGCGTCTCTAGCTCAAGTGCCAATTGCTTCAGACTAGTCGGGTGCTTTTCGATTTCCAGCTGACCCGCTTCAATCTTGGCATAGTCCAACACGTCATTGACCATCGCCATCATCAGGCGACCAGCTTCATTGAACATGCGCACATAATTAGCTTGCGTATTGTCCAGTGTCGTGCGCGCCATCAGTTCCGCAGAACCCAGCAAGGCATTGAGCGGCGTCCGCAATTCATGGCTCATCATCGCCAAGAAGCTCGATTTAGCCTCATTGGCGTGCTCTGCCGTTTGCTTGGCTATTTCAAGGGCTTCTTCGCGGGCTCGACGTTCTGTTTCATCGCGCAGAGCAATGATGCGGAAGGCCATGCCGTCAACCATACCGACGCTGAAGGTTGCCGAAATGGGTACCTCGTGGCCGGCGCAATGACGGCCGTTGAAATTGCTTACTTGACCCTGATTGAGGTGGGTTGGATCAATGAATCGATCAATCTTGGTGCCGGCGATGGTGCGCGGACTTTCCACACCAAAGGCTTGCGCGGCCGCCTGGTTCATCAGAAGAATCTGATTGTCGGCATCCAACGTGATTAAGGCGTCGCGCGATTCCAGAATATAACGCGTCAGGGTCTGGCGGGCTTCCAACGCGATTTGGGCGTTCAACTCCGCCATTTCCTCAGACATCAAGGTAATGGAGCGTTCCAAGCGGTGGCGCGCGCGTGCATCATCATCATAGGCTGACGAGATCAAGGCGTAAAAGCGCTCTTGATCCAATTGGCCCTGTTGATCGGTGCATTGCTCGATCTGACGCGCCAGCAAACTGTGCATCAGGCCGCCTCAAACACCGTGACGGTCATGGTTTGATTGTGCAGGTTACAGGTGCCTTGGAAGCCGTTGGGCGAAATCTCGCCGTAGGAATAGAAGCCAGCATGCGCGATACCGCCGAGGGCATCGACAACGGCGCGAACCTCTTCGGTGGCCCGCTGGCCCAGAAGCAGGCGCCGGCCGATGCAGGACACCAGCATAGCAAAGCCGTGATTGTCGCCACCTGAGGCCGCAAGACCGGCCTTGCCAGCACCCTCAATCAGGCCGTTGGTTTCGCCAACCATCAATTGGGCCGTCCAGCCTTCCGGCATATCGCCGGCAAAGGTCATGGCCCCAGTAACCTCGTCAATGCCCAGAATCGTCCGCACCACAGTGTCGGCCGGGTTGGCGGGATTGCTGACTTGTAGCGGGTAGAACAATGCAGAGCCTGGCAGCTTTTCCGCCTCATCGCCAAGGTAGCGCTTGTAAAGCTCAAGAGCAGATTTGTTATCGAGTTGATACAGGGTGTTGCCTTCGGACTTGGTGATCTTCCGCCTTGGGCCGAAGACTTCCCAGCCGCCGAACGAGCCTGTGCGCAGACGCAATCCTGTTCCAAAGAAGGCCACGGCCACCACTTTTCCCGGGCTCAACGGGCCAGAACATCCAACCAAGGTTTCGCCGAACCGGTCGCCATCGCCCGCTAGACCGCCATTGATGGAGGCATGAGTGCCCAAAACGCTGCGGAAGCCTTCCACGAGAGCGGAGCCATTTACGCGTGCACCGTCGGACACGATAAACACGCCTGCCAATTCGTCGCCGTCAAACTGGTTTGCCAGTGCTTCCCCGATGCCAAAGCTTTCGCCTGCGGTGTCAATATCGGCCTCGACTACTTGGACGCTGACATTGTTAAAACCAAGCAGGGCAGCAAAGCCATCGCCAACATAGGCCTGACCATTGGCAATCTCGCCGCCGGTCGTACATCCAATGACCTTGGCGTTTGGCAGCAGGGCCTTTAGCTTTTCAAAAGCATCGGTGGAGCGGGCCACTTCCGGATCTAGGAAGGTGAAAACCACTTCGTAGGAATCTGGTGAAAAGTCCGCCGGGATTTCCCAGCAGCCTTGTTGAAAATGCAAAACACAATGGCGCATTTGGAGCCCCCTACACACTGAGAGCCCAATATAACACGAAAGTGATTTAAATTTCGTTGCGCGTGGCCCCTAATTGTAAAGAGACCACGCAACAACCTAATAAGCGTTGAGCTTGGCCCAACGGTCTCGATGGAAACCACTTGATCCGTAGGCGGTTTCTAAGACCCGGGCACGTTTCAAGTAAAAGCCACTGTCATGAGCATCAGTCATGCCGATGCCACCGTGCATTTGGATGGTCTCATTGGTGACCAGTTGCAAGGTATCGCCAGCTCGCGCTTTGGCGAGGCTGACAGCTTCACCAACACCTTTGCCACGCTCAATCGCGTCAATGGCGGCCACCACGCAGGAGCGCGTCAACTCGATCTCCACCAACATGGCCGCTGCGCGATGCTGCAACGCTTGGAAGGACCCGATCAATTGACCAAATTGGGTGCGCGTTTTCAGGTAGTCGTGCGTCATGTCGAACGTGGCACTAATGAGGCCCATCATTTCGCAGCACAGCCCAATTCGGCCGTGATCAAGAATGAGGTCCAAAGTGTCCTCATCGAGGGCTTTGCCACCTAGATAGGCGTCATCTCCGACGGCCACCGCGTCGAACGTCACATCCGCTAAATCGCGCGCATCAACGCCAGACAGCCCATGACGTGATACCCCTGCCGCATCTCCTGCTACCAAGAATGCCCCAAGGCCGGTGTCGGTTTTGGCGATGACAATTAAGATTTGTGCATGCGCACCATCTGGGACAAAGCGCTTCTTGCCGGACAGGCTCCAGCCGTTGGCAGTTTTGGTTGCTTTGGTGTCAATCTTATGCGGGGCATGGTGTGCCCCTTCATCGAGAGCCAAGGCAAAGCTGACGCTGCCGTCTGCGATTTTTGGCAGATGCTTGTCTTGCTGCGCGGCAGTGCCTTGCAGTTTCAACACAGATGCCCCCATCAGGCCCGTTTGGAACAAGGGCGAGACGCCCAAGGTGCGCGCTTGGGCTTCCAAAACGAGGCCCATGGCCCGCAGGCCCATGTCTGAGCCGCCATGCGTCTCGCCAATCAAGGCACCGGCAAAGCCCATGGCCCCAATCTCACCCCACAGGGAAGGATCAAGGGTTTCTTTGGCGTCGCGCAATTTGCGGAAGCTGGCGACGGGTGCATTGTCGGCGAAAAATCCGTCGGCGGCGTCCTTCAGGAGGGTTTGGTCTTCGTTAAGTGAAAATGCCATCGGGCCCTCCTATTGATGGTCGCGCAAGCCAAGCACGCGCTTAGCTACGATGTTCAAATTGACTTCTGAAGTGCCGCCTTCGATCGAATTGGCTTTAGCCCGCAACCAATCGCGTGTGACCTTCAGCGCTTCTGGTCGATAGCCTTCGCCTTCCCAGCCAAGACCTTCCATGCCCAAGGCTTCCACCAAAAGCTCCGTTTTGTCTTGATTGAGCTTGGCAGCCGCGATCTTCAGGACAGATGCATAGTGCGAGACTTCCGCCCCAGCTTTTGCTTCTTCTTGACCGCGGCGCATGGTCAAGTGGAAAGCCCGCTCATACATACGTTGCTTGGTGATACGCGAACGCAGGTCGCTATTGGCCAGCTTTCCATTCTCAAGACCAATCGATTCCTTGGCGGCATCGACGAGATCAAGGCCTGCCCCGCTGCCAAAGCCCGAAGCCGAAATATTGGTGCGCTCAAACTGCAAGATGCGCTTGGCAACGTCCCAACCCTTGTTCTTTGGGCCTAACATTTGCGATGCCGGCACGCGTACATTGGTTAGGAAGGTCTCGCAGAAGGGCGATGCACCGGAAATCAACTTGATCGGACGCGCTTCTACACCGGGGGTCTTCATGTCGAACAATAGGACAGAGATACCTTCATGCTTGGGGGCATTTGGTTCGGTTCGCACCAAGCACAGCATCCAATCGGCGTGGTTTGCATATGACGTCCAAACTTTTTGCCCATCGACAACATAATGATCGCCATCAAGAACGGCGCGCGTCTGCAGGCCCGCCAAGTCCGAACCAGCACCTGGCTCTGAATAACCTTGGCACCACCACGTCCGGCCATGCACCATGTCTGGCAAATAGGTTTGCTTTTGCTCTTCCGTGCCAAACTCCAAGATCACAGGGCCAAACATCCAAATGCCAAAGGAGAGCAGCGCAGGGCGGGCTTTAATGCGGCGCAATTCATCTTGCAGCACACGGTCCTCTTCGCCGGTCAGTCCACCGCCGCCATAGGCTTTTGGCCACTTTGGCGCGGTCCAGCCTTTTGAAGCCATGGCTTCGAGCCAAGCTTTCGAATCTGGGTTTTTGAAGCTTGCATTGCGACCGCCCCAGACGGTCTCGCTCTCCGGCATGGGGGTGCGCATAGAGGCGGGGCAATTGGCTTCAAGCCACGCCCGCGTTTCTTGTCGAAAAGTCTCAATGTCGGTCATGATGCCTCCGCTCACCTTGATGTGCCGCCTCTCTTGGGCGTTGCATTTTAATTAGAACGGGCCGAGGGCGCTGGCTAGCCCCCAAAGCTGGACTGATAGTGATCCTAGTTTTCAGCGCATTGGGGCGGACGCATTGCCCGTCTGAATACCTGCCAGATTGACGGCATGGACCAGCATAAACAGCGCAACCACAGCACAAATGATCGATAGGGTTGTCCAAGGGATCATGCGAACCTTGCCGAATTCAGCAGGCCTCGAGGCTCGCCAAGAGGAAAAACCAAACCCACAAAGACCGATCGCGAGAGCGATTAAAGTTGCTGGCCAATCCAAGTCTGTGGCTCACTCATTGCGTGTTGACCCTCGGCAGTGGCGAACCTACGCGGCCGTGCCTCTGCACCATGCTTGGTTTTGTCCCAGATCGATGGGGAAAGATAGATGCGCCAAATCGCGCGAAACAGTGCCGGCACCTGGCAGGCTTGATAGAGCGGCAAGGCAAAGCAGGCGATCCAAAGGCTGTTTCGTCCATCACGCAGGACAGCTGCCATCCCAACAACCGCTTGGCTTAGGGCCATTGAGAGTACCCAGAGCAATACTTGGTCGGACTGTCCGGCAAGCGTCTGGTCAATCGCCAGTAGCGCCGATACAAATAGGATTGCCGCGTTCAACGGGCCTGTTGTCAGGCCCAGAAGAAAGGCGAGCAGGCCAAAGCCACCAAGCTGTATGGTCAGTCGTCCCGGTGTGCGCAAATGGACACTAACTGTCTGAATATGTCCCTGAATCCAACGACCTCGCTGGCGGACCCAGCCCGCAAAAGTGGGGGCACCCTCTTCATAAGTGGGGCTTCGGATCAGGTTAGCGGTTAGGCCTAGACGGGCAAATCGTGCGCCCAGATCTGCGTCTTCGGTGACATTAAAAGGGTCCCACCCACCGACAGCTCGTAAATGGGTGATATCAAAATGATTGGAGGTTCCACCAAGTGGCAAAAAGTGAGAAAGGCGCACCAAGCCTGGCAAGATCAGGCGGAACCAGATCGCATAGTCGAGTGCAAATTGACGACTGATCCAGCTTTCCCGCTCATTCCAAATCACCAGCGGGGCTTGAACGACAGCAAGATTGGCCGGCCCATTTCGAAAGGCCCTCCAAGCCTCGCGTAATTGCCCCGAAGCGGGGAGGTCCTCCGCATCATAGACCGTCAGATAGCGCCCTCGACAAAAGGGCAGGGCCGTTTGCAGGGCCTTCGGCTTGGTGCGCGGCCCGCCGGTCGGAATGGCAATGATCCGAAAGCGATAGCTATGCCGTCGTAAATTAAGGGCTGCCAATGTCTCACTGTCATCGGCCTCACAAGCAAAGACAAGGTCTATTTTCTCTTTGGGCCAATCCAGTTTGTCTAACGCGTTCAACAACGACCCGACCGAGCCCGCCTCTTGATACAGCGCAACCAAGATCGTCCAGACGGGTTCTGCTCCGTTTATGTTCATTTGCGGGCAAGCCGAAACGCGCGGCTCAGGCAGACAACACGTCCAAAGTCGGAAGACGTTTAGGCACAACGCCAATGTCATTACCGCCCAAGCTAGGGCCGTTGTATCCACCAACAGAAATAGGGCAGCAACCGACCAACAGCAGGTTACCAAGATCAGGGTGGCAAATATCCGCCCTGCTGGCTTAGCGGCCGAAAACCTTGGGTCTAAATGGGCCAGGCGACACAGGGCCTTGGCCATCGCCACTGCGACTGCCCTCCTAGCCGGATCTTGGGTTTGGGGGCGGAGTTCCTCGCCCTCCCTATGTAATGCTTTAGGGCTTTCCTTCATGGTCTTTCGCTTTCCTCTGGCGAAAGACGCACCTCCTTCTTCAACGATCGCCCATGCCCTATGAGTTCAAAACCACCTGAAATTGTCTAGCTATCTATAGTTGAACATGCCAAGCCATTGAGTTTAACCTGCGCGCGGGTGGATCAAGCGGTTGCGTGTGTCGGCGTGGCTGGCTAGAAGCGCCTAACGAAATTTTGTGCTGCACAGGGGACATTTTATCCATGAACGTTCATGAACATCAGGCCAAAGAAGTCCTCGCAAACTATGGTCTTCCCGTTCCTCCAGGCATTGCTGCTTTCTCGGTAGAGGAAGCCAAAGCCGCGGCTCAGAAATTGGGCGGGTCCATGTGGGTGGTAAAGTCGCAAATCCACGCGGGTGGCCGCGGCAAGGGCAAGTTCAAGGAACTTCCCCCCGAAGCAAAAGGCGGCGTGCGTCTAGCCTTTAACCTCGATGAAGTCGCTTCCCACGCAAAAGACATGCTGGGCAATACGCTGGTGACCGTGCAAACCGGGGCGGCAGGCAAGCAGGTTCAGCGCCTGTATATCGCTGGCGGCGCAGACATTGCGCGCGAGCTTTATCTCTCGGTTCTGGTGGACCGTGGCACGGGTCGGGTTGCTTTTGTTGCTTCTGAAGCGGGCGGCATGGACATTGAGACCGTGGCGCATGACACGCCAGAGAAAATCTCCACAATCGTTATCGACCCTGCTGTCGGCGTCACCCCTGCTGACAGTGCAAAGGTGGCCAAGGCCCTGAACTTGGAAGCTGGCCAAGCTGATGCGTGCCATGACCTGTCCGTGAAGCTCTATACCGCCTTCACCAAGGGCGACATGGAAATGTGCGAAATCAATCCGCTGATCGTCGAAGAAGGCACCGGCAAGCTCGTTTGCTTGGATGCGAAGATGAGCTTTGATTCCAACGCAGAATTCCGTCACCCCGAATGGGCCGCCATGCGCGACCTTTCGGAGGAAGATGACAAGGAAATCGAAGCGTCCAAATATGACCTCGCTTATATCGCGCTCGACGGCACGATTGGCTGCATGGTCAATGGCGCAGGTCTTGCCATGGCCACCATGGACATCATCAAGCTTTATGGCGAAGAGCCAGCTAACTTCCTCGACGTGGGTGGCGGTGCGACGCGCGAAAAGGTAACAGCTGCGTTCAAAATCATCACCGCAGACCCTGCCGTAAAAGGCATTTTGGTCAATATCTTCGGCGGCATCATGCGCTGTGACGTGATCGCTGAAGGCGTTGTGGCAGCCATCACCGACGTTGGCTTGAAAGTGCCGTTGGTCGTGCGTCTGGAAGGCACCAATGTCGAATTGGGCAAGCAAATCCTGCGCGACAGTGGTCTCGCCGTCGTGCCAGCCGATGATCTGGCCGATGCAGCGCAAAAGATTGTCGCGGCGGTTCGCAAGGCGGCTTAATCTAACGCCATTTTGAACTAAGAGAAGTTGAGGGCCCCATCGTTGATGCGGGCCCTTTCTCTTGCAGCCCACCCCAACTGGCACTTTTGTAAGGCTCAGGTTAAAGGGTCGCTATGTCCACACCGAATCCATCCGTGCCCCGCTTAGAACCGCTCGACATTTCTGTTGTGGTGCCTGTCCATAACGAGAGTGGGGCTGTGGCAGGTCTGGTGCAAGAAATCGCGGCGGCCCTAGATGGTTGGGCCTATGAGATGATTTTCGTCGATGATGCGTCCAAGGACGACACCCATGCGAAGCTTGTCGCGCTAAAAGCCACCTATCCCGCGCTCCGTGTGCTGGCAAACCGCAAGAACGCGGGCCAAAGCCGGGCCATTATGAATGGTGTCTTGGCTGCGAGAGCACCGGTGATCGGCACACTGGATGGCGACGGCCAGAATGATCCAGCAGACCTGCCAGCCCTTTTGCAACAACTCAATCGCCCGGATGCACCTCAGGGCTTGGGCTTTGTTGGCGGTCGTCGGGTGAAGCGGCAAGATAGCCAAGCTAAGAAATTAGCGTCTCGTTTGGCCAACAATGTGCGCCAAGCTTTGTTGCGTGATGGGGCGGATGATTCTGGCTGCGGCATCAAAGTGGTCCGGCGCGATTTGTTCTTGCGATTACCCTATTTCGATCACATGCATCGCTACATGCCAGCCTTGGTGCAGCGTGAAGGGGCCTTGGCAGAGTTTGCAGTCGTCAATCATCGTCACCGCTCAACCGGTGCGTCCAAATACACCAATCTTGGGCGATTGCTGGCCGCTTTGACGGATTTGGGAGGCGTCATTTGGCTCAGGACCCGCCGTCGTGACTTCGGCCATGTGGACGAAACGTAAGTGTCGGTTCACTCTGCACCCAAGGGCATAAAAAGATTGGGTGATTCGAAGCCATGCTGGTGTTGAGACGTATCTTTGAGATGGTGCCGATCTTGACGATCCCAGTCTTGATCTATGCCCTGTTTGGCGGGGTTACGGCCTCGACGCGCGGGCCCGACGTCTTCACCCAATCGATCGAAGATGGCGTCTTTGTGCTGACCCTGCCTTCTGGTGCGCCGTGGGCGCTGTCAGGCGGCGATCTTTTGTTGATGATGGGGTTGATCATCCTATTTTTTGAATTGACGCGGGGTGTGGGTGTTAGCCGTTTTGCCATTATTCACCATACTCTGGCGGTCTTATTGGCCTTATCGTGTGCCGGGGCATTCTTGTTGTTTGAAGCCTTCGCGACCTCAACCTTCTTCCTTCTGACTCTCATGTGTTGGCTCGACATGATTGGAGGCGTGATTTTCAACATTGCCAGCGCACCGTCCGGCGGTTCGCGCGATTCCAATTATGATTGATAGGGAGATGAGATAGCTTGGCCCTATTTTTTGATGCAGGCTGGTTCAGTAAGCGTTTGGCCGCACTTAACCTCCAGAGGGAAGATATGGCCCGCGCAACGGGGTGGACGCCAGAAGAGCTCGCTTGGGTGTTTAAGGATCAGAAGGAAGTCACTGCGCGCGAAGTTGAAGTCTTGAGCGCCCTCTTACATGCCTCGCCGGGCGAAATTGCTAATCGCTGCGGCATCTCAACACCAGTTACCGAACAGCCTTTGAGCGCTGCGGCACAGATCGAGCATTTACAAAAGCGTGTTGTCGCTTTGGAGGCCCATGTCGCGGCCTTGGAGGCAGCTCTTAGAAGCCGCTAGACAACTAATCGGACGCGCCATGTCCGACCAATACGGGCCTGATAGGCCTTTGCGCCGCGCAAGGCCGCGAACGGATCTTCGCCTGTTAGCCCTGCTTCCATAAGAACATGGATGGAAAAACCAGCTGCCGCGCTATTGGCATCATAGCGTCCCCGCTCGAAGCTATGTTTGTCGTGATGCGCGCGGTTCGTATAGTCCTGACTTGACCCCCTTAGGTCCTCTGGGATCGGCTCAATCGCAGGCACAGCTGTGACTTTGTGCCGATATGGCACAGAAGCGAAAGCTGCATAGGGCGAGAGGGCATTCATCGCCTGCACGTCGCAGGTCATGTGCCATGCTGCGGAACCGCAAAAAACTTAGTGCGAGCGGGTTAGGTTTTTGGCTGCGATCGCATGGACTTTGGCGCTCGGCCCTGAACCACTGGGCATTAGCGCGTGAATGGGCCCTTGGAACAGCCCGTCAAAAGCGGGGTCAAATAGGTTCAGACCACCGGTAAAGGCACCAAAGGCGGGCATGATTAGGCTGCGCCCATCGGTCACAAAGCAGCGCCGTCTGATGCTGCCGCCGCGCTTACCCGTCACCCGCGCGCAGGGGTGCAGGTGGCCCGCAACTTCGCCTGACACTTGGCCGGTTGGTTCATGACGAAACCACAGGCCGTCATGCTGGATTTCTGCAGCACGCTTTCCTTCCAGCCAAGCTGGCGGCTCCGGGTCATGATTACCCTCGATCCAAATGGTTTCGGCCTGGCCAACCAAGCTTTCAAGCTTGGCCCGATCCTCGTGGGCCAGCCGACTACCTGCGCCGCGATCGTGAAAACTATCACCCAAGGCAATCAAGACTTTAGGTGCAAGCGCCACAACTAGAGCCTCGAGGCGGCGCAAGGTTTCCGCCGTATCAAAAGGCGGCAGCATCACGCCTTTGACGGCAAAGGCAGAACCTTTTTCGAAATGCAGATCGGAGACAATCAGCGTCTGTGTCCTAGGCAAGAACAAAGCCGCTTCTGCCAAGGCGACGACTGGGGTGTCATGAAGTTGAAAAGCATGGCCCTGCATCATCAGCCTCTATTTGGCCGGTTCGCTAGCACCTGCTTTGGCGGCCTTCTCGGCCTGCTTTTTCAACTCATCGCGCTCGGTGTCTAACAGGCGCTGGGCGGGATGGCTTTCTGATTGCCGCCAGACTTTCGGCAATTGGCAAACCCGCACAGACTTTTCAAACACGCTACCCAGCACCATGGTAGAGCCCGAGCGGATGGCAACAGACGCGCCAGAGAAACCGTCGGTACCATCTTTCAGATAGACCTGATCAATCTTGCCACCTTTGCCAGTGGGCGAAGGCTCGAGGATCAAAATCTGGCTGGGTGAAGGCTTTGCCGGATTGCCCGCATGCTGAATGAAGCTGAGCATTTTAGGATGGGCCGCCATCCAGACAATGCCATCTGGATCGACGTCGAGATTATCGATGCCAGTGCCGAGCAAAGCTGCGTCTCGCCGCTTGATCGCCCCTGTCGCTGGATCGCGGTCATAGAGGTAGATGCTACGGCTGATTGTGGCGCTGGCATAAAGTGTCTTGCCGTCGTTTGAGATGGCCAGCGAATTGGCAAAACCAAGCCCGCTGTCGAGCTTACTGCCCTTCGCGCCATCAAAATACCAAATTGCGCCCGTGCGATCATTACCGGAAATAAAGCTCAAACTTTCCGACAAGGAGCCCCGCTCGAGGTCACTTTCGCTGGTCGCGTAGAAGCTATTTGTACCCGTAGCCACGATGTCATTGATGCGGGTCAGGCCCGGAACAGCAACCGTTCGACGTAATTTCAAGCTGCCGTCGGCCTGTGCGTCGAAAACCTCGACCGTGGTTCCGGTATAGTCAGCAGCGCCCTTTGGGTGGTTCACCACCATCAGAGTCACTTTGCCGTCAGGGCCTCGGAACAAAGACGTTCCATGGGGATGGAATGCCGTTGGCTGGCCGCCGGTTAGATCTTTCAAAGCGGGAGGGGTAGTCAAGCTCTCGACGGGTAAGCTGTAAATCGCGCCCCGAACAGGCTTGCCCATTGCAGCGGCACGGCGGTCGTCTGACGCCACAAAGATGCGTCCTGTCGTACGATCAATGGCCATGTCTTCGGCACCGGGCATGCCGGCAATATCGGTACAAGTACCGTCAAAGACAGGCACTAGCGTCGTAAATTCGCCCGCGCGCGATGCCGTTCGAAACCAGGTGAACGACAGGATTCCGACGATGGCGACACCAGTGAGTAGGATAATCTGAGAGGGTTTCATCAACCTGACTTTCACGCCTGAGTTTGGGTTTCAAATTGCAGCTTTGCGAGATGGGCATAGAGGCCGCCCTTGGCCACCAAGTCGCTGTGGGTGCCCTGCTCGGCGACTTGGCCGTCATCCAGTACGATAATCCAGTCTGCACGTTGGACTGTCGCCAGACGGTGGGCGATTACAAGGGTCGTCCGGTTTGCCATGGCGACATCGAAGGCCTTCTGGACTAAGCGCTCATTCTCAGCATCCAGTGCGCTGGTGGCTTCATCGAGGAGTAGGACTGGCGCATCGCGAACCAGTGCCCGAGCAATTGCCAAACGTTGCCGCTCGCCACCCGAAAGCGCGCGACCCCTGTCGCCAATGGCTTTGTCATAGCCACCAAGGCGGGCCAGAATAAAGGGCTCCGCTTCCGCCCGTTGCGCGGCCTCTTGCGCCATGTCGGATGTGGCACCCTCATTGCCGAACAAAATATTGTCCATCGCTGTTCCGGTAAACAGGTCCGGGTTTTGCGACACATAGGCAAAGCGGTGCCGCCAAGCCACTGGGTCTGTGTCGCGCGCATCAATGCCGTCGACCTCAATCGCCCCTGCTGCCGGGTCGTAATAGCGCAAGAGAAGCTTAAACAAGGTCGATTTGCCGGCCCCTGAGGGGCCTACAATTGCAACCGTCTGGCCGGGTTTCACCTCAAAGCTCACGCCTTTAAGCGCGCTACGCTCTCCGTCACTTGGATAAGCGAAGGCGACATTTTTGAAGGAAACAAGGCCAGGTGCCTCAAGGGGGAACGAGATCGGGGCAGAAGGGGCGGCGATCTCAGGCACTTCATCGAGAATTTCCGACAAGCGTTGCGTGGCCCCAGCCGCCTTTTGCACATCGCCCCAAACTTCTGCCAAGGCCCCTACGCCAGAGCCTGTCAGTACTGAGAGGATGACAAACTGCGTCAAAGCACCCGGCGTCATAGACCCTGCCAAGACCGAACGGGTGCCCTCCCATAGAACAAAAGAGATGCCACAAAACACGATGGCGATTGCCACTGCCGTCATCATGCTGCGGGCAGCAATCCGCCGACGCGCTGCAGCAAAGCTGATCTCAATTGCTTGGCGAAAGCGGGACCGCGCGTAATCTTCGCGGCCAAAGGCTTGCACGGTTTCTACAGCATCCAGGCTCTCTGACGCTTCTGCTGCTGCTTCCGCAACCCGGTCTTGCGCCGAGGTGGAGAGGGCGCGGACTCGTCGGCCAATGGTGAACAAAGGGACCAAAACCAAGGGGATGATCAGCAAGACCATGAAGGTGAGCTTCAGGCTGGTCACGACCATCATGGATAAGCCACCCGCTAGCATCACCAAATTTCGGATGGCAATCGAGGCCGATGAGCCGACCAATGACTCAATGAGAGTGGCGTCGACGGTCAGGCGCGAGAGTGCTTCACCAATGCGGACGCGCGCAAAATATGAAGGCGAAAGCCCGATCAAGCGGTCATAGACGTCGGCACGCAGGTCTGCGACGACCCGCTCGCCCAGCTTCGTCACAAAATAAAAGCGCGAGGCTGAAAACACGGCCATGCATAAAGCTACACCCACCAACAACAAAAACCATTGATTGACGGCTTCTGGGGTTGCGGTGGCAAAGCCACGGTCAACCAACGCGCGTGCGGCGACCGGCAGAGCCAAAGTCGCGGCCGCTGCCAGAAGAAGGAAAATAGCTGCCGCTGCCACATCTTTTGGCCGACGTTGGATGTAAGGAATCAAGCGCGTTAGCGGGCGCAGATCAGAGCTGCGGCCTCGCTTAGCGGCGGCATCGGCGGTTAATTCGGCTTGGACGGCTCCGCGACTGGGACGATCCTCAACGACGCGGCTGGCAGGGGTATCGGTCATGCGCAGGGAGTTAGCACGCGCGAGCCCGACGTGAAATATTGTCAGCAGTTAAATTGATGGCTTGGTCTCTGCGCACGACCTGCGCGCAACACTAGACTCTCAAGCGATTTTCCTCTAACCGCGCCGCTCTATTTGGTTCAAAGCCGCTCTCAACATCGCGCGCCCTTTTGGGGCCTGCGCGCAGGACACGAAGATGAAAGCCGACACACATCCTAATTATGATTTCATCACCATCGTGATGACCAATGGGACCACCTATCAGACCCGTTCGACCATGGGTGGCGAGGGCAAGTCCCTGTCGCTGGATATTGACCCGACCGTGCATCCTGCATGGACCGGTTCGACCAACACGCTTCTTGATCGCGGTGGCCGTGTCGCCCGCTTCAAGGACAAGTTCGCGGGTTTCATCAAGAAATAAGGTATTTCTCCGGTTGATTTAACCGGATAGTTACTTGAATGCTTTAAAAGCGCTCGATATGTTCCGAGCGCTTTTTTCGTTTGTATCTCGTTCCATTGCGCGCCGTCTTGTGCTGGCGTTTTTTCTCTTTGCTGTACCTGTCTGTTTTCTATCGTGGCAGCTGATCCATAAGCAAAATCAAGAGATTGCTTTCTCCGAAGCGGAGTTAAACGGCGCGCTCTATATTGAGCCGTTGTTGGTTTTGCACGCCACTATGGCCACTGCAGCATCCGCTTTGGCTGACAAAAAACCCGTTCCTCAGGTCTTGCAGCCAGCGCTTGACAAGGTGCTTGAGGCACGAGCGAACGCCCCACGTAGTTTGTATTTTCAGGAAGATTTCGCAGCGCTTAAGGCCGCCGTTGGTGAATTGCAGGCTATGAAGTCCTATGAGCCCGCGCGCGTCCGCACTATTTTATCGACAAGCCAGAAGCATTTTACCCGCGTTGTCGAAGACTCCAACCTTGTTCTTGATCCCGAGCTCGCAACTTTTTATCTCATGCAGGCCGTCGCGATATATGCGACGCCGCTGATTGAGCAGATTGGCTATTTTGGTTCGGCTAAGACATATATCAATGAGCCAGGCATTACCCCACAAAATACGTTCTGGCGCTTGGCTGCGAAGCACCAAGGCAATCTCAATGCCAAGACTTATGCTTTTGAAACTTCAATTGATGATGCTATTCGCTCTTCTGACAAAGCACTGACGCGCGAGCTTGGGCTGGCTGACCTTAAGCTTGATATGTCGCAAAAGATCGCAAACCTGATTGAGGATCCAGATCCTAAGGCCGCGCAGACAAACGCACAACTTGCGCGGAATGCTGTTGTACGTACTGCCTTGGCTGCCAATCAAGAACTGATCCTAGGCCTAAATGTCCGTATCGATCGGCTTGAGGCCCAACAAAATCAAGTATTAGTGGCGGCGATAGGGTTGTTTCTGGTCGCACTATTGGGTGTGTTGCTGGTTGTCCGCGACGGCGTGGTCCAACCCTTGGGTCACTTAACCAAAGCCATGCGCCAGGTTGCCCAAGCCGACTTTAGCGCCGAACCGCCTTATCAGAAGCGTGCGGATGAGATCGGTGGCATGGCTCGTGCCCTAACCATTTTCAAGGAAAATGCGCTAGCTCGAATTCGTGCCGAACACGCTGCGCAGGCTAAATCTGAGTTCTTGGCCATGATGAGCCACGAAATCCGGACGCCGATGAATGGCGTGATCGGGATGGCGCAAGCCCTCATGAAGACCCAAATGAAGGACGAACAGCGCCAAATGCTGTCTGTCATGATCGATTCCAGCGACATGTTGCTGCTGCTCTTGAATGACATTCTCGATATGTCGAAGGTTGAAGCCGGCAAGGTCGAACTTGAATCTATTCCTTTCTCACCCCAGAAACTGGTCCAAGCAGCCAATGACTTGTTTGATGCTCGCGCCTCAGCGAAGGACATTCAGCTGGAGGTTGAGATCGCAGCCGATGCTTCGCAATGGCGTATAGGCGATCCAGCTCGTCTTAGACAGATCGTCTTCAACCTCGTGTCGAACGCGATCAAGTTTACCGAACAAGGGACCGTCAAAATTGCCCTCAACTTGGGCCCAAAGCGAGAGTTGGCGATTTCTGTAACCGACACGGGGATTGGTATCCCGCCGGATCGGGTGGCGCAATTATTTGAGAAATTCACCCAAGCCGATTCTTCGCATACCCGTCTCTACGGTGGTACTGGCTTGGGCTTGTCCATTGCGAAGGCCATGACGGAGGCGATGGGCGGCGAGCTATTGGTTGAGAGCGAGGTGGGGGTTGGATCAACCTTTACCTGTCTTGTCCCACTCCAAGCTGTTTCAGCAACATTCGACGAAACGGAAAACTTAGCTGAAGGCGGGAAATACGCTGACCCGGATGCATCCGCTCTGCAGGAAATTCTGCCAGCGTCGGCCTTGAAGCTGTTAGTTGCAGAGGACAATCGAACCAATCAATTGGTTCTGCAAGCATTGCTATCAAGTTATGAAATCGAGCTGGTCTTCACGCAGAATGGGCAAGAAGCCATCGAAGCGTGGCGGGCTGCATCCTATGATGTCATTCTAATGGACATGCAAATGCCAGTGATGGACGGGGCTTCGGCGATCCGTGCGATCCGTGCGCAAGAAATCCGCGAAAATCGTCCCCGAACGCCAATTGTCTCACTGACTGCTAACGCCCTGCAACATCAGATCGATGCGCAAATCGAAGCCGGGGCCGATGCTCATGCCCCTAAACCGATCCATTTGCCGAGCTTGCTTGCAGCCATTGAAGCAGCCATTTCGCTATGTGAATTGCAAGCGGAAACGGACTTCCGTCAGTCCAATGCGCCCAATGCCGCTTGAAGCCGTTTTAACTGAGCGTTGACCGGATTTTCCGCGGGTGCTTCGCTGGCTTCAAAGAGACTGGCTTCCATACGATCAACCCGTTCGTAAAGCCGTTTAGATCGTTCAAGAAGGTCGAGTAAGCGCACGGGCAAGTCCGCCAAGGGCTGCTTATCCGCGCTACAGACGGCCCGCGCACCCAACCGATATTTTGGATCATGGGCGTCACGTGGCGACATTTCGCCCTCACGGACCGCGCGATGGACCAGCAACCATGAGGCCGACTGCATCAAACGGGTCGTCAATCGCATGCTTTCAGAAGCATAGGCCAAGGCTGCAACTCGTTCGAGGCTGCGTGCTTCCTGTCGGCCATCGCCATCCAGATAAGCCGCCGTTTCCTCAACCAAGTCCATGCCTTCGCGGAACATGCGTTCAAAGATGTCCGAACTCGCAAATTCTGCGATCCGATCAAATGCTGTCTTTAGACCCACGGTCTGCTTTGAAACTTCCGTCAACATGCGGCATTCCGCCCTTCTTTGGTCTCTGTCTTTAACCCGCAAAGCGCCGTGGGCCAAGTGTTTGATCTGGACGGCTCTGTTTTGGAGCAAGTTCCAGTTCAACCCCGATTATTCCCGCACAGCCAACCCGAAGCTCCAGCCTAGACTTTTAGAGACCGAGCGATGGGTTAAGTGGAAGAAGCACCATGCTTCCTAAGTTTCTTCCAGCAAAGGCCGTGCCGCTTTTTCGGTTAGCTTGTCTTAAAAAAGGAATCTGCCGCTTTTTTGCTGCCTTCTTTCGCCTTAATTAGGTCGTTTATCTGCCGAATTTCCGCCTCGAGGTCAGAAATACGCTCTTGAAGCTCCCGAATTGACAGATCTTCTAGGCGAATAGACTGGGGTTTTGACTTGGCGAATGGGTCGTCGTCGAGCATGAGTAGCCTCCTGATCCCATTTTGGCGCCGGAGTGTGAATTTTGACAGCCCTTCCTGAAAAAATGCGTGCGATTGTTGCATCCGCTGGTGCCCCTTTGCGGGTTGAGCTCATCGCTCGAGCCGTGGCTGGCCCGGGCCAAGTTCTCATCAAGGTCGCCTATGCGGGTATAAATCGTCCAGATCTGATCCAACGTATGGGTGCCTATCCGCCACCAAAGGGTGCCCCTGACACGATGGGGCTGGAATGTTCGGGCGAGATTGTGGCGATTGGTCCAGATGTTTCGCGTTGGAAGCTGGGGGATCGGGTGTGTGCGCTTCTACCCGGCGGTGGCTATGCGGATTACGCTTGGGCGGATGAAGGCTCTTGCATGGCAATTCCTGAGGGCATCAGCCTCCTGGAGGCAGCAGCCCTGCCTGAAACCGTATTAACGGTCTGGGCGAATGTGTTTGAGCGGGCGGCTTTGCAATCGGGCGAGGCCTTTTTAGTCCATGGCGGCGCATCGGGTATTGGCACCACAGCCATTCAAATGGCCAAAGCGCATGGCGCGAAAGTTTTTGCCACAGCCGGCGGCGCGGAAAAGGCAAGTCTTTGTGCAAAGCTTGGTGCCGATGTTGCCATTGATTATCACGCACAAAGCTTCCCTGACATCATCAAGGCGGATGGTGGGGTCGACGTGGTTCTCGACATGGTGGGCGGGCCCTATGTCCAGCAAAATCTTGATTGTTTGAAACTCGACGGCCGCTGCGTCCAAATCGCATTTCTGCAAGGGCCCCAAGTTGAGCTAAATCTGATGGCATTGATGCTGAAGCGTCTCACCTTGACTGGCTCTACCCTTAGGGCGCGGCCTGTGGCGGAAAAGGCGCGGCTGGCGCGCGCGGTCGAGGCCCATGTCTGGCCGTGGGTGGCCAAGGGCCTTCTGCGTCCTGTGGTAGATTCGGTGTTTGATTTGGAAGACGCCGAAGCCGCTCAGGCCAAGATGCAGGCCAATACCCATGCTGGGAAAATCATGCTCAAGGTTGCAGATTAGCCTTTTGGCATCGCGATATCGCGCCTGCCCCAGGGCGAGGTGAGATTCATTTGGCGATTACCGCCTCTTTCGGTTTGCAAGTGGAGCGGGCTGCGCTAACACGACGGCCAACATATCAGCTGTTAGCCGAGGGCCTCATGTCGATCCTGATCAATAAAGAAACCAAGGTAATCTGCCAGGGCTTCACCGGAAAGAATGGTACCTTCCACTCCGAGCAAGCGATCGCCTATGGCACGCGCATGACGGGTGGGGTCAGTCCGGGTAAAGGTGGGCAAACCCATCTAGGTCTTCCGGTGTTCAACTCGGTTCAAGAGGCCAAGGATGTCGCAGGCGCAGACGCCACGGTAATCTATGTGCCACCCCCGGGTGCAGCTGCTGCGATCATCGAAGCGATTGAGGCAGAAATTGAGTTGATCGTCTGCATCACCGAAGGCATCCCTGTCGCAGACATGGTGCAAGTTAAGAGCCGGTTGGAGCGCTCTAAGTCGCGCTTGATCGGGCCAAACTGCCCCGGTGTCTTGACCCCAGATGAGTGTAAGATCGGCATTATGCCCGGCTCCATCTTCAAAAAGGGCAATGTTGGCATTGTGTCTCGTTCGGGCACTTTGACCTATGAAGCGGTTTTCCAAACCTCAAACGCAGGCCTTGGCCAAACAACGGCAGTCGGTATCGGCGGCGACCCTGTAAAGGGCACCGAGTTCATCGACGTGTTGGAAATGTTCTTGGCCGACCCAGAGACCCAATCGATCATCATGATCGGTGAAATCGGCGGCAGCGCAGAAGAAGATGCGGCGCAATTCATCCTTGATGAAGCTAAGCGCGGCCGTAAGAAGCCGATGGCAGGCTTTATCGCAGGGCGTACCGCGCCTCCAGGCCGTCGTATGGGCCATGCCGGGGCGATTATCGCTGGCGGCAAAGGTGGCTCAGAAGACAAAATTGCAGCCATGGAAGCCGCAGGTATTCGCGTTGCCCCATCGCCTGCTGCATTGGGTTCAACATTGTTGGAAGTTCTTAAGGGTTGATGTGCTTTAAGCCTACATAAAGCAGTCGCCTGAAACGCGAATGACTATATAGAAGTAAATGTGTGACGGCCGGGCAAGGCCGACTTCCTTCGCCCTGACCGACCGTCCCGACGAATGGACGGTTGGCTTATGGCAGACGACATGCGCAGCGCGCAAAATTCCGCACTCCTCGATACTTCCTTTCTGTATGGCGGCAATGCCGTCTTTATTGAGCAGCAATACGCCAAATGGGCGGCCAATCCAGCGTCGGTTGATGCGTCTTGGGCTACCTTCTTTGCCGGGATGGGCGATGGGGCAGGCGATGCACAGCGTGCGGCTAGTGGGCCGTCTTGGAAGCGCAATGATTGGCCAAAGTCCGAAGTCGGCGAATGGGTCGCTACCTTGGACGGCAATTGGGCTCTGATCGAGCCGAAGATCGAAAAAAAGCTTACTGAGAAAGCGGCCGCGGCACCGGCCAATGCTGGCAAGCCTGTCTCAGAAGTCGATGTGATGCGCGCGACGCGCGACAGCATCAAGGCTTTGATGATGATCCGCGCTTACCGGATTCGCGGCCATTTGGCGGCAAAGCTCGACCCCCTCGGTCTTGATGAAGGCCGTGAGCCCCAGCCAGAGCTACAGCCTGAATCTTACGGTTTTGGTTCAGAAGATATGGACCGGCCGATTTTCATCGATTTCGTGCTCGGCATGGAATATGCCACCCCTCGCCAGATGCTGGACGTTTTGAACCGCACCTATTGTTCGACGGTTGGCATTGAGTTCATGCACATTTCCGATCCAGCCGAAAAATCCTGGCTGCAAGAACGCATTGAAGGCCCCGACAAGAGCATCGCCTTCACCAATGAAGGCAAGAAGGCGATCCTCAGCAAGGTGATTCAGGCTGAGACCTTTGAAAAATTCCTGCATAAACGTTTCCCCGGCACCAAGCGCTTTGGCCTTGATGGCGGCGAAGCACTGATCCCCGCGATGGAGCAAATCATCAAGCGCGGTGGCAATCTGGGCGTGAAGGACATCGTTCTGGGGATGCCACACCGGGGTCGCTTGAACGTTTTGTCTGCTGTGATGGGCAAGCCCTATCATGTGATCTTCCATGAATTCCAAGGCGGCTCTGCCACACCGGATGATGTCGGTGGTTCGGGCGATGTGAAGTACCATATGGGCGCTTCCTCAGATCGTGCCTTTGATGGCAATAGCGTGCACTTGTCGCTGACACCGAACCCATCCCACCTTGAGATCGTCAATCCGGTCGTTTTGGGCAAGTGCCGTGCGAAAATGATGACGCATGGCCCTGATAAGGCCGATCAATTCCGCGCGGTCATGCCGCTTCTGTTGCACGGTGATGCCGCCTTTGCGGGTCAAGGCGTGGTGGCAGAGTGTTTTGCCATCTCGGGCGTCCGTGGGCATCGCACCGGCGGGACCGTGCACCTCATCGTCAACAATCAGATCGGCTTCACCACCGCACCGCGCTTCTCGCGCTCTTCGCCTTATCCCTCAGACGTGGCTCTCATGGTGGCGGCCCCCATCTTCCACGTGAATGGCGACGATCCAGAAGCGGTTGTGTTTGCTGCGAAAGTGGCGACCGAGTATCGCCAGAAATTCGCAAAAGATGTGGTGGTAGATATGTTCTGCTATCGCCGCTTTGGCCACAATGAAGGCGATGATCCAACCATGACGAACCCCGTCATGTACGCCAAAATCAAGAACCAAAAGCCAACGCGTGAGCTTTACGCCGCTCGCTTGATCGAGCAAGGCGTTGTCACGGCCGACGAGGTTGAGGCCGAGGTCAAGGAATTTGAGAATTTCCTCGAAAGCGAGTTTGAGGCTGCCAAGTCCTATAAGCCCAATAAGGCTGATTGGTTGGATGGCGTCTGGGCAGGTCTGGGTCTGCCAGAAGGCGAAGATCGTCGCGGCGACACCAATCTCTCGATCGAAAAGCTAAAAGACTTAGGCGAAAAGATCACCACAATCCCCGCTGACTTGACGATCCACAAAACCGTTGAGCGCGTGGTGCAAGCCCGCCAAAAAATGATTGAAGCGGGCGAGAATGTCGATTGGGCCTTGGGTGAACATTTGGCCTTTGCATCCTTGTTGGACGAAGGTTTCCCGGTGCGCCTCTCCGGCCAGGACTCTTGTCGCGGGACCTTCTCCCATCGCCACAGCCATTTCGTCGACCAATTGACGGAGCAGCGCTATACGCCGCTAAACAATATCTCGCCCGCCCAAGCCAATTACGAAGTCATCGACAGTGCTTTGTCCGAAGAAGCCGTGCTCGGGTATGAATATGGCTATTCGCTGTCGTCTCCTAACAGCCTGACGATTTGGGAAGGCCAGTTCGGCGACTTCGTGAATGGCGCGCAGGTCGTCATCGACCAATTCATCAGCTCGGGTGAGCGAAAGTGGCTGCGTATGAGTGGCTTGGTCATGCTGTTGCCACATGGCTACGAAGGCCAAGGACCAGAGCATTCCTCGGCCCGCCTCGAGCGCTTCTTGCAGCTGTGTGCGGAAGACAACATGCAAGTGGTCAATTGCACGACGCCGGCGAACTACTTCCACGTGCTGCGTCGCCAGATCCATCGTCAGTTCCGCAAGCCTTTGATCGTGATGTCGCCGAAGTCGTTGTTGCGGCACAAGCGCTGCATCTCTACCTTGGCAGAAATGGGCCCAGGCTCCTCATTCCACCGGATCTTGTGGGATGATGCGCATTATCGCCCAGAGACCACCACGGTTTCGTTGAAGCCCGATTCAGAGATCAAGCGCGTCATCCTGTGCTCAGGCAAGGTCTATTACGATCTGTTTGAAGAGCGGGAAAAGCGCGGATTGAACGATGTGGTGATCCTGCGCGTTGAGCAACTTTATCCATTCCCTGCCAAATCAATGATCACAGAATTGTCGCGTTTCAAGAATGCTGATGTGGTTTGGTGCCAAGAAGAGCCAAAGAACATGGGTGCTTGGAACTTTATGGAACCCAATATCGAATGGGTTCTTGGCAAGACAAAGAATAAAGCCAAGCGTGCGGCCTATGTTGGTCGTCCCGCTTCGGCTTCTACTGCTGCTGGCTTGATGAAGAAGCATATTCGCGAACTTGAGACCTTCCTCAATGAAGCGATGACCTTCTGATCATCTGGCTAAACCCGTTTACGATCCTTACATTGGGGCCTGTTGCCCCTTCACCATTCTGACTCCGCTGGAGGTTTTATGCTCGATATCGTCGTCCCCGTTATGGGAGAATCCGTTGCCGAAGGCTCGATTGGTTCTTGGTCGAAAAAGGCCGGTGATGCGGTCAAGAAAGATGAGATTCTGGTCGAGATTGAAACCGATAAGGTCGCTCTGGAAGTGGTGGCACCCGCCGATGGTGTGTTGGCCGAAATCTTGGCGACAGACGGCGCAACCGTAACCCCCGGCATGGTGATTGGGCGGGTTGAAGCTGGCGCGGCAGCAAGTGCCTCAGCAAAGCCTGCGGTCGTCCCCATGCCAACGCCTGCCGCCCCAGCCCCAGTTGCTGCGCCAGCGCCCTCAGCCGCTCATGACCCAATGCCATCGGCAGCACGTGCTTTGGAAACTGCCGGGGTTGCGGCCAGCTCGGTAACGGGCAGCGGCAAGGATGGTCGGATCACCAAGGGTGACGCTTTGGCCGCTGTGGCGGCTTTGGCTGCCGCGCCTGCACCAGTTGTCGCAGCCCCGTCGGCACCGCGTGCTTTAGGTGCCCGCGAAGAGCGCGTGAAGATGACGCGTCTGCGTCAAACCATCGCCCGTCGCTTGAAGGATGCGCAAAACACCGCAGCCATGCTGACGACCTTCAACGAAGTCGACATGACCAATGTCATGGCCGTGCGCAACAAATACAAAGATATCTTTGAAAAGAAGCATGGTGCCAAACTGGGCTTTATGAGCTTCTTCGTCAAAGCGTGTCTGGTCGCCCTTAAGGACGTCCCTGCGGTCAATGCCGAGATTGATGGCACCGACATCATCTACAAAAACTTCTATGATATTGGCGTGGCCGTTGGCACAGAGAAGGGCTTGGTTGTGCCTGTCCTGCGTGACGCGGAAGACCTCGGTCTTGCTGGCATTGAAAAAGGCATTGCTGAGCTTGGCAAGAAGGCACGCGATGGGGCTTTGAGCATTGATGATATGCAAGGCGGCACCTTCACCATCTCCAACGGTGGGGTTTATGGCTCGCTCATGTCGACGCCGATCCTGAATGCCCCACAATCTGGCATTTTGGGCATGCACAAGATCCAAGATCGTCCGATGGTTGTTGGCGGTCAAATCGTGGTTCGCCCGATGATGTATCTCGCTTTGTCCTATGACCACCGGATTGTGGATGGCAAAGAGGCTGTGACCTTCCTGGTGCGCGTGAAAGAGTGCTTGGAAGACCCTGAGCGCATGTTGCTGGACATCTAACAAGGCCGCTTGGGTCGTGGCCGTGCCTTTAGGGTTGGGATGGATTGAATGCTAACCCTCGCGGGGATCATCGTATTTCTCTATGCTGTCTCAAGCATTCTGGGGCTGTGGCTCTCGTCGCAGGTCACCAAGGTACTGGAGGGCGAGGGGGAGGTCCCCGAGGCGCTCGCAGAGACTCCGCAGCATCACCTCGACCTCATGGCTAATTATAGCATGGGCTGGCGGGCCGCAGCATGGCGCATTTCGATTGCAGCTTTGGTTACAAGCTTGGTTGCACTGGCCTTTTCCAGCTCCCTGGCCTTTTGGGCCTTGGGCGTCTCGCTGGCGATTGATTGTGTCCTGTTCATGACCTGCCGCGATATCCGCCTCATCTTATACAAGACCACCTCTATGGAGCGTTTGGTCGATGCCGCCCAATGTGTGGCATTGTTGGCAAGCTTTACCCTCTTCTTCTGGCTGACGCTGACGGGTGCCTTGGCTTGAAGAGATTTGAACGGGGCCAATTACAGAATTTGGTCCATCCCTATGTAGCGATTGCGACCTATCGGGCGTAAGAGCGGTCGTTGAAACCATCCAATCAGGAGCTTCTACCATGGCAGAACAGTTTGACGTCGTCATTATCGGCGGGGGACCAGGGGGCTATAATTGCGCCATTCGGGCAGCCCAATTGGGACTGAAGACCGCCATCATTGAAAAGCGTGGCCGCTTGGGCGGGACCTGTTTGAATGTCGGATGCATTCCCTCCAAAGCCCTCCTACACGCGTCAGAAGCCTATGAAGCCGCTCAACATCATTTTGCGGATATGGGCATTGAAGTCACAGGCGTCTCGCTCAACCTCGGCAAAATGCTGGCCCAAAAAGATGACGCCGTCGATGGTTTGACCAAGGGCGTTGAGTTCTTGATGAAGAAGAACAAAATCACCTATCTGATTGGAACGGGCGCAATTGCTGGGCCTGGTACAGTGAATGTAACGGCAGCCGATGGTGTGGTTTCCGCCCTGGCCACCAAGAATATCGTCATCGCTACGGGCTCGGACATTTTGTCTCTGCCGGGCGTGACCATTGATGAAGAGCGGATTGTCTCGTCCACGGGTGCTTTGAAGCTGGCCGCCGTACCGAAGAAGATGATCGTGATCGGCGGTGGCTATATCGGCCTTGAGATGGGCTCTGTCTGGCGTCGTCTTGGTGCCGAAGTGACCGTGGTTGAATATCTCGACCGCATTACGCCGACGATGGACGGTGAAGTCTCTACCCAATTCATGCGCATCTTGAAAAAACAGGGCCTCATTTTTGAGCTGGGCACCAAGGTCACCCAAGTTGAAAACACCGGCACGGGCGTTAAGGTTACAGTAGAGCCCGCTAAGGGCGGCGACGGCAAAGTTCTGGAAGCCGATGTCGTGCTCGTCTCGATCGGTCGCAAACCCTACACCGAAGGCTTAGGACTAGAGACGGTGGGGGTCGCAACCGATGCGCGCGGCTTTATCCCATCTACTCACTGGGCCACGACCGCCCCCGGCGTTTATGTGATTGGCGATGTGACCTATGGCCCGATGTTGGCGCATAAGGCGGAAGAAGAAGGCGCTGCAGTGGCAGAGATCATGGCGGGCAAGTCTGGCCACGTGAATTTCGATGTTATCCCTGGCGTGGTTTACACCAATCCGGAAGTCGCCAGCGTCGGTAAAACCGAAGAAGAATTAAAAACCGCAGGGACGCCCTATAAAGTCGGCAAATTCCCCTTCATGGCCAATAGTCGCGCCCGCACCAATCACGAGACCGATGGCTTTGTGAAAATCCTTGAGCATGCCGAAACCCGCCGGATCCTTGGCGTGCACATGATTGGGGTTGGTGTTGGTGAGATGATTGGCGAAGCCTGCCTCGCCATGGAGTTTGGGGCATCTGCCGAAGATATCGCCCGCACCTGCCATGCCCACCCAACCATGTCAGAAGCCATGCGCGAGGCCAGCAAGGCCGTTGATGGCTGGGTCATGCAAATGTAGTCCATGTGGATGGCCCCTAGGGCTTCACCAAATTGAATTATCCAGCGGGAAACGTGCCATGACGACCACGACGATCCAAACCCCACTCACGCTTCCTTGCGGGGCGGTCCTGAAGAACCGATTGGCCAAAGCGGCCATGACGGAAGGTTTGGCCGACAGTCGTGGCGTGCCGACCATGGGTCTGGTTCGTTTGTACAACGGCTGGGCGCAGGGCGGCTGCGGCCTTTTGATTACGGGCAATGTTGTCATCGATGCTGATCACTTAGAGCGACCGGGTAATGTCGTATTGTCCGGCACCCCATCGCCGGAGACCGAAACGGCGTTGCGGGCTTGGGCGCAAGCTGGCACCAGCCACGACACCCAGATTTGGGCGCAGATCAGCCATGCTGGTCGACAAACTCAAAAACTGGTCAATCCCAATCCTAAGGCACCCTCAGCCGTGAAGCTGGGCCTGCCTGGTGGCCAATTTGGCGAGCCTCAAGCCATGACCGCTGACGAAGTTGCAGCCGTCATCCAAGCCTATGTGCAAGCGGCCCTGACCTGCCAAGTCGTCGGCTTCACCGGCGTGCAAATTCACGCCGCCCACGGCTATCTTTTGTCTTCCTTCCTCAATCCCCTGGCAAACCAGCGCGACGATCTCTATGGCGGCTCGCTTGAGAACCGGGCACGGCCCTTATTGGAAGTGGTGCGCCAGACGCGCGCTGCAGTCGGGCCCCGCTTTGCCATTGGCGTGAAGCTCAATTCCTCAGATTTCCAAAAGGGCGGGTTGACGACAGAGGATTCGGTTCAGGTGGCCAAGTGGCTGCAAGAGCTGGGCGTGGATTTGCTTGAGGTCTCCGGCGGCAATTATGAGGCCCCTGAAATGATGGGGATGGAGGGGTTGGACCCGACAGCCCCAAGGCCTACGAAGAGCGCTTCGACTTTGGCCCGCGAAGCCTATTTCATCGACTTTGCCCGTGCCCTGCGCCGCGAAGTGACGATGCCCCTCATGTTGACCGGTGGCTTGCGCACCTTAGCCGGCATGCAAGCTGCATTAGATGAAGGCGTGGACGTCATTGGCATCGCTCGACCGCTGACGATCGACCTTCAAGCCGCCAATGCCCTGCTAGATGGCACACAAGATCATCTGCCTGCTTGGGAGCAACAGCTGCAGGAGCGACCAGGCTTCTTTGGGCCAAAGTCTCCCATTAAGCTCATCCGCACCATCCAGGGCTTTGCCGGCATTTATTGGTATTACAGCCAATTCTACCGTCTTGGCCGCGGGCAGCCTGCCGAGCCAAACCTGTCACCGCTAAAGGCAATGGGCGAAGTGACAGGCTTGTCCAAGCGCTTGATCCAAGCCCGGCGGGGTGGGCCACCGGTATCGCCGCTTTGAGTGCTGCGAACCATTGGTTTTAACGGTACCCTGCGCCCCTAACCGCCCGTTACTTTTTCACGCTCGCCTGCTGTCGGGGTGCGGCGGGGGCCATGATGAACTCAATTTGCTCTGGATGGTCCACCCAAACGCTCGGGCCATTGGAATTGCGCACATAGCCACGCACGCGGATGGTCCGACCCTGCAGGGCAAGTAGGTCTTGTGCGCCACCCCGCCAGCGCTGAAAGGCGGTTTCAGGCACAATGGCTGTCACATCTGTTTTTTCGTCTGCACCAAAATTTAGAAAAATGACTTTGCCGCGCTGGCTGGCTTTCTCGACTTTGCCTTCCATGAGTTGAAAGCTGTTCAGGCCGCCCTGCAGGGCTTCTGGTGTGGCAAAACGGACCTGATACGAGCCTGACGTCCAGACACCGCGCCCAGCACGCCGCGCTTCGCGTTCCGCTTGCCAAAGGTCACCAACGGCGCGGCGATTGTCGGCATAGGTATGAACGCGCGCCAGACCGTTTTTGAGCAAAGTCGTTTGGACCCAAACTGCCTCTTTCCCTAGGCCCTGCGGCACAAAGACATGGGCGATCGCTCGGCCACGCCGGTCCCGCCTCAGACCATCATAGCGCAGTTCAACCTTCTTGCCCAAAATCAAGCGCTCTAAGTCCTGCGTGGCGCGTGGCCCCCAGATGTCACCGGGCCGAACACGCGGTGCCTCAACCGACGCCAAGCGTACCTCAAGCCCAGAGTCGAGGACAAAGCTATCCCCGTCGAGCACCTTGCGGACTTGGCCCGTTTCCCCGCGCTCAAAACTTGGTGCAGCAGCTGACACGACCAAAAGAAGGCCAAGCAAACCGATCAATTTCATAGACTTCGTCAATCTCATCACACGCTCTGCCTCCTGCTGCGCTGCAATGGAGACGAGCCTATGTTCCTGTTTTGATCTTGTCGAGTCTTATTTTAGGTAATCATCAGTGTCTTATTTATTTTTGGATTTAACCGTATGAAATACCGGTTAATTTTTCTGACAATGCCCAGAGGTCGCGGGCGGCATCTTGGTCCACAGCATGATCGCGCACCTCACCATGGGCTTTGCCGCCGGCAACATGGCGCACGGCAATGTCGCAATCTTCGCAATAGACGCCGCCAATGCCATCCAGTTGTGGAGACGTCGCACACCAGACGCTGGTGGCGGCACCCTGCTCTGTCGTTTTAAACAGAGGGTTCAGGTTACCTTCTTTGTCCATCCAGCCCATTGCGATCATTTCTTCTTGTGGCAAGTGCCGCTGAAGGTTCGTCATGATCCCGCCGGGATGTAAGGAGAATGCGCGGATGCCATGCGCTTTGCCACGTGCGTCCAACTCGACTGCAAACAGGCTATTGGCGCTTTTTGCGCGGCCATAGGAGACCCACTTGTCATAGGGCGTGGTCTCAAAATTCGGGTCATTCAGGTCTGGCGCACCGATGCGGTGGCCAATCGAGGAAACGGATACGACCCGCGCGCCTTTGGCTGCAACTAGATTATCCCACAAGCGGCCAACCAATTGGAAATGACCCAAATGATTGGTGGCAAATTGGCTCTCATAGCCGCGGCTGTCGCGTGTCAGTGGGTTGGCCATGATTGCGGCATTATTGACGAGGATATGGACGGGGCCGCTCACGCTTTCGCCAAAAGCATCAATGCTAGCGGGGTCGCCGAGGTCGAGTGCAGCAATCTCAATCTTGCCAGCGATGCCCGCAAGTTCCGCTGCAGCCGCATCTGGGCGGCGCGCTGCAACAATCACGCGTGCCCCGGCGCTGGCCAGCGCCCGAACCGTTTCAAGGCCGAGGCCAGAATAACCGCCTGTCACCACGGCCGTCTTACCGCTCAAGTCAATGCCTTGGATTACGTCCATCGCGGAAGACCGCATGCCGAAGCCTGAATTGAGTGGTTTTTGTAACTCTGAAATCTGTGCCACGGTCGTCTCCCTCATACTCTATTCTCTCAAGTTTGTGGACCAACTCAGGCGCAATGCAAAGCCAAAACTTGTGTGCGTCTGTACAGAATGCCTGCAGTAGCCAATCACATATCCATTGGTCTGGCCGAATCGTGGTGTTAGACTAAGGCACAACCAAGACAGGATCAGAAACTTTATGGCTGACGGACATTTTTCCCCGGAAACAGAGACTGCTCCTGCCAACCATGCAGACCGTGTCTATCAGGCCCTGCTGGCGGATATCTTGGAGAATGGCCAAAAGCGTGAGGACCGCACAGGTACCGGCACATTGGGGGTATTTGGTCGCCAGATGCGGTTTGATTTGGCCGACACTTTCCCATTGTTGACCACCAAGAAGCTGCACACACGCTCCATCATCATTGAACTTTTGTGGTTCTTGCGCGGGGAAACCAATATTGCTTGGTTGAAAGAAAATGGCTGCTCGATCTGGGATGAATGGGCTGATGCCGAGGGGGAGTTGGGGCCGGTTTATGGCAAGCAATGGCGGTCTTGGGCAGCACCAGATGGTCGCTCGATCGACCAAATCAGCCAGTTGGTTGCCGGCTTAAAGTCTAACCCTTGGTCTCGCCGCCATGTGATTTCTGCTTGGAATCCCGCTGATGTGGACGATATGGCTTTGCCACCCTGCCACTGTTTGTTCCAGTTTCACGTCTCAACCGACGGCAAATTGTCGTGCCAATTGTATCAGCGTTCAGCCGATGTGTTCCTCGGTGTACCCTTCAACATTGCTTCTTATGCTTTGTTGACCCTGATGATGGCACAAGTTACCGGCCTGAAGCCCGGCACCTTTGTGCACACCTTGGGTGATGCCCATCTTTATCTGAACCATCTCGACCAGGCCCGCCTGCAAATCTCGCGGGAACCTTTGGCCCTACCGCGCATGAAGCTAAACCCAGATGTTCAAGACCTATTTGCCTTCAGCTATGGCGACTTTAAACTTGAGGGCTATCAAGCGCACCCAAGCATTAAGGCAGATATTGCGGTCTAAAGCGGGCTAGAAGTTCAACCAGGATTTCTTGCCAGTCGGCGGGGTTTCATCCTCGTCCGCGCCGAGGCCATCAAAAGCCCCAATACCTGGATCATCGGGCACCAAAGGCGTGGCATCAGAGCCCTGTGTGCCGGTTGCCAATGTGCGCTCGGTCAAAGCGGCAAGCTCTGGAGCCACCAAACGTTCGGTATCTGACCGTTCAAGACGGGGATGGATCAGGAGGCCGCGCTCGCCATAGGATTCGATCAGGCGCGCCCAATCGGCATCTTCATAGGCAAAGGCGCTGCCATCGGGGTCGAGGTCAGACCAGTCTGGTTCACGCGGCGCATTAGCCCCTTTGGCCAGCCATTCACGTGCACCGGCTTCATCGCCAGAGGTTTTGGCCGCTGCAGCGCGTAAAGCCAAAACACGTGAAGTCGGGCGTTCTGCCAGCAGAGGTTCCAGACCTTGAATTGCCGTCACCGCATCTTGGTTCAACAAGGCTTGCTCAACTGCCAAAATGCGGCTTTCGCGATGATTGGGGTTAAGGCGAATGAGGCCATCCAACCAACGCGCTTGGGTTTGGGGCGTCTCTTCGCTCTTCAGATCCTTATAGGCAATCGCCAATGCTGGGTGTGGAGCTGCCTCCCAAGCGGTTTCCAAGGTGCCCGCTGCTTGCCATTGCTTACCGATAATGGCTTGGAGACGGGCCGCCATGACAGCGGCCGGGGCAAAGCCTGCCGCAAATTTGCTAGCACGTTGTGCCAATTCTAACGCTTGCGCAGGCTCCATCATGCGTTCTGCGCGATGGGCTGCCGCCGCCAGAACCACAGCCCGCCTGCGCGTGGCAGTCCTTTGGCCAACCAAGCCACGCTTTTCTGCATCATCAAGGGCGGCCAAAGCACCATCCCAATCGGCGGCCAGAACGCGACGGTTAAACAGGAACTCAGCCGGCCAAGGCGCTTTTTTAGAGCTTTGTAGGGCCGCTTCCGCATGGGAAATGGCAGCTGCCATATTGCCGCGGTTGAGGGCCAGTTCTGCCAAGCCACGCCGAGCCGCAACGCCATAGCCCGCCACATCGGTCAATTCGCCATAAAGGCGTTCGCCCGCGGCACCATCGCCCGCCACGACGGCAGACTTTGCCGCCAAGAACTTGGCACTTGCGGCATCTGGGGCAAAGCCCAAAGCCTTTTGCGCCTGACGCCGGGCTTCGGATATCTCGCCACTTTCAAATGCTGCCATCGATAGGCCCAAAGTGTCCAAGCACTTCTTGCGCGCATTTTCTTGCTGGGCGCGCTTCATGCGCGCGGGCAAGCTCCAAAGCCAGCCAATAACGCCCCAAGTGGCCGTCATCAAAATCGTGATTGCCATCAGCATGGCAGCCGCCACGCCCGGGCCAACACTGACCTTTTTCACGCCGTCATTATAAACAATTTCGCCGGGCTGACTGGCCAGAAAAACAAAGCCTGCCAGCATCGCTAGTCCCAAAACGATCAAGACGATCAGTCGGATCAGTTTCATGGCAGATTTCCTTGCTTTTGTTGGGTTACCGGGCCCTTAGGAGAACCAACAGGGCCCGGGGATGCAGGAATTATGCCAACAGGCGCGCCTTGTGCGGCGGGTTGCGGGGCGGCGGGGGCTTGCGGTGGTGGCACGCGCGTTCCGCGCTCAACAGCGCCACGCACTGCCGCCAAACGGCTTTCAAGCGTTAGGCGGTTTTGGGCCCCTTCTATCCATTCGGCTGCGACAGCGGGGGCAGGGTTAATGGCTTTAACTTCCTCAACGGCGGCAGCTAAATCACCCTGATCAAGCTTGACCTTAGCGCGCAACAAACTCGACTGCGCGCTGGTTCCATTGACATCGGCCACCTTTTCCACCCGCACAAGATCAGCAAAGAAGCCCTTGATCCAGCCCCAGAAACCGCTTTCCTTTTGGGCGGCGCGATCGCTTGCGACAATGGCGGGCTCGAGTGCCGCAAACCGTTCTTGCAACAGGGTGCGGGTAGGCACGCCTTTGCGGGCAAAATCTTCTAAGGCCGCCACTTCGGGCAGGCCTGGCAAAGCTGCGCGTATGGTCTCAAACTCGGGCCAGAAGGGGCCAGGCCGACTAGCGGCTTCAACCAGATTGATGACCGCAAAGGTAACGCCCGGCGACGGGGCTTGTGCGGCCTGGCTTTGCAACGTTTGGACCATGATCTTTAGGCCGGCAATTTCAGCCTGAAGGCTCGCAATAATGGCCCCGCCTGCACCGGTTGGGTCCAAGGCTGCCAAACGGGTTTCAATGGCCGTGACGCGGCCTGAAACGCCTTTAAGCTCGCCATCGAGGGCTGCTGTATCCACGGGTGGAGCCGGTGCTGGGGCGGTAGGATCCACGGGGGCCGCTGCTTGGGGTGCGGGTTTTGGCCCTTCTAGTCGGGTGACACGGCCCTCAAGCGCGGCCAAGCGCGCTGCAACGGCGGCCATTTGCTGGCCAGCTTGATTTGGATCGGCTTGCGTTTGAGCAACCAGCTGGCCCAACCCAATTTGCTTCATCAAGCCCGGTTGGCCTAAGGCCACCAGCGCCAGAACTGCTCCACCGCAGGCAGCAGCGGTCGAGAAAATCAAAACCGTGAATAGCCCCACACCACCGCGCCGGGGGCTTTGCGTGGCTGGAGTTGACAATGGGAAAACAGCGCCGCTCGCGCTGGGCCCACTTGCCTTAGCGCTGGCGTTACCAGACCCAGCTGCCCGTAATTGGGCGTCCAAAAACGGGTCTGAAACAGGCCTTTTCTCGACCTTCGGCTCAGGCGTTACAGTCGAATCAAACGGGTCTGGGGGAAGTTTTTCATCAGCCATAATCTAGTTAAACTCTGCTGCGCCCATTCACTCAAGGCTTTGTTTTTCAACTTCAACGCGCAAGGTCGCGATCAGCGCCTCTTCGTCGGGTGAGTCTGCGATATTTATAGACTTAAACCCTAATTCTTCCAGTGACTTAATGCATGCAGATGACAGTCCAACCACATGCCAAGCGCCTAGATGCATGTCCGTGTCGCTTACAGCGGCAGCAAGCCGTCGGCCGCCTGCCGGGGAGTGGATCAAGATAAACCCACTCTGCTTGGTCAATTGCTCTGTGATATTGGATTTGAAATTAGGATTGTCATGGGTGGCATAGACCTCAACATGGCGTGCATCAAAGCCACAGGCGCGCAACATGCCTGTGACATCACCGGCGACTTCGCGGCCACGCAAATGCAACAAAGCACCGTGGCGAGGGCTCATGCGATCTGCGGCCAAGACGGCCAAGGTGGCCCCATCACCCCCAGCCGAGATGACGTTCTCAAATCCCGCGGCCAAAGCTGCTTCAGCGGTCGCATCCCCGACCGCGTAGAGTGGCAAAACCTTCAAAGTTTCGGTGACCTGAATGGCGCGCGCGGCTGCCGCGCTCGTCATCAACAGCGCTTGCACGCCTCCCAGATCAAGGGTGGCCGGGGTGATCTCAACCCGCGCAGCAGGCATGATTAACGGGGTCAGCCCAAGCCCACGCACCGCCTCAGCAGTGGCATGGGCACCGGGTTCAGTCCGCGTAATCACACAGGCTTTCATGTCATCCATGCGCTCCTGCAAAGGCATTTCCGGCCATTTCTTTGACTTTGTGGCCAAGCTCTGTTCCCAGCGCTTCAGCTTTGTCCTTTGTTGCGTGGCTCAGCGTTCCGTCGCAGCGCCAACGCTCTTGCCCATCGGCTTGCAGGGCTTCACCAATAAAGGTCAGGGTGCCAGAAGCATCAAGGCTCGCCAGTGCGCCAATGGCGGTGCGGCAAGACCCGTCTAGAGCGGTTAAGAAAGCGCGCTCTGCTGCTACTTCAATCTCTGTTACCGGGTCAGCAATCTTGGCGAAAGCAGCTGCAGTTGCTGCATCGCCTGCGCGTGCCGTAATGGCCAAGGCCCCTTGGCCAATCGCCGGTGGCATGGCGACAGGGTCTAACAACACATGCGGAACGTCGCTATAGCCCAGTCGTGCCAAGCCTGCTGCAGCCAACAGGGTTGCATCGCATTGGCCAGCTTTGAGCTTTTCAAGCCGCGTGCCGACATTGCCGCGCAAAGACACGATGGTCAGGTCCGGGCGGGCATGCAGCAATTGTGCAGCGCGTCGCAAGCTGGCGGAGCCGATGACTGCGCCCTGCTTAAGGTCGTCCAAGCTTGTGCCCGCGACCGTTACCAAAGCATCGCGGCGGTTCTCACGCTCTGGTCCGGCCAAGAGCACAATGCCGTCTGGCAATTGGGTGGGGACGTCCTTCAGAGAGTGAATGGCGCAATCGATGCGGCCTTCCAACAGGGCGTCATCCAACTCTTTCGTGAATAGGCCTTTACCACCAGCTTCGCTGAGAGGGCGGTCTTGAATCCGATCCCCAGTCGTCGTGATCGGTATGATGGGCAGGCGATCTTCGATCTCGGCGCTTGGAATTCCCAAAGTTTGTGCCAGAAGGGCGCGGAGTTGGCCGGTCTGGGCGAGCGAAAGAGGGGAGCCGCGAGCACCAATACGCATGATAGGTTCCAGTTCAGAGCGTTGCATCTCTTACTAATCACCCCTAGTGGCAAGGCAGGTCAAGCTTCGGAGCCAGCATGAGCGGACAGATCCTCCATTCGGATCCACAAATCGTCCTTGGACTAGAAACAAGTTGCGATGAAACGGCTGCCGCAGTGGTTATCTTGCGGGATGGTCGTGCGCAGGTTTTGTCCAGCATCATCGCCAGTCAGATCGATGCGCACGCCCCTTATGGCGGTGTGGTTCCCGAAATTGCAGCCCGCGCCCATGTCGACGTGATCGATCATGTGATTCTGCAGGCCATGAGCAAGGCTGGGATGGGCTTCCAAGACCTGACCGGCGTGGCAGCAACCGCAGGACCCGGCCTGATCGGCGGGGTGATGGTTGGCTTATTGACAGGCAAGGCGATTGCGCTGGCCCGCGGTCTGCCCCTGGTCGCAGTCAATCATTTGGAGGGGCATGCGCTATCGCCGCGCCTCGAGGCTGACGTGCCATTCCCCTATTTATTGCTGTTGGTGTCTGGTGGTCATTGCCAATTGTTGCGCGTGGCAGGCCTAGATGGGTGTGAACGTTTGGGCTCCACCATTGATGATGCCGTGGGCGAGGCGTTTGATAAGACAGCCAAAGTTCTGGGTCTGGGCTATCCCGGTGGGCCAGCGGTGGAGCGTGCCGCGCGGACGGGCGATCCCAAGAGGTTTGATCTGCCGAGGCCTCTTAAGGGCCGACCCGGATGCGATTTCTCCTTTGCCGGCCTCAAAACCGCTGTCGCGCGGGAAGCTGCCGCAATGGGCTCGTTAAGCGAGCAAGATATAGCAGATCTATGTGCGAGTTTTCAGGCTGCCGTTGGCGATGTCCTTGTGGATCGCACCCGTCAGGCCATGGCGGCGATGGTGCTGCCCGAGGGACAATCTGGCCGTTTTGTTGTCGCAGGCGGTGTTGCGGCAAATCTGGTTTTGCGTAGCCGGCTTGAGGCCTTGTGCGAAGAGTTTGGCTGGTCCTTTTTTGCGCCCGCTTTGGCCTATTGTGGTGACAATGCTGCCATGATCGCCTTGGCGGGGGCAGAGCGCTTGGCACATGGACTTTCAGACGATTTGGATGCGCCCGCCCGACCGCGCTGGCCATTGGATGCCGAAGCTGCCCGCGCTGCGCCGATGTATAAGACGGGGCGTAAAGGGGCTAAGGCTTAAGCCTTCGGCGCTGCTAGCTGCTTCTTTTGCGCGGCTGCACCATAAAACCCAACGCGGAAGGGGCCGAACCAGAGAACTTTGCCAAGCCCGCGCCACATCTTGTCATAGGCCCAGGCCAAACGGTCGTGCCGCGCGATCCAAAAGAGCGCGACCAAGGGGGCCAAGGCCAAAGCTTGGACCACGCCTTTGATCATCGAAATGACCATCCGGACATAATCCCTGTCGGCGCGATTATACCATTGGCCTGTGGTGTTATGACCAAAGGCAAAAGCGCGCTTGGTTAGATAGGCCCAGGTCGCGCGGCTTGGCGGCACGTCTTCATAGACCCAAGCATCGTGTGCCCAGCCAAAGGTGCTACCGCTGGCAACCACCTCCCGCCACAAAATATCGTCTTCGCCGCCGGTTTCATTGGCAGCAGGATTAAAGGGCTCTGTCTTGGTCAAAACGGTGGCGCGCTTCAACAGGCTGTTGCCACAGCCGTAGGGGATCTCAATCAAGCGCGTTGGCCCATCTAGGCGGCGGGAGAAGAAGTTTTGAAAATAGGTGTGGGGTACAGTGTGCTGCGCGGGCAGGCGGGCCTCAATCGGACCGAAAACCACATCGGCACCTGTTTCTTGTTGCGCGCGGATCAAGTTCGCCAGCCAATCTGGCTTCGCCACTTCATCATCGTCTAAGAAGGCGACGAACGTCCCGCGTGCCAGACCAACTGCTTTATTGCGTGCATTGGCGACACCTGCTGCGGGCTCTACGGCATAGGTGAAGGGCGTCTGGCCCGCTTCCCGTGCCAATTGCTCAGCCATGGGTTTGCAGGATTGGTTGGCATCATTGTCGACCAGAATGATCTCCAGCGATGGCGCATGCGTTTGCGCCAAAACAGAGCGCACAGCCGCCAAGGCACCGTCCGGGCGGTGAAAGGTGGGTATGATCACGCTGAGGGTGAGCGCTTCTGGTGCCGATTTGGTCACGACAAACATGCCTTTTTGGCTGTTAGGGGCGTGAGGTGGCCCCGCATATGGAAATCCTTATCGCACAAAAGCGTCGCTCATTTCTTACCAAGCTTCAGGTTTGGCACATGAAAATGCCGCCAAAGCATCAAGCTTTGGCGGCAGAGTAACACGTCCGATTTTGGGGGGGAGACGTGGGGCTTGGAAAGGGTTTTGGCAAAGCCGAGCCGGGTGGACCCCAGCTTTAAGTGCTTAGTAGCCTGCTGCCCGAGCTGCCAACTCACCAATTGGGGTGAGGATAGAAGCGACGAGGAAAGTTGCGAGCATCAAGCTCCAAAGATGTGGGTTCGTATTTGTGTTGGTCATGGGGAGGATCCGTTTCTGTTTTGTGTTTATGCAGTTTATATAGAAAAACGCTGCACGCTTGTCAATGAACAATGTGCATATTGTTCATTAATTATTGGAAAGGTGGAGAATGGCTGGTTTTGGGGCTGGGTAGGCGAATTTCGAGGGGGTACTTTGACGTGGCCAGCTTGTAGGGTGCGGTCCGACAGGATTGCACCAAAGCGTTCCGGATGAAACCTTACCCCAAGGCTGTCATCCCCGATGGCGTAAGCCAATCGGGGACCTTGTACCGCAAAGTCCCATGAGGTCCCCGCTCTTCGCTTCGCTCCGGCGGGGATGACATTGTGGGTAAAAGGCCCCTTCAGTCCCTTCGGGACAGCTTCCCCGTAAAACGGGGAAGCGGTATGCCCCAACTGCTTCCGCTTGCCGCTTCCCCACTCGTGGGGAAGCTCCGGCGAAGCCGGTGAAGGGGTGTTTCAACGACAAACGCTGTCATCCCGGACGGCGTCAGGCGAGTCCCAGACCTCGTGCCGCAATGTCCTCTGAGGTCCCCGCTCTTCGCTCACGCTTGGGCATAGATGACAGGGGAAACCAAGCGCGCTCCATTTGGCCTGGTTCGATTTAGCGCTTCAGCAGGCCCTTGTAGATCAGGTCCATCGTGCCTTCGAGCTCGCGCCGAAGCGTGTCAATGCGGAAGCAATTATAGAGTTGCGGATAGCGGAACTTCATGGTCGCGCATTGGATCATCTCTGCAAGCTCGTCGAGGCTGTCGTGCTGCTCAAACAGACCTTCAGCGATGCCCTCTTCCAACATACGTACCAGATAGACACGCTCAACCGCCAAACGTCGATTGGCATAGGCCGGGCGCTCACGCGAGATGGCTTGCGCCAGTTCGAAAATCTTCTTGCTCTCGTCGATCAGCTTGAACGTGTGCTCAAGGATCACGCGGTGAAACTCGCGTAGCCGGACACCGGCAGAGCCGCCAGATACCACAACGGCTTTCATCATCGCGTCCTCGTCACACTCATGCGCAAGCGCGTGGGCTTCGGCAATGTCGAGCTTCGACGGGTAGAATCTGTAAAGATTCCCAGTCGACATCTTGAGGTCAGAGGCGATCTCCGACATCGTGGTTTTGCTATAGCCGTAATGCTCGAACCGCCGACCTGCGGCTTCCAAGATACGATCGCGGGTTTCTGCTTTCTCATCCATGCGAAACCCTTTAGACTGGAAATGATGAACAATCAACAAAATGTTCAGTTTTTATAAACTTGACGGCTGCGTCAAATTTACACAGGGGAAACAGGCTTAAAATGGCGCAAATTGGCATCCTAGGAGCAGGGGCTTGGGGCACCGCTTTGGCGCAAGTTGCTGCAACGGCCGGGCACGATGTCTGCCTTTGGGCGCTGGAGCCTGAAGTGCTGGACAGCATTCGGACTTCGGGGGAAAATAGTCTTTTCTTGCCGCAAGTTAAGCTCTCGCCACGCATCCGGGCCACTGGGCATTTGCCTGACTTGGCCACAGCCGACGCTATTCTAGCGGTGGTACCTGCCCAGTTCATGCGCCAGACCTTGACCGCGCTCGCACCCCATGTGCGCGCAGGCACGCCCATCGTTCTGTGCTCAAAAGGGATTGAGCAAGGCACCCAGAAACTAATGACGGATGTGCTGGCCGAAGTTTTGCCCAACTGCGTTGGTGCGGTTTTGTCGGGGCCAAGCTTTGCAAAGGACGTTGCCATCGGTCTGCCAACTGCCGTCACCTTGGCTTGCAGCGACGCGAATGTTGGCGCGCGCTTGGTCGACTTAATCGGCATCTCGACTTTCAGGCCTTATCTGGCAACAGATTTGGTCGGTGCCGAAATCGGAGGCGCGGTCAAAAACGTCTTGGCCATAGCTTGTGGGATGGCGGAGGGCCGGGGCTTGGGGGAGAGTGCCCGTGCTGCTTTGATCACGCGTGGCTTTGCCGAAATGACCCGTCTTGGCATTGCCATGGGGGCCGACGCCCGCACTTTGGCGGGCCTGTGTGGCTTAGGCGATTTGGTCCTGACCTGCTCTAGCGCCACCTCGCGCAACTTCGCTTTGGGTTATGCCCTCGGCCAGGGGCAGAGCTTCCAAGAAGCCACAGCGGGCAAACGCAGCATTGCCGAAGGGGCCTCAACCGCCCCAGCACTCCTTGAACTTGCCGCCAGCAAGGGCGTTGCCATGCCGATTTGTGAAGCCGTCGCTGCCATCTTGGCTGGACGCGTGGATGTGGCACAGGCCATTGGAAAGCTTCTTTCGCGGCCATTCAAGGTGGAGGCAGACTAATGACTTTATTTCTTTTGACATGCTTGGATCATGAAGGTGCCTTGGATAAGCGCTTGGCCACCCGCCCCGCGCATCTGGACTATGTCGCCACGTTTGGCGCCTCCGTGAAATTAGCCGGGCCCGTTTTGAACGCCCCAGACGGTGGGCCCATCGGCTCGCACTTTATCTTGGATGTGGCGGATCAGGCGGCAGTGGAGGCCTTTGCCGCGAACGATCCTTATGCACTCGCGGGCGTATTTAAGTCCCACACCATTCATCCGTTCCGGGTGGTGGTGGGGAGTCTTTGAGGGGCGCATTTGAAGCCCCTCTCCCCATGGGAGAGGGGTTGGGGTGAGGGCATTACACTCACCTTGTTGACGAGCGCGTTTGAGCAGCTTTCATGGCACTGAGCCACGCGCCCTTGCGCAAAATCCCCCTCACCCCCGCCCCCTCTCCCCCCAAGGGGGCGAGGGGAGAGCGCCGGCTCACCGAACCGGTGTCACCTTAATCATATGCTCCGCTTCTTGAAGAACCCGCGCGCGTGTCCAAACAAAGGGCACATAGCGGCCGCTGGCCCAGAGCGGGAACAGATCGCGATAGTGCGGGCTTGATGGATCGCCGGATTGGCCGGGATTATTGATCACGACGCTATTGTCCCAAGCGCCCACATCCATAACCAAACGCACAGATGGGCCAGCAGTAAACTTGTAATCACCGGTCCAGCTCGTCGCATTAGGCGTGGAGTTGCTGCCGCCAATGGGAAGGGGACCCACACGACGCTCCGCATCCCGGCCGGGGATAGGCAGAGCAGGCTTGAAGTCGGCTTGATGCAAGGTTCCCCAGCGCCACTGACGAGCATCTGGCCCCAAGAGACGTTCAGTTTCTGCCCAAGCTGCACCGAGCGACTCAAGAAGGATCTCGCCGCGCAACTTGGCAGGATCTGGACCCAGCAATGTGCCAGCTTCCAAAACAGGAATGACCGAAGTTGCAGGCGGGCGGCCAAAATTGGCGCGCGATGCTTCTGGAACCAAATGCTTCACCGCACTCTCGCCCAGATAGCGGCCAGCCCAGACCTCAAACAAAGCCGCACTGGCAGAGTCTGCGCCCATATAGCCATCCCAGCCAATTAAAAGCGAAAGGGCCGAGACTTCAGCTGGGCTTCTACCCTTGAGGTCTTTCAGCAATCCCACAGTTCGGCGCGCAAACGGTGAGGTGACGTCATTTTGCAAAGCCATGGCATCGGTGATGCCAAACTTGGGCTTGTCGCGGATCACTTCTTGGATACGCGTGACGCGGCTGGCATCAGCCCATTCCAAAGCAAGCAGATAGGGATAGCCAGCAGGCACATTCATTTCGTTCGCGGTCGCGATCCAGCCCTCTTTCGGATTGTGTTTGATTGGCATGAGCGCGGGATCAAGAAGGCCTGTCCAGCGATAGGTTTCGCCCGCTGGCACTGGCAGCAGGCCATCACCTGCATTGCGCTTAGGAACAAATCCACCCGGAGCCCAGCCGATCTCGCCCTTCTTGTCGGCATAGAGCAAGTTTAAAGGCGGTGCGCCCCAATGGTTGCGCGCTATCAGAAACTCATCCCAAGACTTAGCTTTGAACGCCCATGCGGCATTGAAATAGGCAGAGCCACCGGGCTGGCTCCAAGTCGTGCGCAGGGCGAAACTGCGCTGGGCCGCGGGGTCTTCGTAGAGAATGGGACCGTCAGCGCTGAACTTTAGCGTCACTTCTTGGGGGGCTTGGCCTTTGACCTCAATGGTTTCGCGGACCTCCCTAAGAGTGACCTTGGTGTCGTTGACGACCAAATCTTGTTGATCAATCGCAAAGATCGTCAGAGCCCAAGCGATTTCACCATTATGGCCAAAGCTGATGCCCGGCAGCGCAGGCTCGCCCGCGCCAGCCAGCTTTAGTTCGGGCGTATCAATGTGCGAGAGATAGCGCAGGTTAGGGATCGACTGCGCGCGATGGGGGTCATTAGCCAGAATGGGCCGACCGGTGGCGCTGCGTTCCGGGCCGATCACCCAATTGTTGGAACCTTCTTGGCTCTCCGTGTCTCGGCTCGCCATCACCAAGACCTTGCCGTCAAACTTCACGTCGCTGGTACCGAGTGTAAAGGTCTCAAGGACGTTTTGCGGAATGCTGCAAGGGTCGACGCCTTTGGGGATGGTGACTTCTGTTGCAGGCTCCAGCCTGCGCCGCATTGGTTCCAACTTCACATCGCCACCACAAAGCGCGCGAGCACGGGCGACTTCACTCGTTAGGTTTGACGCCAAAGCGTTGGAGCGAATACGCACCACATCATCGGCCTGCCACCGTTCTGGTTTGGTCCCGGTTGCTGCAAACTCGAGGGGGAGTTTTTGTTGGCCGCGCTCGGTCTCTGCGATGTAGGCATTGATGCCCGCGACAAAACCTTCGGTCCAATCCTTGGCATCGGCTGGATAGGCCTTCCATTCGGCCGCCATATCGCCGCGATAGAGGAGCAAGCGCGACGCGCGGTCTTGCTCAACATAGGAGGGCCCAAAGCTGGCGGCGAGACGGCCTAGACCGCGTTTACGCCAAAGGTCGATCTGCCACAGCCGATCCCGTGCCACGGCATAGCCTTGTAAGAAAAACCCATCACGCGCAGTGGCGGCATAAATATGGGGAATACCGGCGCGATCAATGATGATCTCACCTGCTTGAGCAAGGCCCGGCAAATTCCGCGATTCTTGGGTCACGCTGGGTCCCAAGTTCTGCGCCACATTCTGCGCTTGTGCTTGGCCTGCGACCAACAAGGTCAGCAAGATTGGCTGCATCATCCAAGATTTCATCGCGCACGCTCCGTTCCACTGAGGAACGCAGCCTAATCATGGTCCGGTGAAAAGACCATCCGGCATCGCCTCATTCAATTTGAAGTCGCGCCAGACGATCTCATTCTGCTTGACGCCATTGTAATAGAGGCGGATGCGACCGGGCTGGACCCATGACAGGCCGGGTTTTTGGTAGAAGTTGGAATAAATGCGCTCATGCCAGCCGCGCGGCGTGGCAAACCCAACAGAGAGAACCGCATAATCAGCACGCGATATGCCAAACAATGTCTTCGCTCCGGTGGGGTCTGTCACTTCGATCCGGTAAACCGGTTGGCCATCGACCAGATCATCGGGCTGGCGGGCCAAGCTAAAGCCTTGGTCCAACGCAAAACGGATGACGCCGAAGCCAAAATTCTCCGCCCATTGCTTATCCGCAGCCGAAGGCGGCAAGACCCCGTCTGGCCCATAGGTTCGGCTGCCATCAAAGGCCAAGAAGGTCACGACCTTGCCATCGCGACGGCTCTCGATGCGCACTTTGCCGTCGGCATTGTGGGCTTGTGGTTTAAACTCTGGATACACCCGCCACATCCTGTGGCTTTCATTGATCAAAGGCGTGCCGTCTGGGGCGTAAAAGGTGGCATAGCCTTCCAGATATAAGGTTGCAGGCCGTCGCCAACTTTCCCCGCCTGCTTGGGCCGTCGCGCGTTCGACAATCGTGCGCGCACTTAGGGCTGGATTTTCCATCCGCGCAGCGACCAATGGCTGATCCGGCCCGGGCGGCGGTAAGCTTTTTGCCCAAGCCGATCCTGCCAAGACGATTGCTAAGCCGAAGGAGAAGAGCGCGCGCATCAGGCGATTTCCACCACTTGCACGTCAGCTTCGGAAATGGCCTGGCGTGCTGCTTTTAGGGGTTGGTACTCGGGGCTGTTCCAGAACGCCTCGATCGCGGCTTTGTTGGGCCATTCAGAGACCACGGCCGCGAGGCCGTTGGCGCGTGGGCCTTCAAAGCTCTCGCAGCCCGGACCGCGCACTATATATTTACCGCCGAAGCGCGCAATCAAAGCCGCCGTCGGCTTGCCGTAAACTTCCAGAAACTGCTCGCGATCATGAACCCGCACCGTGACGATCATATAGGCTGGCATAGGTCCGTCCTCGACTCTTTGTTTGGTTGCTTCCATAATTTCCGCAAAAGATATATCCATTGCTTTATAGGGAGGAAGCAAGTGAAACTTTTACGCGCCGCGACATTGAACGTTCGTGATCTCAAGCGGTCTGAGGCTTTGTACCGCGACTGGCTGTTTTATCGCACGGTGGAAAGTGGCGTTTTGGCGCGTGACCTTGCCTGTTCTTGGGGTGCACCTAACAGCGCTGGCCTGCCCTATGTCGTGATGCAGCCAGAGAGCGGGGCTGATATCTATCTGCGGCTGGTCCAGGATGAGCCGCATCCCGATTACGAAGCGCTGAAAACCTACGGCTGGGCCGCCATTGAAATCTGCGTCGACGATGTTCTGAAAGTGAATGAACGGATGCTGCAAAGCCCGTTCAAGATTATCGGACCGCCGCGCGAATTGGACGGCATGCCCGCGATCTTCCCCATGCAGGTTCAAGGCCCCGATGATGAGATCGTCTATTTGACCCAGATCCGCGATGATTTGCCGATGTATGATCTACCCCGTGCGACCAGCCTGATTGATCGCCAGTTTATCCATGTCTGTGCGGTTTCAGACCTGACTGGCGCGCTCACGTGGTGCCAAAACGTGCTGGGTCTTAGCTTTGGTCGCGATATGGATATCGTCTACACCATGTTGGCCAATGCCTTCGGGGTGCCGTTTGAACAGAAGTTCACCATCGCGACGCTGACCCACGACCGCGATGTCTTTTTTGAGTTTGATCAATTGCCACCCGTTGCCGGGCCACGTCCCGGCTGGAAAGACCGCCTGCCACAAGGGGTTAGCCTCTCCACCATTGTCCTGCCCGACTTCCGTGAGCGGGTGCGCGAGCATGCCAAATGGCTCATCACGCCACCGACCGTCCATCAAGGCGAGATTTATCAGGGCAAGCGGGCCGCCACGATGCGCGGCCCCGATGGGATTTTGTTTGAACTGGTCGAGCTATGAAGCAAGTCGTCCTCAAGCATGTCCTAACCGCTCGACCCTGTGCCGATGATTTTGCTTTAGTCGAAGCGGACACCCCGATTTGTCCTGAAGGTGGGGTTTTGGCGCGGGTGGTGCACCTCTCACTCGACCCTTATGTCGGCTCACGCCTGCGCGGCAAGCATATGGGTGAACCGGCCCCTCTGCCCGGCGTGGAGGCCATTCCAGGTGCCGCTGTCTGCCAAGTGCTGGAAAGCAAGGCAGCAGGGGTCAAGGCGGGGGATTGGGTTCATGCGATGGAAGTGGGCTGGCGGGAAACGGCGGACTTAGGGCCGGGTACGTTCAGGCTGCTTGATCCAAAAACTGCGCCTCTAGCCGCCCATGCGGGTGTGTTGGGTATGCCGGGCCTTACGGCGTGGGCGGGGATGACACAGCTGGCCAAGGTCGGCCCCGGCGATATCGTGCTGGTCGACGCGGCTGCCGGCCCCGTTGGCGGCACCGTGGGCCAGATCGCCCGCATCAAAGGGGCAAAGCGGGTCGTGGGTATCGCAGGTGGGCCCGAGAAATGCGCCCTCGTCACCGAAACCTATGGCTTCGACGCTTGTATTGATTACAAGCAAGATGGTTGGGAGCAGGCCCTGACAGAGGCCTTGCCAGAGCCTCCGACCGTTTATTTCGAGAATGTCTCCACCGAGATGGCGTCTAAAGCGCTGATGCGCTTAGCGCTTTATGGGCGCATGGTCTTGTGTGGACTGGTCGATCAATATCACGCCGATCAACCACCGCCCGGTCTCAACGCGGGTTTGATCGTCGGCAAGCGCGCGCAAGTCATGGGGCTCGTGGTCTATGATTTCTATCCTGAGTGGGACGCCTTTGTGAAAGAGGCCAGCGCTTGGATTGGGGATGGCACATTGGTTTTCAAGGAAGACCGCGTTGCCGGTTTAGAAGCCACTCCTGCCCTGTTTGAGCGGCTGATGCAGGGCCAGAACATTGGCAAGGCTGTGGTCAGCGTCTCTGCCGAATAGCACCGAGGGTGCGCGCTTTTGCCGCTTGAATGAAAGGATATATCATTTAATGTGCGGAAAGAGGGCTTAAGCGAGAGACTGGGGAGAATCATGGTCATCAATGAAGTCGATGTTGTGCGCTGGCTGCATATTCTGGCCATGGTCTATTGGCTGGGCGGTGAGTGGGGCGTGTTCCAAACCTCCTATCACGTGACCAATCGCGACCTCAGTTTAGATGAGCGCCGCCGCCATATGGAAACAGCCTATCGTATCGATATTCTGGCGCGAACGGGCATCATCCTCTTATTGCCCTTAGGCCTGCATATGGGCCATCTTTATGGCTTCACGCCCTTTTTGGATGGAATTTGTCTGGCGATCATGTGGGCCTTGGCGCTCTCGTGGCTGGCACTGTGCTGGGCGGCCTTTTTCACGCGTGAGACGGATATGGGCATAACTTTGACGAAGCTGGATGAGAAAGTTCGCTTTGTCCTGATTCCCGTCCTGTTCGCAGTGTCGATCCTTGCGTTTATGGGGCAAGGGCCGCTGGCGATTGAGACAGGCTCTTACTGGTATCCCGCCAAAATGTTCACTTATGCCTTGATGCTGGTGTTTGGGCTGGGCCTGCGCTTTATCATGCGGGAATGGACGACTTTGTTCCGGGTGCTTGCTGAAGGGCCGAATCAAGCAGCGCAAACCCAGTTGGAAATCTCCATCGGGCGCGGGCGGATGATTGCCTATTGCTACTGGATCGGGATTGCCACGACCGCCTTTTTTGGCGCGGTTAAGCCCTTCTAACGCTGGCCAGAAACGTCAAACGCCCGACCATAAAGGCCGGGCGTTCAGACGATCAGCGCAGGGCACGCCGGGTCTGCGCCGGGGAGAACTCCGGCGATAGGGACGCTGCACCTAGACTGAAAGCGGGGGGACGACGCCAGTCCGGATGTGCTGCATCCATGAGTGGCAAGATAGCAACATCCAAAAAGAAAAGCAAGATTAAAAGTATTTAATTGTTGCGTGTGACGCAATTGTCACAATTTCGCGAGCATTAGTTCTTGGGGTTGTACTGGCGGGTCGGCCCTGGGGTGGCAAATAGGCTCTGATTGATCGCGGCACCTGTGGCAGCTTCAACCAAACGCACCCGCGTTACCCGGCCCTGACGATCGGCAATCGCCCATTCGCGCAATTGCTTAGCGGTATCATCATAGATGATGGTCAGTTCACCATCGGCCTGACGGGCCTTGTCGCGCACCGCCATGATGGTCATCCCGCCACGCTTTTCGACGCCAGTCACCAGCACGTCCTTTTCCAAGCTCACATTGGCCTTGAGCAAGAAGTACAAAGGCGTCTTGCGCAGGGGATAGCGATCCGTGGTGCGTAAGCGCCTGTCCTGCAGGCTGACAGTCTCGCCATCAGATATCAGCAACAGCGGCGAAGGTGCATCATACTCAAACCGCACTTTGCCGGGCCGCTGCAACCAAAAGCGCCCACCGACTGTACTGCCATCGGGATTGGTCTGCAGGAACCGACCTTGAATACGCGTGATCGCATTGATCGATTGGGTCAGCGAAGCGATGGTTGCTGTACGCTGGGCGGGTGCTAAGGCTTGCGCCAGGCCAAGGCTTGGCATCAGGCCAATCAGTCCAGCGAGAAGAAGGTAACGTCTGTTCATGGCCACGTTTTAGGTTTCCGATAAGGCGATTTTACGGCCAACCCTAAAACGTAACGGCTACGGAGTTAAGGCCCCCAAACCTTACCCATGATCCGGCAACAGAATCTCGCGCTTGCCGGCATGGTTCGGTGGGCTGATCATGCCTTCTTGTTCCATGCGTTCAATCAAGCTGGCGGCGCGATTATAGCCCAAGGACAGACGGCGCTGCAGATAAGAGGTCGAGGCCTTGCGGTCCCGCGCCACAATGGCGACAGCGCGGTCGAACAAATCATTGCCAGAGCCTGCCATGCCATCCAGATCGGCCCCATCGGCGTAGGGATTGTCTTCGTCGGCATCGGCGGTGATCTCGTCGAAATATTCCGGCGCGCCTTGCGCTTTCAGGCTCGCGACAATTTCTTCGACTTCCTTGTCGGCAACAAAGGGGCCATGCAGGCGGCGCATTTTGCCGCCTTGCGCCATGTAAAGCAGGTCGCCTTGGCCCAAGAGCTGCTCGGCACCTTGCTCACCCAAAATGGTGCGGCTGTCGATCTTGGAGGTGACTGAGTAGGAGATACGGGTTGGGAAGTTGGCCTTGATCGTACCGGTGATGACATCCACGGAAGGACGTTGCGTCGCCATAATCAAATGAATGCCGGCTGCCCGCGCCATTTGCGCCAATCGCTGCACCGCGCCTTCAATATCCTTGCCTGCCACCAACATTAGATCGGCCATTTCGTCGATCACCACGACGATATACGGCATGTGGTCGAGCTCAAAGGTCTCGGTTTCATAGATTGGCTTGCCGGTTTCGCGGTCCCAGCCCGTCTGCATGGTGCGCGAGAAGGTCTCGTTTTTGGCTTGGGCTTCAGCTGCGCGCTGGTTGTAGCCGCCAATATTGCGCACGCCGATCTTCGACATTTTCCGGTAGCGGTCTTCCATCTCGCGCACGGCCCACTTCAGAGCGGCGACAGCCTTTTTCGGGTCGGTCACAACCGGGGCGAGTAGGTGCGGAATCCCGTCATAGACTGACAGTTCCAGCATTTTTGGGTCGATCATGATGAAACGGCACTGCTGCGGCGTCATCTTATAAAGGAGCGACAGGATCATGGCATTGATGCCAACCGACTTACCCGAGCCGGTGGTCCCGGCGATCAGCAAGTGGGGCATGCGGGCAAGGTCGGCAACCGAAGGCTCGCCGCCAATGGTTTCACCTAGCGCCAGAGGCAGTTCTTGGCGACCGCTCTCATAATCATTGGTCGATAGGAGGTCGCGCAAATAGACCGTCTCGCGCCGCGCATTTGGCAGTTCGATGCCGATGGCATTGCGGCCAGGCACAACAGCGATGCGGCAAGCTTGTACCGACATAGAGCGGGCCACATCATCAGCCAGACCGATCACGCGCGCCGATTTTACGCCTGCTGCGGGCTCTAACTCATACAGAGTTACGACAGGGCCGGGGCGCACATTGAGGATCTCGCCCTTCACGCCAAAGTCGCTCAACACGGTCATCAACAGGCGGGCATTTTGTTTCAGGCCTGCCTCATCATGATGGGCGACCCGAGGCTTTGGCTTGGCCAAGAGGTCAAGACGCGGCAATTCAAAGTCTGCGCCTGCAGGATACATGGGCAGGACGCCTTGGGCCTCACGGCCGGCGCGCTCTGATTGTCTGGGGCTTTTTGGCCGCTCGATGGGGATATCGCTAGCGGGATACCCGGGCGCTTCATAGGTCGTGGTATGGACTTCAGGCTCGCGCCAGACATCGCGCGCTGCACCGATTTTTGCGTCCGTTGGGGCAAAGCGGGCAGCAATCGAGGCTACATCATGGGGGTCAATCTCGCGGGTAGCGACGGGGCGCTCAGCCTTTTTTCGTGTGGTGGTGGCTGGTTTGCGCGTTGGGGCCTTGGCCACGCCAAAGCGCTCCATCAAACCATCTGCGGCGACCCGCAAGCTGGCCCAGCCATAGGTGGCCGCATCAATGGCGGCGTCAAAGTCGGTCCGCTTCAGCTGCATCGCGACACTACCGCAAGCAATAGCAATGGCAAAAGCGATGACGGCACCAAAGCCCTCACCACTTTGCGCGCCGGAGAAGGGCATGGCGAAGATGTGTAAGACGCTGTCGCCAATCAGACCACCAAGCCCGGTCCGCATCGGCCAAGATGGCGCATGGGGTAGGCCAGATACAGCGGTTGCAAACATCACAACGCCCAGCGCGGCCAGCCAAGCGCGCAAGCGCAAGCGCGGCACACCACCGGGGCCTCGGATCAATGCAAGGAAACAAAAGGAGATGAGGGCCAGAAGTGCTGGAATGATTGCGATGCCGAGCAGTTGCAACACGAAGTCAGCCAAAGTCGCACCGGGCTCACCCAGCCAATTTGACGTTTTGTTGCTGCCCGAAACATTCCAGCTGGGATCTTGAGCGTTGAAAGTCATGGTCGCGAGGCTCATGACGGTGCCGCCAAGGATGCCTGCACCCAACAGCCCGTCACGCGTCACGCGCTGGCGCCAATGCAATGTATCTTGTTTTGACCGTGTGCGCGCACCCATGTCACAATCCCGTAAGCCAATAGCGAAAGGCCGCAGGGGCCCAATGTCCTATGGGATACAAAGGGTTTGCGTGGTTATCACCGAGTTAAATTAACTCTTTTTTTCTGAAATTAGAGGCCGTCAATCTCAGTTTGCCGCACTGGCGTCCATAAAGCTGGCCAACTCAACATCCAAATTTGTCACACCATCGGCATCGTGGGTGGCCAGAAGGACATGGACTTTAGCATAAACATTGAACCACTCGGGATGATGGTCCATCTGTTCCGCCTTCAAGGCCACACGCGTCATCCAGCCAAAAGCTTGCTTGAAATCGGCAAAGTTGAAGGTCTTTTCAATGGCTGCGCGCCCGGCAACTTCCTGCCAGCCAGCTAGACCTGCAATGGCTTCTTGTGGGGTCATTTTGATCAGGTCGCGTGCCATGCTCTTCTCGTATTTGGATGTATCGTCTTACAAAAAACCCCTCCCAAATTTGGGAGGGGTTGGGACTTGTTGAGATCAAGCCGGAGAAGGTTCCGGGCCGGTGGAGGTCGTCCCGCCGCTCTTCTTGCCAATGGTTGGCAAGGCAGAAGAAGGTCCTGCCGGAGGTCTCGTCACCGCATCATCGCGTTTGATGGAGCCGCCTTCGAGCAAGATTTTGATTTCCTCACCCGACAGGGTTTCATATTCCAACAAACCTTGAGCTAGGACTTCCAAATCCGCGCGACGCTCGGTCAAGATACGGGTTGCCTCAGCATTGCCCCACTCGACGAGGCGACGAACCTCTTTGTCGATGGTTTGCGCGGTGGCTTCCGATACATTCTGCGTCCGCGAGACGGAGTGGCCCAAGAAGACTTCCTCTTGGTTTTCGCCGTAAGCAACCGTACCCAATTCGTCTGAGAAGCCCCAGCGGGTCACCATGGCACGGGCCAAGCGGGTTGCCTGTTCGATATCGGACGAGGCACCAGAGGTGATGGCATCCTTACCGAAGATCAATTCCTCGGCGACGCGACCACCCATCATAACGGCCAGACGGCTCATCATTTGGCGATAGCTAAAGGACAATTTGTCCCGCTCTGGCAATTGCATCACCATGCCCAAGGCGCGGCCACGTGGAATGATCGTGGCTTTGTGGACGGGGTCCGTGTGGGGAACGGTCAAAGCCACCAACGCATGGCCACCTTCATGATAGGCGGTCAGGCTCTTTTCTTCGATGGTCATCGCCATGGTCTTGCGCTCAACGCCCATCAGGATTTTGTCCTTGGCGTCTTCGAACTCTTGCATGGTGACCAGACGGCGGCCACGACGGGCAGCCAGCAGGGCCGCTTCATTGACGAGGTTCATCAAGTCAGCACCCGAGAAGCCGGGGCAGCCACGAGCGATGGTCTTTGCGTCGACGTCTGACGACAAAGGCACATTGCGCATGTGAACTTTCAAAACTTTCTCGCGGCCCGAAATATCCGGCAGGCCAACGGTGACCTGACGGTCAAAACGGCCTGGACGCAACAAAGCAGGGTCCAACACGTCTGGACGGTTGGTCGCAGCGATGATGATGATGCCTTCATTGGCTTCAAAACCATCCATCTCGACCAAAAGCTGGTTCAAGGTTTGCTCACGCTCATCATTGCCACCACCGAGACCGGCACCACGGTGGCGACCGACCGCGTCGATTTCGTCGATGAAGATGATGCAAGGCGCATTCTTCTTGGCTTGCTCAAACATGTCGCGCACCCGGCTCGCGCCGACGCCGACGAACATTTCAACAAAGTCCGAACCAGAAATCGTGAAGAAAGGCACATTGGCTTCACCAGCAACCGCACGCGCGGTCAAAGTCTTACCCGTACCTGGCGGGCCGACCAGCAGCGCGCCTTTGGGGATCTTTCCGCCCAAGCGCTGGAACTTCGAAGGGTCCTTCAAGAAGTCGACGACTTCTTGCAATTCTTCACGGGCTTCATCAATGCCAGCGACGTCTTCGAAGGTCACTTTGTTCTTGTTTTCGGTCAGCAGTTTCGCCTTGGACTTACCAAAGCCCATCGCGCCGCCTTTACCGCCACCGCCAGACATCTGGCGCATCAAGAAGAACCAAAGGCCGACCATGATCAGCAACGGCAACAGGTTCGCGATCAGCGCGGTCAAGAAATTGGCCCGCGGCACCTCTTCAATGCGAATTTCGGCATTGGATTTTTCCAAGCGCGCCAAAAGGTCCGTCGCAGGCGTCGGGACCACAGCAACAAAGGCCTTGTCATCTTGCATGCGGCCACGCGCTTGGGGACCAGTGATCGTGACTTCCTTCACGCGCCCATTGTCCACTTCGGTCAACAGGGTCGAATAAGGCATCGTTGTCATCGAGGCCGACGGGGACGGACGGTTCATTAAGGTGAACACTGTCACCAGTGCCAAAGCCAAAAATCCCCAGATTGCAAGATCGCGCAGCTTCATCATTATCTCTTTCTGAAATCACCACCCTTTATGAGAAGTGATTAATCACCCTGCCGCATTGTTTTGTGGCGGACTAGACTAACATAGTCGTTCAATCCAATCATGTAAGCCCATCTTCTGCTCGAATTCGATTTTATTGGGTTACAAATTCGTGTGGTTGACGTGAAATGCCCAAAAGTCGCGCGTACTGGCTCTGGCGTGTTGGGCTTTGGACGGCCAGTTGTCCTCGTCGAGCCGGGGCGAGCTCAAAGAAAAACTTGTCACCCTTTCGTGCAACCCTCACCCCGCCAAGGGTTCTGGGTTGCGCTGGGTTTGCCATAAGACCCTCTACCAATCGGCCCAGTTTTTCGGCCTCTGCTGCTCGATCAGTCTGGGTGAGGCTATAGATCAGCCAGCCTAAGGCCCGCTCAATTACGACTGGTTCTCCTTCGCTGAGCGAGGCCGCATTTAGTTGCCAGCCTGCTTCGACCGGGGTCAGTTTGCACCGCTTCAATAGGTCCCAACTGGCATGTTCCTGCGCCGATCTCAGCGCATCAGCTATGGCCGCAAGACGAACAATGCGATCAAGGTCTACCCCGTGCGCGGCCATCTCTTGCACCAGCTTACGCGTCCGAATGCGGGCAAAATCGAGATTCTGATTGCTTTCATCTTCCAGCCAATCTTGACCTTCATGCATAAGCCAAGCGCGCAAATCGGCTCGTTTTAGCCCCAAAAGGGGTCTTCCCAGCAAATTTGGGGCCTCAATCTGGGCAAATGGATTGATCGCCACTTCTGCCATACCAGCTAAACCGTCTAAGCCCGATTGCCGCGCCAAGCGCCAGCAAACAGTCTCAACCTGATCGTCCCAGGTGTGGCCAACGAGGATCATTTTGGCGCTCACGCGTCGTGCCACAGACGCTAAAGCCTGATAGCGCGCTTGTCGTGCCCAAGCCTGCAGCCCACCATGTGCGGGCCGATCATCCAACCGGACGACCTCTCCAGAAAGGCCAAGCGCGCGTGCCCAAGCAATGGCTTGGGCCGAATCGGCAGCCGAATTTGGGCGTAGTCCGTGATCAATCGAAGCGACATAAAGCGGCGCGCCCGTAATCTTCGCCCATTGGCTGGCCATCCGGCACAAAGCCATACTGTCACCACCGCCAGACAAGGCGATCAGCATGGGCGAGCCAAATTCTTTTTGCCAATGGTCCAGCTTTGAAAAGAAGTGGGGCAGAGCCTGGCCAATTGGGCAAGGCGCGGGGTCTTCCGCGCCATTGGCCACTAGGTGGCCGGGCACGGCGACCGCGCCACTTCGGCGTCTGCCCGCGCTTTCAGCGTCGGATCTGGGTTGGGCGTCCGACGTTTAAACTCGTCGAGCGCTGAACATCGCAATTTAGCATTGCCCATCTGACCAAAGGCCCCGGCCAAGCGCACTAAGGATTCAGAGGCACGCCCGCCTTGCGGGGCCGCTTCCAGATAGCTCAAATAGGCCTCAGCCGCAGGACCCCATGCTGATTGGACAAAGCGGGTTTCACCAAGAAGCCAGCGACCTTCAATCCCTTCAGGCGCGGTTGGAAAATTGGTAACAAGATTAGTCAGATTGCTCTCAGCGGTCTGATAATCGCCGCGCTGCAAGGCCAATTGGGCAGCCGAGAATAAAGAGTCTGCCCCGGGTGGTGGGGCAGGGGCGGGGGCAACATCGCCAACTAAGGCTTGTGCGTCTTGCGCCGCCGCGGGGCTGCTTTCAACGGTGGCTATCTCGGCAACCCGTGAGCCGCTGACGGCTACCGCCGATTGATTGGCGCGCTCTGCTTCCAACTCTTGCACCAATCGATCTTGGCTTGCTTGCTGCTTGGCTAGCATGGCTTCCAAGACTTCGATCCGCCCAGTCAGTTCAGCCGCTTGGCGCTCAACTTGTTCCAGGCGGATGATTAAACGGGCTGAGATGGGTTCCGCTGAAATCGGGGGGACAATAACCGGGGTTGGACCGCTCGGATTCGTGGCTGCCACCGGCGGATTTGCACCGCGCGCTTGTGCCCAAACAGGTTCAGCACTCAGCATCAAGCCAGCACCCACCACCACTAGGCTCAATAACGTTCCAAACTGCAGGGCGCGTTGCGCCGCCCTGCTGGAAGGGGGGGCGATTTGGCTTGAGATCAAAGAGGCGACTTGCGGTTCGGCCATGATTAATCGAGCAGCATGGTTTGGGCGTTCCGGTTCACGGCCCAACCTTCAACATTTGGACGCTCATCGATTGGACGTTCCTTCCCATAGGAGACGGTTTCCATACGATCAGGGTCGACACCAAGTCCTGCTAAGAAGTCGCGTGCCGCACTCGCCCGGCGTGCACCCAAGGCCAAGTTATACTCGCGTGTCCCGCGCTCATCACAATTGCCAGCGATCAAAACGCGCTTGCCCGGGTTGGCCTTAATCCAAGCCGCCTGACGGGTCAGAATGGAGCGGGCTTCATCGGTCAAGTCAAACCGATCGGTTGGGAAGAAAATGCGCTCACCGGCTTCGGCTAAAGTGGCGTAGGGTGAGAAGCTTTGCTGTGCTCTGGCCGTGTCAGCATTGGTCGCGTTGCCGCTGGCAATAACTGGTCCAAGCGGGGCAGATGCCACAGGTGCTCTGGTCTCGGCCGCCGCTTGGGCAATTGTTGGCGCAGCCTCAGAATTGGCGACAGCCACAGGTGCATTTGTATCGGCAATCGGTGGCGTTGTTTTCTTGGTGCTCGCGCATGCCACCAAGGCCAAGCTTGAAACAAGCATCAGGGCAAGAGAACGGACTTTCAAGCCTGAGGATTGTTGGGTCGGGATTTGGGAAGGGGTCATGGCAGGCTCCTAAATGATAGGGTGTTTACAAAGGGCGGGGTTTATCGAAACAAGGTTAGACGCTTAAGGCAGGGTTGCGGACCAACCGGGGTCTGAACCCGGCGCGGACCAAGGGGATTTGCGAAGATTGGTACCAGAGACATCCACGGTCCACAGGCTTGGCGATTGACCGGGCCCGCCTTCACGTTGAAACATAATGACACGGCCATTGGGTGACCAAGTCGGGCCTTCAACCAGATAGGCCTCCGCGAGGATTTTCAAGTTTGACCCATCCGCGGCCATCACACCAATCTGAAATTGCCCACCGAATTGGCGCGTGAAGGCAATTAAGTCGCCCTTGGGAGACCAAACAGCGGTAGAATAGCGGCCTTCGCTGAAGGTTAGGCGACGAACGCCGGATCCATCGGCATTCATGGCATAGATTTGCGTGCTGCCGCCTCTGTCCGAGGTGAAAACAATCTGGTTTCCGTCTGGCGACATATCGGGTGAGGTGTCGATGGCTGGATTGCGGGTTAGCTGGCTCAATTTGCCAGTCCGCAAGCTCTTGATGAACACATCCACATCGCCGTCACGGTCCGCGCTGAAAATGATGGATTGGCCATCAGGGGTAAAGCGTGGGGCGAACGCCATATTGCCCGGAATAGCCACAGCTTCTTTCCGGCCGCTCTCAATATCGACCACCCAAATTTTGATACCCCGGTCTGACAAAGCCGAGTAGACGATTTGTTGGCCTTGCGCGTTAAAGCGCGGGTTGAGAACTTGTTCGGTGCCATCGGTAAGATAGCTGGGATTGGCCCCATCCTGATCCATCACAGCAAGCCGCTTGACCCGATTGGTCCGGCTGCCACTTTCAGCGACAAAGACAACCCGGCTGTCGAAATACCCGACTTCACCGGTCAATCGACGATAGATCGCGTCAGAAACTTTGTGCGCGATCCGGCGCCAATTCTCGTCTGTCGTAGCAAACTCAAGGCCCAGCATCTGGCTTTCGCCATAGACATCCCATAAGCGAAACTCGACCCGCAAACGGCCTGATACCACCCCGCCGCGCCCAATAACCAAAGCTTCGGTTTTCGTGATCCGCCAGTCGGCAAAGCGGGGCGCAACGTTCACATCCATATCGCGTTGCAAGAAGGAGTCTGGGTTTTGAACTTGAAACAGACCCGAGCGGGCGAGATTATCGCGCACTGCGCTAGCAATAGAGCTTCCGTGCGGGCCTGAGAAATCCGCAATCGCAATCGGCATAGGCCGCCGATGCCCCTCCGTTACACTCACATTCAATTGCGCCAGCGCTGGCGTTAGCCAGACAAAAGCCATCAAAAGCGCGAGAAGCGTCGGGCGAAGGGCGCGGCAGAGAGCCGGAAGTAGGAGGCTGAGTGCTGTCATTAGTGGTTTCTTGACCCTAGAAGATGAATATTTTGCGGCAAGGTAAGACAAATTTCCGTTACAGACAGCTTTGCATTAAGGCCGATCAGCCTTTCGCGCGTCAAAGTCAAAATTCACCAAGCGCCATTGCATGTGGCGATCGGCAGGCAGGGAAAATGGCGCACACTGGCGAACAGCACGCATCGCATCGTCAATCGCTACCAAAAGCTTGCCGTCTGCACCAGCGCGCGACGTAGGGCGGATCAGCTTCGGATCTCTAACTAAATTTCCGTCCGGTCCCAATTCGATTTGGAGGCTTACGATCAAGCGAGCCGACGTGTCAGCTGGCCTGCGCCAACATTGGTAAATCTGTGCCCGAAGAGCCGATTCCAGATCGCCAGCGAGCAGGGTGCCGCCGCCGGCACGGCCTTGCTTGGCGGACTGACCCGAGGATGCGAGTTTTGGTGCACTGCGTCCACCTGAATCCGCCTTGCTTGCTGCTGCACTGGCGGCTGCAAAGTCGAACTGAGGATCAGGAGGCTGTTGTGCCGGTGCTTTGGTTTTGGCCTTGGTTGGCAAGTTTGGTGCAGGTTGGGTGGCCGACATCTTTTGCGGACTGGCCTTTGTGGGGGCAGGCGGCGGGGTAGCGGCTTTCTGCGCAGCAGCCGGGGCAGGCTTGGGGGGTGGTGCTTGTTGGACTGGCTTTGGAGCGGGCGCTGCCGGGGTTACAACAGGTTTCGGCTCTGGGGCAGGCGCTGCATCCGCAACTGGGGAGTCTGCAACGACCATCTCGCTGTTCTCTTCACCCGTCCGCACCGTCTCGGCTTGGGTCTCGGGCCCGATCACGCTGGGTGTATCCGCGACGATCGCGACAGGGATCACGTCTTCTGGCGTAAAGGCCGGTGGGTTCTGCCACAGTACAAGGCCCAAGGCGATAATGCCTGCATGCACAAACGCTGATACAGCGACACCCGGCCCGATTGGGCTGGGGTCCTGCCACTTCAGACTGGCGATATGGGGGTCACTGGCGCGCATGCGCTCGGGGCCTATCCTATTGCTCGACCGTATCGGTCACCAATCCCAGATTGCGATAACCAGCAGAATTCACCCGCGCCATGACTTGCATCACAATTCCATACGGGGCTTTTTCTGCGGCGCGAATAAAGATTCGGCGATCATAGCCCTCGCCGGCCAAAGCGGTCAGCCGTGGCAACAATTGGTCATAGGCTACGACTTCATTCTGCAAATAGACTTGGCCGTTGGCGAGGATCGTCACCGTTAGCGGTTCTTGCTCGCTGGGTAAGCTCTTGGCTTCCGTCTTGGGCAGGTCAACGGGCACACCCACCGTCAACAAGGGGGCGGCCACCATGAAGATGATCAATAGCACCAGCATCACGTCGACAAAGGGCGTGACGTTGATTTCGCCCATCAGGCGACGGCTGCGTCTGCCGTGATTGCCGGCTCCGCGCCGAGATCCGATCCCGACCGCCATGTTAGGTCGGGTCCTGCAGGCGGCGGGAAACGCGCGCAATCACATCATCACTCAAGGCGTCTAGGCGGGTTGCAAAGCGGTCCAGACTGCCAGCGAGCCAATTGTAAAAAATAACAGCGGGGATAGCGGCCAATAGGCCGAGGGCGGTCGCAAACAATGCCTCCGCAATACCAGGGGCCACGACAGCCAGATTTGTATCCCGCGATTGGGCAATGCCGCGGAAGGCATTCATAATACCCCAGACTGTGCCGAACAGGCCGACGAAGGGTGCAGAGGTTCCGATGGTGGCCAAGATTGCCAGACCGCGTTCAGCACGTGCCATCTCGCGCGCAGTGGCGGCTTGCATCACCCGTTCCATGCGCTCAATTGCTCGGCTAAGGCCTATTTCGGTTTGATTGGGTATGCGACGGGCAAGGCGGACTTCTGCCATGCCGACCGCGACGACCCGAGCCATCGCATCGCCGGGCTTGGCGCTTTCTTCGATGGCATCAATGCCGCGGCCTTCGGCCAAAGAGGCTTCAACAACGCGTGCGCCGGCCTCCAGCTTGCGAATTTGCAGCCATTTATCGATCGCAACAGCCCATGACCAGACCGAGGCCAAGGCCAACCCAATCATCACCGCCTTGACGACCCAATCGGCTTTGAGGAACAAATCGAGGAAGGAAAAGCTTGTTACTGTTGCTACCGCGTCCATGCACGCCTCACTAATGGGTTCAATGGTCAGCTCTGTTCGCGCGAACAGAAGTTAGGAACGAAACTGTCAGAATCGAAACCTAGCTAAGGAATACGGCCTCAGTGCGGCGATAAGGTTAATATCTGATGAGAAAGCCGCAAAAAGCGGTCAGCGGCTGTCAGAGGGCAGTACAGACACGTTCAACACCGGTTTGGCAGTTTGAAACCAGCCTTTGTCTTGACTTTATCTTCGCAAACCCGTATCCGCGCCCCTCTTCTGGCTGGTCCAATCCTGTCCCGGCCCACGATGGTGTGGGCAGTGGGTTCTGGGCGAGGCAGAATTCACGAATTCGCCGATGAACACTCTTATTTGAGGGTGACAAGGCTTTAGCAAGAGAGAAATCGCCATGTCGCGCCGTTGCGAATTGACTGGAACTGGACCTATGGTTGGCCACATCGTCAGCCACTCCAACATTAAGACCAAGCGTCGCTATTTGCCAAACCTGCAAGATGTCACCTTGGCGTCTGACGCTTTGGGCCGCGCCTTCAAGTTGCGCATCACCATGGCAGCTTTGCGCTCGGTCGATCACAACGGAGGCCTCGATGGCTTCATCGTGAAAATCGACGAGACCAAGATGTCGGATCGCGCGCGCAAGATTCGTCGCGACATCAAAGCAAAGCTGGCTGAAACCGCAGCTGCCTAAATCTGTGTGTTGGGCAGTGGGTGACCCACGGCCCAAGCTGCACTGGCTCAAAAGCGCGACCTTTCGGGGTCGCGTTTTTCGTTTAAGCCAAGTTGTTCGAGCAAAGTCGCCTGGCGGCTTGTGCGTCCATCCCTCGACCGACAGTCCCATGTCATGCTAACCGCCGCGGTCTCATGCGCCTGACCCAAGATCGCCTTTTCCGTGTTCTCGATCGCTTCGACGAGATTGATGCCCGTCTGTCTGTTTGCAGTGACGGCGGCGAGATCATGCGCCTCTCTAAGGAGCGGTCTAGTCTAGCCCCGGTCGCCGACGCGATCCGCGCATTGGACAAAGCGCGTGCAGAACGCAGTGAGCTGGAGCAAATGATCCTCGATCTGCCCAATAGCGACGAAATGGCGCAAATGGCGCAAGCCGAGCTTGAAGTCCTGCGGGAGTCGATCCCTGTGATGGAGCAAGATCTGCAAATCCTGCTTTTGCCGAAGGATGCCGACGACGAAGCCGATGTGATCTTGGAAGTCCGCGCCGGAACCGGTGGCGACGAAGCAGCCCTGTTTGCTGGCGATCTTTTCCGTATGTATCAGCGCTATGCCGCCACGCGCGGTTGGCGGGTTGAAGTTGAAAGCATCTCTGACGGCGAAATGGGCGGCTATAAGGAAATCATCGCCTCGGTCTCTGGCGAAGGGGCCTTTGGTCGGATGAAGTTTGAAAGCGGCGTGCACCGCGTGCAGCGCGTACCCGCGACGGAAGCTGGCGGCCGGATCCATACCTCAGCTGCCACGGTTGCTGTGCTGCCCGCGCGCGAGGATGTTGAAATTGAAGTCCATGAGAAGGACATCAGGATCGACACCTATCGCTCGTCCGGGGCTGGTGGTCAGCACGTCAACAAAACCGATTCTGCTGTTCGTTTGACCCACATCCCCAGCGGCATCGTGGTGACCTCATCTGAAAAGTCACAGCACCAAAACCGCGCCATCGCGATGCGCACGCTAAAAGCGCGCCTGTATGAGCAGCAGCGTTCCGCTCTGGCCGCTGAACGTTCGGCCAGCCGCCAATCCCAAGTGGGCTCGGGCGATCGGTCAGAGCGCATCCGCACCTATAACTTCCCGCAAGGCCGCGTGACCGATCACCGGATCAATCTGACGCTCTATAAGCTGGATACTTTGCTCGAAGGCAGCGGTTTGGATGAAATGATCCAAGCCTTGATCGCCGATGACACCGCCCGTCGCTTGGCCGAAGCCGAGGACTAATTGCCTGCATATTTGATCGAGCAGCCATAAGCCGACGTCGCGCGAATGGCGGGGGCTTGTTTGTTTTTGACGGCCGTGATGGCTTCGCGCACATAGTTGCGGGGGACAGCCCCGGCGGGCAGGACGGCACGGGGTTGATCATCTATCGCCCCGGCATAAGCAATGCGGCCCGCCTCATCGATCACAAACATATGCGGCGTTGTCCGGGCACCAAACGCTTTGCCGACCACACCGGTTGGGTCCAGCACTTTGGCGGTGGGCTTTGATCCCTTTTCGGCCGTGAAATAATCCGCGCCGCGGCTATCCTGATAGCCTTGCTTGCCAGGTGCCGAGGAGAAGATCGTCAGCCACACGACGCCGTCTTTGAGGGCTGAGGCTTGCACCGCTTGCATCGAACCGCTGTTATAGTGCCGGGCGACATAGGGGCATTCAAAGTTCGTCCATTCCAGCACGACAATTTTGCCGCGATAGGCACTTAGGTTAAACTTGCGCCCAGTCGTGTCCTGCATCGAGATGCTGGGTGCAATGGCACCCGATACAGGGGGGACACCCTTCGTCTTGGGGTGAGAGTTGGGCTCGCTTGGGGAATAGATGCCGCCCGCCTGCGTCTCGATCCACGTGAAGCTCGCCAAAGCAAGTGCGGCTGTCAGCCAAACAATTCTCATCGGCACTCCTCCTATTTCAGCGCGGTTTTGACGATCTCAGGGCTTAGTAACTGCGGCAGGATTTGGGGTTCTGCCGCGCCGGGCTTATACACGAGATATAGGGGTACACCCACGCGTCCGTGGCTTGCCAGCGCTTGGGCGATCACATCATCGCGACTTGTCCAGTCTGCCACCAGATATACAGCCTTGTCGCCATTTAGAGCCTCGCGCACGGCAGGATCCGCAAAGACGGTGACTTCATTGACCTTACAGGTCACACACCAGTCGGCTGTGAAATTGACGAAGGCGGTTTTGCCTTCCCGTTGCAGAGCGTCGACACGGGCAGGCGTCCAAGGCTCCCCGCCAAAGCTGGCGGTGGCGGCGTCCGTGGTCTTTGCGGGGGCTTGGGTGACATAGGTGCCAGCGCCAACAAGGCCTGCGACTAAGATCATCAGCGCGATGGCGCGCCCCTTGTGCCCAGACCAAGTCCGCCAAATCCACACAGCCATGCCAGCAGCCAAGACGCCGCCCAAGGCCGCCAAGACGCCCGCTTGACCCACTTGGGCACTGCTGACCCAGATCAACCAAATGGCGGTGGCAAACATGGGGAAGGATAAAGCCTCGCGGAGGCGGCTCATCCAAGGTCCCGGCCGCGGCAACGCCCGCATCAGGCCGGGCATGAAAGTCAGGGCGACAAAGGGGGCCGCAAAGCCCAGCCCCAAAGCTGCAAACACACTCAAGGCCCCTATCGCAGGCTGAGTGGCGGCAAAGCCTAAGGCCACACCCATGAAGGGCGCGGTGCAGGGTGCGGCAACCACGACAGCCAAGACGCCCGTAAAGAACGAGCCTGCATGCCCACTCTTGCTCGCAAGGCCTGTGCCTGCGCCTTGCAGCGAAGTGCCGATCTCATAAAAGCCCAACAAGTTGAACCCGATCAGAACCATCAAAATTGCTAGGCCGACAATGATGGCGGGCGATTGCAGCTGAAAGCCCCAGCCAACGGCCATGCCGGCGGCCTTCAGGCCAATCAGCAGACCTGCCAGCGCAAGGAAACTTGCGAGCACGCCAAACCCATACCACAGGCCGTGGGTGCGCGCTTCTGCCTTATCCCCGTGCGAAGCTTCCAATAGGCCCAAGGCCTTCATGGATAGGATCGGAAAGACACAGGGCATCAGGTTCAAAATTAGGCCGCCTAGAAAGGCGAAGAGCAGGGCTTGTAGTAGTCCAACGTCGGCACCACCCGCGGCCTTTGGCCCCGCCGTATCTACCATTGGGGCTGCTGCGATCAGCTCAGCCTTAAGGCTATAAGCTTTGGCATTTCTGCCCTCGCCAATCACCAAGACGCCGTCAAACGGGCCAACAAAGGGGTCTGGCAAGGATTTGGACTTCACAAGGTTCAGGCCAAAGCCATCCTTGCCGCGCACAAATTCTTGCGGTGCCGCAAAATCTACAAGTGCCCCGAGTTTAAGCTCATGAGGGAAGAAATAGGCCTTGCGATCTGCCGGCACGCCCGTGACCACTAATTGCAAGCCACCGTCACCCAGGTCGGTCAGGTGCGCTTTGCCGGGCAAGGGCTTGGGCAGGGAGGCCAGTGCCGCTTGGATGTCTGAAGCATCGCCGCTGTCCCGCTTGGCAGCTTCAACAGGCAAAGTGATTGCAACACTGCCTTCGCCCGGAATGCACACATCGGCGCATTCCAACCAAGTCGCATCGACTTTCAGCGAGAGGGTGGTGCCGGGCTTTGCCGAAGCTGGAACTTGAACCTCTAACGGTAGGACCACTAATTTTGAAAAGCCGTAATTCACCAAGGGGCCAAAGGGGATGGCTGTGGGCGCTGGCCATTTGATTTCGCCCGCCTTCACGCCCTCGGGTAATGTCCAATTTAGGTAGGTAGGTTCGCCGGAATCGCCCGGATTGCGCCAATAAGTATGCCAGTCTGGTGCGATCTTTTGCCGGATGGCGATATGAAAGACGTCACCGGGTTGAACCGCTGCCCGTTCGCTGATCAAGGTGATCTCAACATTTTCCGAGCTGGCGCTCATGCCAATTGGCGTAGAAATCCCGGCCGGGACTTGCGCCTGCGCGAAGCCAACCCAGGAGATTAAGAGCCAGAGAGCTAAGAGCGCGCGTTTCATGCATAAAGTCCTTTTCCATCGCTACTTAGCGTCCTTCGAGGGGCTGGCCAATGGTGTGGGTCTGGGTCGCGCAGAAAAACGCTGTCGAGATTGAAACTAGGGCTGGAAAAAACAGGCGAAACAAACCACCGTTAGCGCTTCGCACCTGAAACCCTAACTGGGTCCGAAAACGGAAAGGACTTCTGCGTGAGTATTTTGCCGAGACAACCGGGTTGGTGGTTTGAAGACATCATCGTCGGGCGAACCTATGATTTCGGTGCAGCTTTGGTGAGCGCGGAAGATATCACCCTATTTCATGAGCGTTTTGCGCCCAACCTACCCCTGAAAGCCAGCGAGCAAGGGCGCGAAGGGGCGGGGCCGCGCGCCGCTGAAAGCCATATCTATGCCCTCTGGCGGCGCATGTTGTGGGAAGAAACCCGTGAATGGCCCGTCCTGCAACGCTTGGGGCAAGATGCACTGCGCTATTATAAAGCCGCCTATGCTGGCGAAGAGCTATCCGTCCGCTTGACGTTTTTGGCAACCGAAGACCGCAATGATCGTGAAGGCGTGCTGACGGCCAGCCATGAAGTGCAAGATCAGGATGGCCTCTTGGTCATGAGCGTCATGACCCGCACCTTGATGGCCAAGCGGCCAGCAAAAACGGGCTGATCACTCCGTCCCAGTCACCTTATCCCAAAAGCCCTTGGCTTTATCGAAGAAGCCGGTGTGCTCGGGATGGCTTTTCTCGCCACATTCGCCGGCAAACTCGCGCAGCAGCTCTTTTTGACGGGCAGTCAGGCTGCGCGGGGTTTCGACGAACAGCTCAACATGCATGTCGCCACGCAGCGCCGATTTCAGGGTCGTCATGCCGTGGTGGCGCAGGCGAATGCGACGACCGGTTTGGCTGCCTTCAGGAATTTCCAGCTCAGCTTTGCCGCCGTCAATGGTCGGCACGTCGATCTTACCGCCTAAGGCCGCCGTCGTCATGGTGACGGGGATGCGGCAATAGAGCGTTGGACCATCGCGTTCAAACAGCTCGTGCTTATTGACCGACAAGAAGACATAAAGGTCGCCGCGTGGGCCGCCGCGCGCACCCAACTCGCCTTCACCCGTCAAACGCACCCGCGTACCATCTTCGACGCCAGCCGGGATCGCAACTGACAACGTGCGCTCCACTTGCTTGGTGCCGTGGCCGTGGCAGGACTTACAGGGCTTTTTGATGATGGTGCCGCGCCCATGACAGGTGGGGCAGGTCCGTTGCATCATGAAGAAGCCCTGTTGGGCGCGCACTTGGCCTGTGCCGCTGCAGGTGGGGCAAACTTCCGGGCGGGTGCCGGGCTCTGCGCCAGAGCCGTCGCAAACTTCGCACACCTGATTGGTGGGGATGTTAAGCTCTGCATCCTTGCCCCGGAAGGCTTCTTCTAGGGTGATCTCAAAATCATAGCGCAGGTCTGCGCCGCGCGCGGGGCCTGCACGCTGTTGCGTGCGCCGACCACCAAACACTTCGCCGAAAATGTCGCCAAAGACGGATTCGAAAATATCGCCAGCATCACCTTGGAAGCCGCCGCCACCGCCGCCACCCATGCCACCATTGAGGCCTGCCTTGCCATAGCGATCATAGACCGCGCGCTTTTGTGGGTCAGACAGCGCTGCATAGGCTTCATTGATGTCTTTGAATTTTGCCTCAGCCTCGGCATTGCCGGGGTTCTTATCGGGGTGCCATTGCATGGCCTTCTTGCGGTAGGCGCTTTTCAGCACGGCCTCATCCGCATCACGGGCCACGCCCAGAAGATCATAATAATCGTCGCTCATAGGATCCCCGAATTAGAGCAGGATTGTTAGCTAGAAGTCGCTCTGTGCCGGCTCTGCGTGTTGACCACGGGCATCAGCGGACACTTGAGGCCTGGTTGAGGCGGAGGAGAGGCGGCGCATCCGTCAACCAAGGCCCGAAGCGAACCCCTTTGCAAACTGGCCGCTAGACCCATTCACAAAGGGGTTGTTTCGATTACTTCTTGTCGTCGGTGACGTCTTCGAAGTCTGCGTCGACAACACCGTCGTCGCCTGCATCTTTCTTGGCATCGGCTTCCGCCGCACCGGCTTGCTGCTCGGCATACATGGCTTCACCGATTTTCATGGCAGCCTGCATCAAAGCTTGGGTCTTGGCTTGGATGTCTTCGACATCTTCGCCCAAAGCAGCTTCCTTGGTTGCGGCGACGGCAGCTTCAATGGCTTCGCGATCAGCGACTTCCAGCTTGGTGCCAAACTCGCTCAATTGCTTTTCAACCATATGGACCGAGCTTTCAGCGCCATTCTTGGCTTCCACCAAGTCGCGCTTCTTCTTGTCGGCGTCGGCATTTGCTTCTGCGTCCTTGATCATCTGATCAATATCGGCATCGGACAGACCGCCATTGGCCTGAATGCGGATCGATTGCTCTTTGTTGGTCGCCTTGTCTTTTGCCGAGACCGACACGATGCCGTTGGCGTCAATGTCAAAGGTCACTTCAATTTGCGGCACACCGCTAGGTGCCGGTGGGATGCCGACGAGATCGAATTGGCCGAGCGACTTATTGTCGGCTGCCATGTCGCGCTCACCTTGGAACACGCGAATGGTCACGGCCGACTGGTTGTCATCAGCGGTCGAGAAGACTTGGCTCTTCTTGGTTGGGATGGTGGTGTTGCGCTCGATCAAGCGGGTAAAGATACCGCCCTTGGTTTCGATGCCCAAGGACAAGGGCGTCACGTCCAGCAACAACACGTCTTTGACGTCGCCTTGCAGAACGCCTGCTTGGATCGCCGCACCCAAAGCCACCACTTCATCTGGGTTCACACCCTTGTGTGGCTCTTTGCCGAAGAATTGCTTCACCGCTTCTTGCACCTTGGGCATGCGGGTCATGCCGCCTACAAGCACGACTTCGTCAATATCTGCCGCAGTCAGGCCAGCGTCTTTCAACGCGGCTTTGCACGGATCAATCGTGCGCGAAACCAGATCATCGACCAAAGCTTCCAGCTTCGAGCGGGTCAGCTTCAGGTTCAAGTGCAGTGGGCCGGTTGCGTCCATGGTGATGAACGGCAGGTTCACTTCGTATTGAGCGGTAGTCGACAGCTCTTTCTTTGCCTTTTCGGCTTCTTCCTTCAGACGTTGCAGCGCAAGCTTGTCATTGCGCAGATCGACGCCTTTTTCCTTTTTGAACTCATCAGCCAGATAGTCGACGATGCGCATGTCGAAATCTTCCCCGCCGAGGAAGGTGTCGCCATTGGTGGAGCGCACTTCAAACACGCCGTCGCCGATCTCAAGAACGGATACGTCGAACGTACCACCGCCCAAGTCATAAACAGCGATGGTGCGGTTGCCGCCCTTGTCCATGCCGTAAGCCAAAGCCGCAGCGGTTGGCTCGTTGATGATGCGCAGCACTTCAAGGCCGGCAATCTTGCCTGCATCCTTGGTGGCTTGGCGCTGGGCGTCGTTGAAATAAGCAGGAACGGTGATGACGGCTTGGGTCACGGTCTCGCCCAAATAGGCTTCTGCCGTTTCCTTCATCTTGGTCAGGATCATGGCCGAGATTTCAGAAGGGCTGTAATCCTTGTCGCGGCCCGTCACATAGGCGTCGCCGCTCGGACCCTTGGTGATTTTGTAGGGAACCAGATTGATGTCCTTCTTGACCATCGGGTCGTCAAACGTGCGGCCGACAAGGCGCTTGATGGCGAAGAAGGTTTGTTCTGGATTGGTGACGGCTTGACGGCGAGCTGGTTGGCCGATCAGGCGCTCCCCATCTGCAGCAAAGGCGACGACCGACGGCGTGGTGCGCGCACCTTCAGAGTTTTCAATCACTTTGGCTGTTTTGCCGTCCATGATGGCTACGCAGGAATTGGTGGTCCCGAGGTCGATACCGATGACTTTGCTCATGTTCTTCAAGTCCCTTAAAAGCGGACACCGAACTTTTTGTCCCCCATGCGGAAGCCCAAAAGATCGGCTATGTTGTTTTGCCAGTAAACTGCCCGTGAAGGGCGCTGAGGCTCATATGGTGTCACTCTGTTGGACCGCAAGGTTAGAAGGTGAAATGCGTGCGCAACCAATTGCATTCGGGTTTTGACTTCTATCCCGCCTATCTGGATCGGGCCGCGCAAGAAGCCCTACTCGCGACCCTTGCCCCCTTGATGGAGACCGCGCCCTTCTTTCGTCCAACCATGCCGAAAACCGGCAAGGCCTTTAGTGTGGAGATGACCAATCTAGGTCCACTCGGCTGGGTGTCGGACAAAGGTGGCGGCTATCGTTATCAGGCCACGCATCCTGTGACCGGCCAAGCGTGGCCCGCTATTCCGCAAGTGCTTCTCGACCTCTGGCAGGGGGTAGCCAATTACCCAGTTCTGCCGCAAGCGTGCCTCGTCAATCTCTACCGCGACAGCGCCAAGATGGGGCTGCATGTGGATGGCGATGAGCGCGACCGCGCCGCCCCCGTCGTGTCCATCTCCTTGGGCGACAGCGCGGTCTTTCGTCTCGGCGCGGCAAAGCGCGGTGGACCGACGTCGTCCTTAAAGCTGAGCTCCGGCGATGTGGTCGTTTTGGGTGGCGCGTCGCGGCACTTCTACCACGGCATTGATCGCGTCCTGTCGGGCTCCTCCACCTTGGTACCGGGCGGTGGACGGATCAATTTGACGATGCGGGTGGTGGGGTAGAGGCCTAACCCTCAATCACCGCTCGGCCGCCGGATTGTCGCGAGAGCGCATTTCGTAAAGCCCTCGAACTTGGCAACACCTGCGAAGGCCAGCCCGGTCCACGCGGTGCATTTGGCGGCTTATTTTACGGGGCGCTAGCGCCGCAGATATTTGGCTTTGATGGGTCTGAAAATCCGTTTTCGCCTAAGGATTTGGGCCCAAATTGAGGTGCTGGCCCTGCGGCGGTTTTCGTTTGTGGTAAGGTAGCGATAAAAATGGGCGGCGCTAAAATCCCCCAAGTTGACACCAATTTCGCTTTCATCGGTGTAGTTCTGCGGTTTGATACAAACGGGAACAAGATTCGTAATCCGCTAACCTGTGATGAAACAAGCAGATGGTCGCCATTTACGAGGCACATTTGTGGTCCAATATCACCGTCTATCTCTAAGGCCTTGTAGCAACTTCCATGCTTACAAGCCTTTATCAACAAGGTGCTGCCACCCGCGGCACCAAGGTGGTTAGTCATAAAAGCGGAGTAGGTCGTACCGTCTTGTGCGTTTAAAACTTGCGGCAGGGGCTCCAACTTATCAGAGGGGGAAAACCAAGCTAAACGCTGAAAAGATAAGGTTGGTGTGACATAGGGCAATAAAAGCACCAATGAGAATGCTATGAGCGCCAATATGCCCAACAGAACAGCTTTTCTTGATCGCTTCTCAGTCGCTACGAACTGTGGCGCTTCAAAGGTTTCAGATAACACAGTATTTGAATCTAGGTCCGGCATTGTAGGTAACTCGGAAAAATTGCTAACTCACAAGCCCAATCTCTTGCTTACTGATAATCGAAATTAGAGTAAATATGCCTAAGGTTATACTTAGAGTTTAGTGCCTCATGCTGGCAGGAGTAGTGCAGCACTCTTGAAGCTGTCCGACGATATTCCAAAAAATAGTTCACCGGTCCCTCCTTAAAGCTGAGCTTGGGGGACGTGGTCGTTTTAGGCATCGACTTCGTCCTATCGGGCTCCCCCCCTCAATCCCCGCCCCGCTCCGCCGCCAAATATTCCCGCGAGCGCATTTCATAGAGGCGCGATGCGGTGCGTTCGAATTCAAAGGCTTGGTCGCCCGTGCCATAGAGGCGGTCGGGTTCGGCCTCGGCACTCATGATCAGCTTGGTTTTATTCTCATAGAGCGCATCGATCAGGGTGCGGAAACGGGCGGCCTCATTGCGCTTTTCAGGGCCCATGATTGGGACGCCGTCGAGCATCAGGGTCTCAAACCGTTTGGCGAGCGCCAGATAATCGCTGGCCCCAAGGGCTGCGACGCATAAATCCTCAAAGCTCATGCGGGCGCAACCTGCGGCAGCACGCGCGATCTTTACTTCCCGGCCTGAAACCACCAGCGAGGTGGGGCGGGGTTGGGCGCCTTGGGTGAGAGCGGCCCAAGCTTGGTCCATCGCAGCAAAAGCGCGACCATCGAGCGGGCTATGATAGACGGGCTGGCTTTCCAGCCGCGCGAGGCGATAATCGCGCTGGCCGTCTAGGGCGTGTAGCTCCAACTTTTCTTCCAGCATGGCGATGAAGGGCAAGAAAAGTTGGCGATTGATGCCATTCTTATAAAGGTCACTTGGATGGCGGTTCGAGGTGGCAACCACGACGACTTGGCGCATCCATAATTGCTCAAACAAGCGGCCCAAGATCATGGCGTCGGCTATGTCGGTCACTTGAAATTCGTCAAAGCACAACAGCCAGGCTTCTGACGCGATGGCTTTAGCGACTGGCGGGATCGGGTCATCGCCCGCGCCTTTGACAAAGTGGGCCTGTTGCTTGCGCTCCTGCGTGCTCATCGCCCGCCAAGCATTCACGCCAGCATGCACCTCGGCCATGAACTCATGGAAGTGGACGCGACGCTTCTTTTCGACCGGGGCGACTTCAAAGAAGAGGTCCATCAGCATACTTTTGCCGCGTCCGACCCCGCCATAAAGATAAATACCCTCCGGCGCGGGTTCTGGCCTGCCAAACAGGAACCGCGCTTTACCCGGCCGCCAGTCGCTAAGCCGGTTGGACAAGACGCCCAAGAGTTCGACAGCCGCTGTTTGGGCCGGGTCAAATTGCAAGATCCCGGCTTGCGCCTTGTCACGGTAAAGGGCGGCAATGGCCGACATGGGCTGGCTTATTTCATCGTCGGGATGACAAACTCAGCAGCCCCAGCCCCTTCAGGCCAGCGTGCGGTCACGGTTTTGACCTTGGTGAAGAAACGCACGCCTTCGCTGCCATGTTGGTTGGCGTCGCCAAAGGCAGAGCGCTTCCAGCCGCCAAAGCTGTGATAGGCCAAGGGCACGGGGATGGGCACATTGATCCCCACCATGCCAACCTCAACCCGGCTGGCAAACTCGCGCGCGGCGCGACCATTGCGGGTATAGATGGCCGTGCCATTGCCATATTGGTGGGCGTTGGGCAGGGCAATCGCGCTTTCAAAATCTTCTGCGCGCGCAATCTGCAAGACGGGTCCGAAGATTTCAGTCTTATAGCTATCCATGTGCGGCTTGACCTGATCGATCAGGGAACCGCCGAGGTAGAACCCGCTCTCATAGCCTTGGAACGAGACTTTCCGCCCGTCGACGACGAGTTTCGCGCCCTCTTCGACGGACTTGTCGATCCAGCGGATCACGTTTTGGCGGTGCTCGTGGCTGATGAGGGGGCCGTAATCGACATCTGGGTCGAGGCTCGGGCCAACTTTCAAGGCTTCCACGCGGGGCTTCAGACGTTCGATCAAAGCGTCGGCCACCTTGTCTGTCACAGGTACGGCTACTGAAATTGCCATGCAGCGTTCGCCCGCACTGCCATAGCCTGCGCCGATGAGGTCATTGGTTACTTGGTCGAGGTCAGCGTCGGGCATGATGATGGCATGGTTCTTGGCCCCACCCATGGCCTGAACGCGCTTCCCATAGGTCGCGCCCTTGGCATAAATATATTCCGCCACCGCAGACGAGCCGACAAAGCTGACAGCTTTGACATCAGGGTGCTCGAGGATGGCATCCACGACCGCCTTATCGCCATTGACGACTTGGAAAATCCCGTCGGGCAGTCCGGCTTCTTGCAGAAGCTCACCCAAGCGCATGGGCACGGAAGGGTCCTTTTCGCTTGGCTTACAAATGAAGGCATTGCCACAGGCAATGGCCACACCAAACATCCACATCGGGATCATAGCCGGGAAGTTGAAGGGCGTGATACCCGCCACCACGCCTAAGGCCTGGCGCATGGAATACATATCAATGCCGGGGCCCGCGCCTTCGGTAAACTCACCCTTCAACAGATGCGGAATTCCACAGGCAAATTCGATGACTTCAAGGCCGCGTTGAATATCGCCCTTAGCGTCTGCAACCGTTTTTCCGTGCTCGGATGATAACAGGCGCGCCAAATCTTCCATGTCACGCTCTAAAAGGGCCTTGAAGGCGAACATGACTCGCGCCCGCTTTTGCGGGTTGGTCGCCGCCCAAGCAGGCTGGGCCTTTTTGGCACCTGCCACGGCTTCAGCCAGAAACTCACTCGACGCCAGTTCGACCAAGGCCTGCACCTTTCCCGTCGAAGGGTCGTAAACATTGTTAAAGCGGCCCGTATTTGCCGATTTTGATTGCCCGTCGATGAAATGATGAATTTCGCGCATGGTCCTGCCCCTTATCATGCCGTAGCCTTAGCCTGTGCTGGCCAAGAGATAAACTATGGCGGTTCAGCCTGACTCAGGTTTCGTTAGACTGCGCCCCAGAAAGAGTGATGAGCCCGGCATTACACACCGCCGGGCTCTGTTCCTTACAAGTTGACGCCAGCCATTCACGCGCTAGAGTTTAATGTGCTTAATGTTACGAGTGTTATGTATTGTAACCAGATCAATCCGAATTGCGGGGAAGCAAGATGAAATTGTCAAGAAAATTTCTAACAAATACAGTAGCAAGTTTAGCGCTGGGTTTAGGTTTTACCACAGGTGGGTCTGCGATCGCGCTGGTGACGCCGTCTACGGTCACGCCGGCCTCGGTCGTCGATAGCGCAAATTCGCGCCCCTATTGGGTTGGGCTTGCCATCCGTAACGAAGCGGGGAATGGCGGTGGCACCTGTACGGGCTTGTTGATAAATCCTCGAACAGTTTTGTTTGCGGCACATTGCGTCGACGACCTTAGCCCATCTGCCTTTGACGGCAATTCACGTGGCAATCGTGCACAAGTTGGCTACACCACGGACGCCACGTTCGGGCGTACCAACCTTCGCAATTGGCTCTTTGGACAGGACTTTTTGGTGCCAGCTGGAGACGGGCGCACCATGGTTTCGTCTACCATGGTCTGGTATGATCCACGCTCGAGGTTTGGGTCTGAGTCCGATCCAAATTCAGGCGCGTTTTTGCCTGCGGACATCGCTTTGGCCGGCTTTAATACCCCGACTGAATTATTGGGTCGGGATGGCCAAAATGGCATCGGGCTTTTGTTCTCTCAAGTTAACGGCATCGTTCCGGTGACTATTGGCGGCTATGGAGCCTCTGGAAATGGGTTAACCGGTGCACGCACATCTGGGAATTTGGAAGAAAGCTTCTTCCGTCGTCTTGGGCAAAACGTTCTCGACTTTCTGGGTGACGAGCGCACCTTAAGCATCGGCATCTATGGCCAAGCGATCGGCGACATTTCCGACCCCATTGGCCTGCGCTATCAAGACATGTACTGGATGGATTTTGATAATCCGAATTTTGCAACCCAGCCGTTTTCCTCCAGTGTGACGCGTACGGCATCCAATACCCTCGATTACAACACTTTGGGTGGTCGAGCTGTGGCCGGAGAAGCGATCACTGGTTCTGGAGACTCGGGCTCACCGTTGGTCACGTCGGCATTTGGACGTGACGTTTCTTTGGGTGTGTTGAGCCAAGGCAATCGGTTGTTTTTTGACTCGGTTGGCAACCCAAATGATAATTTTGTATTTCCCCAAACCTTTTCCAACTACGGCTCTATGGCGGGCTATAATCCACTCTTTTTGTATTGGGACCAGATTCTTATCAACAACCCGTACAAATATGTGACGACACGAGCTGGCGACGGCGAATGGACAGACAGCACGCGCTGGACCCAAGAATTGGACCCGCTCTATTTTACGCTTGGCGCGGGCAATACCTTGGTGAATGCGGTGCCAACCAGCGCGGCCTTGGGCTTCAGCGCTGCTGCGCCTGACTTCGGAACCGTCAACCCCAACCCGGTCCCACCCGCAACCTGTGCGTTTTTAAGTAACTGCCCCACGACGGGCGGAAAAACCGATCCAGTCGTATCATCGGCATTGGCAACTCAAGCATTTGCTGGAAATCGCTTGAGCGTGCTTGATGAAGCAGGAGACGTGGATCACGGCTCCACCTATTCCGGGGAGATTAGCGGCTTGACCGCAGTGGCTCGAACGGCTTCCAGCACGGTCTCTTTGGGGCAAGTCAGCGCCACCCAAGTTGCCAATGATGCGGCTCCGATCATTGGCCAAGCCATCAACGAGGCGCAAACGACGAAGGCTTGGACAGCCGGTCGTCTGGCCCTTAATTCCGGTGCGCTAACAGGGGTTGGCTCAAGCGGTTTCACACCAAATAACACCGATGGCGTGGCAGGCTTGCAAAACTCCACACGCTATTTCGAAGTCAATTTGCGCGCCGCTGGCACCACATCGATGACGGGGGTTACTGCTACGATCGACCGCCTTAACGTTCGTGGAGCGCAGTCTGGCCTTAACATTAAAGTGGGCAGTCGCCTCACTACGCTGATCTCATCCTTTGTCGATGCAGGGACGCTCAACGTCGATGGCGTCTTCGCGCCGCGCCAACTTAATGTTTTGGGTGGGACGGTTTCTGGGTCCGGCACCATTTTAACCCAATCCGGTGTCCTCGTTGCAGGGGGTATTTTGAGCCCAGGCGCGGTCGGTGGTGTCGGCACGTTGTCTGTCACTGGGGGTGCAGGGTTTGGTGGCACGGGTATGCTCGGTATTGATTTCGCCGGCCTTACATCGGCAGACCGACTAAATGTCACCGGCAATCTCGTACTCGGCGGTGGCTTTGCAGCGAACTTCCTGAATGGCTATGTGCCGGACTTTGGCACCAGCTGGACGATTGCTTCGGCCACAGGCACGACCAGCGGCAGCTTTGCCATGATTGCATCGAACCTGCCCGGCGTCTTGCGGGCAACGCCACGTGTGGTCGGCAAGGATGTTTTGGTCGACATCACGGCCTTGCCGTACGCGTCCTTTGCTGCGTGTGCCAATGTCCAATGTTCCAGCTTGGCAACGCTCCTTGATAGCAGCCGCGCCAGCAATTACAGCGCCTTGGCTTCAATCTACCGCTATTCAGATCGTTTGAACGCGGCAGAAGCGGCCAATTTCTTGCGATCCTTGGCTCCATGGGACAATGGGCTCGCCGCCCAATCCATGTTGCGGACATCCGAATCCATGAGTGCGATGGTGATGGGCCGCGTTGCCCAAGTGCGCCAGACTGGTGCGCAAGGGGCTAATTGGGGCGGTGTGCAAATGGCTGCGATCAGCGGTGGCACGGGCGTCATGACCGACGCGGGCGATGTTCTGCCGGTATCGAGCGGCTCTAGCTCCATGAAACCCGGTTGGAGTGCGTTTGGTGAAGTGCGGGGCTTGCGGGCGAGTGCAGAGGCCCAGCAAGGTTTTGTGGGCGCACGCACGGAAACAGTGACCGGGCTTGTCGGGGTCGACTACACCCAGAAGAACTATGTTCTGGGTGCGGCCCTTCATCTAGCCAATGGCACCAGCAAGCTGTCCAATCGTGGAGCCAAGACGAAGTCTGACGCTGTTGCTGTGTCGGTTTACGGCAGCGTGTCTGGGCCCGTTCTTGCCTTGGATGCCTATGCATCACGCGGCGGCGGTAACTTGGACATGACCCGGGCTGCTGGCCCCTTGGCCGCATCTGGTTCCACCGACAGCACCTTAACCAGCTTTGGGGCGGCGCTTAGTGCCACCAATAAGACAAGCTGGGGTTCATATGTGCCCAGCGTGTCGATGGCTTATGATAAGGCTGAAATCGATGCTTACCGTGAGTCCGGCCCGATTGGTCTGACCATTGGGGAGCGCACAGTGGAATCAATGGTCGCGCGATTGGGCGTGACGGCCTATGGCGATTTTGGCACTGCCGAGACGATTAAACCGTGGGTCCGGGTCGCAGTTGCGCATGACTTCCAAGCGTCCGACACCGGTGCAACTGGTTTGGGCTTTGCCTCCGCGGCGGGTGGGGCTGTAGCCAATGTTGCCGGCTTGAGCCAAGATGAGTCATGGGGCGAGCTTGGACTTGGCGTTGAGGCGAAGGTGAAATCGGCTACCTTGGGCCTTAGCTATGAGACCACCATTGACCGCACCGATGTGCGCGTTGAGCAAGTGCGTGCCCGCGTTCGCGTCACTTTTTAACCAGCCTCACGTGTCAGGCGGCCAAGCCTAGGGTAATAAACTCTAGGCTTGGCACCGGACAGCCTTGGGCTTGCCAAGCTCGGCCAGTCCATGGCAGTTTGTCCTCACTGGCCGCCTGTGTCGTTGGACTGTCTGATGTTTGAGCAGCAAACCCATCCCGACAAGCATATCATCGATATCCTGATCGAGGAGCGGGCACCTAGTCTCGCGAAATCTGTCTTTTGGCCGATCATGCGGGCGTCGCTGAATAAACTGCTCGACTATGATCAAGCTGTCACGATGGCCGATACCATCGCTTCTTTGCCGGGGCTGCCAGCTCTAGAAGAAGTGGCAGAGCGCTTATCCGTTCGCACGCAGACCCATGGTTTTGACCATATTCCCAAAAGCGGGAGGTGCGTGATTGTGGCCAATCACCCCACAGGGATTGCCGATGGCATTGCTGCTTGGGATGCAATCAAGCCCATCAGGCCTGACTTGATCTTTTACGCCAATGCCGACGCCCACCGCGTTTCGGCTGGATTTACCGATGTGTTGGTGCCGGTGGAGTGGGAAGAGCACAAGCGCACGCGCGAGAAAACGCGCGAGACCCTGCGCTTGACGCAAGGCGCGTTTCAAGCAGAGCGGGCTATTTTCATCTTTCCAGCCGGTCGATTGGCACGTCATGTGAACGGCGTATTACAAGACCCAGAGTGGATGAGTTCGGCGGTTTCCATCGCTCGTAAAAACCATGCCCCGATCGTGCCTATTTATATGACGGGCCCTTGGAGCTTTTGGTTTCACTTCTTTGATAGTTTCTCCAAGGAATTGCGCGATATCACGCTGTTCAAAGAGCTTTTAAACAAGAAGGGCCAGCTCTTCACCCTCACAGCCGGTCCTGCCATTCCGGCAGAGCATCTTCTGGGCGATGCAGCCGAAGTCACCCAGCACCTAAAGACCCATGTAGAAACGGTGATGCCAGACCAGCCAGATGCACCCTTTGTGCCCTTGACTGGGCCCCCATCGAACTGAATCTCGTCACCAACTCAGTCGGCCCAGCGCAGCCTGAGTGGCTTGGCTTTCATTATGACGCGTTCCGCGCTAGTCTAGGGACGTTATGAAATTCCTTGATCAAGCAAAAATCTTCATCCGTTCTGGCGACGGCGGGAACGGCTCGTCCTCTTTCCGGCGCGAAAAATACATCGAATATGGTGGACCCGACGGTGGTGACGGCGGTCGCGGTGGCGATGTTGTTGTTGAAGCTGTGGACGGACTTAATACACTCATCGATTATCGATACCTGCAGCATTTCAAGGCCGACCGGGGCCAGAATGGCATGGGTCGCCAAAAGCATGGGGCTTCAGCAGAAGATCTCGTCCTGAAAGTACCCGTTGGAACGCAGATCCTGGAAGAGGATCGTGAGACCCTGATCGCCGATCTGGCCCAAATCGGCGACCGCGTTGTCCTAGCTAAGGGTGGCAATGGTGGCTGGGGTAATTTGCATTTCAAAAGCTCGATCAATCAAGCACCCGACCGCGCCAATCGCGGCCTTGAAGGCGAAGAAAAGTTCATTTGGCTTCGGTTGAAGCTAATTGCTGATGCTGGCTTGGTCGGTCTGCCGAATGCGGGCAAGTCCACCTTCTTAGCGGCCGTATCATCGGCCAATCCCAAAGTTGCCGCTTATCCCTTTACCACGCTGCACCCGAATTTAGGTGTTGTGATCCTGGGGCCTGATACACGCTTTGTCTTGGCCGATATTCCAGGCCTGATCGAAGGGGCGGCTGAAGGTGCTGGCCTTGGTACCCGCTTCTTGGGCCATGTGGAGCGCTGCGCCGCCTTGATCCATCTGATCGACGGCACCGAAGAAGATGTAGCTCTGGCTTATCGCACTGTGCGGGATGAGCTTGAGGCCTATGGCGAAGACCTCGCTCGCAAGCCAGAGATCGTTGCCCTCAACAAGATTGATGCATTGAGTCCAGAGGAAATCGCGGAAAAGCGCGCCGCTTTGTCCAAGGAGGCTGGGCGGACCGTGCTGGCGATTTCTGGGGTGTCACATTCCGGTGTGCGTGGTGCCTTGGGTTTGTTATGGCGCGAAGTCGCAAAGTCACGCGGGATTTTGTCCCCTGATCTGGATGATGTTGACTCGTTCGGTGAGCCAATGGCCGAAGCCAATGAGGACGGCTGGGTACCATGACGCATCGGGCTTTGCGTCAAGCCAAACGCATTGTTCTCAAGTTTGGGTCTTCGCTAATTATCGATCCGGCAAGTGGGGAAGCCCGCAGCGCTTGGCTTTTGACCGTGGCGCAAGACGTGGCGCAAGCTCGTAGCCTAGGCCAGCAGATCGTGATTGTCTCCTCAGGCGCGGTCGCGCTAGGGCGCGGGGCGCTAGGCTTGCCAGCGGGCAAATTAAAGCTTGAAGAAAAGCAAGCCGCCGCAGCGGCGGGCCAAGTCCGCCTGATGGCGGCTTGGGGTGAGGCGTTTGCGAAACAAGGCATTGCAGTGGCTCAAGCTCTTGTAACGCCCGATGATACCGAACGGCGGCGGCGCTGGCTGAATGCGCGGGCAACCCTCGACACCTTGCTGACATGCGGTGCTGTGCCAATCGTCAACGAGAATGATACCGTCGCCACCGACGAACTGCGTTATGGCGACAATGATCGGCTGGCCGCGCGCGTAGGGCAGATGGTTGGGGCAGATGCCCTAATCCTTTTTTCCGACGTCGATGGCCTCTATGAGACCGATCCTCGGCAAAATCCCGCCGCCGCCCATATTGGTGAAGTCCGTGACATCACGGAATCGATTGAGGCTATGGCTGGGGGAATCAATCAAAAGGCCGGTGTTGGCTCTGGTGGAATGCGGACGAAGATTGAGGCCGCGCGGATTGCCACGGCGGCTGGCTGCAGTGTGGCCATCAAGGACGGCTATTTAGACCATCCCTTCCGCCGTCTGCTAGAAGGCGGCCGTTCGACCTGGTTTATCCCTGCTGCTGACCGCGAAAGCGCAAGACGGGCTTGGTTGGGCCATAGCCTCAATCCAGCAGGCTGTTTCTGTGTGGATGCTGGGGCTGCTAAGGCCTTGAAGGCTGGAGCCAGCCTGTTGTCCATTGGGGTTACGTCTGTCGAGGGGCAGTTTGACCGCGGTGACACAATCGCCATTAAGGATGGTGCAGGCCGTGTAATCGCCCATGGCATCTCTGCTTATTCCTCTTCTGATGCCCTACAGATCCTTGGCCGTCATAGCGACGAGATCGAAGACATTTTGGGCTATGCAGGGCGACCAGCTTTGGTCCATCGTGACGATCTGGTGCTGTCCTAGCAGCGCAAATCAGGCCGCCCAGCGCTTTTCGTTCAGTTCGCGATCAATGGCTTGGGCAAAGTCCTGCTTGGTCAAAACTAATTTGCCCTGGTCGGAACCCTGCTTCCCAATCTTGCGTGCGACATAGCGGTGCAATTGCCCGTCCGCGCGAATACCCGTCAACCGTTTCAGATAATTGACTTGGGCCGATGTTGGCCGACTGACCGCGGGGGGGAGGGAATCCTGTCTGTGCGAGGGGACTACGGGCTTTGCGCGGGGGCTTTCTGCCTCCAAGGCTGGCAAAAGGGATAATTGCATCGCCATTCCTTTCTAGACGTGCTGCGTTAAACGGGAACAAGATAGGAACGAAATGCTGAGTCTGCAAGTGAAATCGACCAATTTCGGCAAAATATACGTCCGAATATGACGTTATATTATCACGATTCAGCAGTTTGGGTCGTTCAGACCTTGTTTCAAGACCGCAATTGGGCCTTAACCTATTCCGAACAAGGGAATGGCGTGCACTTGGGAGCGGGCATGAACGAGCATATGATAGTTAGCCATGACGGAGTGAAGACCTTCGTCGCTGATTTTGATCCAGTAGGGGCCTATACCGGCCCTCCCGTCATGTGTTTGCACGGCCTCACGCGGAACCATAAAGATTTTCTTGGGGTGATCGAGCCAATTCGCCGGATGGGCCGCAGAGTACTTGCGCTTGATGTGCGGGGTCGTGGTCGTTCGGATTGGGACCCCAATCCAAGCAATTATAACCCCCTTGTCTATGCCCAAGATGTGTTGACCATTTTGAACCGCTTGGGCCTAAAGCGGGCGGTATTTCTCGGCACAAGCATGGGCGGGATCATCACCATGCTGGTCGCCGCATTCTCCCAGTCGACGGTAGCTGGCGCTATCTTGAATGATATTGGTCCTGAAGTTGATCCAGCTGGGCTCAAGCGGATTCAGGGCTATGTAGGAAAAATCGGGCGGGCTTCTAATTGGGAAGAGGCTGCGGCCATGATTGCCGTCATTGGTGAATCCGCCTTTCCAGGCAAAGACGCTGTATTTTGGGAGGATTTTGCTCGCAAAACCTGCATTGAAACCCCTGACGGCATCCTATTTGATTATGACCCTGCCATTGCCCAAGTCGCCAATTCTGGCGGGACCGAGGCCATCCCGACCTTGTGGGATCAATATGCGGCCTTAGCCCCTATCCCAACGGCGGTGATTCGTGGTGCGCTTTCGGACTTGTTGTCTGCCGACATTGTGGAGCGGATGAAGCTTGCCAAGCCCGATCTAATTACGGTTGAGGTCCCCAATGTTGGTCATGCGCCAACCCTAGAAGAACCAGAGGCTTGGACGGCGATTGAAGCCATCATTCGTCAGACAAAATAGACTAAACTGAATCCAAGAATACTGATTAACGTAAATCTTTGTAAACTTAAACGTAACCACTTCCCAGATACAATCACCACAAGAGTGTATGGCACTGAATTCTCTCGAAGCGGGCTTGATGGATCGAGACTTCAGTATACGGTCGGAGAGAGTTGTGATGTTATCTGGGCTGAATAAAGTTGCGATATCCAAAAAACTGCCAATGATTATTGCAGGCCTTGCCGCCTTTGCCGCGGCCATGACGGGTGGGGCCGCCTACATAAGCTCTCAAAGCAACATCAGTTCCGAGACCCACCACTTACTCACTGACACAGCAATTTCGCGGGCGGAGGCAGCCAAGGCTTTCTTCGACACTTCAGGCGCGCAAGCCAATGAATTGGCCTCGAGCGCGATCATCTCTTCGGCTCTGGATCGCTTTTCTGCCGCTTATGCGCAGCTGGGCCCAGACGCTGAAGCGCAACTTCAAGCCACCTATATTGACCAAAACCCCAATGCTGCGGGCCAAAAGGAAAAATGGGACGCAGCCAACAATGGTACGGCCTATGACGCCGTCCATGCTGAACTGCATCCTTGGATGCGCAATATCCTGCGCACCAACGACTATTATGACATCTTTTTGTTCGATGCGAATGGTCAGAACGTCTACACGGTCTTTAAAGAGCGCGACTTCGCCACTCAATTGGCAAGCGGCAAGTGGAAAGACTCCGGTCTTGGTGTTCTTGTCCGCGAGGTGATCGCGGCCGGTGCGAATGCTGAGCCTAAATTGGCGGACTTTAAACCCTATGCTCCATCTGCTGATCTGCCTGCAAGCTTCATCGCCGTGCCGATCAAAGGTGCTAATGGCCAGCTTAAGGGTGTCTTTGCGATCCAATTATCGATCAACAAATTGGATGCCGCCATGCGGCCTCAGCCAACAAATGGCAAGACGGGCGAGAACATTCTGATTGGCGAAGATTTCTTGGTGCGCAACAACTCGCCCCATTCCAAAGAGCCAACGATCCTGAAGTCCAAGTTGGAAAATGACTTCGTCAAGCAGGGCTTCGAAGGCAAATCCATCACCACCATTACGAACGATCCGGATGGCAATTCGGTGGTATCAGCCTTTGTGCCGTTCACCACTCTGGGCGCCAAGTTTGTTGTCGCTTCGGATCAAACGGTCGCCGAGGCTCAAGAGCCACTCCGCGCTTTGGCCATCAGTATCCTTTTGGCAACTCTGCTTTCAATGGGGGTCGCTGCGGCTGCAGGCTTGTTCTTTGCCCGCAGCTTGTCGAAGCCAATCGCGGACCTTACCGAAAGCATGCGAGCCTTGGCTGGCGGCGTCACCGACATGATGATTCCAGGGCGGGATCGTGGTGATGAATTGGGTGAAATGGCTGAAGCTGTTGAAGTCTTCCGCGAAAATGCCATTGAGCGCATTGCTCTCGAAAGAGCAGCAACCGAAGAGACCAAGATCCAAATGCGTCGCGCAGAAGCGATTGCGTCGGCTACCGTGGCTTATGAGCGCGTGGCTGGTGACATGCTGCGGACTGTGGCTGCCGCATCGGCAGAGTTGGAAGCAACCGCTCAAGCCATGACGGCCGCCGCAGACCGCACCAATATGATGGCCTCCAGTGTGGCAGCTGCTGCCGAAGAAAGCACCGTAAGTGCCTCAACCGCGGCTGGTTCGGCTGAAAGCCTCACCACATCGATCTCGACCATCCAGTCGAACGTGTCTGAATCGAGCTCGGTTGCCATTGAAGCCGTGCGCTTGAGCGGTGAAGCCCAAAGCGCTGTTAGCGAATTGGCCAATTCGGCCCGCCGCATCGGCGAAGTGGTTGAACTGATCAAAGGCATTGCCGACCAAACCAACCTCCTGGCTTTGAACGCCACCATCGAAGCGGCGCGCGCCGGTGAAGCGGGTCGTGGGTTTGCCATCGTGGCGCAGGAAGTCAAAAACCTCGCCAGCCAAACCGGTAATGCGACGGAGGACATCGCCGCCCAGATCGGTTCGATCCAAGGTGCGGTGGATGGCGCGGTCGGTGCCATGTCCCGCATCGAAGCCGTTATCACCCGCATCAACCAAAATGCTGGCATGATTGGTCAGTCGGTGGATATGCAGGCAACAGTCACCCAAGAGATCGCCAGCGCGATCACCCAAGTGGCTGCCGCATCTCAATCGGTGGCTTCCGATGTGTCGCGTGTGACGGAGACCGCTGGTGAAACCGGGGCCGCTGCCAGCCAAGTGTTGGCCGCCAGCCGCGAACTCTCGGGCCAAGCTGCAAGGCTGGATCAAGAGACCCTAGAATTCTTGGAGCGCATCCGCGCCGCTTAACCAAGCAGATACAAAAAAGAACGGGCCCGCTGAGCGATCAGCGGGCCCTTTTTTGTTCTACGCCACCGCCAAATGAAGGGAGGGGGTTAGGCACTTTTGAAAGGCCATCAGTGGGATTTGGCCCTGCTGAGCTAAACTGAAGCGCTGAATAGGGCCTATATGAACAAAGCCCAGCTTCTCAAGCAAATGCAGGCTTGCAGGATTGTCGTGATGGGCTTCAGCTTCAATCATTTGGAAGCTGGCCAACCGACCTGCCCAGTCGAGCACGGCCTCCACAGCCTCGCTGCCGAGGCCCTGCCCCCAGAACTCAGGCAAGAAGGCATAGCCCAGTTGTGCGCAGCCCGGGCGAAGCTGGCGCAGGCCAATCTGGCCAACCACATCGCCTTCACTGTTCTCAACAGCCCAAACAAACTCTAGTCCGCGGGTTTCGGCTGCTCGGATCATCAGGATCATGGCGCTGGCATGCAAAGGCGTGAAGGGCTTGGGGATTGTGCACAGGCCGCGCGCCACCTCCGGGCGGTTCAATAGGTCGGCCAAAGCCAAGCTATCCTCATGCTCTAACGGGCGAAGCAATAGGCGCGGAGTCAATAAGGCGGGTGTCATGACCTCGGTCTCCTCTCTGCTTCAGCGATATCGCGCCGCATCACTTGGGTGGGTGAAGTTTTGCCGGTTGCCAGGACGTTCAATTCGCGAATCGCATCGACCTTGTAGAAGCCAAGTTTCTCAAGCACGTGACCAGATTGTGTGTTTGCCGTGGCAAAGCCAGCCACCAAATAGGCCGGATCGAGGTCCTCAATAGCCGCCGCGATCAAAGCCTTCCCGGCTTCGGTTGCAAATCCTTGACCCCAGTAAGGAACGCCCAGCCAATAGCCGAGTTCCCAGGCAGAGCTGCCATCGAGCGTCATTCGGTCCATCCAATGCAGACCCATCGCACCCATAAAGCCGTCTACCTTATGCTCAATCGCAAATACGTAGTTTTCTTGACCAGCCCAGAGTTCTGGCTGTTTCTTCAACCACTCTTCGCCATCTTCTTGGCGGTAGGGGTGGGGCATGCGGGACAGATTGCCCGATACGCGCAGATCATTGGCCAAGCATACGATGCGGGCCAGGTCCGTCATTTGCATAGGGCGCAGGGTAAGGCGGCTCGTGTCAATCTGTGTACGCATGGCTTGGTCTCCGTCAGGAAACCCGCGCGGGGTGGGGGGAGATTAGCCCGAACCTAAGAGGGGTTCGAAGGACACATTTGCATCAGGGCATAACGCAAACGGGGGGCCGGTGATCCGGCCCCCCGCGCGGGAAATGGTCTGTTTGACCGGATCACCCCTTTCAGGGGGACGATCCGGAGTGGTTCAGGACCGCCTTATTCTGCTGCTTCCGCAATCGGCATAACGGAGACAAAACATTTGTCGTCGCGCTTGCGGGTAAATACGACCTGGCCATTGGCGGTCGCAAAGAGGGTGTGGTCGCGGCCAAGGCCGACGTTTGCACCAGCAAAGAACTTGGTGCCGCGTTGACGCACGAGGATGTTGCCCGAAACAACCATCTCGTTGCCGAACTTCTTGACGCCAAGACGCTTGGAGTGCGAGTCGCGACCGTTGCGTGACGAGCCGCCGGCTTTTTTATGTGCCATGTGTCAGTCTCCTGTGCGCTTGGTTACGCGTTGACGGCAGTGATGTGAACGACACTGCCCCATTGGCGGTGGCCGTTACGGCGACGATAGGTCGAGCGACGGGTCTTTTTCATCACCATCACTTTGTCGCCCTTGCGGGTTTCCAGCAAAGTTGCGGCAACGGTTGCGCCAGCCACGAGTGGGGCACCGACTGTTACGCCAGCTTCACCGCCAACCATCAGCACGTCGCTGAAAGTTACGGCGCTGCCTGCTTCGCCTTCTAATTTCTCAATCACAAGCTTGTCGCCTGCAGCGACTTTATATTGCTTGCCGCCAGTTTTGATCACCGCGAACATCGCGCTGTTCCTTGATAAGGGGCGAACGGACCAGACCGGGGATCGGGATGGCGTTCGCGGAATAAACGAAAGCGCCCGCCATGACGGCGAGCGTTAGGGAGGGTGTCCTTAAAGTCGCAAGCGCCCGAAGTCAATTGAGAATGCTGATGTTCGCGGCGCTTTATGGCGCCTTGTGGTCAAGAAATTCCAGCGGAGCTAATCATAGGCCCGCGGCACGCGCGCAGCAGAAAAGCCAAGTAGACGCGCTTGTCCATTCTCAATGCTGATTTCAATCGGTGCCGACAATGCCGCGATGGCCATACCATTGGGCTTAAGCGCCCCTTGTCCACGAATCTCGCCTTGCCATTGGCCCTCTGGCGTCACTTTCAATCGGCCGGTACCGGCATCGAAAGACAAAGGACCCCAGGCAATTTGGGCTGCCATGATCGTAAACTCGCCCTGCGCTTGTGCCCACGCCTTGGTTGACCTCAATAAAGTCTGGCCTTGGCTGATTGGACCCGTGAAGCGCACATGTTCGATTTTGTTGCCCAGAATGGCGGCAGGGCCTTCAGGCAGGGCGCTGAGTTCTAAAGCGGATAAGTCTAACGCGAAGGCAAGTCGGCTGGTGTCTTTGGGGTCCGCGATCAAGTGAAGGGCACCAGCGCCGGTTCGCCAGAGCCCTGATGGATCAGCCGTTCCAGCTTGCAAGCCTTGGAACGTCACAGAGAACCGTGCCAACTGGCCTTCTTTTAGGCGCAGGCTGGCCTTTAGGTCTGTCGCTTTCAACGGGCGCATTGGCCCGCCGGGTAGCGTTAACTTGGGCTCAAGCGCTCCTTCAAGGGCCCACAGGTTCAGATTGAACGGCGAAGCGACTGCGACAAAGCGGGAGGCTTCAAAGACAAAGCCCGTCCCTGTCTGAACCTGAAGACCTGTAATGCGCGCTTCAAATCGGTAAGGGAAGCCTGTGACCTTGACGTTTTCCTGAGGCAGAGCGGGTAACGCCTGCGCGACATACATCTGGATTCTTTGCGCCGTCTGCGTCCAATAGACATAGTATCCAGCTAGAACGAGGCCACCTAAGGCAAGTGGGATAATAAGGCCGCCGAGCGACCCAGACCGGGTTTTAGACATTAGTCGCCACCGCCGCCACCGCCATCGCCACCGCCGTCGCCGCCATCAAAGTCACGATCTCTGATCCCATTGCTCTCGCGCGCCCGATCGCCATAAGCCTTCCAGTCAAACTCAGCCTCGCCATCGCCATCTTGTTTGGGTGGAGCTTTTTGACCACCGTTGGAATCAACCGGTCCGGCCATACCGCCCCCGTCACCACCATCACCATCTTTCTTCTTGCGGGCTTCGCGAACAGAAATTTCTTCGTAATGCTCTTCCAGCAAGGCTTGGCTCGCGCCTTCAATCCGGCTCTCGAGCAACTCCATGAACGGGCCGCGCTTTAGGCCAGGCGGGATGACAGGCAGAAATTCAAACACCACTTTGCCTGGATAACGCCAAATACCCTTTGCAGGCCAAGACGTGCCTGTATTGAGGGCTAGCGGCACGCAGGGTACACCGAGCAGCATATAGATGGCAGCTACGCCCGGCTTATAATCGGGCGCAGCACCAATCATTTGGCGTGTGCCCTCTGGGAAGATAATGATGGGACGGCCTTCGTCCATTCGTTCTTTTGCTTGCGCTACCAAAGTCTTCAGCGCACTCATATGTCCTGAGCGGTCAATGGCGATTAGACCCGCCTTGCGACAATACCAGCCAAAGATCGGTAGGTTTAGGAGTTCCTGTTTCAGCACGTAAACGGGCAAATTGGTAAAAAGCGTTGGCATAATCGTGTCCAGAACGCTTTGGTGCTTGGCCGCGATCATGATCGGGCCTTCGGGCAGATGTTCTAGCCCGCGCACTTCATAGGTAATGCCACCGATCCATTTCGTGCCAAAGCGCATGGCTTTGGCCCAAGCTTCCATGACGCGCGCGCCCCCCAAAGGCGACAGGAACACATAGGGCGCGCCTAATGTGCCCACGATCAGCACGCAGCTCCACATCCATACCATCAATAAAAGCGACCGGATTAAGGTCATGGAGTCTTTCCTTTGTGAAACAGACCGACCTGTTTCAGCGCAATTTCAACATCGCCATCCAAAAGCCCGCGCCCGATGGAGACAAGATATTTGCCATATTCCAGCGCGAGAGCCCGGGTTGGGCGGTCATTCTTCCACCAATCGCCATCAAATTCACGCGTGGTTTGCACAGGGTAGGGGATCAGGACCACATCGGGAATAGCGCGGCGCATCTCAAACAGGCTGCGCGGCATATGATAAGCGTCAGTGATGACAACCAAACTTTTGATTTGATGGACCTGCACCCAGATAGCAGCCTCTTCGGCATTGCCAATTGTGTCGGTCGCCCGGCGGCCGATATCGATGCAGCAGGCGTAAGTCTCCTCTGCCCCGCCAGCAACCGCGCGCACCTCCTTTGCGGTGGTCACACGATTAACGCCAGAGATCAATAAACGCGGCACGGCCTTGCTCTCGACAAGCTTGACGCCGGCAATCAGTCGCTGGTCTGACCCTCCGGTCAAAGCCGCCGCGCCATTTGCACGGATCGGTCCGCTTGGGGTTTTAAGGGCGGTCACGTGGTCGCCGAACCGGATGAAGCCAACCAAGAGACTTAGGCCGCCGAGAAGACTTAGAACAAAGATCAGGCGAGAAATAAACGTCGACGACCGCACAACCGTGCCCGATGGGCGGTGCAGCCCCCGTTCACGGGTCTGTCGTCGGGGCCATGCCATCTCACACCAAATCCCTCAAAGTTTCCCGTGCAGCGCGGTCAGCGGCAACGGCACTAGCGCAAGCTGTCACAAGGGGTGCGACCAGCAATATCCATAAGTCAGTCCAATTCAACAAGGGCGCACCGCTCGTAAAGTCAGACGCCCCAAAAGCGAATACGGCCGAACCGATCAATGCGATCACACCGGCCGCAGTGGCACCCAATAGGCCTGCCACAAAACCCAGCCGCAAAAAGCGGATTTGAACCTCGCGAGCCACAAAGGAATCCTTTGCTCCAACAAGATGGAGGATGTTGACAGCTTCCCGTCGTGTTTCGAGTGCAGCGCGCGCAGCAAACCCAATTGTCGAGATCGCTGCAATCACTAACGCGACTAACGCCGAGATGGCTACAATGCGAACAACGGTTGAGGTGCGCAGCACCTCGCCCGTAAAGCGGCTGTGATCATCCACGACGAAACTATAGCCCGCGGCCTTCAGGGCTTTTTCGATGTCGGCCTTCACATTGGTTTGCCCAGCTGTCACGCCCACTTCAATCAAACGCGGCACGGGTAGCGCATCCAATGTTGACCCCATATCGGTGCCATAATTACGCAATAAGTCCTTCGCACGTTCACGGCTCATAGCTTCGCTGCGCGTCACGCCTTGCACGCGTCGGACAATTTGGGCCGCCCGGGTCAAATCTGCATCCGTGCGAGGGCTTTGGACCACCACGCTCATCGCGCTCTTGAGATCGCTGGTCCAAGTGTTGGCGACCCTAAGCCCGGCTGAAGCACTAAGCCCTGCTAAGCAACCCAAAGCACACATAATCGATACAACGATGGTCAATGGTCGCGCTTGTCTCGAATCGGCTGGCAAAAGCGCGCGATCTGAGTCGCGGGTGATCTGTCTCCAAAACGATTGCAGTGCGCTGATCATTGATTTGCCTTTGGTGCCAGGCTTAAGCCGGGGGCTTGGGTTAACTCGCCGGCCTCCAATCTCAGCACAGGGGCCCCTGAACGCCGCACCAAGTCAAGATCGTGCGTTGCAATGACGACTGTTGCACCCAGCTTATGAAGTTCAATGAACAACCGAATGATCCGGGCGCCCATTTCGGGGTCAACGTTGCCGGTCGGCTCGTCAGCGATCAGGAGAGATGGCTTGCCAACCACGGCCCGAGCGATAGCCACGCGTTGCTGTTCCCCACCGGATAGCGTTTCTGGCAGGGCATTAATTCGACCGCCAAGCCCGACCCAGCGCAGCAAATCATCCACATCTTCTGCATAATTGGCCAGAGGCACGTCGCGCACACGAAACGGCATGGCGACATTATCAAACACAGACAAATGAGGCAGCAGCCGGAAGTCTTGAAACACCACACCAATTTTGCGCCGCAACATTGGCAGATCGTTACGACCGGCGCTTCCGACATCCACGCCGAACAAATTGGCCCGCCCATGGCTAGGCCGCAGCGCCAGATACATGAGTTTCAATAGCGTCGATTTGCCCGCACCCGATGGACCCGTCAAAAAATAGAAACCACCGCTCTCCAACTCAAACGACACATTGCGCAAGGCTTGGGTGCCGGAGCCGTAGGTGACGCCAACTTTATCAAAGCGGACAATCGGTCCGCCCTCTCGATAAGCAAGGGTGCGAGTTTTTTCATTCATGAGTAGACTCTGAGAGCGAATAAGCGCTTTTTTATGGTTGCGCTAGCCGGGTGATTCGTCTCTTTCATGCTACTCACATGCCCTCAATGTTCTGCGAAATACAATGTCGCTGATGGAGCGATCCCAGCGTCGGGTCGCACTGTCCGCTGTGCGGCATGCGGAAACTCGTGGCGGGCCATGCCTGCAGGTGCCATTAGCTACAATGCCAACCCCCAAAAGGTACCAAGCGCGACCGAAACAAAAAAGGCGGGTCTGCTGGCAAAATTGGGTCTTGGCAGCAAGAAAGTTAAGCGTGGCAAGCTAGAGCCCCATGAGGTAGCGCGGAAAAAAGCGCTGGACCAAATCAAGACCACCAATCGCTTGGCAGCAGGAATTCCGTGGGCGATTAGCCTCAGCCTGCTGATCGGTGCCTTGGCTACTGCCGCAATGTATCGCACAGACATTGTGCGCGTGTGGCCGAAATCAGCCAGCGCGTTTGCCGCGGTGGGCCTGCCTGCTAACCTCTATGGGGTTGATATTCGCAATATCACCATTACTGCCTCAGCCGATGCCAAAGGCCCCAAGATTGAAGTTAAAGGTGTGTTGCAATCGGTATCGCGCACGCCAGAATTCATCCCATACCTCAAAGTTTCACTGGTTGACGCAAAAGGCTCAGAGCGCCTTTCTTGGATGGTGGATCCCGGTGTCGAGAATTTAGGCCCGGGCAAGGCCCATGCGTTTGCGAGTTCCCGCTCCAATCCCGTGCGCGGCACCCTGAAGGCCGTGATCACCTTCGCCGACCCGCCCCGCAAAGGCCCTCGTCCAAAGTCAGAGCCACCGACTGGCAAGTCAGGCCTGATGGGTGCAAAACCCGCCGCACCGGCCAAGCCCGCAGATGTTCCCATGGTCGATCATGGCGAAGGCCATGACGCCCCTGTGGCTGCGCGTTAAGCAAGAGGATCGCAGGCGTGACAGCACATTTGGATATTCTGGTTTCGGCGCAAGAAATTGACAGCCGCATTCAAGAACTGACCGCCCAGATTGCTGGCAGGCTCGAAGAAGATGCCGTTGTGGTTGGCCTGTTACAGGGCGCCTTTATCTTCATGGCTGATGTGGTGCGCGGTCTTGCCCGCCATGGAAAAACCCCGCGCACCGACTTCCTTTGGCTGTCGAGCTATGGCGATGCGCATGAAAGCGGTGGCCGCATCAATGTGTTGGCTGATTTGCAGAAGCCCATTGGTGGACGGCAGGTTCTGATCGTCGATGATGTTTATGATACCGGCCGCACGATCCTGTTTGCCAAATCCTATTTGGCTTCCAAGGGCGCAAGCGAAGTCTTGACCTGTCTGTTGGCGCGTAAGCCCTTGGCAGCAGAATTACCTGCTCCCGATTATCTGGGCTTTGACCTGCCAAACCGGTTCTTAGTTGGCTATGGTCTCGATGACGCAGGCCGGGGCAGAGGCCTCCCGGATATTTGTGCCGTCAGGACTTAGGGTCAGCTGGGGGCTCAGTCGGCTCAATCTTCAGTCGCGCCAAGATTTGCGGCCAACGCACCGCAACCCAAACGAGCGACCACGCATTGCCAAGAAAGATAACCGGCACAGCCCATAGAAGGCGAGTCTTGAGGTCTTTTTCCACGACCCAGACCGCAAGCCCATAAAGCAAGAAACCTAGATAGAGATCGACAAGAGAGACTTGCCCCCAAGGCATGGCGGTGATGGCGGCAAACTCTGCCCCAAAGTCACCCCGCACGCTGGCCCAGCCAATGAGGGCAGTGAAGGCAATGGCGAGGATCAGGCATAGCAGTCGGATGGGATGGGTCATACCGGGTGATTTAGCACGATTGCGCGCAAGTTCGAGGTTTCTTTGCGTTGCGTTTTTTCTATCGCCCGCTAATGGAGCGACTAACGACTAACTTTTATGCTCCCAAGCAGGAACTTACATGGTCACGCTCAATAAGATTTACACGCGCACCGGGGATAATGGCACCACAAGTCTTGCCACGGGCGAGACCGTGCAGAAGTTTGATGCCCGCGTGGAAGCCTATGGCGCGGTCGATGAAGCCAATGCTGCCATTGGTGTCGCGCGCTTGCACAGTGCCGCAGATGCCGAACTCGACGCGATCCTTGGCCGCATCCAAAATGACCTTTTTGATCTGGGCGCGGATCTGGCGACGCCAGAACGCGGTAAGCCTTTAGCTTGGGAAGCCCTGCGCATTTTGCCCAACCAAGTGACCCGGCTTGAAAGCGAAATCGATGCGATGAATGCGTCCATCCCGGCGCTTGATTCCTTCATCCTGCCCGGTGGCAGCGCGCTGTCAGCCTATCTGCACGTCGCACGCACCATAACGCGGCGGGCAGAGCGGCAGGTGGCTTCCCTGATGCAGACTGAAGGCGAAGTCGTCTCAGACGCTGTGTTGCACTATCTCAACCGGCTCTCGGACTTATTGTTTGTGGCTGGCCGTCGCGCCAATGCCAATGGCGCTGAAGATGTGAAATGGGTGCCTGGCTTAACGCGCTAGGCAAACGGTTTCCCGAAGGCCCTATTGGGCAACGTCTTCCACAATCCTAAACTCAATCCGCCGGTTCTTGGCGTCAGCCTCGGCATTGCCAGCGGCATCCTTTGGCTGGGTCTCGCCATAGCCTGAGACGCCCAACAAGCTGGCCGGAACAGACTTAGACACCAGATAGTCTGCTACAGATTGAGCGCGCCGCTCTGACAAGGCTTGGTTGGCCGTGGCGTTGCCGCGCGCATCGGTATGACCGCCCAGTTCCACCCGATAAGTCTCACAGCGCTTTGCGACAGCTGCTAGAGCATCCAGCAAAGGCTTTGACTCTTCGGCCAGCACCGCACTGCCCGAGCCAAAATTGATCACGCGCCCATCAAGCAGCGTGTCATAAGCGGTCTGGCAGGCCTTGGCATCAGGGGTCTTCCCCATGGTGGAGGCCGCGTCTGGCGCATCGGCCATCTTTTGCCCATCGAGTGTGATGGCGTTCTCCAGCGCGAGCACGATGCCAACATGGCTTGGATCGCTCAAGATCGCCTCCTTCACCACCTCAAACGCTCGCAAGCGATCTTCCGCTTCATTTGTATCGCCTGTGACGGTTAGGACGCCCGATTTAAGCGTCACTTCGGCGAAACCAAACTTTCCCTTACCCAGGGCTTGGCGCGCAATTTCGCGCCAATCGGTCATTTTCGGAGCCTCGACCGTGGTTGCTTCGTCGAGCGTTGCAAGCTTCTGAGGACCGGTAAGCGAAAGACCTGTGGCCGCCAGTGCCGCGAAGATCGCAATAGCCACGCCTGTTCCCGAAGCAAGGGCTTTCCGGCGACGCTGCGACTTTCCGCTCATGACGCTAACTTTCTATGAAAAGCACGCCCGAGGCTGCTTACAGACAGAATCTAGACAGATTGTCTAACCCTGCTCTCCCCCAGTGTCACCTTGATTCCTGTATCAAAACACCGTGTGGAGGGGCAGATGTCATGGCGATATCAGGCAGATTGATTGCCGCCTGCGCCATGTCGCGATAAACACCGCCTCCATCTTTTCTCCCACCGGGCTTTTACATGACCGAAACGAAACCAAATGCGCCGAGCCGTCCGCTTGCTCGCTCGCCGCGTGGCTTTATTGATCGCAGGGCCGACGCCTTGGCGGCTGAGCGCAGCGTCGTGGAAAAAGTCCTGCGGGTCTATGAATCTTGGGGCTATGAGCGGCTGGAAACCCCCAGCTTCGAATATGCCGATGCGCTGGGTAAATTCTTGCCCGATCAGGATCGTCCCAATGAAGGCGTGTTCGCGTTGGAAGACGATGACGGCCAGTGGATGAGCTTGCGCTATGATTTGACCGCACCCCTTGCCCGCTTTGCCGCGCAAAACTGGGATGGCCTGCCGAAACCCTTCCGGCGCTGTGCTGCAGGCCCTGTCTGGCGCAATGAAAAGCCCGGCCCCGGTCGCTATCGTGAGTTTTGGCAATGTGACGCGGACTGCGTCGGCTCTGCCCGCCCTGAAGCCGATGCAGAGGCGATTGCGATGGGTGCAGCGGCGGTAGAAGCCGCTGGCGTGCCGCGTGGGCTTTATGTGGTCAATGTCTCAAACCGCAAATTGCTCGATGGGCTATTGGCCAAGATTGGCGTCGATGTCGCCGATACAGCCACCCGTCTGGGCGTGCTCCGGGCCGTCGATAAGCTGGATCGCTTGGGCCCTGAAGGGGTTGAGCTCTTGTTAGGTGCGGGCCGAAAGGACGAGTCGGGCGACTTTACCAAAGGTGCGGGGCTTGGCTCCAATGCGATTGCCCAAGTCATGGCCTTTACCTCCACCCGCAAAGCAACGCGGCTTGAGACGCTAAACGCGTTAGACGCAGTGGTAGGCGATACTGTGCTTGGCGCAGAAGGGGTAGCCGAGCTTGGTGCCATTGATGCCACCTTGCGGGCTTTGGATATTCTCGATGACCGCGCCTTCTTTGATCCTGCCATCGTGCGTGGTCTGGAATATTATACCGGCCCCGTGTTTGAAGCCGAGCTTTTGGCTGAGACCTTGGATGAAAAGGGCAATAAAGTCCGCTTTGGCTCCATCGGGTCTGGTGGGCGCTATGATGACCTCGTGATGCGCTTTCGCGGCGAACGGGCACCAGCAACCGGGTTTTCGTTGGGTGTCTCGCGCTTGGTTGCAGCTTTGTCCGCTTCAGGTCGTTCGCCAGAGGCCGCCCAAGGTCCGGTCGTTATCCTCGCCCTCGATGGCGATGCGATGGCGGGCTATATGCAGATGGCCAGTGAATTGCGCCAAGCAGGCATTGCGGCGGAAGTCTATCTCGGTAGCTCTGGCATGAAGGCGCAGATGAAATATGCCGATCGCCGGAAAGCGCCGGTCGTCGTGATGGAAGGCAGCCAAGAGCGCGAAGCGGGCAAAGTCACGCTCAAAGACCTTAATCTGGGTGCGCAACTGGCCCAAGAGATTGAATCGAATGAAGCGTGGCGGCGGGAGCGTCCAGCCCAAGTTGAAGTGCCGCGCGCCCAATTGGTGCAAGCCGTGCGGGATATGCTGCAGCCATGAACCAAGAGACTGGCCCAAAAATGCAGGCTGCTTGGGCTGCTTTGAAGGCTCGGGGTGGGCAAGAGGTGGCCTTGCCCACGCTGTTGCCTGCAGCTTTGGTGCTGGAATTGGCCGGCGAAGATGTGCGCCCACGGCTCTATTTTGCTTCGGGCCCCGATGGGGCTGAATTGTGCTTGCGGGCCGACCTGACCATTCCTGCGGCCCTGCACTATGCGCAAGTCGCTGGGACGGATCACGAGCCTGTTGCTTGGGTGTGCGAGGGCAAGGTGTTTCGTGCCCCAAAGCCCGGTGAGGATCGCGCGCCAGAATTTGTCCAAATTGGCTTGGAGCGCTTTGGCGATGCTGACCGGATTGAAGCCGATGTGACTGTGTTTCTTGCCGCTTGGGAAGCGTGCCAAGCGGCCGGAGAGCGCGATCTTTATGTCCGCCTGTGTGACGGTGGCCTATTGTCGCATATTATTGCTAAGGCCGATCTGCCCAGTCCTTGGAACCAGGCTCTAAGTGAAGTAGCCGGTCATAAAAGTGCGCTGAAGCGCGTCCTGGCTCAGGCTACGGGAACCGGGCCAAGCCGTCAGATCAGTGCCCTAGAACGCACCATTGCCGAGTTGGAACCCGAACGCGCCCGCAGCACCGTTGCAGAAGTATTGTCCCTCGCGAACCTGTCGCTGCCCGGTAATCGCCGACTCAGCCACGTGGCCGATCGCCTTGCGGCACGGGCCAAACGCGCCATTGCCAAGCCGCTCGCGCCAGAGCTGGCGGAGACTTTGTCCAAGCTGATCCATTTGAGCAGCCAAGGCTCGCTCACCGCTAGTTTGGATGAATGCGTTACTTTGGCAGCCAAGCTCGGTGTCGATCTGATGGATTGGCGACAGGCTTGGACCTTAAGACTCGACCGCATTCAACAAGAGGCACCAAAGGCTTTAGCGCGGGCTCATTTTGAAGCCTTGAGCCCAGAGGCTTTTGACTATTATGACGGCATGGCCTTCGATCTGGCGGCTGAGCCAAACTTCGCACGGCCTGTGGCAACCGGCGGGCGCTATGACACTTTGGTGGGCGAGATTTCATCGGGTGCACGCCAAGCCCGCGCCGTTGGCTGTGTGATCCGCCCGGCGCGATTTGGAGGGCAATGAGATGGCAAGCGTGACCTTAGCCTTGCCCTCTAAAGGGCGCTTGAAAGAACAATGCGAAGCCTGGCTGGCCAAGAAAGGCCTTGTTCTGCGCCAGACAGGCGGGGAGCGCGGCTATAGTGCGACGCTGGATGGGTTTGACGACGTCCAAATCCGCTTGGCCTCAGCCAGCGAAATCGGCAAGGCGCTGTTGGCCGGCGAAATCCACTTGGGTATCACTGGCGAAGACATCGTGCGCGAAGCCGCCAGCGACGTCGACACCCGCCTCACCATAGAGGCCCGCTTGGGCTTTGGTCGCGCGGATGTCGTCGTTGCCGTGCCCAACGGCTGGATCGATGTTGAGACCATGGCGGATTTGGCCGAAGTCGCCACCGACATGCGACGTCAAACAGGGCGGCGGTTCCGTATCGCCACCAAATTCACCCGCCTGACCGCGCAATTCATGCGCGACCATCACGTCGCCGATCACCGTATCGTCGATAGCGCTGGGGCGACCGAGGGCGCACCCGCTGCTGGCATTGCTGAAGCCATTGTCGATATCACGACGTCGGGGGCAACGCTGACCGCCAATGCACTTAAGATTTTGGATGATGGCGTGATTTTGAAAAGTGAGTCCTGCCTGATGCGCTCGACCTTAGCCGATTGGAACGATCAGACGCGCGCGACCGCCGCGCAGCTCTTCAAGCGGTTGGAACTGGCTTAGCGCCGTAGGGTGCATTCCGCCCGGAATGCACCACCTCAAGCGGCGCGGTCTTGGAAAAGCTTTTCCACTTGGATCGCCTTTGCCGCAGGCTCTGCCTCCGCAAAGGCTTCGTTCGAGCTTGCGCAAGAAGAATTGTCGGGCGGCTTCAAGGTGAGCAGAGCGAGGCTTGAAGGCGTTCCAAGTCAAAAACCTTCAAGTTTGGCCTAACCATCAGCCCTTGGGTGACGGGCTGGCAAAGGCGTGGGCAACACGGTTGACGTCGCGCGTGCCACAAGTTTGCCGTCTGCATCAAACAAATCTGCTTCCAAGAAAGCTGCTTTGTTGCCCCATTTGACGACGCGGCCTTCAGCTTCCACGGGGCCAGCAGGGCAGGGGCGCAGGAAGGTGGTTTTAAGTTCTAAAGTTGGTACCGCAAAGGCCATTTGCCCCGCAACAATGCCTGCAATTGCCATGGCTTCATCCAGCATGGCCGTCACAAAGCCACCTTGCAGCGCGCCACGCGGATTACACCACGCGGCTTGGCCGACCATTTTGATCCGCACGCGACCAGCGGCTTGATCGATCGATAGCACCTCAAGACCCAGCGTGTCGGAACAGGCGGGGCGAGACTTGGCTTGGGTAAATTTTGCCAGAACTTCCGCGTCGGTACGGGGCTGGCTGACCTCTACGCTCACTTCTTGCGCCGGAACGCGTCGAGGCTGACGACAGCACCTGTGCTTGGCGCTTTGACGACCGTGTCCTCAACTTCGGATTCCAGCACGTCATCATCCAAGTCGGCATCGGGCGAGAGATCGTCAACCACATCAAATGGCAAAGCAAAGCGTACGGAGGGGTCATAGAAACGAGTGATTGCCGCAAAGGGGATCACAATGCGTTGCGGTACGCCGCCAAAGTGCAAGGTGATGGCGAACCAGTCATCGCGCACTTCCAGCCCTTCATATTGATGCTGGACCACAATGGTCATCTCATCAGGATATTTCGCAGCCAAATATTGCGCGACTTGCACGCCACGGGCACGTGTCCGGAAGCTGATATAGAAATGGTGGTCACCAGGCAGGCCCGTCAACGCAACCTTGATCGCGTCGCGCACGACGCTACGCAAGGCATCTTGGGTTAGCTTTGCATAGCCGATGAGGTCTTCCGACATCAGGCCTGTCTCCTGCTTTTGGCCATTTCTGGCGTGAATGAAGTGAGTCTCTTCTTAATCCCGCTTGCGCATAGGCGCAATCGACTTCGGTGTCCAAGCGAAACAAAGCACCCAATGCGCGAGTGATTCTAATTTGGCGGCAAATTCATGCCTTGAAATCATGCTGCTTGAAGTGAAATGCAATTCAGGAAGCAGCTGTTCCTCAAGAAAAGTGGAGGGGGTTGCTGTTGCCGGGCCCCCCTCCGTGCCCCGCCTTCGGCCGAAGCCTTAGGACTTAGTCGGATGTCAATCAGACCGCATTACGCAGCCAAACGGACTTCCTGTGCAAAGTTATCGTTTGCATTTGTGAAAATGGGCGGTTGACGAAGCCCACGCGGGTAAAAGTAACGTCTTTACACATCCGTCGATCCTGATCGGCCCCACACTCGCGTCGATACACGCAGAGAGCTTGGTGGAGCCGCGGGGAATCGCACCCCGGTCCGGCCTGCTTATTTCACGCACGTTTATCACCATAGTCCGGCGAACCGGACACCAACAATATAGGCCCTCTTTCTAGCTATGGGAAGGGGAGCGTCCAATCCAGCGCCTAATCGTGCTTCAACCAAGCCAAAAGGTCTCGACAGACGCGCGCCGGGTCTTCCAATTCGGGTGTGTGTCCGAGGTCAGCATAGCTGATGTAATCGACGTTATCGGCCAAATAGCGTGCACGTTCAGCGTTTTGCGTGGGGTGACTTCGGTCGGCTTCGCCCCAAAAAGCCAATAGCGGCTGCTTGGGTTTTTCCAACTGGATCGATGGGTCCATGTAGAGCTGATAGGCGCTTGCAAGGGACCACATGGCACCGTGCTCGAACGACCGGCAGGCACAGGCCACAAATTCATCCAGCATGTCCTTTCGACCAATCGACAAGCGGTACCAGTCTGGCATGCGTTTGGGTGCAAGCTGCTTCATCACCCACTGGCCCAGAAAGGGCCGCGCCAAAATGCCCTTGGGATCACGGCCTTCCTTCCAAGCTGCGAAGGCTGCAACGTCGCCAGCCTGTAAAAGGGCAAGTCGGGAGACCAGCTCGGGTCGGCGGCAGGCCAAATCAATCGCGCACAGGCTTGCAACGCAGGAGAAAGCCAGAATAGCGCCTTCTCCGGCCACGTCTTTCAAGAAACGGGCAACGTCATCATTGGTCTCGTAAAAATCGAACCGATAGGCTGGATCAACGGCGCTAAACCCCATAGCGGGGAGTTCGAAGATGATGACGCGAAAATGTGGGCTGAAGGCATCCAGCAACGCATCGTAGTTTTCCAGTGTCATCGGGGGGTCAGCGGAAAAAACCAGCGTAGGCCCGCTGCCACGCACCCGGTAGCGGTATTGGGTCAGTGGTGTGCTGTAAAAGCCAATCTCGGGCGAGGTAGTGGCCGCCCATCCAGCCTTAAAGGTGGCCATCTTGCGACGGCCACCCCACGTATCCAGCTTGGTGCCCAGTTCACGTATCGCTTTCATATCAAGGTTTCTCCGATTTGGCGGGTTGGATCATGCTGACGGGGGCTTTGAGGAAGGTGACTTTGCCATCCTGACCATATCTTTTGGTTACGCGCGCATGCCAAGCTGGCCCAAAAAAGGCATCGGCGCTGGCCTGATCTTCCCAAAGATAAATGCCACCAAAGCTGCGATCGGTGCCTTGGGTAAAGTATTTGTAGATCAGATGCGGTGTGGCGGCATACGTTGGGATGGCGTCTCGCAGGGCTTTCTTAACCAGTCCGTCAGTCGCATACCAAGGCGTCTTAATCTCGATAATGGTTGCAACATTGGTAGCCGACGGGGCCACTAGAGCAGCGCCGGCTGTCACGGCCGGGACAGAGAAATAGATTGGTTCAGCTTTGACCCCATAGGTTTTTTGTACCCGTTCCAGCCACGCAGCATTGAAATGGGCTTTTGCGGCGGCTTCATTTTCAAACAGATAAAGGCCGCCAAAACCTGTTTGGCTATAGGTGAAATACTTGCGCTCAAGCCCCGGTACCTTTGCATAAAGGGGGATCGCCCGGGTGAACTCAGCATTGAGAGTCTCATCCGTCACGCCGGCTGGGCGCGGGATAGATACATAGACGGCGACTTTGGTTTGAGCCGCTTCTGCGGCGGCACGTTGGGGGGCTAATCCAAACCAAGTACCCAGTCCAACCAACGCAACCAGCGCGAGCAAAGAAAGAAAAAGTTTCATCCTGAACATCCTTTCGTCGGGGGAATACACCGCCCATTGACGCCAAATAGGCCTTGACCGATCGGTCTAGCTAGGCATAAAAATGGAAAATGGATTTTCAAAAATGGTAAATGAACAGGCGATCGATTGGGAAGCAATCCGGTGCTTTGTCGAGGTCGCCCGCCGCGGTTCCCTTTCCGAAGCAGCAAATGAATTAGGTCTATCCATTCCGACGATTAGTCGGCGTATCGATGGGCTTGAGGCGCAACTGGACCTGCTACTGCTGCGCCGTGGTCCGCGTGGGGCTCATTTGACCGAGGCTGGGCACGCTATCTTGCAGGTGGCAGAGCCTGGTGCTCGTCAATTGAGCCAAATTGCCCGCCGTGCCCGTGCCCTTCAAGATGGGCCCAACCTACCGTCTGTGCGCATTTCGGCGACAGAGGCGGTGATTGCCGATGTGCTGGCCCCGCGATTAGCGAATCTGCGAGCGCAAGATGCGTCGATCTGCATTGATTTGGAGGTGTCGAATGACATCGCCAATCTCAATGCCGGGCGCACAGATATGGCGATCCGCATGGTGCGGCCGCAGGAAGAGACCTTGATCGCGCGTCGCTTGCCTGTGATCCGGCTGGGCCTTTTTGCTTCCCCTGACTATCTAAGGGGCAAGGCTTTGGACCGCTTGGTCCTACAGGATGAACATCTACTTTGGCTCGACCGTCAGTATGGTGACATCGCTGAAAATCTTTGGCTGAGAGCACAAGGGCTAGACGCGACCATTCGCTTTTGTTCTTCCAGCGTACGGTCGCTCCTCAATGCTGCAGTCGCAGGTGTTGGGATTGCACCGCTGCCGGCCTTTGCAGCCCTGCAAGCAGGCTTGATTGAAATACCCCTACGCATCTTGCCGGATCGCCAGCCTTGGCTTGTGTTCCACCGCGACACGAAGACCAATGCGCGCTTGCAATTGGTCCGCGATTGGATCGTTGCCTGCTTCAAAGATGCCTTGGCTGAGGCTTAAGGGACAAAGCTAATCACCGGCGGGGGCTTAGTTTCCTGATGCAGCAGGCCGTCATAAATATGGGCGGCAATGGATAAGAAGGCATTGGCTGTGTCGCTTCCAGGCGCGGCAACAACATAGGGCACCCCGCCGTCACCACTTTCGCGAATGCCCACTTCTAAGGGGATTTCGCCCAGAAACGGCAGGCCCAATGCTTCTGCCGTGCGCTTTGCGCCACCTTCGCCAAACACATAGAGGCGGCTCCCATCTTGTTGGGTCAGCCAAGCCATGTTCTCAATCACGCCCAACACAGGCACATGGGTCTTCGCGAACATGCCTGCGCCACGGCGCACATCAGCCAAAGCAACTTCTTGGGGTGTTGATACGATGACCGCCGCGTTGAGGGGTACGCGCTGTGCCAAGGCCAATTGGGCATCGCCTGTACCGGGTGGAGTGTCCATCACCAACACGTCCAAAGGTTCGGCAGCGGTGCCCCACGTCACATCTTCCAGCAATTGCCTGATGGCGCTGGTCACAATCGGGCCGCGCCAGATCATCGGGGCGTCACCGTCGACCAGATAGCCGATCGACATGGTTTTAAGGCCATAGGCCATAACCGGAAGGAGCTTCTTATCCTCGCCCACTTCTGGCTCAGCGGTAACGGTCCCCAGCATCGTGGGAATCGACGGCCCATAGATATCGACATCGAGTAAACCAACCCGCAGACCTAAAGCGGATAAGGCGGCGGCTAAATTGACCGCCACGGTCGACTTGCCGACCCCACCTTTGGCGGAAGCAACGGCCAAAATCGACGTGATGCCTGGAATACCTGCCTTCACAGGTGGGGCTTGGGCCACGCCCTGTGCGAGGGCTGCGTCGGTCAGTTTTGCGCCCTTGCGAACGCGCTGCTGGCCTGCTGGCGGCGCGTCGGTTGTTGGTGGGTTTTGGACAGCACCAACATGGGCAGTCATCACCACAGTGACCTTTCCCGCGCCGGGTAGACCCTTGATGGCGGCCGTTGCGGCCTGTTGCCACTGGCTAGCTGCACTTTCTTCACCTTTTGGCACTGAAATTGTTGTCAGCACGTCACCCCCTTCGGAGACACGCACATCTTCAATAAATCCTTTATGTACAAGGCTTAAGCCGTCGGACGCGCGCACAGTATCGAGAATTTTTAACACATCCTCGCGTTTGAGTGATCGTTTGATTCCAAACACCTTCTTGATCCCTTTAGCTGAGCACGCACATAAGGGACTGTAACGCCCGCTTGCAAGTCTTTGGCATGTGCCTTTGCCTAGGTTTAGCGGCTCTGGAATGGAAACACGTCTCTATGCCTTGGAATGATAATTCGTCTGGTGGCGGTGGTGGCCCTTGGGGCCCCAGTGGTGGTTCGAATGGCAATCAGCAGGGCAATGGCTCTGGGCCAAAAAATCCGTGGGGCAATGGTACAAATCCGCCACCTCGGCGCCCCGGTACAACGGGCGAAAGCGGCAATTTGGATGAATTGGCGAAACGCGTTGAAGATCGCTTGAAGAGCGTCCTTGGCGGCGGCGGCAATGGCGGCGGTGGCCCTAAAGGTGGCGGCGGTGGCGGTGAGCCCATTCAGTTTGACAAGCGCACCATCGGTGCGATCGTCTTGGTCGCCGTGTTGGGCTGGGCTGCAACGGGTGTTTACGTTGTTGATGCCGGGGAAGAGGCTGTCATCCAGCGCTTTGGTAAGTATGTCTATACGGTCGAGCAAGGCCTGCAGTTCCATCTGCCTGCGCCGATTGAGACCCGCCAGATTGTCGATGTTCAAAATGCCCGGTCTTTGACGGTTGGCGGTGGCTCAGAGGCTGGTGCTAATGATGGCCTCATGTTGACGGCTGACGAAAACATCGTGGACGTTGGCTTCCAAGTTTGGTGGCGCGTTGAAAACTCCCGCGATTATTTGTTCCAAGTTGCCCATGGCCCTGAAGGTCGCGGCAATGCCGAAGAGACCGTGCGCGCCGTTGCAGAGTCTGCCATGCGTGAAGTCGCCGGCAAGTCACAGCGTGAGCAAGTGCTGTCTACCGGCCGGGCACAAGTGGAAGCCCAAACCCGCGACCTCATCCAGCGCACGTTGAATGAGTATAAGGCTGGCATTCGCATCACGCAGGTCAACTTGACCAAAGCTGAACCGCCTGCAGCGGTGAATGACGCATTCCGCGAAGTGGCGGCGGCAAGTCAGGAAGCTGAAACCAAAATCAACCAAGCCCGTACCTACCGCAACGCCGTGGTGCCTCAGGCCCAAGGTGACGCAGCACGCTTCAACCAATTGTATCAAGAATACAGACTGGCACCTGAGGTGACACGCCAACGCCTGTATCTGGAAACCATGGAGCGGGTCTATCAAGGCGCAAACAAAGTGTTGCTGGATTCCGGCCGTGCGGGTGCAAGCCCGATGGTGGTCTTGCCACCTGAATTGTTGAAAGGGGCCGCAGGCCCAGCTGCTGCTGCCTCTGCGCCTTCTGCGCAGAATCAAAACCCACAGGGAGTTGTCCGATGAACGCGCGTACCCTTCCCATTCTGGGTAGCTTGGCCTTTGGTGCCATGATCTTGGCCAATGCGTCTTTGTTCACCGTCAGCGAAACGCAACAGGCGATCACGCTGCAATTCGGTCAACCCAAGAACTTCTTCAATGTCGATGGAACAAGCCCAGGCTTGAAGGTCATGATCCCCTTTGTTCAACAGCGGGAGATTTATGATCGTCGTATCCTCGATCTGGCACCCTCGGGCAAAAGCGAAGTGGTGACCGCCGACCAAGAGCGTCTGGAAGTGGATAGTTTTGCCCGCTGGCGCATCGTTGATCCGCTGCGCTTCTATCAGGCTGTTCGCACCGAAGGCCGTGCCCGTGATCGCTTGACCAGTTTGCTGGAAGCGTCTCTGCGGCGCGTCTTGGGTTCGGCTCAATCGACGGATATCATTTCAGGTCGCCGCTCAGCCTTGATGAACTCGATCCGCTCAGAAATGAACCGCGAGGCAACCGCGCTCGGTATTCAAGTCGTTGACGTGAAGATTCGCGCCGCAGATTTGCCGCCAGCCAACCAAGAGCGGGTGTTTGAGCGTATGCGCTCGGAACGCCAACAAGCAGCTGCCAGCGTCCGTGCTGCCGGTGACCGTCAAGCGCAAGAGATTCGCGGTGGCGCAGACCGTGAGCGGGCCAAGATTATCGCAGACAGCTATAATCAAGACCCAGACTTTGCGGCCTTCTATCGCTCCATGCAGGCCTATGAGAAGGCTTTGCCAGCTGGCACAACGATTGTGACGACGCCAGACAGCGACTTCTTCCGCTACTTCAAGAGCCGCCGTGGCGGCAGCGGCGAACAATAGAATCTGCCTAACCCGGCACGTGCCCTCCCTCGTTTATCGGGGGAGGGGCGTGACTTAACCTTGCTGCGTTCACGCAGCGGGTCGCAAGCCCGCTTTACGCGGGATCTCAAAATCCAAAATTATTGCAAAAAGGGCGGCTTAGGCCGCAGCGCGGATGGCTTCGAGACGCGCGAGCTTGCGTTCAGCAGCGGCCTTCACGTCGGCATCCTTGGCATCGCGCACGTCTTCACGGGCATTCTGCAGGTCTTTTTCAAGGCCCGCAGCATCCACATTTGCCAAGTCGACGGCATCTTCGGCCAGAATTGTCAGGCCTTGCGGCGTGACGTCGGCAAAGCCGCCACCGACATAAATCTTACGCTCGCTTGCCCCATCAAGAATGCGGATCGCGCCTTGCTGAATCACCGTCATGAATGGCGCATGCTGGCTCAACACACCAAACTGGCCATCGACACCGGGTACTACCACCTGATCGACTTCACCCGAATAAAGGGCGCGCTCAGGGGAGACCAAAGAAAAGTGAAGTTTGCCTGTGGTGGCCATGGATATGCTCGCTGATTGCGGGAAAGGATTTGTTGCGCTGCGTTTAGCATTTGAGCGCCCGGCATGCAAAGCGCTGCAACAGTCGAAACGTCACCTCGCCGTGATCAAATGTGGTTCGTGCGCCAACTGTGTCCCTGACTTAGGACCGCTTCTAAAATGCTGAAACAAAAAGGCCCCGCAGCAACGCTACGGGGCCTTCTTTTTGTTCTGTGCAAGCAGAGCTTACGCGGCTTCAGCAGCCATCTTTTGAGCCTTGGCAATCGCTTCATCGATATTGCCAACCATGTAGAAGGCTTGCTCTGGCAAGTGGTCATAGTCACCGTTCACGAGGCCCTTGAAGCCGCGGATGGTGTCTTCCAGCGAGACGAGCTTACCGGGCGAACCGGTGAACACTTCTGCCACGTGGAACGGCTGTGACAAGAAGCGCTCCACCTTACGGGCGCGCGACACAACCAATTTGTCGTCTTCCGACAATTCGTCCATGCCCAAGATCGCGATGATGTCTTGCAGGGCTTTGTATTGCTGCAGGATCTCTTGAACCCGACGGGCGGTTTGGTAGTGCTCTTCACCCACGATACGTGGCTCAAGGATCCGCGAAGTGGAGTCCAGCGGGTCCACAGCTGGGTAGATGCCTTTTTCGGCGATGGAGCGGTTCAACACGGTCGTTGCGTCCAAGTGGGCGAACGAGGCGGCTGGTGCAGGGTCGGTCAAGTCGTCGGCTGGCACGTAGATGGCCTGAACCGAGGTGATGGAGCCCTTAACCGTCGAGGTGATGCGCTCTTGCAAGCCACCCATGTCGGTTGCCAAGGTTGGCTGATAGCCCACGGCCGAAGGAATACGACCCAAAAGTGCGGACACTTCCGAACCAGCTTGGGTAAAGCGGAAGATGTTGTCGACGAAGAACAACACGTCTTTGCCTTCTTCGTCACGGAAATATTCGCACTGAGCCAAGCCGGTCAAAGCCACGCGAGCACGGGCACCTGGGGGCTCGTTCATCTGACCATAGACCAAGGTGCAACGTGAGCCTTCGGTAGAGCCATTGTGCTCCTTAGGGTCGACGTTCACTTTGGATTCGATCATTTCGTAATAAAGGTCGTTGCCTTCGCGGGTACGTTCACCCACACCGGCCAACACCGAATAACCACCATAGGCCTTTGCGATGTTGTTGATCAGCTCTTGGATCAAAACGGTTTTGCCCACGCCGGCACCGCCGAACAGACCGATCTTACCACCTTTGGCGTAAGGGCAGAGCAAGTCCACAACCTTGATGCCGGTGGCCAAAACTTCTGGCGCTGGCTTTTGGTCGACAAAAGCTGGCGCTGCTTGGTGGATCGAGCGCTTGCCTTGGGCCGAAACGATTGGGCCTGCTTCGTCGATGGGCTCACCAATCACGTTGATGATGCGGCCCAAGGTAGCAGGACCAACTGGCACCATGATGGGGTTGCCGGTGTCCGTGACTTCTTGGCCACGAACCAAGCCTTCGGTGGCGTCCATCGCGATGGTGCGCACGGTCTTTTCACCCAGATGCTGGGCGACTTCCAACACAAGGCGCTTGCCATTGTTGCTGGTTTCCAAGGCGTTGAGGATGCTTGGCAGTTCGCCATCAAACTCAACGTCGACAACGGCGCCGATCACTTGGGCGATTTTGCCTTTAACATGGATGCTCATCTGATTTGCCCTTCGTAGTCTCTTGCTGCGCGATCTGTGCGTGGCTTAAACCGCCTGCGCACCCGCGATAATTTCTGTCAATTCGGTAGTAATCATGGCCTGACGCTTGCGGTTCATTTGCAAAGTCAGTTTCTTGATCAGGTCGCCTGCGTTGCGTGTCGCATTGTCCATAGCACCCATTTGGGCCCCATAGAAACCAGCAGCATTTTCCAGCAAAGCGCCCAAAATCTGGCTGTCGAGATAGCGTGGCAGCAAGGCTTCCAGAATCGCTTCTTCGCCTGGCTCATAGGTATAGACGCCACCGCCCGTATCAGACGTTGCAACGCCTTCTGGGGCAACAACCGGGATCAATTGTTGTACCGTGGCGATTTGGCTGATGACCGACTTGAAGCGCGAGAACACCAGATGCGCGACGTCAAACTCACCGGCGTCGAACATCTCAACCAATTTGTGGCTGACCTGTGCACTTTGAGCCGCACCCAAGGTGCGTACGCCGGCAAATTCAATATGGCCAACCGACAAAGACGCATAGACCCGCTTTAACTGGTCGCGGCCCTTTTTGCCCACGGTCAAGATTTTGACCGTTTTGCCCTGCGCTTGCAGGCTGACAATCAGTTCACGCGACTTCTTGACGATATTGGTGTTGAACCCGCCGCACAGGCCGCGCTCAGAGGTGGCAACCACCACCAAATGGACCTGGTCATTGCCAGAGCCACGCAGCAGCTTGGGAGCCGCATCAGAGCCCTGCACCGACGTAGCCAAATTGGCCACGGTCCCGGCGACTTTTTCACTATAGGGGCGCGCCGCTTCGGCTGCCTCTTGCGCACGCTTCAGCTTTGCCGCCGCCACCATTTGCATGGCTTTGGTGATCTTCTGCGTCGACTTCACCGAAGCGATACGCGTGCGAAAGTCCTTTAAGCTGGCCATGGATTGGTTCCCTCAGCCCCGCTCTTAAGCAAACGTCTTGGCGAAATCATCAAGCGCTTCTTTGATGCGCGCTTCGATATTGTCGGCCTTGATGTCCAGCTTGGTTTTGATCGCGTCAGACAGGTCCTTGTACTTCCCGCGCAAGGCAGCCTTCAATTCGGCTTCATAGCGCTTGATGTCGCTGACGGGGACGCTATCCAAATAGCCCTTGGTACCGGCATAGATCAGGACGACCTGATCTTCGACGGCCACTGGCGCAAATTGGTCTTGCTTCAGCATTTCGGTCAAGCGGGCACCACGGGCCAGCAAGCGCTGGGTCGAAGCATCCAAGTCCGAGCCGAACTTCGCAAAGGCAGCCATTTCGCGATACTGGGCCAATTCACCCTTAATCGGACCGGCCACTTGCTTCATCGCCTTAACCTGAGCGGACGAACCCACGCGAGACACCGACAGACCAACGTTCACAGCTGGACGCACGCCTTGATAGAACAAGTCGGTTTCCAAGAAGATCTGACCGTCGGTGATCGAAATCACGTTGGTTGGAATATAGGCCGACACGTCGTTAGCTTGGGTTTCGATGATTGGCAGAGCCGTCAACGAACCAGAACCATTGTCTTCGTTCAGCTTTGCAGCGCGCTCAAGCAGACGCGAATGCAGATAGAACACGTCACCTGGATAGGCTTCACGACCTGGTGGACGACGCAGCAACAAGGACATTTGGCGGTAAGCCACAGCTTGCTTGGACAAATCGTCATAGATCATCAAAGCGTGCATGCCGTTGTCGCGGAAATACTCACCCATGGTGCAAGCCGAGAACGGTGCCAAGAACTGCAGAGGCGCAGGCTCAGAAGCGGTTGCGGCCACGATGATCGAGTACTTCAGAGCGCCGGCTTCTTCGAGGGTTTTCACCAACTGAGCAACGGTCGAACGCTTTTGGCCGATCACGACATATACGCAGTAAAGCTTTTGGCTTTCTGGCGCGTTATTGTCATGGGCTTCGCGCTGATACAGGATCGCGTCGATGGCGATGGCGGTCTTACCGGTTTGACGGTCGCCGATGATCAATTCGCGTTGGCCGCGGCCGATTGGGATCAGCGCGTCGATCGACTTAATCCCGGTCTGCATCGGCTCATGCACCGACTTACGAGGGATAATGCCGGGGGCTTTGACGTCCACCTGCTTACGCTCGGCTTCGATATCAACCAGAGGGCCTTTGCCGTCGATGGGCTCACCCAATGGGTTGAGCACGCGGCCGAGCAAACCTTTGCCGACAGGAACAGACACGATTTCGCCAAGGCGCTTTACGGTGTCGCCTTCTTTGATCCCTCGGTCTTCACCGAAGATCACGACGCCGACATTGTCGCGCTCGAGGTTCAAGGCCATGCCTTTGATCCCGCCTGGGAACTCAACCATTTCGCCCGCTTGGACGCTGTCGAGGCCATAGACCCGGGCGATACCGTCACCAACGGACAACACGGTGCCGACGTCAGCAACAGCTGCCTCAGCGCCGAAGTTTTTGATTTGATCCTTAAGGATCGCGGAAATTTCTGCGGCGCGGATGTCCATGCCTCAGGCCCCCTTCATCGCAATTTTGAGTGCGTCGAGTTTAGATTTGACAGAATCGTCGAACAGCCTGGAACCAACCTTGACGACGAGGCCGCCAAGAAGTTCAGGCTTTAGCGTGGTTTCTACATCAACCGGTGCCTTAAAGGCCCGGCCGAGTGCTTCAGTCAGGCTCTTGAGTTGTTCTTCGCTCAAGGGCTCTGCAGTCGAGACTTCGGCCAGAACGGCGCCACGTGCTTGAGCTGCTAAGCCCAAGAATGCCGCCAGCATGCCACCCAGATCCGCCGAACGACGGTTTTGGGCTGCAAGGCCGAGAAAGTTTTGCGTGATGGCGTTTGCCTTCATCTTTTTGGCGATAGCACCAAGTGCTGCGGCCTTTTGTTCCACAGGGAACAGCGGGCTGGTCAAGGCAGCGCGCAAGTCCGCGCTGGTCTGCCAAGCGGCCAAGAGCGCCTTGGCGTCTTGCTCCACAGCAGCAACCTTCTTGGATTCAGTCGCCAGATCGAACAGCGCCGCGCCATAGCGCTGGGCTGCTTCACTGATGGCGCTGCGATTTGATCCACTCAAAGGGTCTACTCACGTGCATGACAGGCCCCGCGCTTTGACTGCGGCAGACGGTGCCTGTTCGATTAATGAAAGCAAAAACAGATCGTTCTCAGTTGGGAAACAGGAACCTCGTCTCGCGTGACGGGGGCTCTAGCATGGGCCTCTCGCGACCGCAACATGAGGGCCGCACACACAGTGCAGGAAGTTACCGTTCTAATGGCCATCCCGCGGACATTATCAGCCCCATTTGTGCGTCCTTAGGTTTGAAACTTGGGGCAACTGACGGCCTGCCGTCTGAAACTATGCCGACAATCAACCCAATGGCGTCGATTTGAGGCTGAAAAGTCATGGCGCGCGTTTTTCAAAGCCAGAAAGTCCACCTGTTCCAATCGGCGTCCGTGGCCTGATCAAACTGACGTGAGCAAGGTCCTCCGGCGTCGATCTATGGTTAAGATGACGAATCATAGGAGCGCTTCCGCGCCGTAGGGTGCATTCCGGCAGGAATGCACCATGGTCAAGCAATCCCAAAGATCGTCGATGCTTAACCTCCGTCAAGTCACTTGGAGCGCCCTTAAGCCTCGCTCTGCTCACCTCGAAGCCGCCCGACAATTCTTATTGTGCAAACTCCAACGAAGCCTTTGCCTAGGCAGAGCCGGCGGCAAAGGCTGTCCAAGTGGAAACAACAAAAGCCAACACCTCAGCGGACGTAAATGGTGCATTCCGTGTGGAATGCACCCTACGGCACGAAGCGCGTGCCCATTCTGCCATGCAGAGCAAATCCCCCATCTATCCCACCCTTCAAAAGCGTCCGCCATAATTCAGCGATGTCGTTTTCTCTCACCCCTTTTGCCTTTGCGCTGTCTCAAGCGTCGTACCTGCGCGACCGGGTGCTTGGGGCAAGCGAGTTATTGGAGAGGCCGGGGTTTGTGAGAAAAGCCGTGGCGGCGCGTTTGCGCAAAGGGGTGCGGGCGCTGGAAGCTTTCTTGCGACGTATCCTGATTTTGATGGCGCTGGAAGTTGAGCCTGATCTGGTTGCCGAGATACAGACTGAAAACTTGGCACGCGCGAAAGGGCGGAAAGTGCGCGCCATAAAGGCGTTTCTGCGGATTTTTCCCACGCCCAGCGGGGCTCACACGTTTGACTTTAAGCAACGCCTTGGTGCGCCCCGCACGTCAGAAGTACCCCCACATGCCGCCGCTTTGCCACCCGTAACAGTGCCCATTGGCCGTTGGTTGCGGCAACTGGATTATCTCCAAACCATCATCAAGGACCCAGTTGCCAAAGCGCGACGGTTGGCTTTCTGCCTGGCGCGGCGTCATCACGGCCTGCTGATGGCACCCGATCAACACCGCCGCGTGATGCGCGGCTGTGGCACAGAACCCAACTCCATTTTTGACGCTATGGCGTTTCAGATCATGCAGAAAAGTCGATCAAGGCCACCACCCTTACCCCCGCCACGCCGCTGGCCAAAGCCCACGATCACACTCTTGTAACGATGCCCCCGCTCTGGCGATGCAGCGGGGTCGCGGTCGGCTGTGCGGCTATGACCTTCGCCCCCTAAATCCCCTCGCCATCCTGACCTTCGCGCTCATTCTTGCGTTTAACGGCAATGTTGAGGGCTTCAACCATGACGGAAAAGGCAATGGCGGCGTAGAGATAGGCGCGTTCAATATGTTGACCAAAGCCATCGGCAACCAAAACCATGCCGACAATCAAGAGGAAAGCGAGTGCCAGCATTTTTGTCGTCTCATATTTATCGATAAAGGCAGAGACGGTTTCACTAGCAAACATCATCACGGCAATGGCGATCACCACTGCTGTCACCATAATGGAGAGATTGTTGGACATGCCAATCGCGGTGACAATCGAATCAATCGCGAAGATGACATCAATTACGGCAATTTGAGCGACAACGACCATGAGCTTGGACGACTTTGTCTTTGGGCCGGCGTGATCTTCCACACTCTTAGAACGCACGATCTCATCGATTTCCAGTGTGGCTTTGTACAGAAGATAGCCGCCCCCAGCGATCAAGATCAGGTCGCGCGCCGAGAAATCATGCCCCAGCACGGCAAAAAGTGGCTTTGTTAAGCCTGCCAACCAAACCAGCATCGATAAGAGGATGATGCGAAGAATGAGGGCGAGTGCCAAACCCATCCGACGCGCCGAAGCCTGTTGTTCTTTGGGGAGTTTAGACGCGGCAATCGAGATGAAGATGACATTGTCGATCCCGAGAACGATTTCCAACAGCGTTAATGTCGCCAGCGAGGCCCAACCATCCGCTGTTGCCATCCATGCAAACCAATCCGCCACTTCACTATCTCCCCGCGATGCAGAACCACAACGCTTGCGTATCTTGGTTGCCTGCCCAGCTCGGGGCGGTCAAGCCGATGAGCGGCATCTGACTCACAAAATTGTGACCTACTGCAGGACCGCAGCCTGTGAAGGCATTCGTTAACCACGTTTGTTTATCTGGATTGAGGAAATTGCGTTGTAGGATCGCGTCATTCCGACGTTATCCCCTCAGCGCCTAAGGCACGCAGGAGCTTGAAATGCCGCTGAAACTATCCCTGAAGCCGAACGAGAAGATCGTGCTGAATGGTGCCGTTGTTCAAAACGGAGATCGTCGAACCACACTTTTGCTGCAAAACAAGGCGTCCGTCCTGCGTGAGAAAGATATCATGCAATTGGAAGAGGCTAACACGCCCGTCCGTCGCATCTATCTGCCGATCATGCTGATGTACTTGCAGGGCCAAGAGTCACCGGACCAATACAACGAGTTCGCGCTGCGCATGACGGAGTTCATGAGCGTGGTTCGCGTGCCTGCCATATTGGAAGAGTGTGTGAACGTTTCCCGTGAAGTGATGACGGGTGAATATTACAAGGCATTGTCCAGATGCCGGAAACTCATGGATTATGAAGCCGAACGGCTGAGTATAGAAGGGACTGAGCATGTCGCTCTCAGCGTATCAGAAGGCGCAGCAACGAGTCGAAACGCCGCGTGAACTTGAGTACCGGCTATTCGGTCAAGTCACCCGCGCGCTGATCGATATCCAAGATCTGCCGCGTCATGAAATTGCCCGCCGGATGGACGCGCTGGATTGGAACCGGCGTGTCTGGTCGTTTATGGCCGCTGATTGCGCAAACCCAGACAATGCGCTGCCTGAGAATTTGCGGGCCTCGATCATCTCGCTCAGCCTGTGGGTTAGCCGCTATTCCAGCGAAGTGATGCACAAGGGCGAGGATGTTGAGCCTTTGATCGACATCAATCGCTCCATCATGCAAGGCTTGGCGAGCCAAATTGAGCTTCAAAAAGACGCGCTTCAGGCTTCTGCGGCCGGCTGAACACCGATAGCCGCGTCCTATCAGCGTTGATTGATGTGGAGCGCGGCTAAAGTCACCGAACGAATCAAAAGGTCGCTGGAGCGCGACATACGGGCGAGGCTGATGCCGCCCTCTAAGCTCGCTAACGCAAGGCAAGCTTTGTCATGGGCCGCTTCTGTACCACCCAAAGCAGTTTCAAACCGCGCCAGCCAACGCTTTTGAGCATCACAAATCGCTTGGGTCAGCGCGCTTTCGCCGGGACTGGCGGCTAAGAGTCCCAAGAGGGGTGTTTGGGTATAATCGCTCCGTTGCAGCCAACTCACACATTCATGCGCCAATTCCAACAAGACCGCGCCTGCACGCTTGTTCTTGGCAAATTCGGAAGCGAGTCGGGCATCGACTTCGTCCGCAATAAAGCCGACAGCGGCAATCGCCAGTTCTTCTTTGCCACCCGGGAAGTGATGATAAAGCGAGCCCTTTGGCAGGTCTGCCGCTTCGAGAATGTCAGAGATGGCAACGCCATGGTACCCTTTAGCTTGAAACAGCGACAGCGCTGCTGCAACCAGGCGCTCTTTCGAGCCCATCAGGGTGGGTGTTTCTAGATCGTGATTTGTCATGATTATTTTTCTGAAATGAGGACTTTAAAGGTGGCACTTGCCCGGGCAATGAGTGTGTCGTCTGCATAAATCAACGCATCGATAAGACCTGTTCTTCGTGAGGCTGTGACCACACGGGGCACAATAGAAATCCATTGGCCAATCTTGGCTATGTCAACATAGTCGACATGAAGGGCGGTTGTTACAATGCCTGAAACAGCTTGCGCCTTTCCCTCCTTGGCTTCGTCGCCTTTCAGACGCGCCATGCCAAGTGATAGGCCCATCGCATTATCCGCTAGCGCAGCAATCACACCCCCATGTAACAGTCCTCGCCCGTTGCAATGGCACGTATCAAGAATAAAGCCTAATTCATAAACGCCTTGATCGGTTCGGGCATAAAGCGGCTGCCAAGGATCAGTAACGGGACTCTTGCGGGTGTGAGGGGTAAACCCTGAAGGAATATCTGACATAAGCGCTTGATAGAGAAACTAGACCGTCTGGTCTAGGGTGGTGCTGGGTTGAACAGAACGCGCCTATTTAGCCTTTTTCTCTTTCTTCTTTTTCTTCTTCTTGTCTTTTTTCTTTTTGCTCGTCGATTTGGTTTCATCAAGATCTGCAGTCGGCATCGCCAAGCGCGTCAGAAGTTCGACGAACCCCGCCCGCTTGCTGGCAGGCAGACGGGCCAGCACAGCGGCGTCTACGTCGGCTAGCTTTGGCATAGCCTCTTGATACATGGCACGGCCGGTCTCAGTCAGAGTCACTGAATTGGCCCGGCTGTCTGTTGTCGACTTTGCTCGCTGGGTAAGCCCTTTGGCCTCCATCCGCGCAACCATTTCCGCCAAAGTCGATCGGTCAATGCCTGTGCGACCCACCAATTCGCTTTGCGAGACGCCATCTTGTTCAGCTAGAACGGCTAGGACTGCAAATTGGCGCTGGGTCAGGCCATTGGCCCCCAATGCAGCGGCGTGCAGATCGGCTGCAGCCTGCTGTGCCCGATGCAGCAAATGGCTGGGTGAGGCATTCAGCGCGAAAGATGTGGTGGCAGAGCTTTGCTGTGCCCCGGGTTCGCCTGACCCGGCAACTGGTTGCACGGGCGACGCTTCTTGATCTTGAACACTCATCTCGCTACTCGCCTGCTTGCCCCAATAATGGGTTCATTTCACTCCGTCAGCGTCCTATCATTGATTTTTGACGGCTGCGCGACACCTCTTTAGCTATACATGATCCTTTCAAGGAATAAGTCACCCGATGCCAACCAATTTCTCGTTACAAATCCCGGCCGGAGAGGATCGCATGCGGCAAGTCTGCGATACGTGTGGCTTCATCAACTATGTGAACCCCAAGATTGTGGCCGGGGTTGTCGTTGATGATGGGCAAGGCCGCGTTCTTTTGTGTCGGCGGGCTATTGAGCCGCGTTATGGCTTCTGGACGGTACCGGCAGGCTTCATGGAAGAGCGGGAAACCACGGCCCAGGGCGCAGCTCGGGAGGTTTGGGAGGAGGCCCGCGCCAAGGTCACTATCAACGCGCTTCTTGGCATTTATGAGGTGCCGCGCATTAGCCAGGTCCATTTCATGTATCGCGGCACGCTCAGCGACGACGGCTTTGGGGCTGGACCAGAAAGCCTTGAAGTGGCGTGGTTTGCTTATGAAGATATCCCTTGGGACCAATTAGCTTTTCCAACGGGTGTTTGGGCCCTTAAGGATTGGGCGAAGGTCCAGAATCAAGCCGCCTTTGTCCCATTTTCAAACCCGCCTGGCAGTGAACATTTGACCCATCCGCGCACGCCCGCGAGCGACTAAACGCCTTCGATTAGATCTTTTGTTGCCCCAGAAAAAAAAGGCCCGAACCTGGCAGGCGGCCTAAAGGCAGCACAAGACAGGTCGGGCCTAATTGGACTTTTGGGTGGCAGGTTTAGGTCATTACGAACCGATTGACCGAACCCTGCCAAACCCGTTTAGTTCAATGCATCTTTCAACGCTTTGGAAGCTTGGAATTTTGCAACAGTTGCCGCTTTGATTTCGACAGTCTCGCCAGTCGAGGGGTTGCGGCCTTGGCGTGCATCGCGCTTCGAAACTTTAAACTTGCCGAGGGGGGCCAAAGTAACTTCTCCGCCAGCCTTCAGGCTCTTCACGATCGCTGCAGTCAGCGCGTCAATCGCAGTATTGGCTTTGTCTTTTGTGATGTCAGCAGCTTCTGCGACGGCGTCGATCAAATCTTTTTTGCTCATTGTCGTTTCCTTAGTCATTGGCTGCAGCGCCCGAGGCGGATCGCTGCAGCGTTGCGCACCCGTCCGTAACCCGAGAGATGCAATGGCCGCAAGCAATGGCGCTTCGGGTCCAAAGGTCAAGGCCATCTTGAGGTACGAAACCCCAGATTCTGCTGAGAATCATGGGGTTTCGCTGACAATTATCGGTGATCAGGCCGCGCAAGCACGGAATCCCGCCTCAATTTCTGCCCGAACTAGTGGGTCGGCGAGGTTTCGTCCGATCAACACGAATCGGCTTTCACGAACCGAATCAGCTGGCCACGGCCCCTGATAATCCCCCTCCAGCATCATATGAACACCATGGATGATGTAACGTCGCGGGTCATCGCCCATCTGAATGACGCCCTTGAGACGCAAGATGTCGAGGCCGCGACTGCCAACGAGCTCGGACAGCCAAGCATCAAACAATTCCTCCGACAAGGGTGCGCTCATGCGCAGCGCAATCGAGTCAATCCCCTCATAATGGCTATGCGCGTGATCATGGTGGTCGTGCCCGTGATTATGTCCGTGCCCGTGATTATGTCCGTGATCGTTGTGGTCATGATGGTGCGGTTTGGGCAGAAAGTGCGGATCAAGGTTCATCGCCCTGTCCAACGAAAAAGCTCCAAGATCGAGAATGGCGTCTAGGTCCACGAGCGAGCGCGAAGTTGTCACCACCTTCGCCCCACGATTGAGCCGTTGGATGATTGCTTGGGCAGCTTCGAGTTGTTCTGGGCTGGCAGCATCAATTTTATTCAGCACAATGACGTCAGCAAAGGCAATTTGCTCGACCGCTTCGTGGCTGTGTTCGATCTGACCAGCGATATGGACGGCGTCGACAACGCTCACCACGGCATCGAGATAGGCGCGGTTCTTGATATCATCATCAGCAAAGAAGGTTTGGGCGACAGGGGCTGGGTCTGCAAGACCAGTTGTCTCAATGATCACCCCGTCAAAGGTCTGTCCCCGACGGAACAAGGCCCCGAGAATCCGGATGAGGTCACCACGCACCGAACAACAGACACAGCCGTTGTTAAGCTCGAAGATTTCTTCGTCCACGTCCACAATCAAGTCATGATCAATCCCGATTTCACCAAACTCGTTGACGATCACGGCATAACGCTTTCCGTGCGGCGCTGTCAGAATATGGTTCAAAAGAGTCGTCTTTCCGGCTCCTAAATATCCAGTCAGCACGGTTACAGGGACCTTGGCTGTCGAGTCACTTTGCATGTCTTAGTTCGCCTTGCATCTCGCTTTTAGAGTGAGTTCCTAGTCAGTTATAACCAGAAACGTATGTGTAGTCTCGGGTAACGCACTTAGAAAGACTTCGAAGGTGGACAGCTGGGTAACGTTAATCTATCCACCCGCCGCAAGATCGCTTTCAAGCGGCATTTCGGCGAGGGCACCACCAGTTTCTGCACAAGTGTACAAGACTTGTGTCCTTCGAAAGCTAACCAATGCTGTACCGACATAGGACTTTTACTTCCGGGCCTGCAACTTGCATTAAAGCAACGCATGCGTCTCAATTTGGGGCAAGGGTGTATTAGATGAACAATATTACCGCAGGGTTTGGTGCCGATCTTGCAACGGTCAGTTTGTACCGACCAGTGCCCATCAAAGAGCTTTCGGATTCTGCCCGCAGTTTACCTAAGCGCCTGTTTGATATCGTTTGTTCATGCATCGGATTAGTCTTTCTAGCCCCCCTTTTGATCGCGATTTCCATTGTGATCAAATTGACAGGGCCTGGCCCCGTCTTGTTCAAACAACTTCGCACTGGCTTGGGTGGAAAAGCCTTTGTGATCTACAAGTTTCGCACAATGTCCACGCTAGAAAATGGTAGCCGGGTTGTGCAGGCCTGCCGCGGAGACAGCCGTATCACGCGGGTCGGCTCGTTCCTTCGTCGTTCCAGTTTGGATGAGTTGCCGCAATTGTGGAATGTCCTAATTGGCGACATGTCGATTGTTGGGCCACGCCCTCATGCGGTTGCCCATGATCATTATTACGGGGCTCTTTTGCCAGACTATCGTGATCGATTTCGGGCAAAGCCAGGGATAACCGGTCTCGCCCAATGCAACGGCGCGCGTGGTCCCACGGAAACTCTGGACAAAATGAGCCGGCGCATCCGCTTGGATCTAGCTTATATTGAGCGCTGGTCGCTAGCGATGGAAGCCCGAATCCTTGTCAAAACGGTTTCAATCATCGTCACCGGGGACGCCTGCGCCTTTTAAGGCAGTGTAATTTCCAATTACGCCTCAGAAGGGTCTCGCCAGAACGTCTCGCTGCACTATGATAGAGACATCGTCATAGGAGACTTGGCTTGATTTCGCGTCGCACCCTTCTTGCAGCCAGTTTGGCTACACCATTAGCCCTATCCGCCTGCGGTCCAGAAAAGCCCGCAGAGAAAGCGGGCCGTGTGCGCATCCGTTTCGCCACAGACTGGCGGGCGCAAGCCGAACAAGGCGGCTTCTACCAAGCCGTTGCGAAAGGGTTCTATGCGGACAAAGGCTTAGACGTTTCTTTGATTCAGGGCGGACCGAGTGTGAATGTGCCGCAATTACTGGCGGCGAATGCCATTGAAATGGGCTTGGGATCCAATGCCCCCATCGTGCTCAGCATGGTCCAAGCTGGCGCAAAGGCAAAGGCGGTCATGGCGTCGTTTCAAAAGGACCCACAAGTCCTGATCACCCACCCGCGTGCAGATATAAAGTCACTGGCCGATATGAAGGGCAAACCCATCCTATTGGCAGATGCGTCGATCAATGCTTTCTGGCCATGGCTTAAGGCCAAATATGGCTTCACTGATGATCAGGTCCGCAAATACACCTTCAATTCAGCACCATTTTTGGCAGATCCTAGTTCGATCCAGCAAGGCTATGTAACCAGCGAGCCCTACACCTTGAAGACACAAGGCAAAATTGACCCGCAAGTCTATTTGCTCGCGGATTCTGGATACCCGGGCTATGCTGCGATGACGTTGGTTTCAGACGCCTTTATCGCGGCCCATCCAGAGGCAGTGAAAGGCTTCGTTGAAGCCACCATTGCTGGCTGGAAAGACTATCTTCGTGGTGATCCTGCCCCCGGCGATGCCCTGATTACCAAGGATAATCCTGACATGTCTGCCGATCTGTTGAGCCAAGCCCGCGAGAAGCTGTTGTCCTATGGCATTGTTGAGACCCCAGACGGGGAGATTGGCACGATGAGCCTCGACCGCTGGAAAAGCTTCTTCGACATCATGATTGCTGCAGGTGTTTATCCCGCTGATTTGAACTGGGCGTCGGGCATTGATCTCAGCTTTTTGCCACAGAAGTCTTGATGCTGACTGACCCCCCCATCCGTTTGAGCGCGCAGCAGGCCTGCGTGCGGTTCGGTACCTTAGAGGCGCTAGGACCGATCGACTTAAGTGTTCGGGCGGGTGAGTGTGTGGTGCTGTTAGGGCCGTCCGGATGTGGGAAGAGTACGCTGCTGGCTGCGCTCGCGGGCTTACAGGCGGTAGCAAGCGGGGCGGTTCAAGCCGATGCTGCTGGTGGCTCCGATATTCCTGGCGTTGTCTTTCAAGAGCCAAATCTGATGAATTGGGCGACGGCGCAGGACAATGTCGCCTTGCCATTGGCACTCGCCGGCATCAGCAAGGTTGAGCGGCTGAGCCGTGCGCAAAAGGCCTTGAAGCAGGTTGGCTTAGCTACTTTTTCGGCCGCTTATCCACGGACGCTCTCTGGCGGCATGCGGATGCGGGTGGCTTTGGCACGTGCCTTGGTCAATGGCCCATCGGCCTTGCTGCTCGACGAGCCCTTTGCAGCCATTGATGAATTGGGGCGGCGCGCGCTGGACGATTTGGTTCTGGCGGTTAAGCGGGACCAGAATTTGGCCGTCCTCTTTGTAACGCACTCCGTTGATGAGGCGGTTTATCTGGCTGATCGCATTTTGGTGTTAAGCCCAAGGCCCGGGCGTATCATGGCTGAAATTGCCGTTCCCGATGTGCCGCGTGATCCGGCCTTCTTAACCTCACCCGCTTTTGCAGAAGCCGCAGCCGCCGCAAGGCGCGTTTTGAGCGCGCAATTGGTAGCCGCATGAACCGGATCGACATTGCCCCTGTTCTGGCCGGCCTAGCTATGCTCGTCTTATGGGAGGGGCTCACCCGCTTCTTCCAGGTCCCAACGGTGATCCTACCTCCACCCAGCGCGATTGGCGCGGCATTGGTGGAGCGCGGACCCCTTCTACTGCCCGCCGCTGGCGTCACCATGGGATTGGCGCTGACGGCTTTAGCGATCTCCATTGGGCTTGGAACCTTGATTGCCCTTGTCTTTGCCCGCGTGCCGTTATTGGAGCGCAGCTTGGGCCCCTATGCTTTAGTTCTGCAAGCCACGCCGATTGTTGCTATTGCGCCCTTGGTGATCATTTGGACCGGTATTGAAAACCCCCGCCGGGCCATTCTGATCCTTGCCGTCATCGTGGCGGTATTCCCGGTTCTGACCTCTGCATTGGCTGGCCTAAAGGCAGTAGATCCCGGTCTAGACCGCTTGTTTCGCCTCCACAAAGCCAGCAGCACGCAGCGCTTCCTGCGCTTGGAATTGCCAACCGCAGCGCCTTTTTTGTTGGCGGGGATCAAGACGGCGGCTGGCTTGTCGCTTGTCGGTGTCGTGGTGGCCGAATTTGTCGCTGGAACCGGGGCAACGGGTGGCCTGTCATGGCGCTTGGTTGAGGCTGGCAATCGACTGGAGACGGCAACCATGTTTGCCGCGCTCTTCCTGTTGGCTTTGATGGGCCTGGCCTTAAATGCCGTGCTCACCCTGATTGAGAAGCGAATCCGGGCTTAGGGGTCTTGACGCGCTTTGAGGTCTAAGAAGCAATCAGCGAGGCCTTCGACATAGCTCGGGAAAGCGAGCTTCCAGCCCAGTTCCTCTTTCGCGCGCGCATTCGAAACACGTTTGCATTCACTGTAAAAGCGCTTGCCCATTTCCGATAGGCCAGCTGCCTCAAACGGGATCAATGGCGGCGGCTCCCGCCCCAACAACTTGCAAGCCTCAACAATCACCTCGCCAGAAGCACAGGGGTGGTCGTCGCAAATATTGTAAATGCGGCCGGGATTGGGTTTGGCGACGCTGGCTGTCAATGCTGAGACAATGTCTGCGCGGTGAGCGCGTGAAAACACTTGCCCTGGCTTATCGATCCGCCGCGCAGCGCCCGACAGGACCTGTTCTAAAGCGCTGCGGCCAGGGCCATAAATGCCGGGCAGGCGAAAAACATGGGCTGGGCTGGGTATCGCCCGCCACGCGGTCTCTGCCTCTGCCCGTCGTTTGGCTTCGATGGATAAAGGCGTAGGCGGATCATCCTCAAACGCCCAGCCACCGGCCCGGTCGCCATAAACCCCGGTGGTGGACAAATAGCCGATCCAAGTCCCCCCTTTGGGGGTCCAAGTTGGGGATAGAGCCAGAAGGGCAGGGTCTCCCTCAGTACCAGGCGGGATAGAAGCGAGGATGTGGGTCGCAGTTTGGGCGGCCTCAATCAGTTCGGCACTTGCCGTCCCGGCCAACAAGATTGGCGTGATGCCCGCTTGGCGTAGGCCCTCCGCGCTGTCAGCACTTCGACACGTGCCTTGCACCAAGGCCCCCTGTTCGGCCATGGTTTGGGCGAATGCGGTGCCGACATAGCCGCAGCCCAAGACTAAAACGCGCATTTGTTCAAACCCTTTGCCTCAGTTTTGCCTTTTAACCGCATCAAAAGAACCCGATGAGCTCTTCTGTGACCCTTCGATCCGCCCTTTTTACGACCCTGATCCCGATTGCGCTATCGGTCTTTCTTTTGGGGACTTCAGCGCAAGCTGGAACCGATCCACGCGATGCTGGGCGTCTGCAAGCTTGCATGACCAAGGCAGAGACTAAGCCAGAAGAAGCGTTAGAAGACGGATTTGTCTGGCGCAGCCAAGGTGGCGGCACGTTTGCAGAGCAATGTATCGCCATCGCCCGTATCGAAAGCGGCGACATTGGTGGTGGGGCAGAGCGCCTAACAGCTTTAGCTTCCGCCCCCGATGCCGGTGACCTAGATCAACGCGTTTTGATCATGGCGCGTGCGGCCAATGCGTGGCTGATGATTGAAGAGTTTAAGCCAGCGCAAAAGGTTCTCGATGCCGCTTTGAAACTGAAACCGGGCGAGCCTGATCTCTTAATCGACCGGGCGCGCGCCAAGGCTGGCCAAGGCCTCTGGGCAGAGGCGCAAGCGGACCTGACGGCGTGCTTGTCTACTAGGCCGCTGGATGTGCTTGCCTTGCGCCTGCGGGCGGAAACCCTGCTGCAGCAAAAATCCTATGAGGCGGCAGAACTCGACATCGCCCAAGCCCTTCGTCTCGCACCAAAAGAGGTCGATAATTGGCTGGTGCGGGGACGGATCCAAGAAGCGCGCCGTTTGGGTCGAGCACCAGATTAGGCCCCACCTGTAACGGCAACAGGCTTGTTACTTGATCGCAGCGTGAACTACGTCCAAGGATAGGCCGCTAAACCATGATTTAGGGGCTAATCGTGACACAACCTGCTGCTTCGTCGCCTGTTGAACCACAAAAACTGAAGACCGTTGTCGCAGCGTCTGCTGCTGGTACTGTCTTTGAGTGGTATGACTTTTTCATCTTTGGCCTTCTGGCCTCTGTGATGGGCCAGCACTTTTTTGCCGGTTCGCCCCCGGCCGCCCAATTTATCTTCGCACTTTTGACCTTTGGCGTTGGCTTCGCGGCGCGGCCGCTGGGCGCTGTGGTGTTCGGAGCGATTGGCGACACCAAGGGCCGGAAGGGCGCATTCTTGGTCACCATCGTCATGATGGGTGCCTCCACCTTCGCTGTGGGTCTTCTGCCCGATTATGACCAAATCGGCATCTGGGCTCCTATTCTGCTGGTAGCGTTACGGATTGCGCAAGGCTTTGCCTTGGGCGGCGAATATGGCGGGGCTGTGATTTATGTCGCAGAGCACTCACCGGCCCATAAACGGGGGTGGAACACGTCCTGGGTGCAGACTTCGGCGGCCGGGGGATTGCTGCTCGCTTTGACCGTCGTCTTCATGACTCGCCTGATTTTAGGCGAAGCAGCCTTCCAGTCTTGGGGATGGCGCGTGCCATTCCTCCTGTCGGTTTTCTTGCTCGCGATTGCTTTGTGGATCCGCTTGCAATTGGAAGAAAGCCCGATGTTTAAGGCGTTAAAAGAAGAAGGCGCTGCTTCGAAAGCACCCTTGTCTGATGCGTTTGGTCAATGGCGCAACTTGAAGCTGGTCCTGCTCGCCTTGTTTGGCCTGATGATGGCGCAGGGCGTGGTTTGGTATACGGGCTTCTTCTATGTCCAAGTCTTCTTGGAGCGGCAGTTGAAAGTTGACCCCCAGATCATCAATATCTGGCTTTTGATCATCACCGCTATCTCCGCTGTCTTGTACGTTTTCTTCGGCTGGCTATCGGACAAAATGGGCCGCAAGCCGGTTATGCTGGCCGGCATGATTTTGGCGGTGTTGAGCTTCTTCCCAGCCTTTCATCAATTGGCCAAAGCGGCCAATCCAGACCTCGTTGCAGCCCAAACTGCGACGCCCATTATCGTCCGTGCAGACCCAGCAACTTGTTCGGTGCAGTTCAACCCCGTTGGCAAAACGCCAGACGGCAGAGACGCCTTCTCGTCTAGCTGTGATGTGGCCAAGAGTTATCTGACCAATTCGGGCATTTCGTATGACAATGAGGCGGCACCCGCAGGCGCAAATGCGCAAGTCAGAATCGGGACTGTGACCCTGGATAGCGTCGATATCTCGGCCCTCGATGCAAAGGCGCAAAAAGCTGCCAAGGATGCATTTGGGGCCAAGTTGAAAGCAGCTTTGAAAGCGGCAAACTATCCTGACAAAGCAGATCCAGCCAAAATCGATCATCTAGCCGTTTTGGCTTATTTGATGGTGTTTGTGGTTGCCGCGACAGCGCTCTACGGCCCGTTGGCAGCGGCTCTGGTTGAAATGTTCCCAACCCGTATCCGCTATACGGCCTTGTCGGTGCCCTATCACGTCGGGACAGGTTTCTTTGGGGGCTTTATGCCCGCCACAGCCGTCGCCATCGTAGCAACCACCGGCAATATGTATTCCGGTCTTTGGTATCCGGTGATTATTACCGCTATCAGCGTTGTGGTGGCCCTGATCTTCCTACCCGAGACAAAGGATCGCTCGATACATGATCTCTAGAGCGCAACTTTTGACGAAGGCGGGATCGCGAGTATTTGATGCATGAAGCTGACGCACCCGTCATTTTTCAATTGATCCTTTAGAAATTTGTGTCATGTTAGGCTTAGAAGCGACACACCTAGATGTCGCTCTATGCTCAAGGACCAAAGCTGGGATTCCAAAGACCCGGTCACGAATTTAAATGGGAGTGATTGAAAGCATGACAACCTCGCACATTACCAAGGACGCGCTGTATGACGCGGTAGCGCCAACTGACTTCGCTGCTTTGTTGGAGATTGACCGGCATACAAGCCGTTCGACAGCTTTCGACAAAATCATCTCTGCCACCCATGATCATTTTTGGGACCCCACAGACAAGCGCTACATCGATTTTGATGAGCCGTTTGACATGGAAAATCAGGCCTTGTTGCCAGATCATATGGTTCCAGCCCTTGAGACCCCATATGTCCAAGAATTCTTCAAGGATAAGCCGAAAGAGCTGATCCGCTTTAAGAATGAGATGGCCCGTTGGCAATTGTCGGCCATTTTGCATGGCGAGCAAGGCGCTCTGAACCTTTCTGCATCGCTCTGCCACGTGCTCCGCGATGCTGGCGCACAGGAATATGCGGCCAATCAAGCCCGTGAAGAGGCCCGCCACGTTGCAGCATTCGCGGCCTATATCAAAGCCCGTTGGGGCAGCCCACTGCCATGCGGCGAAGTGCTAAAGACTTTGTTGGTCGACATCGTTCATGCGCCTGAAGTCTACAAGAAGGTCGTTGGCATGCAGATGCTGATCGAAGGCCTCGCCATGGGTGCCTTTGCGATGATCTACAAAGAATGGAATGACCCACTGGCGCGTAAACTAACGCAATTGGTCATGACAGACGAAGCCTTCCACCATAAATTCGGTAAGATCTGGGCAGATCGCACCATTCCAAAGTTGGATGCGGCAGAACATGCAATTGTCGAAGACTGGGCGGCGCATTGCTTCCAGACCCTGTTGTTCAACTTGGTTGCGCCGCATCAAATGCGCGCCATCTATGACGAGTTCGGTCTCGATCCAGACATCATCATGGTCCAGTTCCAAGAGATGGTCACCGATGAAGACCGTCGTGAACGGATGAAGGAAGCCACCAATATCTTCCGCGTTCTGGTGAAAACCTTGTGGAATGCCAATATCATCACCGATCGCACCAAGGCTTTCTATGCCATGTATGTCGACTTCGCTGAGTTTGAGGCCGAAGGTGAGCATATGGTCGGCGACGATATCGCCGAAGATGGCATTCGCTTCCTGCAAGCGGTGAATTTCGGTGTGAACACCGATGCCTTGAAGCAAGTGAAGATTGCTGCCGAATAAGTATTTGGCAGTTTGTTTTACCCGAAGCCCCGCTGGTTTTGCCGGCGGGGCTTTTCGTTTCTGCCAATCGCTTGCGAAGGTGACTCTAAAATCTAGCGAGTCAGATCAGGTCAAGTTCTTATTGACCCAAAGTTACGCCCCCCGAAGCAGTCTGCGTTAACTCACATTAACCGCCCATTTACCATAACAGCCCCAAGTCGAGCAGGACGAAGAAAGTCGAAACCACACTTTGGACTGTTCAAATTCTGCGAAGCAGTAAATGAACGATCAGGGTAGTTGAATTTCTTCGGAAATTTCTTGTTGGGCCGCAAAACTTGGCGGAAGAGTGATTCGAATGAGCGGACAGTCGCCATGGAGTGTGAAGGGCGTAGAGCCTCGGACACGCGAGGCTGCGAAGGATCTCGCACGCCGCGAAGGTCTCACGCTTGGCGAGTTGTTAAACCGTCTGATTGCAGAGACCGACGAACCTGCCCAAAAGCCTGCTGCACCTGCAAATTTTGGTCAAGAAGCCAATCGCTTAACTGCGGCTTTGGAACAACTGAGCCGACGCCTTGAGTCCAGCGGTGTGGAGCTGGCGCCCGCGCCGCCATCTCTGGGTGTCGATGCCCGCTTGTCGCAAAAATTTGAAAAATCGATGGCAACTGGCGACACTGCCATGGGTCGCATTGAGACCCATTTGCATGATTTGCACGAGACCCAAGTTGTCCTGAGTGAGCGCCTGCGCCGGATTGAGTCGCAAGATCCAAAGCACGCGTCACTGGCCGCCCTCAAATCACTTGAATCGGCGCTATCGCGCTTGGCAACCCAAGTCTTTGAGACAGACAGCCGTGTTGGTCAGATTGAAAAAGTAACCCAGGAAGCCATTCAGACAGTCGACCAAAGTTTGGGTCTTGTGGCCGAGCGCTTGGCAACGACAGAGGCCCTGGCGCAAGAAACAAATCACCGTTTTGTTGAAGCCATGATTGATTTGTCAGCGCGTCTGACGGGGCTTGAAGAAGTTGGTGACCGGGTCGGTGGTCCAGACGTTTCGGTCTTTGAAAGCCGTCTGGGGCAATTAGAAGATATCACCACCCAAACTGTTGAAGGTGCCAGCGAGAGCATCAATCATGTGACAGAGCGGCTAAACAGCCTAGAGACTCAGGCACAGGACAATGCATCGCGCATGGTGGAGGCCTTGGTGGATCTCTCCGCCCGCCTGACCCAGCTCGAAGGCGGCGGCAGGACTGGCGACACGCTAACAGCAGTTGAGGCCCTGGAAGCCAAAACCAATGAGTTTAGTGCGCACCTCAACGATCTGAATGCCAAGATTGAAGCGACCCGTGCGGACCTGCAGGGGCAGGTACAAGCTGCCCTCGCGGGTGGCATTGACGGCCAGATGACGGAAGTGGCTAAAGCCCTCGCTGGCCGTCTCGATGCCAGCGAGCAACGCAGCCAAGATGCGTTTGATCGGGTTAGTGCGAAGCTTGCAGAAGCAACCCAAGCCCTTGATTCCCGTTTGGTCCAAGTGGAGAACCGCGAGAACAGGCCAGACACAACTGGCTCTATGGCGATGAAATTAGAGCTCGCGCGCATCACACGCGGCATTGATGAGCGCTTGTCGTCGATTGAGCGCCACGATGCTTCCGTCATGGAGCAGGCCGGCCAGCACATCCAACGTTTGGCGCAGAGTCTCGGCGACCGGATCGATGCCACAGAGCGGCAGTCCGCAGAATCGATTGCTACGATCAGCAAGCAAATGCAGGAATTGGCTGACCGTCTCGCTGCCAACCACAATAATGCCATCCAAAGTCTTACTTCCACCCTCAATGGAAGCGATTCTAAGACCCGACAAATGCTCGATGAAGCCATAGGGCAGGTCCGCACAGAAGTTCAGTCGGTTGATACGCGCGTTCAGGCCCTTATTGCGCCCTTGCAACGTGACTTTCTTGCTTTGGGTGAGCGCTTGGACAAGGCAGAGCACGGTGCCGTATCGGCGTATGCTGAGCCCATTTTTGATCCTAACCACACTGTCGACCTGGGCGGCCCAACTCATCCTGGCCTAAACTATGACAGGGAAGTAGATCCGTCGCACGAGGATGGCTTTGGCTTTGAATCTCGCGCGGAATCGCTTGAAACGCCTCAGTTTGACGATCCATTCTTTACAGATCGTCCAACAGCCACATCTGCTGCTGCCTCTGCTTCCGCGAACCCTGCGCGTCGTGGCAGCTTTGGATCGCCCTTCCCTGATGCCGATGACAGCGAGTCCTTGAGCGACTTTGCCGATTTACGCGATGACGTGCCTGATCCGCTCGCTGGCGGTATGGATCCCTTTGAGCACGAGTTGGATGCGATGGTTCTGGATCCTGCCAGACCGATCGAAGACGATTTTGACGATGGACTATCGGACTTAAACCACGACTGGGATGGTCCAAGCAGCAACACCAGCTCAACCCCCGACTATTTGGTTGCAGCCCGCCGTGCCGCCAATCAAGCTGCAGCAGCACGAGAAGCAGCCCAAGACAAGAAGAAGCCGGCGCTATCGTTAAAAGGCCCTTCCAGCAAAGACAAAAAGGCAGAGAAACCCAAGGCGAAACAATCGGCAAAGCCTCAAGCACTTCAATCAATCGAGGAGGGCAAAGAAGGTGGTAAGGCCAAGAGCCCGTTATCTCCTGTTGGGATTGCCGCAGCGGCTGCGTTGGTCGCAACCGGCGGGTTTGCTGTTTATAGCCAGCTGAAGCCATCTTCTAATGTAGACGAAAAGCCCGCCGCGCTTAATCAAGGAAATGTACCTTTGCCGCCGGAGCTGGCGTCGCAAGCGGCAGTGCGTGCGCCGGTTAACGGTGCTGTGCCAGCGCCGGGTTCAGAAGTTGCCCAAGCACCGGCAACAGCTGCCAGCCCAGCGCCAATGCCTGCCCCTGCAGCTACTGCGGTAGCCAGCATCCCAAGTCCCCCGCCGCAAATGCCAAAGGCGCAATTGGTACCGCCAGCCCCAAAGGCTGTGGCCGCTGCTCCTACGCCAGCACCTGCAAAGCCCTCGCCAACATCGCAGCAGATGGAAGCAGCTCGCATCCTGGCGTCCGCGGATGCGCAAGCCCGCGCCGCGAGAGCGCGAGCCGAAGCCGAGCGTGAACGTCTGCGCTCTCCAACCTTTAAAGCCGCACCCGCCGATGCGCTGCCAAGGCCGGTGCCGCGTTCAACGCCCGCTCGCGTTGCTACCGCCGCTAAAGCGTCGACCTCCAGCGCTGCAACACCACCGCGTGTTGCTTCAGTCGCAGCCCCTGCGCTGGCGACGACTGCAGCAGCAGCACCAACCCGCGTGCCAGTAACGCCGGCAGAGACAACCTCGGGCGTCGCTGCGGCTAGCCAGCCCCGTGCAGTGCCTCCTGTCGCTTCTGCCGCTGCACCCTCTGCAGGTTCCTTGTTCGACCAAGCCATGACGCGAGAGCAGGCTGGCGACGCGGCAGGAAGCCTCGCGCTGTTGCGCCGTGCTGCTGATGGTGGCGACACGCGCGCCATGAATCGCTTGGCCAGAAAATTTGAGAACGGCGATGGCGTCACAAAAGACTTGTCGCAAGCACGCGCTTTGACCGAACGCGCAGCTGCACGCGGTAGCCGCCAAGCGATGCACAATCTGGGCGTCTATTATGCCAATGGCGATGGCGTGCCTCAAAACATGGCGCGAGCTGCCGAGAGTTTCCGTCGCGCAGCACAACGTGGTGTCACCGACTCCCAATTCAATCTGGGTGCGATGGCAGAGCAAGGACTTGGCGGGCCAAAGTCTGACGTTCAAGCCTATTATTGGTTTGGTTTGGCCGCCCGTGGCGGCGATCAGGATGCGTCGGCCAAGGTTCGCGAAATTGGTGCCCGTTTGACGCCGGAGCAAAAGGCAGCCCAAGATCAATTGATAGCGAAGTTCCGTCCTGAAGGCGGATCCCCAGACTAGGTGCCCCTGTGTCCACCCCAAATTTAGGCATAATCGAAGGCTATTTCGGCCAGCCCTGGAGTTGGGATGATCGCCGCGCCGTTGTTGAGACTCTGGCCCCTTATGGCTATCGATTCTTCCATTATGCGCCGAAGGGCGATCCGTTTTTGCGGCGGCGGTGGGTGGAACCTCATCCTTTGCAAGAAGCCGGGCAGATTTCGCAATTTGTGGCCTTTTGCCAAGGTTTTGGTGTCCGAGTTGGCATCGGCCTCAGCCCCTATGAAGCCTTTAATGATTTCAACGGCAACGTCGCCAACACCTTTGTCAATCGTGTAGAAGATTTGGCCTCGCTAGGCATTCAAGACCTCGGCATTTTCTTTGACGACATGCACTCAACCCTGCCTGACCTTGCGCAGCGGCAAATTGAAATCATGCATCTGGCGCGCGGCACTGCGCCCCAACTCAAGCTGTCCATGACCCCAACTTATTATTCGAATGATCCGGTGCTCGACCGTGTCTTCGGGCGGCGACCAGAGCATTATTTGCACGAATTGGGAGTTGGCCTTGACCAAAGCATCGACATTTATTGGACGGGTGAAGAAGTCTGTGCGCGGGAAATCTCAATTGGCCATGTGCGTGAGATCGGCGCGCTTTTGAAGCGCAAGCCTTTGTTGTGGGACAATTACCCTGTCAATGACGGCCCTCGTATGAGCCAGTTTCTGCACCTTCGGGGTTTCACCGGAAGGTCACATCGCTTGGCAGACTGGGTGTCAGGTCATGCGATCAACCCAGCGCTGCAGCCCTATCTGACTTGCGTGCCCGCCATTTCCTTGGCGATGAGCTACCAGCAAGGTGACGATTATTGCTATGGTGCCAGTGGCTATGCCGCTGCATTGAAAGTCTTGGGTCCAGAATTGGCCAGCATGGTCCGCACCGACTTGATGAGTTTTCAAGACTTGGGTCTCACCAAACTGACAAAGCGGCGCGACTCTCTGCTGGACCGCTATCAGTCAATCGACCATCCGGCAGCGCGGGAAATTCTGGCTTGGCTGCAAGAAGAATATGCGGCCACCACGGAAATGGTTCAAACTCAATAGGCCATTAGCGGCGGCTGCTGGCGCGGGCGCGGGCCAATTTCCGGCGAGACAAGAGGCTTGGACCCTCGGTGGTTTCAGCATCTGCTAAGACGCCGATCAAACGCTTTTTCAAAACCGTAATTCGTCGCGCGTCAGATAGTTTCAAACCACCGCGATCGCGCAGGTAGAAGGCATCCGTTGCCCGTTCCCCGACGCTGTCAATATGGGCCGAGGTCACGTTAAGCCCCTCATCCTCAAAGACTTGCGCGAGATCTGCCAATAAGCCGGTGCGGTCTCGGCCAGAGACTTCGACGATTGTATCAAAAGCTGCCCCTTCATTATCGATCATAATGACAGGCTCAATCGCAAACGCCGCCGTGCGATTGGTCGGCTTTTTGACGATGCTTGTGTTGGCTGCGATTAGACTATCGCGTTCCGCTTTACGTTCCCCATCCAGGGCTATGTGCAGGCGGGTAAACAGGCGCTCAATTGTGTCCTGTCGGCCCTCGCCAAACGCGGCACCTGACTGATCTTGCAAGGCAAACACGTCAAAGGCTTGGCCACTTTTGGAGGTATGGATGCGGGCATCAATGACATTGGCACCTGCTTGCGCAAACACGGCAGATAGGGCTGCAAATAGGCCCGGTTGATCAGGAGATAGCACCAAGATTTCTGTGGCACCGCGGCTGGGCGCTGGTCTGGAGGCTAGCCAATACGGCGCTTGTTGACGCAAGGCCGTAGCCACTTCCGCCCCGTGCCACTTTTGCTGGTCAGTATCAAAGCCCAACCAATAAGCATCCTCAAGACTGGTGAAGAATTCCGCGAGGATGGGGTCAATCAAAGCTTGGGCGCGGCGTTCATCGGCTTGGGCCTTCAACTGGCGACGCACAAAGCCCTCATCGGACCGCCCACCCCGCAGTGTTGCCTCTGTCAGCTTGTAGAGGTCGCGCAACAACTGGGCTTTCCAATCGTTCCAAACCCCGGGACCAACCGCACGAATGTCTGCCACCGTCAAAACCAATAGGAGGCGCAACCGCTCCAGCGTTCCGACCGTGGCAGCAAAGTCGGTGATGGTCTTCGGGTCGCCAATATCGCGGCGCTGGGCAACTTCGCTCATGATTAAGTGATGGCCGACAAGCCAAGCAACCAGCTCTATCTCCTCGGCATCTAGCCCCAAGCGGCGACAGGCAATATGGGCCGCCTTTGCGCCTTCAATCTGCTGATCGCCTTCGCCTTTGCCGACATCGTGTAACAACATCGCCAGATACAACGCCCGACGGTTTGCGATGCGGGGAAAAAGTTCTGTTGAGACCGGCAATTCCTTACTTAGCCTGCCGTGCTCAATATCGGAAATATTGGCGATGCCGCGTAAGGTATGCTCATCCACCGTAAAGTGATGATACATGTTGAACTGGGTTTGCCCAACAATCCGACCAAATTCGGGGACAAACTTCCCCAAAAGGCCTGCTTCATTCAGAAGTCCGAGTGCTTGGGCTGGCGCCTTCTTGGAGGTGGCGACGTCTAGAAAGCTGGCGACGCACTTTGGATCGTCGCGCATAATCCGACCTTTAGCGGCCATGCTGGTAACGCGCGCCAGCGCGGATGGATCGATATCGAGACCCAGCTCATCGGCCATCTTGAAAATATCGATCAAGGCTGAAAGATCATCCTCGACCTGTTCTGGATTTGCAAAGCCAATACGGCCATGATCCTCAACAAAGCGCGGATCATCCAGCTGCTTGGCCTTTTGTGGACTGGCGAAGAAGCGCGAAATGCCGCGCGGTAGCGCCTTTTGTCGGTCCAGCTCTAGCCGGGCGGACAGGATGCGGGTCAAGGAACCCACCTGCTTGGTGACCAGAAAATAGCGCTTCATAAAGCGCTCTACCGCTGGATTATCAGCCCGGTCGCCATAACCCATGCGGCGCGCCATTTCGGGCTGCAGGTCAAAGGTCAAGCGTTCTTCCGCCCGGCCGGTCAAGAAATGCAAATGACAGCGCACGGTCCACAGGAATTCAGCAGCCTGATTGAAATGCTTCATGTCTTCGCGGCTGAAAATGCCCTTGGCAACAAATTGGCCGACTTCATCCGTGCCGTGAATATATTTGGCGATCCAGAACAAGGTGTGCAGGTCGCGCAGGCCACCTTTGCCGTCCTTGATATTGGGTTCGACCATATAACGGCTTTCGCCGGTGCGCCGGTGTCGATTGTCGCGTTCGGCCAGTTTGGCCGCGACAAAGTCCGCAGCGGTTCCGTCAAACAAGTCCTTGCGCAGCCGGATTTCCAATTCTCGGAACAAAAGCTTGTCGCCACAGACAAAGCGGGTCTCGAGCACCGAGGTGCGGATTGTCATGTCTTCGCGGGCGGCGCGCAGGCATTCCGAAATCGTGCGCGAAGCATGGCCAACTTTCAGGCCCATATCCCACAGCATATAGAGCATGTATTCAATCACGCTTTCAGCCCAAGATGCGTCTTTGATGGGCCGCACAAACATCAGATCGACATCGGAGGACGGGGCCATGGAATTGCGGCCATAGCCGCCCGTGGCACATACACTCAGCCGCTCCGCTGCTGTTGGGTTCCGTGCGCGGAAAACGTGGGTGATCGTGAAATCATAAAGGGCTGAGATGACTTGATCTTGGACCGCTGCCAATAGGTGGGAGCAATCAAGGCCACCCGCGCCACTCTCCAAGCGCTCTTGCGCGATGAGGCGGCCGCGAAACAATGCGCCCTTTAGCAAGTCCAAAGCACGTGCGCGTGCCGCCTTTTCGTCGCCCAAATGATCGAGGGCTGCCGCAGACAATTGCACACGCAGGCGGTTGCCGTCGACAACGGCTTCAATCGACCAGGGCTTTAAAGGGGTACGCTTTGGTTTGCTCATGCAACTTCATGCACGCACAGGGGTTGATTTGTCATTAGAAAGCATGCGGCGGAACTGCCAATCCTCTGTCGGCATTCAAGCCAAGACAGGTTCAGGCCCCCAAAACTGCCGCAACTTGAATCCTGAAGACGTGCTGGGATCGGCGGTAAACCAAGCCACGCCGCTGGTGGGCAGATGCTCTCGCAAATCTGTTTGCCCTCTATCTTGGCCTGTGTCGCCCTTCATCAAGCTGCAGGCCAACTCATGAAGCCCCGGATCATGGGCAATGATCATAACCCGGCTCGCCGACACAGACTTAGCAGCACCCAGATACATGCTAGGCGCTGCCAGATAAAGCTGGCGGGACATCTGAACTTGCGCATCAGGGAAGGCTAGGTGGCAGGCGTCCCATGTTTCGGCCGCGCGCAAAGCGGTGGAAACCAGCGCGAGTTCGAGGTCGCAGCCTGCTTCCTTCAGACGTTGGGCCTGAGCTGCTGCCTGAACCCGCCCGCGCGGAGTCAAGCCGCGACTGAAGTCATCGCGGGCCTCGTGCTGGCGCACCGCCTTGCCGTGGCGAAACAAGATGAGGTCGGTCAACATAAGCGGTCTGGCGTCCTTGAGTACAGGGCAAACCCTTTAGGCTGCTTTGGCGACATTTACTGACATAGCGCTGCACTTTTTTCAAAGCGCTGTCGAAATCGGCGGGGGCTTGGGTGTCATCCTTATGAGAATGCGAGATTTGCAGGACCGAAAGTCCAAGGGTTGGCGCATTTTTATTGTGGGAGCGGGGCCTGGGTTGGTTTGAGCCTGACCGCCATCTGAGCTTGCAGGTTCGCTCAAGGGTGCCAGCAATGCGCTCCGCGCCGTAGGGTGCATTCCATCAATGGAATGCACCATGGTCAAGCAAATCCTTAAATCACTTAAGTCGGATGTCAGCCAAAAACTTGGAACGGCTCAATGCGTCGCTTCGCTTGCCTTGAAGCCGACGGACAATTCTTATTGCGCAAGCAGGGGTGTCAATGGGTAAGATCTACTTTGTCGACGCGCGAAGCGCGCCCATTGACACCTCAGCTTGCGCGCACAAACTCGACTTAAGCCTTTGCGGAGGCGGAGCCTGCGGCAAAGGCGATCTAGATAAAGAAGCGTGAGCGAGGGCAAGCGCAGCTTGTCATGCGCGCTACTGCTCAAGCGATTGCATGGTGCATTCCTGTCGGAATGGCACCCTACGGCGTGGCGTTGGAACGCTTGAACTAAGGGTAGAATTGCCTTGCGCAAGAAAGGACTTTATGTTCCTAAGGTAGTATGAACAGTCTTATTGGGAGAGCATCATCGTGCTGTCGAAAATCATGAGGGCTGTCATTGCTCTCTTCCTAAGTTCGATGTTTCCAATCAATGCGTTAGCCGCCGAGATTTCGTTTTTAATACCGCCAAAGGAGGGTGAGCAAACCCTCATCTTGATCCAAGGCGAAATCAAATCTGGTGATGATGAAAAGTTCCGAAAGATTGCTGCGCAGTATTCTGAAGCCACAGTGCTTCTTGACAGCGAGGGCGGCGCAATCGGGCCCGCCATGGATATTGGACGGACAATTAGATTGCGCGGTTACATGACGGCGGTCACTAGTAATCAACGCTGCGCATCGGCATGTGCTCTGATTTGGATCGCAGGAAGTCAACGTGTGATTATCGATGGGGGGCTGGTGGGTTTCCACGCTAGCTACCTCGATGAAAAAGGTACCAAGCTAGAGACGGGTGTCGGAAATGCTTTGGTTGGACATTACCTTTCTCAGCTGGGCTTCGGTGAAAAAACGGTCGTCTTTGCTACTCTGGCACCACCCGACAAAATACTCTGGCTGAATGAGAGTACACTGGCGATGTCGGGTATCGATTATAACGCGATAAGTGTGGAGCTACCCTCTTCAAGTGGCGGTAAGAGGACTGTGCCCTCAAAGACTACGGACTCTCAAAGAGCCCCCGCACCAGCTTTAGATACCGCCTCGATCAGTAACTCTGCAGATTATGGACAGTTCATGGGTGCTGTCGAACCGAATCTACGTAGCCCCGATGCTTTTTTACTGGCACTGAGGCAGAAGGGCTTCCAAGCAACCATCGAGAAAGAGGACCCGAACTCGCCAACCATTCAAGTTGGGGTGAGTGGCGAGCAAATAGTAATTGGCTTTAGCGGATGCGATCAAAAGGGTTGTAGCTACGTGCAGCTTATTGATGTGTTTGAAGGCGTAACTCGAAAACAAGCCAACGCTGTTATGGCATATTCAATCAAGACAGAAACCTACAGCCACCCGCTCTGGCTTGAAGATACCAAGGTGCTGGCTTGCTACAACTATATTGTCATTGGGACGGATGGGATAAGCGTGCAAACACTTATCGACAATATGAATTACTTTGTTGAAGCAAATAAGGAACTTGTCGACGCCGCACTCGAAGAAAAAGGGTAATAGCTTGTCCTTTTAGGGCTGTCCTGTGCATTCCATCAATGGAATGCACCAGGGTCAAGCAAATCCTTAAATCACTTAAGTCGGATGTCAGCCAAAAAACTTAGAACGGCTCAATGCGTCGCTCCGCTTGCCTTGAAGCCACCAGACAATTCTGTCTGCGCAAGATGGGGCGTCAAGAGGTGAAATCGGCTTCGCCGACGCGCGAAGCGCGCCTCTTGACACCCCATCTAGCGCGCTCAAACTCGAACTAAGCCTTTGCGTAGGCACAGCCTGCGGCAAAGGCTGTCTAAGTAGAAAAAGCTAAATCCAAGACCGCAGTGAGTGTGGTGGTGCATTCCTGTCGGAATGGCACACTACATGTCGAGCGCGCCCTCTAGCCCGCCCCTAATGCAACTTGAACTTGGGCCTTATGATTTGGTTGACATGGCCGATCACGATCAGTGTCACACCGCGCCACCAGCCGTGGATGGCGATCAGATGCATGCGGTAGAGTGATTGATACACCATCCGCGCGATCCAGCCCTCGACGCGCATGCGCCCGCCAACCAGATTGCCCATCAGGCTGCCCACGGTGGAGAAGCGGCTGAGCGACACCAGCGAGCCATGGTCGTGATAAACAAAATCCTGTTGCGCTTGGCCTGCTTGAGCGCGCACCAGATTTTGAAACACTTGGGCGGCCATTTGGTGCGCCGATTGCGCACGCGGCGGGATGGGGCGGTCGCGGCCAGGCAGGATGCAGGACGCGCAGTCGCCCAGCGCATAAATCCGATCGTCGGTCGTGGTCTGTAGCGTTGGCCGCACAATGATTTGGTTGCCGCGTGTCAGTTCGAGGTCACCCATCGTCCGGATTTCGTCTGCCCCCTTCACGCCAGCAGCCCATAAAATCAGGTTGGACGGTATGACCTCGCCGCTGCTGGTATGAACTTCATTTTTAGCGAGGCGCACCACTTGGGTGTTGTCGAGCACTTTGACGCCCAGCTTCTCGAGTTCATGCTTGGCACTTTCGGCCAGCTTCTCATCGAGGGCCGGCAGGATCCGCGGCCCAGCTTCGATTAACGATACTTCGAGCTTTGATTCATCGAACACTTCCAACCCATAATGGCGCAGGGCCTTGGCGGCATTATAAAGCTCAGCGGCCAGCTCAACCCCAGTCGCGCCGCCGCCAACGATGCTGATGCGCACGCAGGCTTCTAAATCACCGGTTTGGTGGGCGTGGTTGGTACGCAGGCACGCATTGAGCAGCTTTTGCCGGAAGCGGTCGGCTTGGGGGCGGTCTTCGAGAAACATCGCGTGCTCCCGCACGCCTGGCACGCCGAAATCGTTTGAGATGCCGCCCATCGCCAGCACCAAATAATCATAGCGAATGGTGTGCCGCCCGATGATTTCTTCGCCACGCTCGTCCAGCAAAGGGGCGGTGGTGACAGTGCGGGCGGTTCGATCCACGCTTTCAAGGCTGCCGTTGAAAAACCGATAGCCCCAGCGTACCGCATGGCCGCCATAGCCCACTTCATCGAGATTGGCATCGAGGGACCCGGCCGCAACCTCGTGCAGGAGCGGCTTCCAAATATGGGTCAAATTGCGGTCGATCAGAATGATGTCATGGGCCTTGCGGCCATAACGCGATCCAAGCAAGCGCACCAGCTCCAGACCCCCGGCACCGCCGCCAACCACGACGATTTGCGTCTTTCTTTGAGTCACTCGATTCCCCTGCGACCGCGACATTGCGCCCTTCGGCCTTATCAGTGAATAGACGGCGGACTCAACCCACAACTTGGGCGCTACGCCGCGTAGCGGTTGGGGTGTCTGGGCAGGGGCAGGGATTTGACCTTGGGGCTTGATTCCGTCACAAGGCGTGGCAACAACCTCCCACTCCACGTGAAGAATGAGACCTGAATGGCGAACCGTGCACTTTTGGCGACCGAAGCCAAAGCTTGGCCCTTTGAACAAGCCCGTTTGTTGTTGGATCGGGTCAAGAAAGTCGGAAAACAGGGGCCGGTCATCTTCGAAACTGGCTATGGTCCATCGGGCTTGCCGCACATCGGCACCTTTGGCGAAGTCGTGCGCACAACCATGGTGCGCCAAGCCTTTATCGCGTTGACCGATGGCACGATTGAGACCCAGTTGATCTGTGTCAGCGATGATATGGATGGCATGCGCAAAGTGCCAGACAATGTGCCCAATCCAGAGGCGCTGGTGCCCTATCTCCAGAAGCCTTTGACCGATGTGCCTGATCCATTTGGCACGCACGAAGGCTTTGCCCAGCACAATAATGCCCGCTTGCGCGGCTTCTTGGATAGCTTTGGCTTTGACTATCAATTCAAGTCCGCGACCGAGCTTTACCGTTCTGGCGCTTTTGACGCCACGCTTCTGCGTGCGCTTGAAAAGTTTGACGAGATTATGGGCGTGATGCTGCCAACTTTGGGGGAAGAACGACGCGCGACCTATAGTCCGTTCCTGCCAATCTCCCCCACCACGGGCCGCGTTCTGTATGTGCCGATGAAGGCCGTGGATGCCAAGGCGGGCACGGTGACCTTTGCCGATGAAGATGGAACCGACGTTACGGTTCCAGTCACCGGTGGCCACGTCAAAATGCAGTGGAAGCCAGACTTTGGTATGCGCTGGGCCGCGCTCGGCGTTGACTTTGAGATGTATGGCAAAGACCACCAGACCAATGGCCCAATCTATTCCAAGATCTGCCGCATCTTGGGTGCCGAGCCGCCGTTGCAATATTGCTTTGAGCTGTTCTTGGATCAAAATGGCGAGAAGATCAGCAAATCTAAGGGCAATGGTATTTCGGTGGAGCAATGGCTGACCTATGCCCCGCCAGAAAGCCTGTCGCTCTATAATTTCCAAAAGCCGCGCGTCGCCAAGAAGCTCTACTTCGACGTCATCCCGCGCGCGGTCGATGAATATGTTCAGTTTTTAGACGCCTTCCGTCGGGAAGAGCCTGCCAAGCAGCTCGAAAATCCGGTCTGGCACATCCATAATGGCCATCCACCCCAGTATGGTTCGCCTATCAGTTTTGCCTTGCTTCTAAACCTTGTCTCTGCGGCGAACGCGGAAACCAAGGACGTGCTGTGGGGCTTTATCAAGCGCTATGCGCCCGAAGCCACACCGGCCGAACAGCCTTTGCTTGATGAGCTCGCAGGCTTTGCCGTTGCCTATTACCGCGACTTCATTCAGCCAACGAAGAAGTTCCGCGCGCCAACTGAGGCCGAGCTTGCCGCCATATTGGACCTGAAAGCCCGTCTCGAATCCATGGGGCCAGACATGCGCGACGGCGATGAAATCCAAAATATGGTGTTTGACGTCGGCAAGACGCACCAGTTTGAAAATCTACGCGATTGGTTCAAGGCGCTCTATGAAGTCTTGCTTGGCCAAGAACAGGGCCCGCGCTTTGGCGGCTTTGTCGCCTTGTTTGGCGTGACAGAAACGATTGCTCTGATTGAGGAAAGGCTGGCTGCATGGTCTTAAAACTGCGCGTCGCAACCCCGGACGATATGGCCGAAATGAAGGTCTTGATGGGCTTGGCCATCGGGCAATTGATGAATGACTTTCTGACGCCTGAACAAGTTGAAGGCAGCCATGAGACCATGGGGATCGACACCCAGTTGATCGAAGACGGTACCTATTTTGCGGTCGTGGAAGAGGACGGTAAAATTGTTGGCTGTGGCGGATGGAGCCGCCGCGGTACGCTTTATGGCGGCGATCACAGCGCCGGGCGCGACAATCGCCTCCTCGACCCCGCAATCGAGCCTGCGCGGATCCGCGCCATGTATACCCACCCAGATCATGTACGCCGCGGCATTGGCCAGATGATCATTGATGCAGGCGAAGCCGCTGCCCGTGCCGAAGGCTTCAAAAGCGCGCAAATGGGGGCCACTTTGGCAGGGGAACCGCTCTATCGCCGCTGTGGTTATGAGTTGATTGAAGTGATCGAAAAGCACGCCAAAAATGGCGCAATCATCCCTCTGAAAATCATGGGCAAGACGCTTTAAAAAACAAGAAAGGTCGCTGGTTGCCCAGCGACCTTTCCATTGCCAGACCGGTGAAACGGCCCGATCTCAATTCGAAGAAAGGCTTACAATCGCTAAGCCTTCACCTCCGAAGGGATCCCGACAGACATTTCACTAAGGCGCAGACAATGAGACATAGGATCACCTCCTTTCAGTTGCTAATGGGATCACCATAGCGCCTTAGTTTGAGGTGTCTGTCTAGGGGTGTTGGGGAAGAATTTTTGAGAAATCTTGCCTTGTCCTCCCCCGAAATGCGGGGGAGGACAGGGTAGAATTGAGAGAATTTTACCTGGACGCGCTTTAGTGATCCCTCTGGTCCACCAAAGCCTTCCAAGTGAAAACTACCACAAGGCTGTCATCCCAGGCGGCTGTAGCCGAGTCCCTGACCTTGTGCCGAAAAGTTCAGTGGGGTCCCCGCTCTGCGCTTCGCATTGGCGGGAAGACAGTAAATAAAGCGCAGTTCCCTAAGCCGCGATCTCCACCGTCCAGCTTTCGATGACCGGATTGGCCAGAAGTTTGGCGGCCATTTCTTTGGCGCGGGCAGCACCACGCTCGGGGTCGGTTTCGTCGAGTTCGATTTCGATCACTTTGCCGACGCGGGCATCTTCGGCCTCATGAAATCCCAAGCCACGCAGGGCTTCGGCGATGGCGCGGCCTTGAGGGTCCAACACGCCTTTTTTCAGACGGACATTCACAATGGCTTTCATCGGTCGGTTTAGCCTTCTACAAACGCGCTGCGTGGGTCTTTGAAAATGCCCAAGCGCTGGGCGACTTCGGCATAGGCCTCAGAGACGCCGCCCAAATCTTGCCGGAAGCGGTCTTTGTCGAGCTTGTTATTGGTGCGGGCATCCCACAAGCGGCAGGAGTCTGGGCTGATTTCATCTGCCAAAACAGTGCGCACCATGTCGCCTTCATAGAGGCGGCCAAACTCAAGCTTAAAGTCCACCAAGCGGATACCAACACCGGCAAACAGGCCGGACAAATAGTCATTGATGCGCAGGGCAAGGGCCATGATGTCATCAATTTCTTGTGTGGTCGCCCAGTTAAACGCGGTGATATGCTCTTCCGCAACGATGGGATCGCCCAGACCGTCGTTCTTATAATAGAATTCCACGATGGACCGGGGCAGCAATTCGCCTTCAGGAATACCCAAACGCTTGGAGATCGAGCCGGCAGCAACATTGCGCACGACGACTTCTAACGGGATGATTTCCACTTCACGGATCAATTGCTCGCGCATATTCAAGCGGCGGATGAAGTGGGTGGGCACGCCAATCGCATTGAGATTGGTCATGATGAATTCTGAAATACGGTTGTTCAGAACGCCTTTACCTTCAATAATCGCATGTTTTTCAGCGTTGAAGGCGGTTGCATCGTCCTTGAAATACTGGATCAGGGTACCAGGCTCTGGCCCTTCATACAGGACCTTGGCCTTGCCTTCATATATTTTCTTGCGGCGGGACATGGTCGCGCTCTCCTCAGTGGTCAGGTGGCAAGGCACGCACTCGCAGCCATCGCGGCCCGAGTCGAAACTCCTAACGACAGGAACACCCTAACAGGCTGCGCGACAGGCCTCAATCATGTGGCGCATCCCCTTGCGCTAACTTGCGCAGAGACCTATCCAGACCGCGTAGCCGTTCCCACTTAGGAACCTGTCCGCTGACGTGTTTTTTAAGGAAGTCTGACCATGAGCCAGTTCGATGAGCGCAAGAGCGCTGAAGAAGCCAAATATGCGCACGATAGTGAGCTTTCGTTCAAAATCACCGCCCGCCGCAACAAGCTCCTCGGCGCTTGGGCTGCTGGTTTGATGGGCCTCGAGGGTGACGCCGCTGAAGACTATGCCAAAACCGTCGTCATGGCTGATTTTGAAGAAGCGGGTGATGATGATGTCTACCGCAAAGTCAAAGCCGACCTCGACGCCAAGGGTGTAGAGGTCAGCGAGAATCAGGTCCGTCGCGAGATGGAACAGCTCTTGGATGTCGCCCGCCAACAGCTGACGGCCTAAGCCGATGCGTCGCGCGCTGACCTTGGCTGGTTTTGCCTTTGCACTGGCGACCTTGTCTGCCTGTGCCTTGGGCCCGGTTGAATCCGATCCTGCCCAAGCAGAAGCGCGCGCCGCGGCCATGCGCCAAGACTGTTATCGCCGCGGCGGCACGTGGAGCGAAGAGACCCGCACGTGTGTCGGCGCCGATGCCATTCGGCGCTGAGTAGTGTCTTAGTCCAAAATTATATCCTTGGTAATTTTTTATGGTATAGTGTATTTTTGGTAGAAATCATGGAGAGTTTAGCTATGAAAGTAATTATTACTGAGCTTAATGTTGAGCAGGAACTAAAGAACAGTGGAATGCAAATTGACGTCTATAGCCCAAATGGCGAAGAACGATTGGGTGATCTGACAATCACAAAGACAAAATTGATTTGGTGTGCAGGTAAGATTCATAAGAAGAATGGGGTTGAAGTTACATGGAAAGAGTTCATCGACTGGATGGAATCTGAATAATACTTAAACTTCCTGACGGACAAAAGTGACCAGCCGACACAACCTAACTTGCTAATAGGGCTAGACAAGCCCGACTAGACCCCCTCACTATGCTCGATACGTAGCGCAGTCAGCTGGGAGACAATTAGATGCAGCGGCGGGCCTTTGTATCCTTATTGGGCGCAAGCTTGGGGGCTGGCCTTGTCGGCCCGGCTTGGGCTGCAAAGCGCAAAACCGATCCTCTCGCAGGCTTCGATGCCGAACTTGACCTGGCGCGCCAGAATTGGCGCGTGCCGGGCTTGGCAATTGCCGTCATCAAGGATGGTGCGCCTATCTATACCAAGGGCTTTGGGTGGCGCGATGGGGCTAAGACCCAAGCTGTTACGCCCGATACTTTGTTTGGTGTTGCCTCGCTCACCAAGGCTTTCACTTCGGCCACGGTGGCGCTTTTGGTGGATGAGGGCAAGCTTGCGTGGGATGAACCCGTCACCACCTATGTGCCAGAGCTTAAAATGGCCGGCGGGGTGGAATATGCCAGCTTGAGCCTGCGCGACATGCTCTCACATCGCACAGGCCTCGGCACGCACGATTTGGTTTGGTACAATAATGAGAAGCTGAGCAAGACAGAGCTTTTGGCGCGTTTGCCTTATCTGGACACGTCAGCACCCCTACGAAGCCAATATCAGTACAACAACCTCATGTATATTCTGGCGGGCCTCGTGGTTGAGCGCGCTTCGGGCCAGAGCTGGGAAGCTTTCACAGAGGCACGCTTGCTGAAACCCTTGGGCATGGGGCGAACGGGTTTTAGTCCCAGTCAAATGGCCCACGATGCTGACTTTGCCTTTGGCCATAAACTTCTACCAAGCAAGCAAGCCGTGCAAATCCCCTTGCGGCCCGAAGATGCGATTGGCCCAGCGGGTGAGCTGCATAGTTCGGTCACTCAGTTTATTCCTTGGATCGAAATGCAACTGGGCCGCGGCCAATATCGTGGCAAGCGCTTGATCTCCGTGGCTCAAAGTGAGGCGATGTGGGCACCGCTTGTCTCCACCGGCGGTCAACCCGAGGCGACGGAGTTGAGCCGTGGCCTTTATGGCCTCGGCTGGAGGACAGACTTTTATCGTGGCATGCGCCGTGTCGCCCATGGTGGCAATCTCAATGGCTTTTCGTCCCGCGTGACCCTGTTCCCAGAGCAGAATGTTGGGATCGTCGCTTTTGCAAATATGCGCGGCACACCTTTGCCCGGCCATGCGAGCCTAGATTTGTTTGATCGTTTAATGGGGTTGGCACCTGCCAATTGGTCAGCCCGGGGGCTTGCCAGGCGGGATGCCAACGAGGCCAAGGCCGCGACCCAAACCCCGCCTGCGCCCATCCCCAACACCACGCCTTCGCGAGAGCTTGCCGCTTTTGTCGGCACTTATAGGCATAAGGGCTATGGCACTTGGACAGTCACCCTCGACGAGGCGGGATTGCAGGGGACCTATAATGAGATGCCAATCCGACTAAAGCATTGGCATTATGATGTATTCAATGGCCAGCCAACGCGTGAAGATGACGACGATCTTCTGGATGTAAAGTTTGCGTTTCAAGCCGATGTGGCTGGTAAAATCCGGTCCTTAGAAGTGCAGATGGATAGTGATTTCCCGCCTGCCGTATTTGTCCGGACATCTGGCTAAGCTAGATCACGCGACCTCCCACCAAATTGCAGTTCTTAAGTCATGGATTTGTCATAACGACTGATCCGAACCGCGCTGCCGCACGTAATCACACTAACCAAATCAGGTGCGGACTAGGATCGGAGAGATCAAATGGCCACGTATGAGACAGCCGAAGCCCAAAGCGCGACGCGACGGTTTGTTAAACAGGCTATGAAGGCACCCTTGCTGGAGCATGATCACGAACGTGAGCTTGCCGTTGCCTGGCGTGATCATCAAGATGAGCGCGCGCTGCATGAATTAACGACCGCCTATATGCGGTTGGTGATCTCCATGGCTGCCCGCTTCCGTAATTACGGTTTGCCGATGAGTGATCTCGTCCAAGAGGGCAATATTGGATTGATGCAAGCGGCTGCGCGCTTTGAGCCCGACCGCGAAGTGCGCTTTTCCACCTATGCAGCTTGGTGGATCCGCTCAGCGATCCAGGACTATGTTCTGCGCAATTGGTCCATTGTTCGCACCGGCACGACAGCCGCGCAGAAGTCCTTGTTCTTCAATCTGCGCCGACTGCGTGCCCTGATCAGTGACACGGGCGAAGCTATGATGACGCGGGAGAACCGCGAGATCATCGCTACCAAACTAGGGGTTAGCGAACGGGAGGTCGAGCAAATGGCTTCGCGCCTGTCTGCCAACGACCGTTCCCTTAATGCGCCGATGTCTGATGGCATTGATGGCGGCGGCGAATGGCAGGACTTGTTGCCAGACGAAGGTATTCTGCCCGATCAAGACGTGATGGAGCGCACCGATACGGAGCGGCGCACCAATTGGATCCAAGAAGCGCTAAAGTCTCTGAATCCGCGCGAACTCGCCATTATTCAGGAACGGCGTTTAACCGATGAAGGCGCAACTTTGGAATCCTTGGGCGTACGCATGGGCATCTCGAAAGAGCGGGTTCGCCAGATTGAGCATCAAGCCATGAAGAAACTAAGGGCCGCCTTGATCAAAAGGGTTGGGGACCCTGAAGATAGCGGCCTCCTGCCAGACGTCTGATTGGTTCGTTAGCGCACGACGGCACGGTCGGCATAGAGAACCGCCGTATAAATGCCCTTGGAGCCGGTCATACGAACTGGAACCGATACGCCCATTTTGCCGACATCTGCTAACCAGATTTCAAGGCGGATTGGCTCACGCGATTCACCTGGCTTCTTCTGATTAAATCCCGCCACTTCGGTATAGGTGCCACGGCAATAGGTGGCTGGGCCTTTGTAGGCTGGTGTAGAAACGTTTTCGGTTCCAACATATTGGGTGCGGATGTCATAGCGTCGCTTGCCATCAAAAATCTTCACGGCACCACCACAGGCCCGCCCAGCGTCCCGACCGGTCACGAGTGAAAGCTCCATCAGACCTGTAACTGGGTCGACCGCTTCAAGTTTTTGGGCTAAAGTTGCAGGTGGAAAGCCCATGCTGCTCCACATCGGTGCCGCCGTCACATCCACACTTCGGCCCCCAAAGGCCATGGTGATGCGGCGCCTTTTGCCATTGGTTTCTTGGTTGACGAACGACCTAGGCTTTAACTGGCCGTTATCAATCGCGCCTTTGACGGTTGCAACGCCAGCATCATTATTGAATGAAGCGGCAATGCCAGAGGTGCGATACGTCGCCTCACCGCTATAGCTTTCTTGCGTCAGACTGACTTTGAACGAGCCTCTTGCCAGCTCCAACGGCCCAATTCTCGCCCGCAACGAAATATCGACCGATCGACTCTGACCCGGGCTCAAAGAAGTGAGGAGACTCTGGGAGGGGCCGTTCTGGGCGATACTGGGGGTCGCAAGCACACAAAGGGCCGCAATCGAACGCACCAGCGAGACTTTTGACATCAGAATTTCTTTCGTTTCGGCTTTTAGACGAAGGCTAAGCTAGGCTTTCCTTCCTGAACGCAAGGTGATTGCTTATGGTCGCAAATGTGGCGTTGTCTAGCCACTGGCTGCACTAGCAATAGCCCGTCGGTCTTAGTTTCGCTGATCTGTTTTAGTAAGTTTGACAAGCAATTTGAAGCTGCGCCCGCCACTGGGCAATCAAGGACGGGAGTAGTTCATGCGTGTTACTGGCGTCACTTATATGGACGTCCACAACGCGCGCAGCTTCGCCAAGCGGGGCAAAGCCGAACGTAGCGGCATTGCCCGCTTGAACATGGGCAAGACGGCGCAAGTCTTCAAAAGTGCGGGGTTCGGCAAAGCCGAAGTCGACTTCACTTTGTAGCCCTTCGATCGTGCTGAGGTCTTCCCTTAGGCTGACCATATAGCTTGCCTTAATGGCTGATAAATCTGGCGGACTACCCAACGCTAGCATGCCTTTTCTCCTTATGTTTCTCACAGATACAGCAAAATTCTTATCGCTTTCATAAGCCTGAACACCATTTTCAGGAGGCTTTATCACAGATTTGCTACATTCTCTCTGACGTCTAATTATTGATTTATAATGATTAATTTTCAATTTTTATAATTCTGTCGTCTTAAAGTCATTAAACTGTCATATAAGTGTTGTCAGGCCGTCATTTTAGTGTCACATTTGACTGACGGGACAGATTAGGTCGCGCAATTTTGTGGGTCATTGAGGAGATAGCCATGACACACCGTTTTGTTGGACTACTTGCGTTTGCGGTTTTGGCTGCTGGTTCTGCACAGGCAGAAATTGCTGATCAGAAGGTGTCGGCCAATGCTGCACCTGAGGTGGTTTTCAAGCAGATTGAGCAGGCTGCGACCAAAATGTGTGCCGAGGCCGCGCGTCGGGACCGGGTGGTGAATGAGGCTCACTGCGTCAACACCCTGATCGCCTATGCCGTGGCCGAAGCCGATCGTCCCAGCTTAACCGCTGTTGCTCTGGCTGAGCGTCCTGCAATCTCAACCGTGCGGGTGCAATTGCCAGAGGCACGTCCAAGCCTGCAAACAACGTCGCTGGCCCAGTAATCTGGGCCGCGCTCGGCGGGCGAGCATGTCGTAAAGGCTTGCTATGCTGCCTTAGCCGTCCGTCAAGCGGGCGCGGGAAAGCTTTACTTGAAGTTGGCGCACCTCTTTATCGGCTAGCTTCACCTGCGCCGCCACATCGGAACGGATGCGGGCGACATCAGTTGGGCTCAATAAGGTGCAATCTCGGTCTATCTGCGCCGTGCCGCAGAATTTCTTGCCATCGGCTCGTAAGACGAAGAATGAGGGGTCCAGTTCATTCACTCGCGCGGCGAGCGCTTGGCTGACCTCTAATCGAGCCAACGCTTGATCAAGCGCCCGCTCAAGACCCTCATACTGGCTTTGAGTGATGATCATTGGACCATCAAGGCTGGCTTGAACCGCAACAACATCGGCCTGTTCAGCGGCTTTAACTGCAGCAGCAGCTTGCGCGGCCCATTTGGCCGATCGACTTGCCTCGGCCTCTGCAAGCGCCTTTAGGCCCTTCAACGAGGTGGCTGGCAATGCTGCGGCCGGTGCCGCTGCGGGCGCTGGAGGCTCAGGCGGCTCGGGTGGGGCCGGGACCGCAACCGAGGTATAGGCGTCAAACTGGGGGGCCGCGGCGGCCATCACCAAGCGAGGTGTGGCATGAACCAATCGTCCGTGAAAAACCTCGTCGACTAAGCTCTTGTTGCTGGCCGCGAGCGCGCGCTGAGGCTGAGTGGCAGCAGGGCCTCTACTAGCCAGTGTCGTCGAGGCGCCCATCTCCACCTTGCGGGTTATTGTGGTGTTGCCGTAGGGCAAGCCCAAAGCCAATTTCAGGCCTTCTAGACTGGAGGCGCGGGCGTCTGGCGTTGCCCACAAGCCATTTATAGAGCCTGCAGCTCCAAAGCTGGCCAGCAGGACCGCGGCGGCACACAATGAAAGTCTAAATTGCAAGGCTAATCACCTCATGAGCGGCATTCGGGGAGGGCCACTAAGTCCCTTCCACCCTATCAAGCGAAGCTCGTCAACGCGCTTCAGCGAATTTCCGTGCAATCTAACATAAGTTTAACAATGCGGTCATGGAAAGCCCATGTTCGGGCGCAAAGAAGTGAAATCAGTTTAGTCGGCGCGCGAAATGCGCGCCTCCACCCCTATCCTGCGCGAAAGAATTACCGCGCGGCGTCAAGGCCAGCGGACTTGACCTGCTCGGAAGCTAAAGCTGTGCGATTAAGCACCAACCATTGAACGTAAGGTGTCGGGTAAAGACAAGCCACACACGCCATTCTCGACCTTGTCATCAAGTCGCAGTATCAGAAGCCATGACTGTACGAATCATCCACACCCTCGCCGATATTGCTGATCATTATGACGCCGTCCTATGTGACGTGTGGGGGGTGATCCATAATGGCCGGGCGGCTTATCAAGCGGGCTGTAACGCGCTTGCCGCGTTTCGTGAGTTGGGCAAGCCTGTGGTGCTGATCTCAAATGCGCCGCGCCCGTCCAATGTGATCCCGAAGCAATTAGAAGCGCTTCAGGTGCGCCGCGATGCTTGGGATGCGATCGTGACCTCAGGCGATGCCACACGAGCAGAGATCGAAAAGCGCGGTCCACGTGGCTATAAGATCGGCCCCTCCAAGGACGAAGGGCTGTATGATGGCCTGCCGGTCGACTTCCGCCCTGCTGAGACCGCTGATTATGTCATCTGCACGGGCTTACGTGACGATTTGAGTGAGCCGCCCGAAAGCTACCGCGAAGAGTTGGCAACCTTGGCCGCCCGCAACCTGCCTTTCATCTGCGCCAATCCAGACCGGGTCGTGCAATTTGGTGGCCATTTGATCCCATGCGCAGGGGCCTTGGCTGATATTTATGAAGAATTGGGTGGCCCCGTCATTATGGCGGGCAAGCCCTATGCACCGATCTATGACCTGACGATTGCCGAGGCCGAGCGTCTGGCTGGCAAGCCACTCGCGCGCGAGCGCCTGTTATGCATTGGCGACGGCGTGCAGACTGATGTGGCCGGAGCACATGGCCAAAAGCTGGATTGTCTGTTTGTCGCAGGTGGTATTCACGCAGCCGAGCTTTCCAATGCCGACGGGTTGGATGGCGGCAAGGTAGAGGCTTTCCTAGCCTCCTACCGCGTTGACGCACGCTGGGCGATTGCTGAACTGGCTTAAGCCAGACTTATCCGTTTAAGGGCATAGAGAAAGCGCCCTAAACCCGCTATGCAAGTGGCATGATCGATTCCATCGCTGACGGGGTTTTGCCCGACCACATTCTGCAGGCCTTGGCTGATGGCGGTGCCATCACGGCCGCCAACCCTTTTGCCGACAAACAAATCCAGCCCGCCAGCCTTGACTTGCGCTTGGGCGACTTTGCCTATCGGGTGCGCGCTAGCTTTTTGCCGGGCCAAGGCCGCACGGTGTCGCAACGCTTAAGCGAGAGCGATTTGGTTCTGCATAAGCTGGATTTGCGTGAAGGGGCGGTGCTTGAAACCGGCTGCGTTTACTTGGCCCCCCTCCAAGAAAGCCTCGCGCTTCCCGAAACGGTATTTGCGCTCGCCAATCCTAAAAGTTCTACCGGGCGGATTGATGTTTTTGTTCGCGTGATTGCCGATGGTGCGACCAGCTTTGACCGTGTGCGCGCTGGCTATCAAGGCCCGCTGTGGGTTGAGATTTGCCCGCGTACCTTCTCCATTCTCGCCCGCCCGGGCGACCGCTTGGCCCAGCTGCGCTTGAAGAAGGGCCAGACCCCGACGCTGCAACGCCTCGATTTGAACCTCGATCTATCCCACGATTCCCTCGGCCCGGTTATAGGATATCGGGCACGCCGCCATGCGCCCTTATTGGACCTTGCCAAAGTGGGCGGCCACGCGCCGCGCGACTGGTTTGAGCCTTTGACGGCGCGCGATGGTCGCTTGGTTCTGGACCCCGGTGAGTTTTACATTTTGGCCAGCCAGTCTGGGCTGTCGATCCCGAAAGATGTCGCGGCAGAAATGGTAGCGACGGCCGAAGACTTGGGCGAATTCCGCGCCCATTATGCAGGCTTCTTTGACCCGGGCTTTGGCGCGAAAGATCATGGCAGTGCGGGTGCGCGGGGCGTGCTCGAAGTGCGCGGACGCGACGTGCCTTTTGTACTGGAACATAATCAGCCGGTGGCCCGTCTGATTTATGAGCCCTTATCGTCGGCCCCCGAGGCTTTTTATGGCGATGTCGGCAGCCATTATCAGGGCCAAAGCTTGAAGTTATCGAAACTGTTTGAGCCATGGTCCTAATATGTTGATCGCCTCAATCTCTCCCATAGACGGCCAAAAACTGGGCGAAGTGCCTGCTGCTTCGGCGGAAGACTGCCGTGAAGCGTGCGAAACCGCACACGCCGCTTACGTTGCTTGGCGAGCTATTCCGGCACCGCGGCGGGGGGAGCTGGTCCGCTTATGGGGGCAGGAATTGCGTGCCCGCAAGCAAGAGCTCGCCGATATGGTGACGCTGGAAGCGGGCAAAACCCGCTCTGAAGCCTTGGGCGAAGTGCAAGAAATGATCGACATGGCCGATTATGCGGTCGGTCTGTCACGGCAATTGGCGGGCTTGACCTTGGCGTCCGAGCGGCCGGGCCATCATTTGTTGGAACGCTGGAAGCCCTTGGGCCCGGTACTGGTCATCAGCGCGTTTAACTTCCCCGTCGCGGTGTTTGCGTGGAACGCCATGCTGGCGCTGGTATGCGGCGATCCCGTGATTTGGAAACCATCGGAAAAGACGCCGCTTTGCGCCCAGATCACCTGCGCCATCTTCAACCGCGCTGTGGCGCAATTTGGCGTCGAGGCCCCCGCCGGCCTGATCCAAGTGCTGCAGGGTGATGCCAAGATCGGGGCAAAGCTGGTTGAGCATCCGCTGATCCGGCTGGTGTCGGCTACTGGGTCCACCCGCATGGGCCGTGAAGTGGCCAAAGCCTGTGCGACGCACCTCAAGCGCAGCTTATTGGAGCTCGGCGGCAATGGCGCAATGATTGTGCGGCCCAGTGCCGATCTTGATCTTGCTGTGCGTGCCATTGTGTTTTCCGCTGTCGGGACCGCAGGGCAGCGCTGCACCACGCTGCGCCGCCTGATTGTGCACCCTGATATCAAGCAAGATCTGATCCAGCGCTTGGTCCGCGCCTACAAAAGCCTGCCGATTGGCGATCCGCGCAAGCCCGAAACGCTGATCGGTCCGCTGATTGATGCAGAATCTGTCGCCACCATGACCCGCGCCCTAGAGACCGCCCAAGCCGAAGGCGGGCGCGTGCTGGTGGGTGGTCAGGCTTTGCACGGCAATTACGTCCAACCTGCACTCGTTGAGATGCCGGCCCAGACTGCCATCATGCAAACCGAGACCTTTGCCCCCATTCTCTATGTCGTGGAGGCCGCAAGCTTGGCCGAGGCCATCGCCATTCAAAATGATGTGCCCCAAGGTCTGTCGTCCTCCATCTTTACGACTGACCTGCGCGAGGCTGAAACCTTCCTATCGCAGGCAGGCTCGGATTGCGGGATTGCCAACGTCAATATCGGCACCTCGGGTGCGGAAATTGGTGGCGCTTTTGGTGGCGAGAAAGAGACAGGCGGGGGCAGGGAAGCAGGCTCTGACGCTTGGAAGGCCTATATGATCCGCCAAACCCAAACCATCAATTACTCCACCACCTTGCCCTTAGCGCAAGGCGTTGTGTTTGATCTGTAAGCAAGGGATGCACGCAACCGCGATGGGCATTATAGGCAGATGATGACCCAATATTCCGCCACGACCCGCGGTGTCCGCATTCAAGTGACGCCGGTTTTCCTCGACGATCAATCTGATCCTGAGGAGAATGATTTCATGTGGGCCTATACGGTCGAGATCGCCAATTTGTCGGAACAAACCGTGCAGCTCACCGCGCGGACGTGGAAGATTATCGACCATCACGGCGTCACCCAAGTGGTGCAGGGCCCGGGCGTTGTTGGCGAACAGCCCATCCTGCGCGAGGGCGACAGCTTCACCTACACCTCAGGCTGCCCCCTCTCGACGCCCTCAGGCCTGATGATGGGCAGCTATCTGATGCAGACCGACAACGGCGAGACCTTCGAAGCCCAAGTCCCAGCCTTTTCCCTCGACAGCCCGTTTGAGAGTCGTCGCTTGAATTAGGGGGCGTTATGGCCCCTCTCCCCCATAGGGGGCGCGGGGAGTGGTCGAACAAACCGCAAAAATCTCCCGATCAACAAAACCCCCCCTTAACGCAACGCCTGTATGTTCGGGGTCATGGAAGCCACACCACACACAGTGGGCGAGCCAATCGTCCTGTCCCAAATTATGCCCACACCCATCCGCTTTCTTTTCGGCGGCGTTGGTGTCTTGGGGTCGATTTTGTTGTTGGTCGAGCTTGGACCAGCCTTATGGCCACCTTCCTTTCTGACACTATTTTTCGGAATCATTGTGCTTGGCGGCCTGTCGGTCACCTTGGCTTTTGTGGCGGGTTCGGCCCTTGGTCCGGACCAGACTTGGGAGATACGTCCCGGGAAGCTGACCATCACTTATCAATTGTTCCACCAGACTTCAGTCAAGACTTATGATTTGAGCGATCTGGAGAGCTGCGATGTGGCAAGCTCCCAATATGATTCCGATGTAGAGACTTATCAATTGGTGTGCCGTTTGCCGCTGGGCAGGACGGTTAAGACGGGGTTGGAGAGCACGCCCTTCTTGATGGCAATCCTTGCATTCCTGCGCGCGCCCCTCGCAACCTCAAGCGGCGTTCCCTATGCGGAGACCCGGCTACGTTCACCTGACTTTTCAAAAAGAGAAGAAGCCGAACGGGCGCTTGCGCATCTTTTGGCACGTTAGGGCTTAGATCAGGCGAGCTCACCCAACAAATAGCTGTCAGCGCGACCGGTCACGCGGGCTTGGATCAAGGCACCGGCTTGACCGCCGGGTACTTGGATTTCGGCAAAGCTATTGAGGCGGCCCTTGCCATCGCGCTCGATCAGCACGGTTTGCGTCGTGCCAATTTGGCTATCGAGATAGGCGGCTAGTGCCTGCTGGCCCTTGTCCCGCAACAGGGCGGCACGCGCCTTGATGGTCGCCTTGTCCAATTGCGGCATGCGCGCAGCCGGTGTTTCTGGGCGGGGTGAGAAAGGGAACACATGCAGGAAGGCAAGGCCGACTTCATCCACCAAAGCCAGCGAGTCTGCAAAATGGGCTTCGGTCTCGGTCGGGAAGCCTGCAATCAAGTCAGCACCAAAGGCGATATCGGGCCGCGCAGCGCGCAAACGAGCCGCCAGCGCAATCGCATCATCACGGGTGTGGCGGCGCTTCATGCGCTTCAAGATCATGTCCGCACCATGTTGAAGCGAGAGATGCAAATGCGGCATCATCCGTTCTTCTTCAGCAAATAAGCGGAAAAGCGTGTCGTCAATCTCCACCGCATCGACCGACGATAGGCGCAAGCGCTTCAGGTCTGGCACCAGCTTCAAAATGCGCTGGACCAAATCGCCTAATGTGGGCTGGCCTGGCAGGTCCGCGCCCCAAGACGTCATATCGACGCCAGATAACACGACTTCCGGCACGCCTTTGGCAACCAAACGGCCAATCATCGCAACCACTTCCCCGGCAGGGACTGAGCGTGAATTGCCGCGTCCAAACGGAATGATACAAAAGGTGCAACGATGGTCGCAGCCGTTCTGGACTTGAACATAGGCGCGCGCCCGGTCCTGCACGCCATCGATCAGATGGCCTGCTGTCTCACGTACGCTCATGATGTCATTGACCAGCACCCGCTCTGTCTGGCCACTTGCGAGGGCAACAAAGGTTTGGGGTTCGGCCTTTTCGGCATTGCCAATCACGCGGTCGACTTCGGGCATGGCCGCGAACATAGCGGGATCGATTTGAGCGGCGCAGCCGGTTACCACAATGAGCGCATCGGGCTTTTGTTTGCGGGCCCGGCGGATGGTCTGGCGCGCTTGGCGGACAGCTTCGCCTGTCACCGCGCAGGTGTTGACTAGCACGACATTGGACAGCCCAGCATCTTCAGCGAGATTGCGCATGGCCTCTGATTCATACAGGTTTAGGCGACAGCCAAGGGTGATCGTCTCAATCGACCCGCGTGGGTCAGAGACGGGCATGTCGGTTTCTGGCAGGACTTCAGGGGTCATAAGGGTCTGGACTGTGCTTTCTAGTCAGATGCTTGGTCGCTCAGCCATTGCGTCTGCCGTTGGGGGTCCCAATATCATAAGTCCAAGGCAAATGCAGGGCCTTGATGTAGGAGCGACTGACACATGTTCGGAATGGAATGGAGTAATGGCTTCACCTTTGGCTTTCTCTTCGCCCTAGTTCTGGGGCTCTGGGCAGTGATCAACATCCTCCAGAATGAACGGACCGGGCCTTTTGGCAAAGCCGTGTGGTCGGTACTGGTGATGTTCGTGCCGTTTTTTGGCTTCGTGGCATGGCTGTTGTTTGGCCCAAAAGCCACAAAAAACCGGATCGGCTAGACAACCGCGCCTGAAAGGCGATCTTGGTTGCTGCAAATGTGACCGGGTGCCATAGAAACGCCATCCGACGCAGCCTATGGTCTGCGAACTCACCGGGGCGGCGTTCATGCAAGTCTATCTGCCCATTGCGGAAATGGCAGTAAGCCCGTGGCTCATGGCCACTTTGGGGCTGGTGGTCGGCTGCTTGTCTGGCATCTTTGGCGTTGGCGGCGGCTTTCTGATGACGCCGCTTCTGATGCTCATCGGCATTCCCGCACCGGTTGCCGTTGCTGCCGGGGCAAGTCTCGCTGCAGCCTCGTCTATGTCGTCCGTCGTAGGCCAGTTTGAGCGGCGCGGCGTTGATTTGCGTATGGGCCTTGTGATCTCCATCGGCGGCATCATTGGCGTCGGCATCGGCTCGCTTCTGTTTAGCTGGTTGAAGTCGCAAGGTGCGGCAGAAGCCACGGTCCGTATCGCCTATACCATTCTTCTGGGCTCCCTCGGCTCCAGTCTCGTATGGGAAAGCTTGCGCGCGATTGCCAAGTCCCGGGCTGGCGGGCCACCAGCCAGTTTCCGTAGGTCCACCAACGACATTGCCCATCTGTTGCCGTTTAAGGTCAGGTTCCCGCGCTCTAAACTGGTGATCAGCATCATCCCGCCTTTAGCGATCGGGATTGGCGTAGGCATCTTATCGGCCATCATGGGCGTCGGCGGTGGGTTCATTCTGATCCCTGCTTTGGTCTATATCATCCACATGCCGCCAAATTTGGTGGTCGGCACGTCGACCCTACAGGTCTTGATCACAGCGTCGGCTACGACATTCTTGCAATCAGCGGCCAATGGCAGCCTCGACTTGGTGCTGTCGGGGCTGTTGATCGTGGGCGGCGTGATGGGCGCACAGGTCGGCGTCATTATTGGCCGCAAGCTGAAGGGGGAGCAATTGCGCGCGCTACTGGGCGCCTTGGTCCTGTTGGTGGCTCTGCGACTGGCGGCAGATTTGGTGTTTGTCCCCTCGACTTTGTTTGAGCTGTCCTCGCCTGGGGGTGGGCTATGAGGGCGCGCTTCTCGCTCTGGATGGTCTTGCTGCTGGGCCTCATCATTGGGCCCGCTGCGCAAGCGCAAAGCACGCAAGTTTCAGCTGCTTTGATTGATGACGCGGTTTTGGTCACGTCCAGCTTTACCGGGGCCAAGGTCACAATCTTTGGCTCGGTACGGGCGGGCTCTGTTGGTCGGACCGATATTGTCGTAGCCGTTCGTGGTCCAGACCGCCCGGCTTGGATTGCTCAGCGCAAGCGTACAGCGGGCTTATGGATCGGCAAGGATCAGATTAATTTCGCCGCCGCGCCTACTTTCTTCGGCGTGGCTAGCGCCCGCCCGCTTGAACAGATTGCCCCCAGCGACACGCTTTCGCTCTATGGACTCAGACCCAAAGGCCAATTGGACATCGCCAAAGCCAGTGCCGACTCACCCTTGGCGGAGACTTTGATCGACGCCTTTGTGGCCCAGCGTCAGCGCGAAAAGCTCTATGTGGACGATCCTAACGGCGTGAAGCTGCTTAAAGGTGGCTTGTTCCGCGCTGATATTCAGATGCCGGACCGCACGCCGCCGGGTCTCTATACCGCCAAAGTCATGGTATTCCGTAATGGCAGGCCGGCACAGTCGACCTTGACGACTTTGGTTGTCACCAAGGTGGGGGCCGAACGTGCCCTCTTTGAATTTGCGAGAGATCATGCTGTATTGCATGGACTAGCAGGGGTCCTGCTGGCACTTATAGCGGGGCTATCGGCTGCAGGGATTGTCAGGCGCTTTGCACCGGGTTGAGGCCTAGTTCGCCGTGCGTCCGATCTGACGCACATCAGGTGGATCTAGCTTTATGTTTTTGAGCCTATGTGCCGCGAAAATCTGTTTCAGATTTTGCGCGCGAGGCTCTAAGGCGCTGTGATGGCGCAAGGAGACAAGTATGCGCCGTCGAGATGTTGCCCCAAAAGCCCCTTGGATCCTTGGTGTCTTGGGTTTGGTGCCGTTTTTTGGAACTTTGGCAGGCAGCGTTTTGGCCACGTCCCCCTACGATGGTGTGTCCACGACTTTGTTTTTTGCCTATTCTGGCGTGATCCTCTCGTTCCTAGGCGGTGCGCGCTGGGGCTTTGAGATTGGGGCACGCCCAGAAGCACCGGGCTTTTTGACGCTTTCCGCTGCAGTTCTGCCGTCGCTGGTCGCGGCTATGGCCATCGTCACCCAATATGTTGCCCCGCTTATTGGCCTTGGCATGTTGGCAGGTGGATTTATCTTGATGTGGGTTTGGGACTTCGTCTCTACAGGGGGCGGCACGCGGCGTTGGCCCCTCTGGTACCGGCCCTTGCGGACCATTTTGACCCTTGGTGCACTTTTGGCGCTAGCGGGTAAAGCCTACCTAACCATGCAGGTTTAGAGCCTGCTTTACTTCTTTATCTCGCAAATGCGGATGAATTGGGCTTTTTCTGGCTGATAGGGCTGGCTGCGCACGATGGTGTTCTCCTCGCACGCGTCCTTGCGCACGGCCTTCAGGCAGGCGCGCTCGTCCGACTTCATCGGATTAGGGCCGCAGACAAAGCCGTCTTTAATCAAGCCTGCTTCGACTTTGGCGGTCGGGCTGTTTTGCGGAAAGCGCGTCACCAAATCCTGCTTCAAGGCCAAGGTTGCGCGCTTATCCACATCCGCAGTCGCGGTCGCATCCGGGCGGGCCTCAACTTGCGCTTCGGCAGATGGGGCCTCCTTGGCGGGCTTACAGCCTGCAAGCCCCACCAGACTAATCCCAAGTATCAGTCCAAGGGCAAAGTGTTTGCGGCGCACGATCACGAGATAAACCGCCAGCTCGCGCCATCCTTGCCATCGGTCACTTCAACCCCACGCGCGGCCAGTTCAGCGCGCAGGCGGTCTGCCTCTGCCCAATTGCGATTGGCGCGGGCTTCAAAGCGGGCTTGCACCATGGCTTCAATCTCAGCCGTGACATCGTCTTCAACCGCCGTTCCGGCCCGCGACAGCCAAGCCTGAGGCTCTTGCCCCAAAATGCCCAAAAGCAAGCCCGCACCCAAGAGCTCAGCTTTCGCACGCTTGCGGTCCTCAAACGTCTCCGCCTTATTGGCCTTGCGCGCGAGCATCGAGAGTTCAGCGAGAGCCTTTGGCGTGTTAAGGTCGTCACACAGTGCGGCCAAAATCCCCTCGGGCAGGACAGGTTCGACACGTTCGTTCCAAACCCCGTCTAAAGCGCGATAAAGCCGGTCCAGCGTCTTCATGGATTGCAGGATCAACTCATCGGTCCAATCCAGCGGCGCGCGATAATGGGCAGAGAGGAGGGCAAGCCGCAGCGCTTCGCCGGGCCAGCGTTCCACCAATTGATGTACCAATTCCACATTGCCGAGTGACTTCGACATTTTGTCGGAATTCATCGTCAAAAAGCCGTTGTGCATCCAGATCGTTGCCAGTGGCGTGCCGTCATGGGCGCACACCGATTGGGCAATTTCGTTTTCATGGTGTGGGAAGATCAGATCATGGCCACCGCCATGAATGTCGATGGTGATGCCTAGATTGGTTTCAATCATGGCGGAGCATTCGATATGCCAGCCTGGGCGCCCCGAACCAAATGGCGCATCCCAAGCGGGCTCACCGGGCTTAGCTGCTTTCCACAATGCAAAGTCAGCGGGATCGCGCTTATTGCCATCGACACTGATGCGCGCCCCGGCCTCATTGTCTTCCAGATTTCGGTTTGACAGCTGCCCATAGGTCGCCATGGACGGCACATGAAAATAGACCCCATCAGGCGTGGTATAGGCGTGACCCTTATCCAACAAGCGGCCAACAAGGGATATAATGTCATCCATATGGGTGGTGACTTTAGGCTCTAAACTGGGTTGCAGTGTGCCAAGTGCAGCCATATCCCCCTGATAGATTTTCGTAAACTTCTCTGTAATTTGACTAATATCAACGCCTTGTTCCAAGGCGGCAGCGTTGATCTTGTCATCAACATCGGTGATGTTTCGCGCATAAACCACGTGGTTTTCGCCATAAATGGCGCGCAGAAGCCGGAAAAGTGTGTCGAAGACAACAGCCGGACGACCATTGCCGATATGCGCAAAATTATAGACCGTGGGCCCGCAAACATAGAGCGTGACGCGTTGTGGGTCTTGCGGCACAAAGCGCACTTTTTCACGTTGCAGGGTATTGAACAGTTCTATTTCACGCATCATGTGATCCAAGACGAAGAGCCAACGTAGACTCTTCAGTGGTTTGAGTGTTTGATATTGCTCCAGTCCTGTAGACTGAAATGATGCTGACGCGAAGACGGCATAAACGGTGCGCCTATATGTTTAGACGCATGAAACGAAATCAGGGCGGGCGTTAAGACCGGAAATCCGGCTCGACCTCCGACCCCTTTGAAAGGGGCAGAAGCTCATGGACGCGATTACAGACCCGCGCCTCATCTCTGAGGTAGCACAAACCGAACGACCAAGCCGCGACGAGGCGATGGCCGCCGTGCGCACCCTGTTGCGTTGGGCTGGCGATAATCCAGATCGGGAAGGCCTGATCGACACGCCAAAGCGTGTTGTCGAAGCTTACCGCGAATTCTTTGCTGGCTATGAGATGGACCCAGCAGCAGAATTGAGCCGCACGTTTGAGGATGTCCAAGGCTATGACGATATCGTCATGCTGCGCGACATCGACCTCGAAAGCCATTGCGAGCACCACATGGTGCCAATTTTGGGCCGTGCGCATATCGCTTACATGCCAACCAATCGCGTGGTCGGCATTTCTAAGATTGCCCGCGTCGTTGAAATCTTCGGCAAGCGTTTGCAAACCCAAGAAACCATGACGGCTCAGATTGCAGACTGCATCACCGACGCGCTGCGCCCTGCGGGTGTTGCGGTTCTGTTGGATGCCAAGCACCAGTGCATGACCACCCGGGGCGTCCACCACCCCAATGTGGCAACCATCACCACCCAATTTACTGGCGTCTTTAAGACCGACCGGGAATTGAAAGACCGTTTCCTGCGTTTGGCAGGTTACAACTAAATCCTCCCCGATTTGTTGTGCGAATGCGCCGGGCCCTCACGGGTCCGGCGTTTTTGCTATGGGGCTTGGCGGCTTTGGCGGGTGGACGTGTGTCACCAACACAAAGCTTAACAGCATCAAGAGATACCAAGCTCCCATTTTGCTAAAAGGCACCATATGCCAGCCACCCTTTTGGTGCGGGTAGATCCACGTGTTGGTGAAAGTCCCGATATTCTCTGCAAACCAAATGAAGAGCGACACCAATAAGAAGCCAATCAGCATCGGCATCCAACGCGCTTTTTGATCCGGCGTGAAATAGACCCTCGTTCTGGCAAAAATCAGGATCGACAGCAGATAAAGGCCCACTCGAATGTCGGGTCCAAAATGATGGGTGAAGAAATTGACATAGGCACCAATTGCCAGAACCCATGTCGTCCAGATCGGCGGATAGTGGCTAAAACGCAGGTCCATCAAGCGGGTTATACGGGCGATATAGCTGCCGACGCAGGCATACATAAAGCCAGTAAACAGCGGCACGCCCCCAATCTTGAAAAAGGCATCACCGGGATAAGTCCACGAGCCCATGTGGGTCTTGAAGAGCTCCATGATTGTGCCGACCACATGGAAGATGGCGATGACTTTGACCTCTTCCAGCCGTTCCAGCTTCAGCGCCACCAGCAAAACTTGCAGGGCAATTGCGGCCAGAAACAAGAAGTCAAACCGACTGAGCACCGCGCCTTCTTTCGGCCAGAACAGCATGGTCAGGATCAAGAGCGCCAACATGGCGCCGCCGTAGAGGCAAGCCCAAGCTTGCTTGATGCCAAACATCACAAACTCAAACAGAGAGGAGCGCCACGCACTTCCCGTGGCCCAGATACGGGCTTGGGCATGAAGGGCGAGAGCCCCATTGCGGGTCTGATCATAGATGTGCAAGAACGAGACCTCTCCAACACCGGACGCACGGATAGCCTAGCGTCTAAACCTTGATTTGAGGCAAACATTTGGCCGCTGCTGCACCTTTCCCACAAGCTGGATCGACCCAAGAGCTAGAGCGCGGTCTTGCTTTAATGCCGCGCTTTGATGCCGATGGCCTGATCCCAGCGATCGCTCAAGAAGCTGAAACGGGCGAAGTCTTGATGCTGGCTTGGATGAATGCCGAGGCCTTGACCCTGACGTTAGAAACCGGGATCGCGCATTATTGGTCGCGCTCACGTCAAAGCTTGTGGAAGAAGGGCGAGACATCTGGCCAGCTTCAGCATGTCCGGGAATTGCGGATCGACTGTGATCAAGATGCCGTCGTGATGAAGGTTAAGGTCGATGGCGACGGTGGGTGCTGCCATGTAGGCTTTCAGACGTGCTTCTATCGTGCCGTGGCTGACAAGGATGGGCGCTTGATCCAGGTAGCACCTGACCCTGCGATTTGAGCCTCGCCTCGCACGCCAGCCTATTGCCCAAATCAGCAAAGCCGATACTGTTCTATCCATGACACAGAGATGGACCCGCCACAGGCGTGCCACCGGTCAGGGAGGAAATGATGATAAAAAGGCTCGTCGCAACCAGTGCGTTGCTCGTGGGATTGCTGGCCAGTGGCTGCGCACCCGATACGTCCAATAGTCCAGCTGCCAAAGTAGATGCCGCGCGCCTAACCGCCGCCGGGGCCGATGGTGACAATTGGATGAGCTATGGCCGCACTTATGACGAGCAGCGCTTTAGCCCACTCGACCAAATCAACCTAACCAATGTCTCAAAGCTCGGCCTTGCGTGGAGCCATGAATTCGATACCGATCGCGGTCATGAAGCCACGCCCATCGTCGTCGATGGCGTGATCTACACAACCACTTCTTGGTCGAAAGTCTCTGCCTTTGATGGCAAGACCGGCAATCTGTTGTGGGCTTATGATCCCAAAGTTCCCGGCGAAACGGCGCATAAGGCCTGTTGTGACGTGGTCAATCGCGGCGTGGCGGTTTGGGGTGGTAAGGTATTCGTTGGCTCGCTCGATGGCCGTTTGATTGCGCTCGATGCCCGCAATGGCAAGGAGATCTGGTCAAAGGTCACGGTCGATCAAGGTAAGTCCTATACGATTACCGGTGCCCCGCGCGTCGTGAAGGGCAAAGTCCTGATCGGCAATGGTGGCGCAGAATATGGCGTGCGCGGGTATCTCAGCGCTTATGATGTTGAGACAGGTGAGATGGCTTGGCGCTTCTACACCACCCCCAATCCAAAGGGCGAAGCCGATGGCGCGGTGTCCGATAAGATTTTGAAGGCAAAGGCCGACGCTACGTGGAGTGATGGCGCTTGGAAGGAATCTGGCGGTGGTGGCACCGTTTGGGATGCCATGGCCTATGACCCTGATCTAGACCTTCTCTATTTCGGCGTCGGCAATGGATCGCCCTGGAACCACAAAGTCCGCTCGGGTGGGAAGGGCGACAATCTGTTTGTCTCCTCCATCGTGGCGGTGAAGCCCGACACGGGCGAGTATGTTTGGCATTATCAAACCACACCAGGGGATTCTTGGGATTTCACCGCGACCCAGCATTTGATGCTGGCGGAACTGCCAATTGGTGGCAAGCCGCGCAAAGTCATCATGCAGATCCCCAAAAACGGCTTCTTCTATGTGATTGATCGGGCGACAGGTGAGCTTCTCTCGGCTAATTCCTTGTTCCCGATGCCCAAAGAAGCCGATGTGCCAGCTGGCATGCCGATCCCTTGGGCGCATTCGGTTGATCTGAAGACCGGTCGTCCGAACGAGAACCCGTCGGCCCGTTATGCCAAGGCCCCTGCCTTGGTATTCCCAGCCCCATTTGGCGTGCACAATTGGCACCCGATGGCGATGAGCCCGAAGGAAAGTCTTGTCTATGTACCAGCCATGCTGGTCCCGGCCGCCTCTGGCGATGAAGTCGGTCCGTACAAGCAAGTTGCGGGGGCGTGGAACACAGGCGTCAATATGAGTTTGGCGGCTTTGCCCGATGATGAGGGCCAGCGCAAAGGTCTGCGCGCTATGCTGACCGGCATGTTGGTGGCTTGGGACCCTGTGGCGGGCAAGCCCCGCTGGATGGCACCGCGCAAATTCCCTTGGAACTCAGGTGTCCTCGCCACGGCAGGCGGCCTTGTGTTCCAAGGTACCTCGGAAGGCTTCTTGGAAGCGTTTGATGCAGCAAACGGCAAGCAGGTTTGGTCCTATGAGACCCAGAATGGCATCATTGCCCCACCTGTGACCTATCGGATTGATGGGGAGCAATATGTGGCAGTTATGGTCGGCTATGGTGGGGCGATTATTGCTGCCCCCTTAGCCGCCCCTGATCGGCCAATTAGCCTGAAGGGCCGCTTGATGGTGTTCAAATTAGGCGGCACAGCCACAGCGGCCAAATATGAGATGCCTGAAAAAATCGCCCTTGATCTCTCTGCTACCACCGTGGCGGCTGATCCAAAGGCGGGCTTCGACATCTATATGCGCCATTGCCAAGTCTGCCACGGTCATAGTGCCACTGGCGGCCTGTTGCCTGACTTGCGCTATTCGCCAGCGATCCAAGATGCGGCGACCTGGAAGGCGATCGTATGGGATGGGGCCAATGCCAGCCGTGGCATGGTATCCTTTAGCTCTTGGTTGAACCAAAAGGAGATGGAGGACATCCGCGCCTATGTGGTTCAACAGGCTAAGGTGCATTACAAGCAAGTGGGTGCCGAGGCGAAAGAGTCTCCTACCAAATAGGGTTGACCTAGGGTGCGATGCAGTTCTTTTTGCACCCATGATGAATTCTGACTCTCAATCGAGTGCGTCGCGGATGCTGGTAGCAGCCGCGGCGATCATCGCGGGCCTTTATTGGTTTGCCGATTTGCTGACGCCTTTGGCATTGGCAATCTTCCTATGGCTGACGATTGACGCATTCGCGCAATCGCTAAGTAAGCGCGTTAAGTTCCTGCCGCGCGCTGCGGCGGTCCCTGTCGCTATTCTGATTGTCTTCATCAGCCTTGCGGCGATTGTCGGCTTTGTCATTGAATATGCGGCGGTCTTTTCGCGCTCGCTTGGAGCCTATGAAATCCGCTTGGATGAATTGATCCGCCAAGGCTATCAGCTGGTAAACATGTCAGGTGCGCCACCCACGGTGGGGCAATTGTTCGCTAACCTCAATCCCGGTGCGGTGCTGCGCGGCGTGGCTGATGCGTTACAGAGTTTTGGTGGCCAAGCGCTGTTCGTCATCATTTATGTCGCTTGCTTGTTCGCGGCCCAAGCCAGCATGCCAGCCAAGCTGGAAGAGATTTTTAAGGACGAGAAGGAGCGCGGTCGCGCTACTAAAATCGGCAAAGCTATTGCCCGCTCGATGGAACAATATCTGTGGGTGCAGACGATTACTGGCTTGATGATTGCGGTTGCAAGTTGGGCTTTGTTTGCCGTCGTTGGCCTTGAGAATGGCCTGTTCTGGGCCACAATTATCTTCGTGTTGAGCTACATTCCAGTTGTAGGCGGTGCCGCTGGTAGCTTGCTGCCAGCCATATTCGCACTGGTGCAATTCACAAGTCCTGTTCCGGCCTTGGTGATTTTAGCCGGTACACAAGGGATTGGCTTTGTCGTCGGCAACATCATTCAGCCACGTATGACGGGCGATAGCCTGAATATCTCTGTGTTGGTTGTGTTTCTATCTTTGGTGTTCTGGGGCAAGCTTTGGGGCGGCCCTGGTGCCTTCCTAGCCGTGCCAATGACTGTGATGTTGATGATTGTGCTCGCACAATTCCCATCCACACGCTGGATCGCCGTGCTGCTGTCCAATAATGGCAATCCAGATTCTAGCGTTGATATGGATGATCCACCTCTCAAAGGCGCTGCTGTATCCAATCAGGGTGACGTTAAGGAAGAAACCACAACTTCCAGCGATAATAAGGTCTAATCAGGGCTGAGATTGGCCCAAAAACCCGCCGGGCTTTGTTCGAGTAATGAGCGGGACGTAATGTATCGCCTGCGGGACAGGCATGGGAGGATAGCGATGTCGGTAGACGCAACGGATCGGCGGATCTCACCAGATGATCTGATTTCAGCGGCACTGGCCTTTCCAAGCTTTAAGTCGGGCGACCATCTCGAGGCTGCTGCGGAATCTTTCCTCACCCAAATTGCCCAAGATGCCACCGAAGATGATGTGCAGGGCCTTACCTCGGCAGACCTAGCTGCGCTCGCCGATGGGTTTTGGCGCTGGACCTCGCATAAGCGGGCCGACGCGCAAGATATTCGCCTCATTGACGCCAAAGGGGCGCAAGGCCAGTCCCTAGGACGGGACATATTAGAGATTTGCGGCCCGGATATGCCGTTCTTGGTTGACAGTGTCATGGGCGAAATTGGGGCTCAAGGCGTGGAAGTGCGCGCTATGTTCCATCCGATCGTGTCCCTGAGCCGCGACCCAGATGGCATGCGTCAACCTGGCGGGGTACCGCTCACTGAATCGTTCATCCAAGTTCACTTACCACCCACGCCCCCATCAAAGCGCGATGCCATCCTGATGGGTGTGCGCGAGACGTTGCAGGATGTGCGCCTGTCGGTTGCCGATTATCAGGCCATGAAAAGCCGCATGAACAATGCGATCAAAGAATTGGCGGTGGCAAACACCAAGGCTACGGCAGATGAGATTGCTGAGTCTATCGCTTTCCTAAAGTGGCTGGCCGCCGATCATTTCGTCTTCTTTGGCGTGCGCTCCTACGATTATCCACGCGACAAAAATGGCGCGTGGATCAAGGACGAGCCCGATATTCGCGAAGACCTAAACCTCGGCATATTGCGTGATCCATTGCGCATGGTGTTGCGGCGCTTAAACGAGCCGTCGGTTCTCAGTGATGCCGTCCGCGCTTATATTGAAGAGCCTCAGCCCATCATTGTCGCGAAGTCCAATCTACGCTCACGCGTGCATCGCCGTACCGTGATGGACTATATCGGCGTCAAGCGCTTTGGCGAAAATGGCGAAGTGCTGGGGGAAGAGCGGTTTGTCGGCCTGTTCACGGCCGAAGCCTATGACCAAATGGTGCGCGATGTGCCGCTATTGCGTGGCAAGACCGAGCGGGTGATTTCGCGCGCGGGCCTTGTCCCCGGCAGCCACAACGACAAGCGCCTGCGCAACATCGTGGAAAATTACCCACGCGATGAATTGTTCCAGATCGAAGAAGAAGACCTGACGCGGATTGCCTTGGGCGTTCAGCATCTGATGGACCGGCCTCGCACAAAGGTATTTGTGCGCCGTGACCGCTTTGACCGCTTCATGTCGATCTTGGTGTTCGTTCCACGCGACCGCTATAATTCGGACGTTCGCGCCAAAATCGGCACCGCTTTGGCCGAAGCCTATGGCGGCAGGCTGTCTGCCTTTTATCCGTTGTTTGGTGATGCGCCCTTGGCGCGCGTCCATTATGTGATCGGCGTCACGGCCAATCAACACGCCAATCCCGATGTGGAGACCCTCGAGGCCCGCATCGCAGACATCACCCGGACGTGGGAAGATGGCGTCGAGGCCTTGGCAGAAGGCAAGTCACGCGCGTTTCAACACTATATTGCGGGCTTCCCCGCTGGCTATCGTGATAGCTTTAGCGCCGCTGAAGCGCTGCGGGATATTGAGGAGTTAGAGCAGGTTCAAGGCGAAGATGTGCGCGTGCGCGCTTATCGCCGTGAGGATGATCACGAAACCGTCTTGCGGGCCAAGCTTTATAAGATGGGCGATCCAACCCCCTTGTCCGCTGCGGTGCCGATCTTTGAGAGCATGGGTCTCTATGTGGTCACCGAAACGCCGCACAAGATCAAGCGCACGATTGACGACACCGATGAATTGGTATGGGTGCAAGATGTCTCGATGCGCACTGTCAATGGCCGCGCGCTCGACTTCAATGTGGTTGAAGGCTCGTTTGAACAGGCCGTTGCGGCGATCTGGGCAGGGCGGGCTGAAAATGACGGCTTTAACCGCCTGATCCTGAAACTTGGTGTTTCGTGGCGGGAAGCAGCCCTTGTTCGCGCACTCGCCCGTTGGCGTGGTCAAACCGGACTTGATCCTTCAGAATCGGTGCAGCAGCAGGCCGTTGCCGAATATCCTGAGATTACGCGTGCGATCCTGAACCTATTCACCATCCGTTTTGATCCTGATTTTGGCGCAAAGAAGACACGTGAGACGGCCGCCAAGGCGGAAATGGCGTCGATCTTGACCATGCTAGACGGCGTGCCCAGCTTGGATGCAGACCGCGTTTTGCGCCGTTTGGCGCAATTGGTTATGGCGATCCAGCGCACCAATTATTACCAGCCCGATGCTGCGGGTGAACATAAGCCCTATATGAGCTTCAAGATCGCCACGCGCGAGATTGACGAAGTCCCCGATCCCAAGCCTTACCGTGAAATCTGGGTGTGGTCGCCGCAAGTCGAAGGTGCGCACCTCCGCTTTGGCCCAGTTGCGCGCGGCGGCCTGCGTTGGTCGGATCGCCGTGATGACTTCCGCACCGAAGTACTGGGTCTGGTGAAGGCGCAACAGGTGAAGAATGCTGTGATTGTGCCCGTGGGCTCAAAAGGCGCTTTCTTCCCAAAGACCCTGCCGCCGGGAGGTAATCGCGACGAAATCCAAGCCGTCGCCATTGAGGCCTATAAGACCTTCCTGCGTGGTCTGTTGGACCTGACTGACAATATCGCTGGTGATGGCGGGATTGTACCGCCACGCCATGTCGTCCGTTGGGATCAGGATGACCCCTATCTGGTGGTCGCCGCCGACAAGGGCACCGCGACTTTCTCTGACATCGCCAACGGTATTAGTGCCGATTACGGCCATTGGTTGGGCGACGCGTTTGCCTCAGGTGGCTCGGTTGGGTACGACCACAAAAAGATGGGCATTACAGCACGTGGTGGCTGGGAAGCCGTTAAGCGCCATTTCCGGGAGATGGGCCACGACACCCAGACCGAGCCCTTCACCGTCATCGGTGTCGGCGACATGTCGGGCGATGTGTTTGGCAATGGTATGCTCTTGTCCAAGCAGATCAGACTGGTGGCCGCTTTCGACCACCGCGACATTTTCATCGACCCCAATCCAGATTTGGCCAAAAGCTTTGACGAGCGTGCGCGCATGTTTGCTTTGCCGCGCTCGTCTTGGGCGGATTATGATGCCAGCCTGATTTCAAAAGGCGGTGGCGTGTTCTCGCGCAGCGCCAAGTCGATCCCGCTCTCGGCAGAGCTTAAAGCATTGACGGGTCTTGAGGGCCAAGAAGCCTCGCCCACCGATATTATGCACGCGCTTCTAAAGGCGCCCTGTGACCTCATGTGGTTTGGCGGCATTGGCACCTATGTCAAAGCCCAAGGCGAAAGCCACGCCGAAGTGGGCGATAAGGCCAATGATATCATCCGGGTGGATGGGCAGGCCTTGCGCTGTAAGGTGATTGGCGAAGGGGCTAATCTCGGCCTGACCCAGCGCGGCCGCATCGAAGCGGCGCAAGCGTGCGTGCGCCTGAATACAGACGCGATCGACAATTCTGCGGGCGTTGATAGCTCGGACCATGAGGTTAATATCAAGATCTTGCTGAACGGCCTTGTTCGGGCAGGCAGCATGACGGTCGAGGCCCGCGATGTCTTGCTGGCTGAAATGACCGATGACGTGGCCATCCATGTTTTGCGGCATAATTACGCCCAGACCTTGGCCATCAGCTTGCAAGAAGCCACAGCCCGCCAAGACCTCGATGCGCACGAGCGCTTTATGGAGCGGTTAGAGGCTTCGGGTCGCTTGGCGCGTAAAGTCGAATTCCTGCCCTCGACCGAAGAATTCCGTACCCGTCGCGCCAATCGCACCGGCCTAACCCGGCCGGAGCTTTCGGTGCTGACCGCTTATGGCAAGCTTGCTTTGTTTGACGATCTCATTGCCTCAGACGCACCAGACGATCCATGGTTTGAAGACACGCTGGTGACCTATTTCCCGCCGGGCTGTCGCCAATTCAAAGACGCGATGGCCAATCACCGCCTGCGGCGGGAGATTATCGCCACAGTCCTATCCAACAAGATGGTTGACTTGGGTGGCGCGGCCTTCATGGACCGCGTGCGCGAAAGTGCGGTGGCGGACACCGGCTCTATCGTGCGGGCTTTTGCTGCGGCACGTGCCATTTTCGGTTTGGATGAGGCGATTAATGCCGTCAATGCGCTCGACCTGAAGGTCCCTGCGACGGTGCAATTGGACCTGATGATGGAGATTTTGACCGTCCTGCGTCGGCAAAGCTTCTGGCTCGCCCGTCGCGCCAGCCGCGGCGATGGGGCAGGGTTGCGTTCTGTTGGCGATCTGGTCGCGGCCTATGCCACCGGCGTTCAAAGTCTGGCCAGCATGATTTACGAGGTCGTCTCGCCGTTCGAAAAAGCCCGCATTGAAGCGCGCAGCACGACGTTGAAGGCGGCAGGGGCGCCAGAGGCCCTATCCAAGTCCATCGCAGGCCTTTTGCCTTTGACCTCAGCCACCGATATTGTTGATATCGCTGCGGCCAAGGGCTTGCCGGTCGAAGCCGTCGCGCGCCTCTATCACGCACTTGGGGCCGCCGTCGGCTTTGATGAGATCCGCGCTGCAGCGGGGCAAACCTCCACCCCCGACCATTGGGACCGCGTGGCAACCCGCCGCCTGATTGAAGAGTTTATGGGTGAGCAGGCAGGCCTGACTGGAACTGTGTGCGACCATGCCCAAAAGCTCGGTCAAGCCGGCACCAATGCCGCTTGGGCTAAGGCCGTGGTGGAAAGTTGGTCTAAGCTAAACGAAGCCGAACTCAGACGGACCAGCTCTGCCTTAGGCGAACTTCGCGCCAGCCAAGGCGGCTGGAGCTTCGCCAAACTCGCCATCGCTAATACGCAGTTGAAAGAATTGTCGGAGACGGCGCGCGCTTAAGCATGCGGCTTGGGGGTGGTCTGTCTCTGTTTAATCAGGCCGAAGTGACGGATCATGGGCGTTGAAAAAGGGCTTCGTAAAAAGCATCGGCAATGACGCGCGATCCGGCTTGCGATGGATGCTTGCCATCATCAGCGTAAAGATTGACAGTTGGATGCGCACTTTCAAATTGCGCCCAAGCGGCCGCGACGTTCACAATCTGGGCATCGGTCATCTGTGCCATTTCGCCGATATTCTCCGAAATTCGGCGCTCCATACCTTCGCGCGTGCAAAGTTCAGCGAAATGCAGACAATTGTCTGGATCCCCCGCTCTGTAGCCCCACGTTTGATACCAGTAGATTTTGGCATCTGGTGAATGGGCTTTGATCAAGTCCACAAGGCGAGCACCATAGATAAAACTGTTTTTGGCAACATACTCACGCGGGAAGGTAAAGTGCTGGCTTTGCTCCTGTAAGATAACAACATCCCACATACGGCGGTTTAGAGTGGTTAGTAGCTTTGCATCTTCACTGTGCTTTTGAAGCGTGTATCCGCCGGTCGCAACCATGGTCACCCGCACATTGAAACCGTTCCGTCGTGCCTTCTCTTCAACCATTGCCGGCATATCATTTTCGGCAGTAAAGCTATTGCCAACAAAGAGGATGTAGCGTGTCGACGGGCGATCAAAAAGTCCAAAGCGATCTGCCAGTGACAGGGCACTATAAAACACCAGAACGCAGAGTGAAAAGACAAAAACGGGGCGCTTCATCGCCGAGACATGGCCCATCAATCATAAATGAGCTATTAAAGCTCGCCTATCTACCGCTACATTGCGGGTGATCTGTCCAGTAACTCTGCAAAGCCGCTGTCCGACAGGACTGCACCACCTTGAGAGCGGTGCTCTTCGTTCTGATTGTTTCGACCAAGGGAACACGATTGCTGCAGGCTGTGGCTAGGCAAAGGCCGCTTTTGAGCTTTGGCGTGACGGATGGGACACCAAGGGGTTTATCAGCTTCACCATCGCGCCCAAGGCACACCCCTTGACCCTCCAACTTGCGCAGTTCCAATTGTCCGACGGCTTAAAGGCAAGCGAAATGCGGCTTTGAACCGTTCTGAGTGCTTTGGCTGATGCCGAGTATCGACGATCTTTGGAGTTGCTTGACTATGGTGCATTCCATTGATGGAATGCACCCTACTGAGCGAAGCGCCTAGCTAATAACATCTGACGGAGTGGCTTTGTAGCGTCGTTTGAATACCAAACCCAATTGCAGCGCCATTTTGCGATAACCTATAAGATAAAAAGTATGCTTTTTTCAATTTGCTTCTTGAGTGCCTTGATTTGTGCCGCTGTTTTGCTGCGCGAAAAATTTTTCCTTCCGATGGTTTCTTACTTCCTGTTTGCTTGGATTTTTGTCCAGGTCATTTACTTTGCGAGTGACTTTTTATCCAATCATAAATTGGTTTGGGTACCGCTTGCTGAAGAATTGGTGAAGGCGTTAGTAATAGTATTAGCGGCTGGCTCAATGCAACAAGTATACGGGTCTGTGCTAGAGAGAATGCGCTATGGTGGCGCTTACGGTTTGGTCGAATATACAACACATATAAGTTCGATTGACGTGGACCTCGTTCAACCCAGTTTAGCTACAGCGGCACTTGATCTGAGTCCCTTCCTACTTAGCGTCATTGGCAACCTGATATTTTTGCCCTTTTGGGTCATATTTCACGGCTTAGTGGCAACAACCTATTTGCTGCCTTCAAAGCTAGGTTACACCAGCATTATCGGCCCAATTACCGTGCATTATCTCTTGAATTTTCTATTACAAGCGCAGAGGGCATAAGTGCATTGACGTGGTCCCCAGTTTTCTTGCCAGCAGACGTTTGAGTTTGCTGTTCCGATGAATGGCAGCTTTCGAAGTGCGCGCGATCGTAAGCAGGGCATCCGCTTCCCGGCCACATCGGCGCATGCGCCGGATACCCCGCGACCGGGCTGATCTCCCCTCTCCCAAAAGGAGAGGGGAGTGCGCACAGATAAAAACTTATCCCCCTCTGATGAAGTCTCGCATAACCTAGTCTCATCTCCGACGAGAGGGCGTTGTTGCTGCAGCGGCGACACCGGTTGGGGATGGGTAAGCGGGGTTAATCGGGGCAGACGTGGCTGCTTCGTGTTTTCATGAGGATTAGCTGTCC